>Ga0209835_1000396_pt1 | contig 29044 bp, 23 predicted proteins | sample LakKivwa52mmetaG_FD_184138 | JGI IMG/M metagenome (GOLD analysis project Ga0209835, IMG submission 184138) | Anoxic lake water microbial communities from Lake Kivu, Rwanda to study Microbial Dark Matter (Phase II) - Lake Kivu water 52m metaG... | ecosystem: Environmental > Aquatic > Freshwater >... | reverse complement strand
TTGGAGCGCAGTGAACTCTGGATCAGCGATGAACATGATGGTCTTATCAAAGCAATAGAAGAGTGCTTCCCTGGCCAGCAAAGGCAACGCTGCATCGTCCACTGGATGCGTAATGCTCAGAGCAAAGCATCCAAGGCAGATCTAATCTGGTTATTACCGCTCTTGAAGGACTTGGTGGGTTCCAGAACTGTAGATTCTTTTGAATTGGCATGGAAAGAGCTTATCAATAAAGCTCAAGCCAAAGGAAAGGATAAGCTTTTAGACTGGCTGGATAGCACATTCCATGAAATATCCGTATATCTGGAGTTTCCTCCCTCACATTGGAGCAAGATAAAAAGCACCAATCCTTTGGAGCGTCTCAATGAGGAACTCAGACGCCGTGAGAAATGCATCCGAATATTCCCTAATGAGGATAGTTGTGTGCGGCTGTTCGGGGCTATCCTGCAAGGATATTCGGAGGATTGGACAAGTGGAAAGCTATATCTTTCAGAACCACTGATAAGGATCAAAGAGAACAGGAAGAAACCCATAGCATTGGAGTCGAAGAGCGACGGGCTGAAGCCCTGCTCCGTCGGCTACGCCTCCTCCGCAGAGCTTCAGCCCGTCGCAATGATGTCACTTTGAAAATAGTTCTTGACGTGGAAACAAAGATTAAAAACAATACAATCGGTCGTGTGACCATATATAGAGTGTATAAACAAGGATAATAAGAATGTCCTCGACTAACCTGAGAAACAATGAGTTGGAATTTACACCAACATTTGGGACTCAACTCATGGCTGCGACCTATTTCCCAATTGGATATTAATGATACTCATAAGCTTATCAATTGTGTTCTTGTTGATCCCCGCCTACGTTTCTTACCGATGGTTTGGCTCTCCACTTTTCTTATTTATCGATATCATCACAGACGATCAGCAATGGAACCTTTGGCTATCTTGGGCATACCCCTTTGGTTGTAAGTCGGATCGCCGGATATATATCATTTTCAGGACATGGGCAGAGCAGGGAAGCTCAGTTGCCATAGTGATCCTACTTGCAGATTTGGGTGTCTCTTGATAATAAAAAGTAAGCATCATGGATCACAATCTGATCGGGTATGGGGAAAATCCATTGACATAAAAAGCGCTTTGGGATTTTGGACTTGAGCATAAAAAAATTCCAAAATGGAGGAACCATGTCCGCAAATCTCGTTTACGGAAATGTCTCATCGAAAGAAGCGATGGAGCTCGAAGAGAAGTACGGTGCGCACAATTACCATCCGCTACCCGTAGTATTGGCAAAGGGTGAAGGTGTATTTTTGTGGGATCCAGAAGGAAAGCGCTATTATGATTTTCTTTCGGCATATTCCGCAGTGAACCAAGGACACTGTCATCCACACATTATCAATGCTTTGTGTGATCAGGCACAAACTCTTACGCTTACTTCCAGGGCTTTTTACAACAACAAGCTGGGCGAATTTGAAAAGTTTATCACCGAATACTTCAATTACGAATCGGTATTGATGATGAATTCTGGTGCTGAAGCTGTCGAAACCGCTCTCAAATTGGCACGCAAATGGGCATACACGGTAAAAGGTGTAGAGCGCGACAACGCTATCCTGATTTTCTGTGAAGGCAATTTTCACGGCAGGACGATAGCAATCGTATCCGCATCAAACGATCCGGATAGCTATGAGCATTATGGTCCCTTTGTACCTGGGATAGTAAAGATACCTTACAACGATGCCAATGCCTTGCAAGAAGTATTGGAAAAGCATGGCAAGCATGTTGCTGGCTTTGTAGTAGAGCCTATCCAGGGTGAGGCAGGAGTAAAAGTGCCGGATGATGGATATCTCAAGGCTTGCTACGATCTTTGCAAAGCACATAATGTTCTCTTTATAGCAGATGAAGTTCAGACTGGCATTGCCAGAACTGGAAAGCTGATTGCCAGTGATTATGAAAACATCCGTCCGGATGTATTGATTTTGGGCAAAGCTGTGTCTGGTGGTGTATTACCCGTATCTGCAGTTTTGGCAGACAAACATATCATGCTTACTATCAAGCCTGGTCAACATGGCAGTACTTTTGGAGGATTTCCTCTGGCTTGTGCAGTTGCCAAAGCCGCATTGGAAGTAGTGAGAGACGAAGATTTGGCAGCCAGAGCCTATGAGTATGGCGAGTATTTTCGTTCACTTTTAAGAGATATTGATCATCCAATGCTCAAGCTTGTACGTGGCAAGGGTTTGCTCAATGCGATAGTTGTAGAGCCCAAAGATGGCTATGAAGCATGGGATGTATGTCTCAAGCTCAAAGAAAAGGGCTTGCTTTGCAAACCAACACACCGGCATATCATACGTTTGGCACCTCCTTTGGTAATCACCAAAGAGCAGCTTGCAGAATGTGCAGACATCATTAGATCGGTATTTAACGAATTGTAAAATAAGGTACTTGTGCGGAGCGTCAATTTTACGATAGTTTTATTGATGCTCCGCATGGTATTATTATGATAGAAAAAAAGAGCAATTCAGGGGAGCCGCTTACGCCGATCTTTACTGTTTCGGCAAATCACAAGAGTGGATTTGTGGCAATAGTGGGTAAGCCCAATACCGGTAAATCTACACTCATGAATAGGATATTGGGGGAGAAACTATCCATTACTTCTCCTAAACCTCAGACAACAAGGTATGCCATAAAAGGAATTCTAAGTGAAGAGGAGTATCAGATCATCTTCATAGATACACCTGGTTATCTCAAACCCAGATATGAGATGCAAAAGCGTATGCTCAAGATTTGGGGAAATGCTTTTAAGGACGTTGATCTGATTATCTTCATGGCAGATGTAAACAATTTTCCCAGCGATTATGATCTTGAGGTCTTGGAGGCTCTTTCGTTTCTCAAAAACAATCAAATAGCCGTTTTTAACAAGATCGACCGAAAAACAGACTATGATCCTAAGTTGATCAGCGAAAAACTACCGCCCTCGATATCGGAGACAATCTTTATCTCTGCATATCTAGGTACTAATGTGGAGCAGTTGCTCGCAAAGATAGTCCAGTATCTGCCCCTGCATGAGCCATTTTATCCTCAAGACGAAATGTCTGATCTGCCAATGAGGTTCTTTGCCCAAGAGAAGATACGTGAAGGTATATTCCATCAGTTTGGGGATGAGATTCCCTATGCCACCGCGGTACTTATCGAAAAGTATAGCGAGCTTCCTCATAAGACCGTAATCGATGCTCAGATTTGGATCGAAAAAGCCAGTCAAAAACCAATTTTGATCGGGAGAAATGGAGCAAACCTAGCAAAAATCAGAGAATACGCGGAGCGGGAGTTGAGCATTTTTACCGGTGTTCCTGTGGAAATCCACTTGTGGGTAAAACTGAATCAAAACTGGCGCAAAAAGAATAGCTCGCTAAGGGAACTGGGTTTTGACAGCTAAAGTAGCGAGAGAGATGTGAGTGTTGATGATGCGTTATCTGGAAAAGCTATTGACACGATTGGGGCTTGATTTAAAGTGGAAAACACTGTGATCCAAGCTCTTTTTATATTTACAAAATCTAAAAAACGTCACGAGCGGGGTGTATGAGCGAGAGCGCTTGCAATAATGCAGTACTAGTGGTCGATATTGGCAATACCAATATCGTCTGCGGAATCTATAAACAGGATAGTCTTGCCTGGTTTGCGAGGTTTCAATCCTCCTCCAAACGCACAGCAGATGAGTATTATAGCCTCCTTAAACCGCTATTGAACGATCACTGTCTATCTGACATCAGGTGGGTAGCGATGGGTTCTGTAGTTCCCGAACTAAGCCGGATTTGGCTGCATTTAATGCAAAAATATACATCTGCTACTATAGTAGAAATTAATGCACTGTCAAACTTGGGTCTCAGCTATCAGATAGCAGAGCCATCTTTTATTGGAGCAGATTTGGTAGCAAACGCTTATGCCGCATGGAAGAAGTATGGCGGAAACAACATCGTGATTGATTTGGGTACTGCTACCACTATTCAGTTGGTGAGTGCAAGGGGCTTGTTTGTAGGAGCAGCGATTTCGCCTGGGCTAAGAACCGGCGCTTCTTTTCTCTTTGAAAAAGCAGCCCTGCTATCTGAAATTGAACTGAGTTCTCCGAGCATTGTTCTGGGTACCAATACCAAGGATGCGCTCTTATCCGGAATCGTTGCTGGGCATGCCATGATGTTGGAATCCTTTTTGCACAAGATCAAGAGCGATTACCCTCAATATTCTCCACATCAGACCATTTTGACTGGTGGTATTGCAGATTTGGTAAAACCCATGATGCCCAATGTGGATATCATCGATAAAACACTCACTTTGGATGGCTTGTTTATGGCTGCTAAGACTCTACTCAATATAGGCACATGAAGAAACGACTCAGCCTTATCATTTCGGTAGTTACCCTTATCGGCATAGTCTATGCCAATGTTTTTTACCCGCGGCTATATGTGCAGGGCTTTTATCCGTTGATCAACAACAAAGTAGTTCCATACAAGATCGACAAAGGGATGAACCTGTATCGGGCAAAGCCCTACGAGATCAACACCTTTGCTCCAGAGACCAAAGAGAAGATCGATTTTGCAGAGCAGAGAATCATTATCTCCACTCAAATTGGTAATACCAAGATTGCCCCAGACTATGCCATCAGTTTTGATGGATACATTGCCAATATGCAAAAGAAAGTTTTTCGCCAAAGTATGAAAGCCAACATATTGGCACCATCATCAGCCACTCAAACAGCAGTCGGTGGCTTGATCCGTGAGTTTAGCTTGGATTTGCCAAAGATTGCTGTTCCCAGAGCAGTGCAAAAGGTGCTCGGTTCCAAAGCAGGTAAGCTTAATCTGGATGGAACTCAGAAGATTACTCTCCAAGCAAGCAGTACCAAACGCAAGCAAGTACCCATTTATGAGACCAGCCGTAGATCTACCTTTGATCTCAAGATGGAGCAGGAGACCAATCTGCGGCTCACGGGCACCATCGGCGAAAAAATCGCTGTAAACATGAAGTATAACTCCAAGCAAGATGAACAGTTCTTTGACCCAAACAACATAAATGTAAAGTATAGCGGAACAGAAGATGAAGTACTCCAAAGCATAGAAGCCGGAAACATTAGCCTCTCTCTTAGCGGTTCTCGCTATATTAGCTATTCTACAAGTTCTCAGGGTTTGTTTGGTATTACTACCAAGATGAAGTATCGGGATCTCAATCTGACGATGATTGCGAGTAAGGAAGAGGGGCAAAAAAATACTCAAAGCTATATTGGCCAAAGTCAAGCGGATTCAACCATATTCAGAAGCCGGGACTATGCTCCCCGAAATATGTACTTTTTGGATGATCCCAATGAGCTTTTTGCCATCTTTGGTGAAGAGGATATGGGAGATTTGATACCTCTGGGCTGGAAAAACAACGCCATCAAGACAGACCCCACCGGTGCCTGGTACTCAAAGTTTTCTGATCTGCGAAATTTCCCAGCCAATGGCACTGTAAAGCTCTTCATCGATGATGCCAATGCCTCAAACAATGTTGGTTCTGCTATAGGTGATACCATCTTTTTTAGTTCTACCGATTTCTATGTTCCTTACTATGACGAATTGGTAGAAGGAACAGACTTTATTACAAATTATGATAGTGGTTTTATCCAAGTCCTAAAACCGATAGACCGCAGAACTACTCTTGCAGTACAATACACCAGACGAGATGGAGTCAAGGTGCCTGCTAATGCTGATGTTCAGGATGGCAAATTGCATGCCAAACCTATCCGCAGACGCAATCAAGAATTTAATCCTGATGATCCCAACAACGTATGGCATTACCAGATGCGTAACGTGTATAACATGAACAAGACCAACATTAAAAGCGAAGGGTTTTTACTTGATATCTATACCGAAGATGTGGATCGTACTCGCAATTACAATGTGCCAGATTCTCTGGTTACATCCGCTTCTGGAATCATTACCTACAACGATTATCTTAGGTTGGATAGCAATGGAGATGGTCAAATAAATGGAGACGACTCTACTGTAAATTTGGCATCAGGCTTGATCTATTTCCCGTTCTTGGAGCCCTTCAAGCCTCTTGGCGATGATATTATTTATGAGTTTGAACATGAGAGCATAAACTACCAAGATATTAAGTTTTTCATGGCAGTAAAAGGCAAAATCGGTCGCGAAGCTATTGAGCTCTCTCAAGGGGGCTTGTTAAAAGGTAGTGTCAGGGTTCGAGTAAATGGTAAAACCATGCGCGAAAATATCGATTACTTAGTAGATTATGATCTGGGTAGGATTACCTTTCTAACGGCTGCGGGCAAAGACCCAGAAGCCAAGATCGAGATCGACTACGAGTTTCGCAGTATGTTTGACATCGCCAAGAAAAGCTTGGCTGGGATCAGAGCAGACTGGAATATCACAAATGATGCAAAACTGGGCGGAACGCTAATCTACCGCTCTGAAAATGTCAATGACAAGCGTCCCAAGATTGGCAACGAAAACATCGAAATGATAATGGGTGATGTTGATGGTAGCCTCACTGTCAAGCCCAAGTTTGTCACTACCTGGCTGGATGCCCTACCCTTGATCAATACCAATGCCGAATCACGTTTTACACTTTCTGGCGAGCTCGCATTTACGATGCCCAATGTTTATGGCGATCCGGAGGGGAAAAAGAACCTCGCATACATTGATGATATGGAATCCATCGTTGACCAGTACCCTTTGGGCGTCACTTTCTCAACATGGTCTTTGGGCAGCAAACCCTTTAACACCTCATTAGCAAAGGGCAGAACGATTTGGTACAATCCCAAAAACATCAAACGGGAACAAATTGAAGATGCCCAAACTCTTACAGCCAGAGAAAAAGAAGAAAATGTCACCGTTCTCGCACTAAAGGTTTTTCCCAATAGTCTCAATATGCCGGGATCAAATCTGTGGAGCTATGGCGGGATCATGAAGTATGTAGGCAATCAAATCGATTTTTCGCAAAAGAAGTACATCGAGCTTCTGGTAAAGCTAGATACCAAACCCGGCGAGCCTGTTCCCAATCCTGTCTTGAGGATAGACTTAGGTGATATCAATGAGGACTTTTATACGGAGTTCGGGGGATTGAACAAGCTTAATTCGGAGGATAAGAACAACGATGGAGTGCTTACCATCGATGAAGATATTGGTTTGGATGGGATCAAATTTGGTGAGCCTGGTCACGACCCCAACGATAAAGCAGATACAAACGTTGACCAATATGGAGACTATCCCAACATCAATGGCACCGAAGAAAATCGCATCTTGGACACAGAAGACCTAGATGGAGATGGTGTATTGGATCAGTTGGACAGATACTTTAGCTATGCTGTTGCCATAGGTGATACGATCTCCAATCCCTATATGATTGGGAGTCCTAATCGGGACAAGTGGGTTCTATTTCGTATTCCTATAAATGATGCCACTGCCTATCAAGTAGTAAACTCCTCCGCTACAGGTACTCCACCCAGTCTCAAGAAAATATCTTATGCCCGCATCTGGATCGAAACAGATGCCACTGCCAAAGTCCTCATCGCTGAAGCAGACATAGTTGGCAATAAATGGGAAGACTTCCATGTAAGAAATGAAGATGGCGCATATATTCCACCGTCAGAATATGCTCAATACAACACCAGTTTTATTTCTGGGATTATAAACAACCAAAAAAACAGACCCAAGTATGTTTCACCTCCCGGTACCGTTTATATCGAAGAACGCAAAGAATCTTCAGAATCTGCGCTAACCTTGGGAATTGACAATTTGCCAGCCGGAAATCAGGTGCTCCTTCGTCAGAGAATGTTGGATAGTTATTCATTACTATCTTATGATAAGATCAAATTCTGGGTTTACCCCGAGCTCGATGAAGGAGGCATTTATCCGGATTCCCTTGATATTATCTTTAGGATGGGTGCTGATTCATTGAATTATTACCAGGTTCACAAACGGGTTCGGACAAATGCCAATTTCGCGGTGATGCAAAAAGACCTGTGGACGGAAGTAACCTATAACCTACAAGATATCTCAAAGCTAAAAGAGAAATTCCCCAATGATACTTTGGGCGAGGAACAGATTGGTGATACCATGTACAAGTTCAGAGGAAGACCAAATCTCACCAACATCCGTGAGCTCGGGCTTGGGGTGATGAATCCCAGAGATTTGGCAGGAACTCCACAAATGTATTCTGGGACGATATATTTTAACGATATCAGAGTCGCAGACCCCTTTGAGGATATGGGTTGGGCAAGAAGACTCACACTAAATTCTGTCTTTGCCGATGTGATGACCCTTGATGTCGATTATGAGCATAAATCGGAAAACTTCAATCCCAATATTCAACGTGGCAGGCAAAACACATTTACGGAAAACAGGTCTCTGAACATCACCAACAAGTATTTTGTAAATAAACTCTTTCCCAATTCGTGGAGCTTGGACATCCCCATTAGCCTGTATCGAAACTACTCAATTGGTATTCCGCGCTATCGGGCAAATTCTGATCTGCTCCGGAAAAACATCATCAACCCGATAGATTCATTGGGAGTTGAGATAGACGAAATAGGTAGAGAGATAAACGAGACCTTGCTGTATGCGGCTGATTTTGGTTTTAGCCAACGCACTGCTCCCAAAAACAAGATTCTCCTTTATACAATCAACAAGTTAGCCCTTAGTGGAAGGATTGAGAACGGCTATCGAAACATGTCCACAACGCGAGATACTACGTTTACGTGGAGAGGAACACTAAACTATAACCTTTCCTTTCCTGCGGAAAAGACAAGCTTTGCGCTCTTCAATAACTACCGGCTGGGCTGGTTTCCCACTTCATGGAACAATAGCTTTACGCTCAATAGCCTCACTCCCAAGAGTTATAACTGGGAAAAACGTGGAGAAAGCTTCAATTGGTATGCACGTACTCAAAGCGTTCCCACCAAAGTACTGCAAACAGATAATAATATGAATTGGAATCTTACTTCAGACTTGGCGGCAACGATCCGGTATAATACCAAACGTGATCTGATGCAAAAGAACTATTATCAAGATGTAAACATAGGTCGAGAGACAGAGTTTGTCCAAGATTTGGGCTTAAATTTTAATCCCAGCTACTTCCCGAGAGTTTTTAGCTTAACTGCTTCGGGTAGTACCAAGTTTAGTGATTTTCAAAAGCGCTATTCTCAGACGGTGGAAGGAGAACAGCAAGATTTCTTTCAGCGTGATGGCAACAACAACCGGACTTTTAGAGCCAATCTAACCCTTCAAAACTCCACTCTGCTTAACGCTTGGGCACAAAGCCTGGATAATGCCCATCAGAGTAAAGCTCGCCAAGGAACTAGTGATACAAAGGAAAGTGAATCCAAAGACGACGATAAAGCATTCTCTGAGCCCAAACAAGAGGATCGTGAAAACGAAATCAAGGAAGACTTTGGTAGCATTGAGAAGAAGGACGGCAGCTTGGAAGATGATCTCAAGAAAAAAGACGAGATGAGCGAAGAGTATAAAGAAAAATATCAGATAGACCCAAATCTCGAACCAAAGAAAGAGGGAGATGAAAACAATATCCCAGAGTATAAAGACGAGCAAGAAAAACAGGAGGCGGAAAGAGGAGGCAAAGTAGCCAAGGATTCTCCGTCCAATCTATATCTTCCGGGGCTCATGGTATCGTATCTTGCCCGGCTCAAAAACATCAGCACTTCATATCAAAACACCTATACTATGAACTATACCCGCAAGGATGAGCGACCACCCTTTGCTTTCCAAATAGGGCTGCCGCATTCTGTTTCAGATTCGTTCTTAGATTCCAGATCAAACGACAATACCTTTACCGTGGGCTCTGGATTTACGTTTTCGCGCAATCTTGACAGTATTATAAACTATTCCTATTCCATAAACAAAAGATACTCCAGCGCTAGTAATCAATCCGTGGCACAGACCTTTCCCGATGTCATGATTTCATTGATCGATTTTGAAAAGTGGGTGGGCTTGAGCAAGGTGTTATCATCCTCACGTATCAACAGTGGAATCCAATACAATGTTCGTCAAAATGGTGATATCGATTTCCTCGAGCCAAAACAAGAGACCAAGACACTATCCTTCAATCCTCTTATGGGCTTGAGTACCAATATTCTTTCTGTCATAACTACCAATGTAAGTCTTTCTATGTCTTCTGCGGAGAATCGTACTCAAATGGCAGACTACAATATATTTAAAAACATGGAATCCACTTCCATTGTAGGGAATTTCTCTTATTCATACCGTGAGGGCAGAGGCTTTACCATTCCTTTTACAGAGAGGAAGATACACATAAAGAACGAACTTACCTCAAGCCTGAGTGTTCAATATGAGCAAAATTTTGATGAAACCATCGGCAGGGAATCGACTTTAGTGGACAGGGATACCTCCAAGATCAGTTTTTCCCCCAGTGCCACATACCAATTTGACCAAAACATCAAAGGTGGTTTAACCAGTAGTTACGAGCTTACCACAGACAAAAAACGCGATGATGGGACCAGAACATTTCGCTTGGGTGTCTGGGTAGAAATAGCATTATAGCAGGTTCTATGACTAGCAGCCAGCGTCTAAACAATCTCTTTATGATCGTTGCAATGGATCAAAATCGCTTGATTGGGAGAGACAATCTACTGCCTTGGAAAATACCAGAGGATTTGGCGTATTTTCGTGCTCAAACCCTGGATAAAAACGTGATCATGGGAAAACAAACTTGGCTCTCTTTGGGAAAGGTTTTGGATAGGCGAACCAATATCGTCCTAAGCCGGGATAAGAGACTGGATATAGCTGGTGGGATTGTCTGCAACAGTGTGGAAGCTGTGTTTGAGACCATCGGGGATGAACATAGTTTTGTGATTGGTGGTGCCCAAATCTTTGCGGTTTTTTTGCCATATATCAGCAGGCTTTACATCACGCAAATTGATGCAAGCTTTACCGGTGATACCTATTTCCCAACCCTTGATCTATCCAGCTGGCGGCAGATCTATTACGAAAGCATGGATAGCAGTGCCGGATATCGTATAAGCTTAAATGAGTATCACTTTGGAATACAAGATACTCCCCATTGAAGTCAGTATGGGCTTTTAGCATACAGCGTCCCAAATCATGAATACCTCCGGAATGTCCACATCAGAGATTTTCGCTTTGGTGGATTGCAACAATTTCTATGTCTCCTGTGAACGCGTTTTCAATCCCGAATTGCTCGGTAAACCAATTGCCATTCTATCAAACAACGACGGATGCATAGTCTCTAGATCAAATGAAATCAAAGAGCTTGGCATTCCCATGGGCGCACCTGGCTTCAAGCATGAAGCCTATATAAAAAAAAACGGTGGGTACCTGCTATCCTCAAATTATGCCCTCTATGGTGACATGTCGCAACGAGTGATGGATGTACTTGCTATGTTTGCGCCAGATATAGAGATTTATTCGATAGACGAAGCCTTTATCCACTTGAACGGTTTTAGAATACGTAGCCTTGAAGACTACGCCAAAAAAATTCGCAAAACTGTCTTTAAATGGACTGGCATACCTGTCTCAATTGGCATTTCTAGTACCAAAACTCTGGCAAAAGTGGCAAATCACGTTGCCAAAAAGTACCCTGCATACAAAGGTGTTTTTTGTATGATGGAGAGGGACAGGGTCGATAAAGTCCTGGCAACCATTCCAGTTGGAAAGGTGTGGGGGATTGGCCCTCAGTACCAAAAGTTTCTCAGGCAAAATAGGATCGAGACAGCTGCTCAACTTCGTGATGCAGATGAGAAATTTGTGGATCACTACATGACCAGTGTTGGACACAAGACTGTGCTAGAGCTCAAAGGCTTTGCATGCATCGAGATGGAAGAGGCTACTCCCGCAAAAAAGAGTATCGTAACCTCAAAATCATTTAGTAAGCAAGTCGAATCCTATTCAGAACTCGAAGAAGCGGTTACCACCTATATTAGCAGAGCTGCTGAAAAGCTACGTAAACAAAAATCCGTTGCAGGGCATCTGATGGTCTTTCTCAACACCAATAGATTCAAAGATAGTCCCCAATACAATAGCTCGTCCTCGACCACTTTGTTTCCTCCCACAGCCTATACACCGGAGTTGATAAAATGCTCTCTAGAGCTGCTCAAAGAAGTTTATCTGCCAGGGTTTGAATATAAAAAGGCAGGCGTGATGCTTGCGAATATAATTTCCGAAGACGATGTCCCCCTCAGCTTTTTGGAGACGAACTACCTAGACGACAGACGTCATAAAATCATGAATACCTTGGATAAGCTAAATCGTTGTCATGGACAGGACACCCTCTTTTATGCCAGCGCAGGGATCACCAAAAAATGGGAAATGAAAAGAGCAAAACTAAGCCCGCGCTATACTACGCGCTGGAAAGAAATTCCAAAATCCAAATAGTATGCAGACCATTGTTGATTCTGTAAGTACCGAAATCAAGATCCAGCGCTCCCGCTTTTTGGCTTTTTTGTATCCGGCAGATGCTCCCGAATCCGTAAAAACACTTCTCTCTACTCATCAACAAAGATATGCCGATGCTACACACAATTGTTTTGCCTATGTCCTGGGCATATCAGGAGAGATAAAATACTATTCTGATGCCGGAGAACCCAGTGGAACGGCGGGAAAACCCATCCTCAATACCCTCCTCCGAAATGATCTTACCAATGTATTAGCAATTGTAACCCGTTATTACGGTGGCATCAAACTCGGGGTCAAAGGCTTGATTGATGCCTATTCTGATAGTGTCCAGCTTGCCATTGAACTATCAGCCCTTCGGGTGTACATAGCCACGAGCAGCTTTGAAATATGCTGTGATTATGGTTCTTTTGACATGTTAAAACATCTGCTTCATTGCCATGCCACAGTTATCGAAGATCTCGAATATGGCACAAAGATTAAGTTTACATGCCACATTCCAGATGCGGAATTGCTACATACGCTACCAGTTTTGGAGAAATTGTCCCTGTTAAAACGACTCAAATATCGCAAGCTTTAGTTCTTCTTAGCCCCAAAAAGTTCACTCTAGTTGCAGAACTCCATTGACAAGAGGCAAGGATACCAATTGATGTCATTGCATACCCAATTTGGGAGATGTTTTGATAATAGAGGAGGAAAGATGCGCTCCATATTGATATTGATATTGGTCATGCTTTGTGGCACAGCAGTCGCCAAAAGCGAATTTAGAATCTTTAGTACTGCTTCAGGAAAAGAAGTTGACCTACGGCAAATGGCACAAAGCTTAGCAAAACATGAGCTAATCTTCTTTGGCGAATATCATGATAATGACACCATTCACCAGTTGCAAGCAGAGATATTGCCTCTGCTGTATGCCCAGAACAAGACACTCATACTCAGCTTTGAAATGTTTGAACGAGACGTAGCACCAATTCTTGATTTGTATCTGCAAGGTAAGGTCAGTGAAGCGGATTTCCTCAAACAAAGCCGTCCTTGGGGTAACTATGATCCAGATTACAAGAATCTGATCGAATTCGCCAAAACCCACTCCCTCAAAGTCGTTGCAGCCAATGTACCTCGCTATCTTGCCGGCAAAGCGGTACGTAGCGAAGGAGATTTTTTAGCAAGTTTGACCGAGGAGGAAAAGTCTTGGACTGCATCACGCATCACTGCTCCGGATGATGATTACCAGAAACGTTTTATCGCTACAATATCTGCTGGAGGGGCTCATGGAATGACCTCGGATAAGGGATTTCTCGATCGTCTATACTATGCTCAATGCCTCAAGGACGATACCATGGCAGAGGCAATTGTAAAGGAAATTCTTGCTGAGCCCAAAGCCACAATCATTCATTTTAATGGGGATTTTCACAGTAGGGCTTACTTGGGTACCGTCCAGCGCGTGAAAGTACGCCTGCCCAAGATAAAGACGGCAGTGATAAGTCCGGAGTTTGGAGATATCAATCATCCCCAGTTAACTCCTGAGCATAAGAATGAGGCAGATTTTATTATCTTTATCCCCCAAATACCAGAGGAACAGCAATGAAACGCAAAGCCCTATATGCTGGAAGCTTTTACACACGCAATGCACAAACCATGATCAACGACATGGATACCTGGTCATCGGCAGCTATCAAAGCCATTCCCAAAGGCAGAATTTTGGGAATCATCGTTCCTCATGCAGGTTTGATGTACTCCGGTGCTTGTGCTAGCTATGCTTACCAGTGTCTTAGTAATCAACGCATCGAAAGTATCATCATTTTACATCCTTGTCACAAGGCAAATCACTTTGATTATAGTGTTTCTCCTTTTGAGGAATATGAAACTCCACTGGGCACGGTTAAACGGGACGAAGATATCTATACCAAACTAGTGCACCGTAGCACAAAGATTGTAGAGACATCACTGCACGAGGTTGAACACTCCCTCGAAATACAATTACCATTTGTGAAGCATTTTTTCCCCCAAGTCCCCATCAATGGAATCATGATAGGTAACCAAAGCCTTGAAGTGGCGCGAAGTCTGGCTTTGATGCTTTTGGACCTGATGGCAAAAACTGATAAGCGTATTGCCATAGTAGTCTCTACAGACCTTTCTCATTATCGAACATCCTCTCGTGCAGAAGCTTATGATGTGCGTTTAATCGATTATGTAAAGCGACTCGATCCCCAAGGACTTTGGCAGGCAGTTATCAAAAAGCAATGCGAGGCATGTGGAATTGGTGCTATCCTAACCCTCCTAAACATGGCAAATAGATTTACCTCCGCCACTGCCGATATCCTCCATTATACACATTCGGGAATTGTAGCAGGCAACAACGATCAAGTGGTTGGGTACCTCTCCGCAGCCATTAGTTTGTGAGATAGATATGCTTACCTTTGAACAACAGCAAACACTCCTAAGCTTTGCACGGCAAGCTATAGCAGAAGAGCTTTCCAATGTCAAAGCCATAGCACTAAAGGATCCTGCCTTTCTGCAAAAAGCGGGTGTCTTTGTCAGTCTCCATAAAAATGGAGTACTTCGAGGTTGCATTGGATATGCCAAAGCATATAAATCCATCGCCGATAGCGTTTATGAAATGGCAAAGTCCGCTGCATTCGAGGACCCACGGTTTCCCAAGCTGAGTCTCGCTGAACTAGCAAAGATCGATCTGGAGATTTCCATTCTGGGGGAAATGAACAAGGTACAGGATATTAATCGTATCCGTATAGGTATCGATGGTTTATTCTTAGTCAGTGATTATGGGAGTGGTTTATTGCTGCCACAAGTAGCCCAAGAATGGAAGTGGGATATCAATACTTACTTCGGACAGATCTGCCGTAAAGCTGGGATATCAGAAGGTCTCGTATCCTCTGGAAAAGCAGAGCTATACAGTTTTGAAGCTCAGGTATTCGGTGAAAAGAGCAGTTTTTGATTGACAAAATCTCGCTTCCCGTTTTTTTGATCTCTCAGTGTCAAGCGGGAATAGCTCAGTGGTAGAGCGCAACCTTGCCAAGGTTGATGTCGCGGGTTCGACCCCCGTTTCCCGCTCCACTTTTTTATAGTGTGCAAGGCGACATAGCCAAGTGGTAAGGCAGAGGTCTGCAAAATCTCCATCCCCGGTTCAAATCCGGGTGTCGCCTCCAAGCTTTGTGCCGGAGTGGTGAAATAGGTAGACACAAGGGACTTAAAATCCCTCGGGTGCAAGCCCGTGCCGGTTCGAGTCCGGCCTCTGGTACCAAAGATACATTTTTTTTACGAGCGGGAATAGCTCAGTGGTAGAGCGCAACCTTGCCAAGGTTGATGTCGCGGGTTCGACCCCCGTTTCCCGCTCCATTTATTTATCCACGTTTTTAGCACTTCTCGGTTTAGAAAATATCCAGTTTACATGAAACCGACCTGATGTACAATCCGCAAACGCAGATTTTGCAGTTCTTCAAAACACAAGGTGGATTGGACTAGCCTATCGCTGTTCATGACCGGTAGCGAAAAAATCTTCCAATCAAGATCACCTATTTTCGGCTTTGAGATCTCTGCCCATCAGGCATTTAATGGCATCGAGGGGACTCTTTAGCAGGTATAGAACTTCATATATCTGAGTAGTGATAGGCATCTCTACTTGGTGTTTTCGTGCCAGCTCATAGACCGAGCGGGTAGAGGATACTCCCTCAGCTACCATTTTCATATCGGCAAGTATGTCCGGTAAAGTTCTGCCTTTACCAATCTCTCTACCCACATAGAGATTACGGCTATGGCTACTAATGGCAGTCGTAATCAAATCCCCGATTCCGGACAAACCCAAAAATGTATCTGGGTCAGCTCCCAAGACGACCCCCAGTCTTTTTATCTCAGCAATGCCGCGGGTGAGCAGAGCACCTTTGGTATTATCTCCCATACCCAAGCCATCGACGATGCCGGCGGCAATGGCGATCACGTTTTTTACCGCCCCGCCGATTTCTACACCGATCAGATCCAGACTACGATAAACGCGGAAATAGCCATTACTAAAGATATTTTGCAGATCAAGAAGTAAGTCGTGATCTGAGCCAGCAATTACTACTGTAGTAGGGATTTGTTTACATACTTCTTCAGCATGGCTAGGACCAGAAAGACTACAGAGTTTGGAGGTAATTCCTGTTGGCAATATGGAGGCGATCAGTTCAGACATCCGCATCAGGCTATGTTCTTCGATTCCTTTGGCTAAGTTGATTATTGAAGATAACTCAGCGCTTACCCAAAAGGTAGGGGAGAGGATCATAACCTGATCTTGAAAAGTCTCTAGAGTGGAGCGCAGATACTGTGAGGGTGTGGCAAAGATGATGTGTTGAGGACGATGAGAAATCACATCAGCAAAGGCGTTTGTAAATGTTATCGATGACGCAAATCTAACATGTGGCAAAAGTACTGGATTGGTTCTGCTTGATTGGAGCTGCTCGACATAGAGGGAATTGTGTTCCCATACGACTACCTGATGTTTGTTTTCGTCCAAAAGTTTGGCAATGGCAAGACCCCAACTACCCCCTCCGATGATGGCAATTTTCTTGCTCTGGGACACAGGGATCAATTCTCGGGTTGATGTCTTTTGAGGTATTTCTTCAGATCCTCATCGTCGTCATCTTCATCATCATTGTCATCGAGCTCATCATACTCAACTAACCAATCAGGGCAAAAAAGAGCATCCTCTTCAAAATCCCATCCATCTACATTTGCCAGACCAAAGCGGTCAAGCATCTCACTTTCCCAAAAGGCATAGTAAACCGTTCCTTCTTGAACTGCCCAGACCAGACTGGGATACTTGTATCTTTTCAATTCGACCTTGTGGTTTTCTACCATTCCGAGGAATTCTTTAATCTTCTTGAGGTCGTCTTGGCGTTTAAAAATCATCATTCATCTCCTAAAACAGATATTCGATACCAGCACTCAAGCGATTCTCGCTATACTCTTTGAGTTTTAGCACTGTATCGTTTGTTGAATCTACGTTCCTAAAGATGTGAGAGTAGTCAAGAGATAAATTCCAAGTGCGTCCCCAAAAGAAGCCTAAACTGCCTGTTGTATTGTAGATATTGTCTTCTCTGCCACCATACCAAGAATCATCTCCTTGGTAAAATCGCTGCTCGTAAGAGAGCGAAAACCTTGGTCTGAGCGATACCTCACTATGCTTATCATCACTAAGAGGCATTTTTTTGAGAGCGAGAGCAAGGCTATATCTATCGCTTTCATAGGAACTGTCATTGAAACTTCCTAGCGTTGGGGAGTCGTTATCAAAAACACGGTATTGATAGTCTGCATCGAGTGAAAAAACCGGAAGATTGTATCTTAGACCAAGGCTATAAGCCGAAGTACTGCCATCAAACTCTGTCCAAAACCGATTGTAATAATAATCCTCATGTTTCGTGGCAAGCTTGATGTTTATGCTTCTAACCGGTTTGATATTGAGAAATGCGTGATAGACATCTCTTTGATAGGAGTACTTCTCATTTGCTCCTGTTCCATCACCATCTACATAATCACGGGAATAGATATGAGGCTGGTATTCATAAGAACAACCGGCATTCCAATAATACCTTTCAAGGTGCAAACCAATTGAAGAATCCTGCCGGTATTTTTCCGGATTGGAGATGCATTGGGATACCTTTGCACTTACTTCCGGCGTAATGAGCCACCAGCGATAGCTCAGTGGATAAAGTACTTTGATCTGAGTCTGGAATATAAGATCATCTGAAGTCTCTGCAAAGCTAAGATAGGGATGATCTTGCTCAAAACGCTGCAGATCATAATCCGAAAGGGCAAAGATATTATCGGTATAGGTAGCTTGGAGGGCAAGGCTACCTTGGATTTGCGCAAAAGCCGGAGCCCAACTCAGGAGCAGCAAGAGTCCCAAACAGAGTATTATAGGTCGAAATGGTTTGGTAAGCCGATGTGGTTGAAGCTGTGGCTTCTTCTTATCCTGCACGGCATTATCTTTGTCATCTTGTGATTCATGATTTTCTTTTCTGCCAATGGCATCAGGGACAATCTCTACCTCCTCCTGATCCGGGAAATGGGTAGGGCTTTCGTATTCTGTCACTATCAAAGACATAGATTTTCCTATTTAGAAGTGCTTTTCAGCAGTACGGGTCTTGCTAGGAAGAGGTGCTCGCTACTGGCACGCAATTCATACTTTCCACTGTTTGAGTTTTGGGGTAGCTCAACCTTGATGCCCACGGATAGGTGTCTGATTCCATTGACCTTATACTTGGTGCTGCGTTTGAGCGTAAATTCATAGGATTGTATTTTTTCACCATTGTGATAAAGATCAAAGCTGGGAACGCTGCGATCAGTCAAACGAGCTCTTACATACACTGTAGCATTACGTGCATTATTGAGCTCAAAGACAAGGGATTGGTCTCTATCAAAGCCATAATATTCCTTGCTGTCGGCATTATGGTTTACATACATTGCTCCGGCATGGGTAAGGATTCGCATATTGGGGATCCTAATCTTTTTGGGCTTGGGTACTGGGGCAACGGTATAGAAGGAACGGAAGTAAATGCTTCTGTGATAGCAAAGTATCTCGAGGCTTTCTGTCCCTTCTGGGATAGTGAAATCCACAGCTTTGTACATATAATAGCCGTTTAGACGATGATCAAGTTCCAAATCCACAGTAGTCCTTTTCTTGTTGACTATAAAGATTACTTGTGGTTTTTTGATTGGTTCGATAGCAAATGAGCGCAGAGCAATCTTGTCGATTCCCTTTACATTCAGGTTCATTGACCGTTCTGGCAACGAGCGGTAATAATAATGGTTTGAAGTTTCGGTCTTGAGGATTCTCCGGTTTCCGGGGTTATCAAAAGCCATGGGTAGGGTTTTGGGTTTGCGCTGGGCAAAAAGTGATCCCAAAACGAGAATCAGTATGGTTATGATGATTGTTTTTCTCAGCATTCTATTCTCCATCCCTCTGCCTATAATTCTTCATCAGGATCAACGATATTTGCCATAAAGCGTCTGTCATGCCGATCAAAAACGATTACCGCGATGATTGCAGCCGTCAAGAGGATTAGACAGATCAATGAAATAGTGAAGTTGTGAATTTTGTAGCTGAAGACCTTACCTTCACCTACCTTGGGTTCGGCATGAGGTTGAATGGGCAAGCCATATTCCTTTGCCAATCTGGCTACTCTAGTCAGATGCAGGGCTTTTACATTCTTCTTGGCGAGAAGCATCATCACACCTTCGGGCTCAAAGTTCTTTTCCGCCAGCTTGGTATTGATGCCTTCGGAGATCAAACGGGCGTTGACTTGGCTACCCACATTCGCCAAACCAAGACCGATGTTTACAAAGAGCCGATAGCGACTTCCTTGTGGGAGTAGCTCTTGATAGGCTTGATATCTGAGAGATACGTTTTCATCGAGGTTTGCCCCCACTAAGAGGGGCACGGCATTCCTCTGCATCGAGGTACGCAAAGCCAAAATACCATTGTCTGTCAAACCGATACCCAGATCCTCCAATCCTCCCAATGATGTATAGGAGGAGGAAAAGGTGATCAAACCGCGCTTTTTAAGGATGGCTTCGATATCCAGCCATGTGAGTTCCTCACGGTTTGCCCCATAAGAGGAAGAGCTATTTGCCGTGATAATACTAGGCTTGAGTTTAAGGGCACTCATCGCAGCATAAAGAGCTAAGTTCATGCCGGGGTTTGAGCCAGTAATACCAACTGCGATATGATCTCCTTCGCTTAGCTTTGCTTTGCTCAGTTCTTCCACGAAAACTGCAGCCAAATTGGGATTGAGGGCTGTTTGCTTTTCTGATAGTAAACCTCTACTAGTGGTGATGGAACTGATTCTTGTGCCAATCAAACCGGATTTTTGGGGGTCATCAATGGGATCGAATTCAAAATCTCTTTGCTTTAGCTCATCACGAATGGCTTCGAGATATTGTTGCATGAGGTTACTGGCTTCAATCTTTTGGTCATAGCTATCAGATTTGATCTGTACGTAGGATGTCTGGGCTATGAAAAAGAGCACAATGCTAAGGATCATCAGCATATACAGGGATTTTCCGGATTTGAGCGATGGTCTAAACATTAGATTTCTCCCCTAAAGATTACCATGAGGATCAGTCTGACCAAAACTGCTGCAACCGTCATGGTCGATACTGTCCTCCAAAAACCCTGTCTTTCAAACCAATTGGCAATCAGACCGGGAACGATATAACCGATGGATTGCATCTGTAGGTCAAAGACTGTATAATTGTTAAAAACCAAGAGACGTGATGCCCAGCCAATGATAAATCCAAGCAAGATCGCCAAAACCATACGTCTTTTACCAAAGAGGAGGGTAAAAGAGCCAATGATGCGAATCACACCCCAGGTGGCAAGGCTCACCAATAGAGTCCCCAAAATTTGCAAGGGTTTATCCAGATATAGTGCAATATAACCGGGTACAACAATACCTCCGGCAGAAGCTCCTAACATTTCAGAAAAGATTAAGCTGAGGATAACTCCTATCCCGACAGCTGCTTGGACGATTGCATCGATCACAATCCTGCTCCTTTACTTCATAGCTTTATTTAATGCTTGCATTTTATGTTTGAAGTGGGCTACTATCTGAGCCCCATACTTGATCCTACCGGCGATATTGCCAATACCGATTACGTAGGATTCGCTGTTTGTAAGTTCCAAGACCTTCTGATAGATCACTTCCGTGAGAGGTTCGCCCATGGTGATCACTTTGTTCTTGGGGATGCCGATTTGATGAGCATAGGACTCCACTTTTTCGGGGATTTCTCCAGTCAAAAACACATAATCAAAATCCATTGGCTTGAGTTCATCCAATAGCTGTTGAGATCGGAAGTATCGATCAGAACGGCTATTGAGGATTATGATCTTTTCGATCTGGCTCAGCTTCCCCAATACCATACCCATGATTTTGGCGGTAGATTTGGGATCGTTGGCTGCAAAAACGCTGTAGAAATTGATGATCTTTTTTCCGTCTTTGATCTTGTATTTCTTGAGTGCACCGGGGTCTGGATTGGCATGTTGCATACCTTTTAAAGCGATTTCTCTGCGAACTCCCGCTTCGGCACATACGGCAAGGGCAAGCTGGACGTTTTCAGCATGTTCGATATATTTGAAGGCATCTAGTTCTGCCTGTGTCACATCAGTGGGGCGAATCTTGTGAATCTTGCAATGCCTCTTGTCTGCCACGGTTTTTAATAGACCAAAGTGATTGTTTTCGGCGGTATAGCATACCCCATGTTCTGGGATAGTATTACTGAGGCACATGGTTACGCTTTGCTCCGTAGAACCCATCAGATCCAAATGGTCTGGACGGCAATTGGTTATTACCGAGATGGTAGAACGGACAAACATGCGCTCGGTGATCCATTGGAAGACGGGATTTACAGCCATGCATTCGATCACAATCGCATCCGGTGATTCGTTGGCAGCATAGCGGAAGATGTATTTCTGTTCGATGATATTGGCACCCATCAAACGGATAATGGCAGCTTCCCTACCATCGGCAAGCACCACTCGAGGCAGAGTACCTGTAATCTTGGCGATAGTTTTCTTGCCTCCGGCTCGCAGTCCGGCTGCTATCAATCTCGTCACACTCGATTTTCCGCGTGTGCCATTTACGTGGATACGGATCGGGATCCGCATCACATTGCGTCGATGCCGATAATACTCTATAATCCAAGAGATTACCAGCACCAGCATAGCTAATATCAAAACGGTCATTTATTCCTCATGTATCTATAGTGCAAAAGCATACTGTGCTAAATGCAATATCCGTTCCAGATAGGGGCAAAGAATGAAATTAGTTTAAACCAATTTGCAGGGATATCGGTATAAAATGGCAGAAAACGAAAAGCCTTAACCAAAGATCAAGCGAATTTCACGCATGGCATGATTGATGCTATCGGAGGCATGTACGGCATTTTCCGTTATGCCTTCTGCATAAAGTGCCCGGATCGAACCTGCTTTGCGGGTCTGCGGGTCTGCATCGCCTACCAGTTCACGAAGTTCAGCTACGGCATTGCGTTTTTCCAAGATCAAAGCTATGGTTGTACCGGAGATCATGAAAGTGATCAATCGGTGAAAGAATTCCTTGCCTGCATGCTCATAGTAAAACTCTGTCGCAGATTCTTTGGTGAATTGAAAGACCCGTACATTGCGGATGATGAAACCCTTTGATTCAACTATAGTGATGATATGCCCAATGTGTTTATGGTCAACAGCATTGGGCTTGATCAACAAAAGCGATTGTTCGTTCATCGGTTGGGATAGACGGTCTCAATATAATCCAAAGCGGCAACTTTTATGGCAATATCACGGTTTAGGATGATGCTCATCTTGACCTTGTGCTTGAGGATATCTGTCCAAATATCATGAATTTCGCTGGCTTTAAATTCGATGGCTGTGTAGCCCTTGAGCATACCTTGGTAAAATTCGTCCCGGTCATTATCCACTCTTCCAATAACCAGCTTGGGGCTCTCGGAAATGATGTCATATTCCTTGAAACGAATATCCAAAACGGCATAACCCAGCTTCAAGAGGTTCTCGTAATTGATCTGAAGGTCATCGATGTTCAGCATTTTCATACTCCATAAAGTTTTATTCTCGACAAAAATCTCACCATCTGAGATGTTGTTCCCAAACTAAGGAAGGAATGCTATAAGTCAAGAAGAATTATATGAAAGCCGGCTTGTTTTTGGTTCTAATCCTATATTGCGGGATCATGTATGCAATGGATGAATTCGTTGATAGCGTTGCAGATACATTACATATTGAAACTAAGCGGAGGTACATCCGGCTTTATGAACAATATAATCGCCAAGGCTTGCCATCAAAGCTGCCCACAATTGATCTTCCCAGCCTCAAATTCAATCTTTATATCCTTGACTATCAAAATATTACGGATTCGGATATCTACCAGATTTCCCACGACATTTATGAAAAATACTATCGGCAAGACCTGCTCTTGTGGAATTACAAGGATAGTGTCTATTTGAATATGAATCTCAGCTCCCTTCAGAGTAGCAGAGGTTTGCTCAAACTGGAAATCCCCCTCTCAAATTTCTCACATTTCCTCAAGAGAAAGCCTCAAAACCAAAAACCACCAAACTAAGGATGCAAAGTGGATAAATTTTTGCTGGAAAGCGAATACACTCCCTCCGGAGACCAGCCTGAAGCTATCGAAGCTCTCGTAGCTGGTATTACCAAAAACAAACGCCATCAAGTCCTCTTGGGCGTTACCGGATCCGGAAAGACCTTTACCATCGCCAATGTCATTCAAAGAGCGCAAAAGCCTGTCTTGGTGCTTTCGCATAACAAGACCCTCGCGGCTCAGCTTTATGGCGAGCTCAAACAACTCTTTCCCTCCAATGCCGTAGAGTATTTTATCTCGTATTACGATTACTATCAGCCCGAAGCCTATATCCCCGGCAAGGACATCTACATTGAAAAAGATTCGGATATCAACGAGCAGATCGAGAAGCTACGGCTCAGAGCGACAATGTCCCTCATGGAAAGAAAAGATGTGATCATCGTAGCCAGTGTTTCTTGTATCTATGGCTTGGGAGTACCAGAGGAGTATCGTGAAGCTCTGATTCGTGTGGCAATCGGTGATGTGATGGATCGGGATACTTTGATCCAAAAGCTGGTCGCTGCCCACTATAGCCGCAATGACATAGCCTTTGAAAGAGGTGCTTTCCGCGTGCGTGGCGATATCGTTGACATCTATCCTGCCTATTTGGAACACTGCCTCAGAGTCGAATTTTTTGGAGACGAAATCGTCAAGCTGGAAAAGCTACACCCCATCTCCTACAACGTATTGGAAAGTGTAAACGAATATCCCATCTATCCAGCTATCCACTTTATCATGTCTGAAGACCGCATGCGAGACGCTCTACATACCATAGAAGACGAGATGAATGCCCGCGTCAAATACTATCTCGATCATCAACGCTATGTGGAGGCTGATCGCTTGAAACAACGCACCATGTTTGATCTCGAGATGCTACGCGAGCTTGGCTATTGCTCTGGAATTGAAAACTATACCAGACATTTGACAGGAGCGGAACCCGGTAAACCTCCTAGCTGTCTTTTGGACTATTTCCCAGATGATTTCTTGCTCATCATAGACGAATCTCACGTTACTATTCCCCAAGTTCATGGTATGTACGGTGGAGACTATACACGCAAGAAAAACCTTGTAGAATATGGCTTTAGGCTGCCATCCGCTTTTGACAATAGACCCCTGAGGTTTGAAGAATTTGAGCACTATATGCGCAAGGTGATCTTTGTCTCTGCCACCCCAGCGGATTATGAACTCCAGCTCACAAAAGGTGAAATCGTAGAGCAAGTGATCCGTCCCACTGGTCTATTGGACCCCGAGATCGAGATCAAACCCATCAAACATCAGGTGGACGATTTGATCGCCCAGATCAGAGAACGGGTAGCAATGGCACACAAAGCCTTAGTAATGACCCTTACCAAGAGGATGTCTGAAGACCTCACAATCTATCTCCGCAATGCCGGTATCAATGTCAAGTATCTGCATAGCGATATTGATAGCATTGAGCGCTCAAAGATCATTCGCGGACTAAGGTTGGGTGAATTTGACGTAATCGTTGGTGTAAACCTCCTCCGCGAAGGGCTTGACCTACCAGAAGTATCATTGGTAGCAATTCTCGATGCGGACAAAACCGGTTTCTTGCGCTCTGCCAGATCACTCATTCAGATATCAGGGAGAGCAGCCAGAAACGTTGATGGCAAGGTCGTCTTTTATGCCGATGAAATCACCGATGCCATTGCGCAAACCCTACGCGAAACCAATAGAAGAAGGGAAAAGCAGATAGCCTACAACGAAAAGCATGGCATCACTCCCCAAACCATCCGCAAAACTATCGAGCAAATCATGCAATCCACATCTGTGGCAGAGGGATATGACAAGATCGATAAAACCCAAAAGGAAGATAAAAAACCCACTCACAAAGAATTTATCGAACACCTCGAAATGGATAGCAAAGAAAAGGTGATCGAGATGCTCAAACGTGAGATGCAAAAGGCATCTGTCAAACTCGAATTTGAAAGAGCAGCAGAGCTACGAGACCGCATCATCGAGCTCGAAAGTATGGTAAAATAACGAAGTAATTACAGGAGGCAGCTATGCAACTGTCTAAAAAAGCATTAGGTAAGATCCAGACTCCATCCGTAAGCGAAGCAGGCGAGCCCAAAAAAGGCTGGAAGAAGACTCTCGATATCATTATTAGGGTGATACAGGTGGGGATTATTGTTAGTGTACTCAGTGTAGTTTTATTTAGAACTGGGACATTAAAAAATTCTAATACGATTACATATAGATTACTCTCATTCTATTCTGGAGTTGATATTGACTTGGTAAAGGACTTGTATCTGGATCCACAGATACCTCCAGAAAACATAGTGCCGTTGTATCTTTTACGTGTTGCATATCCAATGGCGTCATTGGCAAGAGTTGATGGCGATATTATAACTCCTAATGACACACTGTTCAATGAATACTTATCTGATTTCTATAACGATATTGAGTTTGACAAGATGAATGACTATCGTTTGAATGATATTAGCTCTCATGAGATCAATGACTTGTACATATTTTCCACTAAAAACAAGAATGTAAGGATGGTGTTTTGACCCGTCCTGAAATTGGTTGACTCAAAAAACTTCTCTGGCATTGACGATGAAATTTACCGAGTCATCTCCATAGCCAAAGTCCATTCTCAGATTGAGCTTTTCATCTGGTAAAAAGGAAAATCTTAAACCTCCACCCATAGAGTAGTGCCAATCTTGACTTGTAATATTATCCAGTTCGGACGCTACTCTACCAGTTTCGGCAAAGACTACGAAACCGATGCGTTTTAATATACCCTCATCAAAGGGGAAAACCCGTTGTTCGGCTCTACCGGCTATTCTTACCTTGTCGATAAATCTCTTGGACGGAAAAGCCCTGAGGCGGTTACCGAGCTCCAAATAGTTGTAAAATGGTACCTTCCCGCGCATTTCTACCAAGTCGCTCTGCAAGGCAAGCGTTATCTTTGAAGTAATGGGAAAATAAGCTCTGGCATCGGCTTTGCTTTCTACATAGGCAAAATCGCTGCCCAAATCATTGAGATAGTGGATTTGTTTTAGCATGATATTATAGCCTTTGGTAGGATAGGTGCCGTCGTTGCTATTGTCAAAAGCAATACTATAACCAATGCCACTGTAAGTACTTGGCTCTTTTCCCAAGACTTCTATATTTTCCAAAATGCCATCTGAAATGCTCTTTGTTACTTCATGCTTGCCAATACTCAATATAGGTGATACCTTGAAGTGGTAGGGCAGTTTTAGCTTGCTATATGCTTCCAGAGAATAGAGCGCTGAGGTATAGGATTCATAGACATCAGCGTCGGTAGCATTTCCAATCCCAAAAAAATCATCGGGCCAGAGCTTGAAATAGAGGTCTGTACCTATTTCCAAACCCTTGTCCGGTAGCTCATAACGGGGGATGAGCACTATCAGAAATTGCTTTTTTTGGCTGTAGATGGTATTGCTCAAAAGGCTAAGGCTATAATCTGGATTACTTTGCTGCGGCATACTATATGCTTCATACTTGATATAGCTAAAGGCTCCACCCATAAATCCAGTCTCGGAGGAATAGGCAAAAATCGGCGAACCGGAGAAGCGGATTTGCGCTTGAAGATTTGCAAGCGGTAGCATGAAGAGGGCAAACAAGGGGAGCAAAGCGTGATGTGTATGCCTTGAAAGCATGGTAGCCAAGAAATGGAGCAATATGCCAAGCCTGCCAGAGTAATGCTCTATGCCTCTCTGTCGAGAAATTTTATATCTATTCATGATTTTCGTTCCTTGATTAGTATCTGTCCTTAATATACCTAAGTTGTGGTGTTGTGCAAGGCACTTGTCATATTGTCATGGGCTTTTGGGCTGCCAATCTCCTTGCTTGGCAGATTGATTGAGTGGCAATACCGAGATTGCCACCCAATTTGATTGTGCTATTCTATCAATCCTGCGCTACGGCAATCACTCGGAAGAAAACAGTATCCGGCAAGAGCGCACTTTCGATCTGGTAGGAAGTATTGGAGGTTTGCGATAGTGGATTCCAAGACACTTCACTTGCATCAGGACTTGTATTGTATTCGATACGGTAGTGATTTATAATTGCGGGGTTTCCATTCAGGTCTTGAGTTACGGCATTCCAAGATAGTACTACATTTGATCCTGATTGATTGATCAGCACTTGCGGGGTTTGAACGCTATGATAATACCATGGGCTAAAGTTTACCGCTGCATAATAGCTATTCTCTTCATTATCCCAGATATGGGCATCGATTTCGGACTCGGTATTCCACTGCCAGAAATTGCCCACAGCAGGTACCGGTTCATAGGATATGGAATAGATTTGATAGCCATTTCCGTTGTTGTAGCGGATGAAGCTTCTGCCATGGCTGTATGTGGTACCAAGGTTTATGGCACTCGAACCGATGACAATTCCATAGCCTTGATTATGCTGGATATAGTTTCTCCTCAGGGTTGAGAATCCATTGGATGCATTTATCCCATGTCCAGCATTGTTGCTGATGATGCAATCTAGAATGTTGTGTTGGGAATTCAGATTGATGCCATTGCCACTGGAATATTGGATGCTGCATGCACTAAGGGTAGTGGTGGATTCGCTACTGAGGTGCAATCCACTTGAATAATAGAAGCGGCAGTTTTGAAGGGTAGAGCTTCCTGCATTACCAGTAATGTAAACCCCAGTCCAGTCACCAGGATTGGGCAATGTATTATTTCCATCACCATTAGAATCTCCTGCATAAGAATCATCATACCAAGAGGTAAACACAATAGGGCTATTTGCTGTACCTAAAGCTATAACCCTACCCAGTGAGTAAATCGCATGAGAACCGGCAAGAACTTTGATGATTGTGCCGGGCTGGATACTAAGCGCTGCATCGGGACTTATGCCAAAGCCGGTAAGAGCTATCACCATACCTGAAGACATTGTCATTGCAGTATTTAGATTGCAGGAGTAGTAACAAATGGCATTTTGTTGGTTATTGGAGAAGGTGTTTTCCACAATGTTATAGACATAAGTGGTATGGAAATAGAGCGGGAAGGAGCCATTTGAGTTAAACTGATTGAAGCGAACTTGGTAGGATGGGGTGGAGGGGATCCCGATAAAATATAAGCCCATCTGTGAATTTGAGGAAAACTCACAATATTCCACATCCTGAGGTGTGTAGTAAATCGAAAGCCCTGTTCCTGATGAATATCTGAACTTGCTATTGCGGAAGTATCCTGAAGATAAAGACATGCAGTTATTCGCCTGAAAGTAATAGACATTGCAATAGTTCATCTGAGGTGCGGAGACAGAACCATAGAAATGTAAGCCCTCCCAATCTCCGCGCTGAGGGATACTTGCATTGCCATCGGCATTGAGGTCTCCTCCGACGCTATCATCTTTGAAGGAGGTGAGGGTAATGGGTGAGGCAGAGGTACCTGTTGAAATCAGAGTGCCATAAATTCTCAGTCCGGATGTTTCAAATTTGACCACTGAACCGGCTTGAATCTCCAAGGTATTTTCC
>Ga0209835_1000394_pt1 | contig 29057 bp, 23 predicted proteins | sample LakKivwa52mmetaG_FD_184138 | JGI IMG/M metagenome (GOLD analysis project Ga0209835, IMG submission 184138) | Anoxic lake water microbial communities from Lake Kivu, Rwanda to study Microbial Dark Matter (Phase II) - Lake Kivu water 52m metaG... | ecosystem: Environmental > Aquatic > Freshwater >... | reverse complement strand
ACAGTTACCTATTATGCAGAGGCAGTGGATGATGTTACTGACTGTGTTAGTGCAACAAGAACTCCTGTTGTCTTGACGATCAATCAGACACCAGCAATTCCAACAATACAGGTTACTTTACCAGATTGTGATAATGATGGTTATGCCGTGATTAGCAATTTTGACGCAACTGTTTCATACACTTTTAATCCATCAAATGGCATTGGCGTAGATGCAAGCGGCAACATAGTAACAGCGACCTTTGGAACGGCTTACACAGTTACAGCTACTAAGGATGGTTGTACATCAGCTTCCTCGGCGACATTTGTTATAGAAGATAAATTAGGTCGTCCGGCTGCACCAGTTAGCGGAGGAGACCAGACAGCATGTACTACTGATCCGGGGTTGCCGCTTACTGCAACGGCCACCGCGCCTGCAGGTGTGAGTGTTGTATGGTATAATCAAGCCATCGGAGGCTCTGTTGTAACACCCACCTTGGCTACAGTAGGAACAGTTACCTATTATGCAGAGGCAGTGGATGATGTTACTGACTGTGTTAGTGCAACAAGAACTCCTGTTGTCTTGACGATCAATCAGACACCAGCAATTCCAACAATACAGGTTAGTTTACCAGATTGTGATAATGATGGTTATGCCGTGATTAGCAATTTTGACGCAACTGTTTCATACACTTTTAATCCATCAAATGGCATTGGCGTAGATGCAATTGGCAACATAGTTACAGCGACCTTTGGAACGGCTTACACAGTTACAGCTACTAAGGATGGTTGTACATCAGCTCCTTCAGCGACTTTTGTTATCGAGCCAAAGTTACCCCCACCCCCTGCTAATGTATTGGCTTCAGCTGATCCAGGTGCATGTATCACTGATGGTACAACATTATATGGTACCCATGATCCAGGAACATATCCAGATGTTACTTATGAATGGACAAAGGGTGGAGGTCCTGGTTTAGTTACTTTTGGTACTGCAACAGCAACAAATACAACAGTTACAGTTGATAAATGTGGCGCCTATACCTTTACATATTCAGTTATGAATGGTGATTGCGGCCCTGCTTCCTCAACTGTCGCAGTTTACTTCTATGATGTTCCAACTGCTCTTGATGTAGTTGTAGATTCACAAGTGTGCGGTTATGAAACTGATTTTAAAGCTTCATGGCAGATTGATTGTTCCGGAGCCGGAAACGTAACCGCTACTGTTACCGTGAAGAACAAGCCTATCGGCGCCGGAGATCCAATAATCAACTATAACGAAGGAACTATTGCTGTTGACAAGTGCGGATCCTACACCTTTACACTAACGGTGATTAATCATGGGCTTTGCACTGCAACGGAGGATTTCAGCATCCGATTCTATGAAAAACCTGTTTTCTCAATCTCAGGAACAGCTACCCCAACACTTTGTAAAGAAGAAGTTTATACTATTGATGATGAAAGAACATGTGATGATGTAGCTATAACTTATAACTGGGCAATAGTACCATCATCTGCTGGGAATTTCGTTGGTTCTTCAACTGGCGCCTCTGTTACTATAGTTTGGGATACACCTGGTTTACATACGCTATCTGTTATCGGTGAAATTACTGAATTTGTTGATTGCCTTGGTACGGCTTCAATGACCATAGATCCACAATACCCGGTAATCGCCGGCCAGGTGAAATACTGGAACGAGTTCGAAACATTCATGCCTTCGCCATTCCCAACACAGGATTACGCAACATACGAACATGACTATTTCTATGTAAAACTCATGTATTTTGATGAATCAGTTCCTTTGTCTGATGAAGTGGAAATAGCCACAGTTAAGGTAGAGCCGTTCCTGGATGCAATAGAGCATATTGGAGCTGTAACTCCAACATGGGATTTGTATGAATTTATGTCTTACTTTGCTTTTGATTTGAGTCAGGAGATAGTGATCGGACAAGTTACGAAAACCATTTTTGATCATTTCGGCTGCGAAGGCTACTACCTGAGAATATGGGATGGTGGTCTGGCTTATTATGATATGCAGGGAGGTATCGGAATCAATCCGCCACTTGCTGCTCGTCAACTCGGCGCCAACTACACCTATAATAATTGGGGAGGCGTAAATGCTACTGATGCTTTGGCTATTCAGCTAATGGCTCAGCAGACCGAAATCAATGTAGCTCCATACAACTATAATTGGGTAGGAGATAAGAGTTTAACACCTGCTTACGGTTTGTTCTCACACATGGCAGCAGATGTGAATAGCTCACTATTGGCACCTGCCTACACCGGAAACGGAATTACAGCGCTGGATGCATTGCAAACTAATTACCGCTCAGTTGGCTTATTAGCCACATTCCCAAATGTTCATCCATTGGTTCAATACTCGCCCAACTTCCAGGTACACGGACGTTTGGTTCCTGAACTCACAGGTAAGATCACCGACTCCTATACAGGTTTATTTACCACATTTAATGGCAATACTTGGCCGGAGCCATTCGACCCGACGTCACCGTCATTGGGATTGATTGGCAATCCTGAAGATGTACCATTCATCCACAGGTGGGAACAACCTTATGATGCATCAAGATCATATCTTTATTTCTCAGATGCACGCAATCACTATTATGAGAGTGATTATCTGTCATTAACTGATTATCAGAATATCAATATCTACTACCTCGCCGCTGGCGATATCAACTCAAGCCATGTTCCAACCAGCAATGGTTTCAAAGTTAACACTGTAGAAGACATGCTGGCCTACACCGAAGAGATGACCGCGGTTAAAGGCGATGTAGTTACTATCCCGGTTCGCATCAGCCAAAGAGCCGATGTTGCTGCTATTACCCTGAACCTCCGCTTCAACCCCGAACTGCTCGAGATCGTTGATGTAAATCTCGGATCAGATTACTACAAGGTTGATCAGGAAGCTGGTACGCTGCGCATTGGATATTACAACACCACTTCAAGCTACTTTGCAGCCGGTGATGATATCGTACTGGTTAATGCAAAGATTATTGGCGACATCAACGCAGGCATTCGTTTCTTCGAAATCGAAGAAGGCAGCGAGCTTGCTGACCGCTATGCAAAACCATACCAGGGTATTACCTTCGAAACTGTTGCTCTGAAATCGGTTGAAGTTGGCGCCGAGCCATTCGTAACCAACTATCCAAACCCGTTCCGCCATACTTCCAATATCAGCTACTACCTGCCATCAACAAGCAGAGTACAACTGGTGGTTTACAACATGATGGGACAGGTTGTTCAAACCCTTGTCAGCGGCACTCAGGCCGAAGGCTTGCACAAAGTCGAGTTTGACGGTGTTGGTATGCAATCCGGAACCTATTACTACAAGATAGTAATCGAAAACGAAAGCGGCGCATTCACCAAAACAAATACGATGATCCTCATCAGGTAATTACATTAACAGGCATAGCTCCGGAACAATCCGGCGTTATGCCTGTTATTTAAAACAAAGTAATTAGGTTATTCAATTCAATGAGACATAAAATCAACATACAGGCAGCAAAAGTTACATCGCACGCAGCGGCGCTCCTCATTGCGATCGTTGGATTGACCCTCTTCGGTCAGCCCCAAATGAAGATCGCCGACGGACGCTACTGTGAAGGCAATGAGGTTTTGCTGCCTGTTATTGTTGATGGTTTCCAACAGATCAGTTCTTTCACTTTGTATCTGGGTTTCGATACACAGGCGCTCACTTTTGTTGATATCAAAAACAGGAATGAGCAGTTCAACGCAGGCTCGCTGATGTCCTCTTTTTATATGAACAATGGCGACCCGCTTCTGATCATTACCTGGGTAGAGTCGAACAACAACCCAGCAACAGTTCTTCCCGGAAAACTTTTCGATCTGCGTTTCAGCTATACCAACGGCGAATCCCCTGTGTTTTTTAAACCAGGATGCGAGATTAGTATAGGAATGTCGCCGGTCGAAGCAATTTTTTTGGGTGGATCAGTAGGGACGGTTGAAATAACCGAGCAGCCAAAGGATCAATTTGTTCCGCAGGAACAGCATGCCACCTTTAACATTCAGGTTAATGGTTCAGCACAATTCCAGTGGGTAAGGGCTGAAGGCGAAAGCTGGATTTATCTTGCTGACGATGAACGCTACCTCGGCGCAACCGGACAGGAGTTGTTGATCAACAACGTTCCGGCCGACTTTAACAATCATCATTACAGATGTGAAGTTACCGTGGGCGACTGCAGTTTTCTCAGCGAAACTGCCACGCTTAAAGTTTCGGCGCTATCCACCGGAGATCTGAATGCAAATAAAGGCTTACTGGTTTATCCAAATCCTTTTACCAATGAATTGAACATCTGGTGTCTCGAAAATGGAATTCACCTCTCAGGCTGGCTTCTGCAAAATCTGAAAGGTGAAATAATCTCCGGCCATCGTGCCGGTTCTGTTACCGACAAAGTTTCCGTCGCAGGCCTCGATGATTTATCCGCAGGCATTTACTTCCTGCATTTCTTCAGCGAAGGACAACCGATAGGAACGGCTAAAGTGTTAAAACAATGACCTAATAACAATGTATGCCTAAAGTATTTGTTACAAACAATAAAAACATAAGAATATGATTAAAAAATTGAAAATACTACTCCTGTTGATGCTATTCGCTTCCCAGGGCCTGATTGCTCAGGTTGTTGAGATTGAGAAAAAGTACAATCAGTTCCAGGGATCTGTTTCTGTATCTCTGTCCATGTTTGGATTTACCGGCGCCAATGGCAATGTAGGAGCAATCACTCTATGGATTGACGTTCCAGCGCCGTTGCTCGGATGGCAGACCTTCAACAATGTTAATCCCAGCCTTAGTGGTATAGAGGTAAATTATGTTGCCGCTGAAAAGATTTTGAAGATTGGCTGGTTTAATGGCAATGGCGTTCCTGAAATCAATGGTAAAGTACTTGATATGGTGTTTTACTACCAGGGTGGAACAATTGCACCGGTTGCCTTTAATAACCCACTGAATCCTGACCGTTTTAAGATTTCCAACAAGTTCCTGCAGACCATTCCGGCAAGCGCTGAAAATGGCTTTGTAAGTCCAAGTGCTGCTGGCTATCATGGAAAACTTTCTATGATTGACGTTGATGCATTTGTTGGTAGTTCAATTGATATTCCTGTTGTTATACAGGAACTTATTTTTAATGAGCTCAAACAGGTAAATTCGATCACATTGATTTTGCAATACGATGCTGCGAAAGTCCAATTCCAGACTATTGTTGGCAATCCTTACGGTTTTACCATCACAGGCCAAACATCAGGACAGGTGAGTATGATGTGGTCATCGGTTAATCCGGTGGATATGTCAGGACCGTTGAACCTGGTAACCCTACGTTTCGGACTCATCCAGGCTGGCATCAGCGAAATTTTGTTTGCGCCAGGCACTACCGTTACCAGCAATTTCACCACAAAGAACATTCTGGTTGACGGCGCTGAGATCACTGGCGCCAATGCTAGTGTGCGGGTTTTCCTGCAGGGATTCTACCAGGGAAGTGAAACAATGCGCAAAGCCAAGAAATTGGTTGGCGCTAGTTTAGTGGACAATTTCGAAGGAACTGTTTCTGACCTGATCACCATTGAACTTCACCCCGCGCATCTTCCCTATGGCAGTGCTCCGGTGGTAATTTCTAATGTCAAGCTTCAGCAAAATGGCTATGCATACTATGCTTATCCAGTGCTAGCTCATACAAATTATTACATCACCGTGAAACACCGGAACCATTTGGAGACAGTGAGTAAGCTGCCCGTGGCATTCAACAAGGTTCCCGTCAATTATGATTTTACAAATGCCGCATCGCAAGCTTTCGGAGATAATCAAAAAAGTTTGAGTGGTGGAAAATTTGGTATCTTTGCCGGCGATATTACTGGTTCAAGTGGAGTTCAGGATGGTGTGATCAATACGTTGGACAGGGCAGCTGTCAATGCCGATTTCTATGCCGGGAACGAAGGCTACCTCAAGTCTGATGTTAATGCAAATGGCATAGTTAATACGTTTGATCGTGCTTTTGTGAATGCAAATTTTTACCAAGGTATCGAGAAACAAACTCCGTAATAACAACATAAACATTGCAAACATGAAAAATTTAGTATTCTTAGCGCTATTATTTAATCTACTATTCAATCCGTTGAAGGCTCAAAATTATGGATTTGAGATGAAACTTGACAATTTTGAGCAAGTTTCTGAATACAAATTTCAATTTGAAGCTTACATCAAGAAGACGGAATTATCGAGTCCATTTGCAATCGAGAATTTCCAGTTCAACCTTGTCTATGACGCTGCCATTCTAAATGGAGGTATTTTTCATGACGACTTTTTAGAGTTCGATAATACCGGGAGTGCATTAGTTGGATTAGTAAAGAGCGGTACTTTTGTTGCTCAATCAGGAAATCGCTTGCTTTATGCCTCCGATGATGCTGGAAATTCAGGTTCTGCTGTAACTGTTTTGGGAGATTCATGGTCTTACATTGGATTATTTTCTGTTAGCTTGCGAAAAGATGGAGAGTTTCATAATTTCGGAAATGCAGATCCTAAGTTCGGTTTTCGACTCGACCCAACAATGGTTTACACTATTTTGACTCGTTGCGATTATGTTGGATCACCTGGCAATTTTACTAAGTCTGGTACAGCATTTTATCCTGTAACCAATAGAATTCTTCATCCGGAAAATGGCCAAACTATGTCGCTACGCCAAATTGCCGGCTTCTGGTTCTATGGAGATGGCGACTGGAGTAATGCCGCTAATTGGAATCAGACCTTAAAAGCTGCATATCCTGCTTATGTTCAGGAAGTTCCCAGCGCCAACGCCAACGCCATCATCAATGGTAATGTTACCATTCCGACTGCTCTTGATGTTTCCCTGCTTCCGAATGGAGGCGGCAATGGTGGAGAGGTGACGGTTTTGACAGGCGAGGCACCAGTTTTTACTCTTACTGTACAAAAGAATGGAAATCAATTTATTTTCGTCACAATCTACGCTGATGATCAAGCTACTGATTTAGGAACTTCCGTTCAATTAGCTGCTGGTACTACGGTTTATCTTTCTACCTGGCGTCAAGGTGGACCTGGTCAAACCTTCTTTGGATGGTACTATCCTGGTCAAGGACCACCGTATTTCACAACAGAAGATTGGCATGAGTTTGTGATGCCAGCATCCAATGTTACTGCCATAGCTGGCTGGAGTTCAGGATCCAAAAGTTTTGAATATGTTGGTGGAAATTCAGCAAAAAGTCTATATGCCAGCTTAACTATTGTACCTGGTGCCTCATTAACCGTTGACAAATTGTTCAATGACAATTCAAACGGCGCTACTGCTCTCATTGTCAAAAGCGATGCCACAGGTACTGGTTATCTTGTTCACAATAACCCTGGTGTACTTGCTACTGTTGAAAGGTTCCTATCTGAGGGTAAATATCATTACGTATCGTCCCCCGTTACAAATGCGCCTTACTCTTTGTTTCAGGCGCCTTTGCCTGTCCCACCTGCATTTGCTGATTTTTTCGAATGGGTAGAACGTAATCCTGTGCCTGGTGACCCTCCATTTTGGGTAAATTTGAATTATCCTTACAACAATCCTCCAGTTGGTACACTCGCTCCTGGTAAAGGATACGCCGTTGCATACAGCGATGCCAATTATACAAAAGAGTTCGTTGGGCCTCTTAATGTTGGCACTGTTACATTCGATGCGACATACACACCTGGTGCAAGTTCTCCCTACTGGAATCATCGCGGGTTTAACCTAACAGGAAATCCTTACGCAACTGCACTTGACGCTGATGCTTTGCTGAATGCTCATTCCAATATCTATGGTTTATATTTTTGGGATGAAGCTGCGAACTATGAAGGTGATCGCAACGATTATGCTACCTATTCTTTGGCTGGTGGAGTTGGAACTTCTCCAGGCGGAGCATTGTCGCACACACCTGATGGAGTAATCGCTCCAGGACAGGGATTTATGGCTCAGGTAAAATCAACGCCATTCGCTTCAAATGCGGATATCACCATCACCTATACCAATGCAATGCGTATCACGGATGACTCTTGGTTCTACAAGGAACAGGGCAATCGTGACCGAATCTGGTTAAGTGTAACCGGTCCCCAATCGGATTATAATGAAATCCTGGTAGCTTTCATGGAGGGCGCTGAAGTTGGAATGGACAGAACAGATGCCGAAAAGATTAAAGGCAATGAAAAGTTGGCCTTCTATAGCATGCTTGATGAAGTGGAGTTTGTTATTCAGGGTTTTCCAATGATTGGCTCTGAGGATACTTATGAAGTTGCACTTGGCCTTGATGCTGGTTTTGCCGGTCAGTACACCTTTAATGCTGAATTGATCGAGAATTTTGATCAAAGTGTGAACATTACACTCGAAGACAGAGTTGCCAGCAAGATCATCAATTTAAGAAGCACTCCGCAATATGTTGCACAAGTTGCAGCTCCAGGTGAGATCAGGAACAGATTCTTCCTGCATTTCAACGGGCCTACATCAGTGTCGGTGATTGATCAGAAACTTACAAAGGTTTATGCTTTACAAAACCAGATTTTCATACAGAATAATGGAAACAGTCCTATACTTGACGTTGAAGTGGTGAATACCCTTGGACAGGTAATCTCACGAACTCGGGTAAATGCTACCGAGGCTGTGGTTAACGTTCCGGGTCGCAATGTAGTTTACATTGTAAAAGTAAGAACCTCCGAAGGCATTGAGTCCCACAAATTGTTAATCCGCTAAAAAACTGTTTTCATTCTGTACTGTTATCTGTACAGGACAGAAATTGAAACAATAAACTTTACCGTAATATGAAAAGAATAAAAAATAACATCATCGGCATTTTTCTGGTAATCGCAATGGTTTGCATTACTACCATGAGTATTGCGCAAACGCAAGCCCCGCCACCACCCAGACACGGAACCACCGATCCTACTGTACCCGGAGGTTCTGCTCCAATTGGTGAAGGTCTTGCCCTTTTGGTTGCATTAGGTGCAGCATACGGCGCTAAAAAGGTTTACAGTTTGCGCAGAAAACTGGCCGAATAGAATACATCCGTTAAGTGTACCGGTAATCATCCATTGGGTGGTTTCCTGGTACATTTAAAAAGGAATTCCTGTCCGGCTTAATTAAGGTTTCTGATGGAAAATGTTTACATACAGTGGCTGCAGCAAAAGGAGAAATTGATTTCCTCCTAAAACAGTTGCACAATGAAACATCTAAATAAGAAGCGCTGATTTAACCGGAACTCATAAAACATTCAATTAAACCTGCCTGGTTGCAAAACCAGGCAGGTTTTGTTTTATTCCCACAGCCAGTTATGGATCATCTTTTCGCCTTCCGTTGTCATCACCGATTCGGGGTGAAACTGGACTCCCCTGATATCATAATTCCTGTGTGAAAGCGCCATGATTCTGCCATCCAGCGACCTTGCGGTTACTTTCAGATCCACCGGGAAGCCCTCGTCCGAAAGTCCCCAGGAGTGATACAATCCCGCCTCAAAGGGAGATTTGATTCCCTGGAAAATTCTTTCATTGGGTTCAACAATTTCGACTTGAATTTTTTTTCCATGAAAGACATCCTGCAGGTTGATGAGTCTGGCGCCGTAAAATATCCCGATAGCCTGAAATCCTAAGCACACTCCCAGGATGCTCTTGCAGTTTCCATATTTCTGAAGAATTTGCCACATCGTGTCGTTCTCTTTTGGAACATCCGGACCGGGCGAGAATAGAATTTTGTCAAATCCTGCCACAGCTTCCATTTTAATCTCACCGCTTTTAATCACTTCATAACTGAGATGCTTACTTTTGCGCAGGATATTCACCAGGTTAAAGGTGAATGAGTCATAATTATCCACTACAAGTACTTTCATCGAATTACCGGATGGTTGAGAATTTCGTTTCAAAAGTAAATAATCTGGCCAAGGCAGGGATACCGTTCTTGTTTGTTATTGATTTTGACCTTCAAAAGCCTTTTGTTTTTCCACTGGAGCAGCTTCCGAATGATATTTTGTTTTCAACACCCGGCTACCCTGACCATCAGGATGTGATTCAATTGCCCGATACTTTTGATTTTGTTTCCTTTCCCATTGATTTCGATACTTATTCTCAGGCATTCGGCAAAATAATAAAGGAGATCCAGGCTGGTAACAGCTACCTGTTGAATCTGACTTTTGGGACGAGGATCGTAACCTCTTTGTCATTGGAGGAGATCTATCTTTTGAGCAAAGCAAAGTACAAACTCTTGTTTAAAAACCAGTTTGTGGTTTTTTCTCCGGAAACATTTATCGAGATCAGGGATGGAATCATCTCTTCCTGCCCGATGAAAGGAACTATTGATGCCTCAATTCCAAATGCGGCTGAAATTCTATTGGCAGATGAGAAAGAGACCGCCGAACATCATACCATTGTTGACCTGATCCGCAATGATCTGGCTATGGTCGCTGAAGATGTTTACGTGGAGAAATTCCGCTATCTCGATTTGTTGCACACACACAAAGGGGATTTGTTGCAAATGAGTTCGAGGATTTCAGGTAAAATGCCTGAGAACTTTCATGAAAATTTGGGTGAGATATTGGTGAAACTGTTACCGGCTGGCAGCATAACGGGCGCTCCGAAAAAAAAGACTGTCGAGATCATCAAAAGAGTGGAAAACTATCAGCGAGGTTATTACACCGGCGTTTTCGGAGTTTTTGATGGTAAAAACCTTGACAGTGCAGTGATGATACGTTTTATTGAGAACGATAATGGCCGGTTGTGGTTTAAAAGCGGCGGTGGAATTACTTCGATGAGCCAGGCCGAAAAGGAGTACAACGAACTAATCCAGAAGATCTATGTACCGGTTCCTCGAAACCATTAATGTTAAGGACGGCGAATTCCTTAATCTTAAATACCATCAGGACAGGGTGGAAAAGGTATTTCGTCGGTTCTATGCAAAGATTCCCCCTCTGGTGCTGGCAGATGTTTTGACTTTACCAACTTCTACACACTCAGTGAATTATAAATGCCGGGTGATTTATAGCAAAAGTATTGAGCTGGTGGAATTCACAGAATACATCCCTAAACCAGTCCGAAGCCTCAAAATCGTAAATGATGATTCCATTGATTACTCCTTCAAATTCGCGGACCGCAGGTCGCTGGAGGTTTTGCTTTCGAAAAAAGGAAACTGTGATGATGTTCTAATCATTAAAAATGGATTGGTTACGGATACCTCCTACAGCAATATCCTATTTTATGACGGCAGGCACTGGCTCACTCCTGACACCCCGTTGCTCAAAGGAACCTGCCGCCAGCGGCTGCTTGACAATCATACCATCCGGGAACAAAGGGTTAGTTTCTCCGATCTCACAGGCTTCTCTCATTTTATGTTGATCAACGCCATGCTCGGTTTTGATGAAAACAAAGCAGTTGAGATCAGCGGGATAGATGCTTTACTTACATAAATAATGAGCGAGTTGTTATTGGGTGAATGGGTAAATGGGTGAATAGGTGAATAGGATGTGCTACTGCCGACTGCCGACTGCCGACCACGGACTGCGGACCGGGGACTGCTGTCTGCCGTCTGCTTGCATGGAAATCAATCCTTAAAGGGACTTTTCCCCCAAAGGAGTAACCTAGTTCGCATGCCACAAGGTTTCGTTATTTTTGCAAAAACCATTCGAGTATGTCTAAAAACAAAAAAGTGTCCGGCGGTTTGGTTTACTCTACCAACCCCGAACTTATGGCCAATCTGACCGAAGAAGATCAAACGGAGACTCTTCCAGCTCAACAACAAAATCTTCGCGTGTGGTTAGATCGCAAGCAACGAAAGGGTAAAATGGTAACCCTGATCACAGGTTTTGTAGGCAGCGAAAAAGATTTGGACGAACTGGCCAGGTTGCTGAAAACCAAATGTGGCGTTGGCGGTTCTGCAAAGGATGGCGAAATTGTGATACAAGGGGATGTGAGGACGAAAGTTATGGAAATATTGACCAAAGAGGGATACAAAGCGAAGCTGGCTGGTGGGTAGGAGAGTTAAGAAGGAAAAAGTAGGACGTAAAAAGTTGGAAGTCAAGAGTCGTTAGGCAGTATGGCATGAAAAATTGGGAAGAACAAAACTAAAACAAATGTAATCACGTTGTAAGTACATAAATCTTCAAAATTCTGATGATTATGCAAGTTCCGGTAGTGCAAATTGGTAACTCAAAGGGTATTAGGTTGAGCAAAACTCTTCTGGATCAGTATCATATCACTGACAATGTTGATCTTATTCTTGAAAGCGATCATATCATTTTAAAACCTCTGTCGGTGTCCCGGAAAGATTGGGAAACAGCTTTTAAAGAAATGAACGCCAATGGCGATGACGTTCTCTTGATTGACAACGTTTTAGAAGATGAAAACTGGGACTAAACAATGTCACACTATTCACAATACGAGATTGTAGTTGTCAATTTAGACCCAACAGTAGGCAGTGAGATCAAAAAGAAGCGCCCCTGCGTGATTGTTTCTCCTGATGAGATGAACAGGCATCTGATAACTGTTGTAGTTTGCCCGATTACATCACAGTCAAAAAACTACCCGACACGAATAGTGTTTGATTTTGAGGGACAAACCAACTGGATAGTAGTAGATCAGATTCGTACAATTGACAAAAGCTGGATAACCAAAATAATAGGAAACCTGGAAATTGAAACGATAAAAAAGTTGAAAGCCGTGATCAAAGAAGCATATGTGGACTGAATAGTAGTAGATTTAGACCCTTCCATATTGTCTGTATCTTAGCTTTTCAATCATTACTGATGGATGTGAGATATGAATCTGATGATGAAAAGATTTGGTTTCTTCATGATCGAAAAATAGTTGCTGATGGAAAAAGAAGAAATTTTGCACGAGCCGGTTTACTCGCCAATAGTGCTGGAGTTTCTGGCGGTGGCTCATAAATATTGTATTTATATCGAGGAGGTTGAAAAACAGGATGTTGATTCAGTTTTTGATTACCTGCAAAAGGCATTGTCGTTGCTTTATGTTCGTGGTTCGGTTCTGCCTGAGATGGAAGTGGAGGAGATCGAACTGATCGAGAAGTATGTTACTGAGGAACAATGGCAAACGGTTTTCAACGATCTCAGACAAAAATTTGGAAACCGCGACGAATACTGGTATGTAGAGAATGACAACCCACACAACGACCTGATAAAAGGGAGCCTGTCGGATAACCTTGCCGACATATACCAGGACATGAAGGATTTTGTGATTCTTTATCAAAAACCATTTCGGGGTGCAAAAGTAGCAGCAGTGTGGGAAATCAGGCAATTGTTCAGGTCGCACTGGGGATTCAGGGTGGTAAATGCCTTAAAAGTTGTTCATTATCAATTGTATGGCGCCGAAAATAATAGGGCTGGAAATGTGGAGTTTGACTTTTGATCGTTAAGAAATGGTCATTAAAAAAGCCCTGCTACGTTAAGATAGCAAGGCTTTTAATGGAGTGCCCAGGACAAGATTCGAACTTGCACACCCGTGAAGGCGCCAGCCCCTCAAGCTGGTGTGTCTACCAATTCCACCACCTGGGCTTGTTTTGGGCTGCAAAAGTAAAATTTAATTTTTATATGATCAGACATCGGCAAAAAAAAACTTATAGTTTTGCAAGGATTTCAGAAAACCTCAAACATCAATCACTATGTTTACACAAAAGGACTTAGAGCAAATCAGGCAGCGTGGAATGACCGTTAAGCAGGTCGAAAAGCAAATTGCTGATTTTAGGACGGGTTATCCGTTTGTTCAGCTGGTTGAGCCGGCAAGCAAAGGCAAGGGCATCCATGTTTACAACGAATCGCTGCTCAACGAGATGAAGGAATTTTATCTCAACAACAGCCCGCAACGCGAGATCATAAAATTTGTACCGGCCTCGGGCGCTGCAAGCCGGATGTTTAAGCATCTGTTCGAATTTCTCGACTGGTATGATGGCAGCAAGGAAGCCATTAGCCGGCTGGAGGCTGATAAAAGCTTCAACTCGGTCTATTATTTTCTCAAGAACTTAAGCAAATTTGCCTTCATCCGCGACCTGAAAGAAACGCTTGCAAAGGATGGTTTTCAGCTATCCGACCTGATGAACGAAAAGAAATATAACGTAATAATCAGTTATCTGCTTACCGATAAGGGACTTGGCTACGCTGATCTTCCCAAAGGGTTGCTGATGTTTCACCAGTACGATGGTTTTTCGCGAATGGCCATAGGCGAACACCTGGTTGAGGGAGCGCATTATGCCTGCAGCGAAAGCGGTAAGGTGAATGTCCATTTCACGATTTCGCCTGAACATCGCACGAAATTCAACCAGTTCATCGAGCGGCGGCAGGCAGGTTACGAATCGTCTTACAAAGTGAAGTACAACATCGTTTTTTCGGAGCAGAAACTCTCCACCGACACCGTAGCCGTTGATATGGAAAACGAGCCATTCCGCGATGCTGACGGCAAACTGGTGTTCCGCCCCGGCGGCCATGGCGCGCTGATCGAGAATCTGAACGATCTGAAAAGCGATGTCATCTTCATTAAAAATATTGATAACGTGGTTCCCGACCGACTGAAAGAGCCAACCTACCTTTACAAACGGGTTATAGGCGGACTTCTGCTTACGTTACAGCAAAAGACTTTCGCTTTTCTCAGACTCCTCGAAACCAAACAGGTGAATGCTGTGGAGCTGAACGAAATAATCGAATTTGCCGAGCGCGACCTGATGATCAAAATTTCCGAAGAGTTTGATAAGATGACGCTTCCTGAAAAGGCCGAGTACCTTTTCAAACGGCTCAATCGCCCGATGCGCGTTTGCGGAATGGTGAAGAATGAAGGCGAACCAGGAGGCGGTCCCTTCTGGGTTAAAAATCAGAATGGCGAAATTTCGCTTCAGATTGTCGAATCTTCACAGATCAACATGAAGGATGAAGCGCAGAAAAAGATCGCCCTCGAAGCTACACACTTCAATCCGGTTGACCTGGTGTGTGCCGTCAGGGATTATAAAGGCAAACAATTTGACCTGCGCAATTATGTGGATCAAAGTACCGGTTTTATTTCAATCAAATCAAAGGATGGACGCGATCTGAAAGCCCAGGAACTTCCGGGTTTATGGAACGGTGCAATGGCCGACTGGATCACGGTGTTTGTGGAAGTACCAATTATCACCTTCAATCCCGTAAAAACCGTGAACGATCTCTTGAGAGATCAACATCTTTACCTTTAGACTTTTGCAGCAAGCATTTCTTCTTCATTCAAATTACTTTAATGACTTAGCCATGGATAACAAATCATGCATTCGGTTTTTTTTCCTGACGATTCTGTTTTGGTTAGTAGTGAATCTGCCTGCTCAGGACACATTTTCCATCGTTGCCGTTGACACCCTCAGCGGTGAGATTGGCGGCGCCGGCGCATCCTGCATTGACCAATCAGCTATTCCCGGCGGCGTGCTGATTATCAGCGATATCATTCCCGGAAGGGGAAGTATCCACACGCAATCCTACTGGAATGCAACAAACCAGGTCAATGCTCACAACCGGATGGTGGAAGGAATGTCGCCGCAGGAAATCATTGCCTGGCTGGTGGCCAACGATGTGCAGAACAATCCGCAGGTGAGGCAATACGGGGTTGTAGATTTTGATGAAAATGGTCATCCACGGAGCGCTGCCTTCACCGGTACCAATTGCATCAATTACAAAAATCATATTATTGGCCCAAATTACGCCATCCAGGGAAATATCCTTTTAGGTCAATATATCCTCGACAGCATGGAGGCAAGATTTCTCAACACAGAGGGTACACTGGCCGAAAAACTGATGGCTGCGCTCCAGGGTGCAAATGTTCCGGGTGCGGATACCCGTTGCCTGAATGAAGGGACTTCCTCGCGGTCGGCTTTCATCAGGGTAGCCAAACCCGATGACCCACCTTCAAACCTGTGGTGCCACCTTGTAGTTCCCTCGACACCTTATGGAGTTGAACCCATTGATTCGTTGCAGGTACTTTTCAATCAATGGCTGATATGGACTGGTATGGACAAGGAGAAGCGAGAGCATCAAAGTATTTCACGAGGATATCCCAATCCCGCTGCCGGAACCTTTACTGTCGAATTTACCCCAAATTTTGTCGTAGATCGCTGTCAGATAAGAATTTATAATGCCGCTGGACATTTAATGGATGAAGCCGCCTGGAGTGGTGAACCAATCGTTTTTAATACTGTTAAATATCCCGCCGGAACTTACCTCTACCAGGTTTCGGGGAATCAACAAATTTTTGATTCCGGAAAGTTTAACATTATTAAAAACTAAGTTGATTTATGGATAATAACGCATTCGTTCAAAGTGTCTTCAATGCTGTGGATCGCGCTGATGCGCAGGGTTTGGCCGATTTTATGACCGACAACGCGGTCTTCAGATTTTCAAATTTTCCCGAGGTGGTTGGTAAAGAAAACATCACCCCTTTTCTTGAAAATTTTTTCCAAAGCATAAAAGGAATAAAACACGATCAACTCGAATATTGGGAAATTCCTGGTGGTTATGTGATCAACGGCAGGGTAACCTACACCAGGCATGATGGTTCAATCTACCCCTGCTGGTTTGCCAACACCTTCAAAATGGAGAACGGTAAGATCAAAGATTACTTGATCTTCGTTGACAATTCGAAGCTTTACAGCAATTAATCCGATTGCTGAATCGGGTCATCCGAAACCAGAACCGGCCTTAAGGCTTTTCTCTTAAACCTTTTTAGTTTAAAATTGAAGGAGATAAGCGCTCAGGCCTAACCTTCTGATTTCGGGTTTTTTATTCTATTTCCTCTTCATTTCCTAAATTTTCAAAATTGATCAAACTATTCTTCTTTGCAAAAGGAAAAAATGTGTTTATTTGTTTATCAAAAAAATGGCGGTTAATCATTCAGCAAAAATCTAAAAATCATCTACCGTGTTTACATTAGAGACAAAAATTGATGTCAATTCTGAGGAATTCAGGAAGAACAAAGAGGACTTTACCAAAATTTTATCGGAGTTTAAACGGATCACTGCAGAGAATACCCGCAGCGGTCCGCCAAAGTTCATTCAGCTTCACAAAGAAAGAGGAAAACTGCTTGCCCGCGAACGCATTGACAAGCTGATTGATCCGAACACGCCTTTCCTGGAGCTGTCTCCATTGGCAGCGCTGAATGTGTTCGACAACGAGCATCCTTCAGCAGGCATCATCACCGGAATTGGCGTGATCCATGGAAAAGAGACCATCATCATTGCCAACGACGCCACCGTGAAGGGTGGAACGTACATCAAAGAGACCATCAAAAAGCATCTGAGGGCGCAGGAAGTTGCGATGGAAAACCATCTGCCCTGTGTTTATATGGTGGATTCGGGCGGTGTATTTTTGCCGGAACAGGCCAATGTTTTTGCCGATCGTGATCATTTCGGCAGGTTTTTTTACAACCAGGCGCAGTTGTCGGCAATGGGCATTCCGCAAATTGCCATCGTGATGGGAATGTGCACGGCAGGAGGCGCCTATGTGCCGGCCATGAGCGACGAGACCATCATCGTGAAAAAACAGGGAACCATTTACCTGGGTGGCCCGCCATTGGTAAAGGCTGCTACCGGCGAAGTAGTAACTCCCGAAGAACTTGGCGGCGCCGATGTGCATACTTCTATTTCAGGTGTGGCCGATCACCTGGCCGAAAACGACATCCACGCTATTCAGATTTGTCGCAACATTTTTCAGAATCTTGAAAAAAGACCCCGTCAGGAGCTGGATATCTACCCAATCGAGGAGCCTCTGTACGATCCAGAGGAATTATATGGAATCGCTCCCACTGACCTCCGAAAGCCGGTTGATCCGAGGGAAGTGATCATGCGGATGGTGGACGGAAGCAAATTTCACGAATTTAAAGAGAGATACGGAACCACACTTGTTACCGGTTTTGCCCGAATAATGGGCTTTCCGGTCGGCATCCTGGCCAACAACGGTATCCTCTTCTCCGAGTCAGCGCTCAAAGGCGCACACTTTATCGAATTGTGTACTTCAAGAAAAATTCCGCTGGTTTTCCTCCAAAACATAACCGGGTTTATTGTCGGGAAAGAGTTTGAGCGAAAAGGAATCGCAAAGGACGGTGCAAAGCTCGTGCATGCTGTGGCCAATGCAAATGTGCCTAAGTTTACGGTGATTTTTGGAGGTTCTTTCGGTGCCGGTAACTACGGTATGGCCGGTAGAGCTTACAATCCACGACTCCTTTTCATGTGGCCCAATGCAAAGATCTCTGTAATGGGTGGGATGCAGGCAGCCGGAGTATTAACCACGGTGAAAAAGGAACAATACGCCGCCAAAGGCAAAGAGATGCCGAAGGAAGAGGAAGAAGCACTGCGCAACAGCATCATCGAAAAGTACGACCAGGAGGGTTCGGCATATTTCAGCACTTCGAGGCTTTGGGACGACGGCATAATTGATCCGGCAGATACCCGGCAAATCCTTGCTATGGGTATTTCCATGTCGCTCAACCGCAAGTTTGCCGACCAGAAATTCGGCGTATTCAGAATGTAAATTTCCTGCAAAAAGATGAAAACTTATAACAACATCGAGTTTGAACTCACCAACTCCATTGGAACCGTTTGGCTTAACCGGCCTGACAAGCACAATGCCCTTAATGCTGAGATGATCGCTGAGATTATTGAGTGTTTTGAGGAGTTAAACAACAACCAGGAGGTTAGGATTGTGATGCTGAGAGGGCGCGGCAAATCGTTCTGCGCCGGCGCTGACCTTAATTATATGAAGGGGATTGCAGCGTTTGGTTTTGACGAAAATTACCACGACAGCCTGCGCCTGGCTAAATGTTTCAATGTGATCTACACTTGCCAGAAACCCACGATCGCCGTGGTTCAGGGCGCTGCTATCGGTGGGGCTAACGGATTGCTGGCGGCCTGCGACTTTGTTTACTGCACCGACGACACCAAATTTGCCTTTGCAGAAGTGAAATTAGGCATCGCTCCGGCTACGATCTCACCCTACATTGTAAAGCGAATCGGTGAATTTGCCTCACGCGACCTGATGATTACAGGGCGGAGATTTAGCGGAAAGGAGGCTGAATACCACCGGCTTGTAAACAAATCGTTACCCGAAGAGGAATTGGAAGAGCAGGTAAATTCCACCGTAAAGCAGCTCATGTCGAGCGGCCCGGAAGCCATCAAAGCCTGCAAACAGCTCATTTACAACCTTTATAATAAACTCACTTTTGACGATTCCATTGATTACTCCGCCAGACTGATCGCCACTTTGCGCGCCTCAGCAGAAGGCCAGGAGGGCATGGCTTCGTTCCTCGAAAAACGTCCGCCAAAGTGGACACAAATTTAAACACCCAACGATAGAAAAAAATGGCTAAACGTCAGATAAAATTCAGCCTTGTTTACCGCGACATGTGGCAGTCCTCAGGGAAATATGTTCCGCGGGTTGATCAGTTGAAAAAAGTTGCCCCCGTCATCATTGACATGGGCTGCTTCTCCAGAATAGAAACCAACGGAGGCGCTTTTGAGCAGGTTAACCTCATGTATGGCGAAAACCCAAACACAGCAGTTCGTGAATGGACAAAACCCTTCAACGATGTCGGCATTCAAACCCACATGCTCGAGAGGGCGCTCAATGGCATCAGGATGTTTCCCGTTCCGGCAGATGTCAGGAAGCTGATGTTTAAAGTGAAAAAAGCCCAGGGAACCAACATTGCCCGCTCGTTTTGCGGACTGAACGACACCCGCAACCTCGAACTTTCTGTAAAATATGCTAAAGAAGCCGGAATGATCTCGCAGACAGCGCTTTGCATTACCCACTCTGCATTGCACACCACCGATTATTACATGGGAGTGGTGGATAAAGCGGTGGAATTTGGCACAGATGAAATTTGCCTTAAAGACATGGCCGGTATTGGACGCCCCGCTGAACTGGGCAGATTGGTAAAAAACATCAAGGAAAAGTATCCGCATCTCGTTGTGCAGTATCATGGTCATACAGGTCCGGGTTTTTCGGTAGCTTCGATGCTTGAGGTGGCGCGCAATGGTGCGGATTACCTCGATTGCGCTATGGAGCCGCTTTCGTGGGGAATGGTGCACCCCGACATTATTACCATCCAGAGCATGCTGAGGGATGCCGGTTTCGACGTTCCCGACATCAACATGAACGCTTACATGGAGGCAAGGCATCTTACCCAAACCTTTATTGATGACTTTCTTGGCCTTTTCATTGACCCAAAGAACCGCTATCTCTCATCTTTGCTGGTGGAGTCGGGATTGCCCGGCGGAATGATGGGCAGCCTGATGTCCGACCTGAAAGGCGTGCACCAGGGCATCAATATGTCGCTGAAAATGGCCGGAAAACACGAAATGACAGAAGATGAACTTTTGGTGAAGCTTTTTGACGAAGTAGCCTACGTGTGGCCAAAATTGGGATACCCGCCGCTGGTTACGCCCTTCAGCCAGTATGTGAAAAATGTGGCGCTGCTCAACATCGTGCAAATGGCCAAAGGCGAAGAGCGTTACTCGATGATGGACGAAAATACCTGGGCTATGATCCTGGGTAAAGCGGGCAAACTACCCGGAATGCTGGCGCCGGAAATCATAAACCTGGCCAAAAAGCAAAACCGCGATTTTTATACCGGTAATCCTCAGGAACTTTATCCCGACGAGCTGGATAAATTCAGGGCTGAAATGGTAAAAAATGGCTGGGATACCGGCCCGGATGATGAGGAACTTTTCGAATTTGCCATGCACGAAACCCAATACCGCGATTTCAAATCAGGTCACGCCAAAATGAGATTTGAAGAAGAGGTGGAGAAAGCACGCGAAAAATTAATCACAAAAAAAACTATTGCCGTGAGCGAAAAACCTTCCATCAACAGAAACGCCTACAACAAAGACGAAGTGGACTTCCCGGTGGCTGTCGTCGGTTACCTGCTTTTCAGCCTGAACAGCAAAGCCACTGAATCCGGCGCTAACAATGTCTGGAGCGCCATTGGCTACTGGCGTAATCAGAAGACCATTAACATTGCACTGAATGGCGATACGGTGCAGGTTGCGGTTGCCAGGACTTTTAAGGGAGATTACCGGTTCGAAATCAACAATGCCGAATATCCTGCAAGTCTTATCGCAGTAGATAAAAATGAGGTGGATTTTAAGATTGGCGGCAATTCCTTTGTGGCGGCAATTTCTGCCGGAGATAAAGGGATGGCCAAGGTTGTTGTAAACAAGAAGGAGTTTCAGATGATGCGAAACGATCTACTTGCTTCTGAGCAAATTGCAAGCGTTAAAGAAGAATCCAACCTGAGCGCTGAAAACAGGATATTCTCGCCGTTGCCGGGACGGGTTTTCAAAATCAATGTAAAAGAGGGGGATACCGTTGCTAAAGGCGACATCATGATTGTGATCGAAGCCATGAAGATGGAAAACAACATCGCAGCCAAAAAGGATGCACGGGTAGCCAAAGTGATGGTTAAGCTCAACGATATGGTTGATTCGGCCACAACACTAATTGAAATCGAATAAGTTACCGACCAAAAAAATAAAGAAAAATGAATTTTGAATTGTCAGATGAACACAAAATGATTCGGGAAACGGTGCGTGATTTTGCCGAACGCGAAATCCGGCCGGTTGCCAAAGAGCTGGACGAAAAGGCTCAGTTTTCCGTTGAGCTGACCCGCAAAATGGGTGAGCTTGGCCTGTTTGGAATGTATTTGTCCGAAAAATACGGCGGTCAGGGGTTGGATACGGTTTCGTACATCATCGCAGTGGAAGAGATCGCCAGGGTTGACGGCAGCCAGGGAGCTACCTTGGCAGCGCACAACTCGCTCGGAATCGGACCGCTGTATTACTACGGAACAGAAGAGCAGAAGATGAAATATCTCCCGCAACTCTGTACCGGAGAAGCCCTTTGGGGTTTTGGCCTCACCGAGCCCGATGCCGGCTCCGACTCGCGGGCATCCAAAACCACTGCAGTCCTTGAAAACGGTGAGTGGGTAATCAACGGATCGAAAATCTTCATCACCAACGGATCTGCTGACATCTCCATTGGGTCGGCAGTGCAGGCTGTTACGAGGGTTTTTGAGGATGGTAAAAAAGAGTATTCGACGATCATTGTGGATAAAGACACGCCCGGTTTCCGCCGTATGCCGATGCACGGAAAGATGATGTGGCGCGCTTCCGATACCGCACAGTTGTTTTTCGACGATTGTCGTGTTCCGGAATCAAACCTGCTTGGAAAACGCGGTGAAGGTTCCAAAATCATGCTTTCGACACTCGACAACGGGCGACTTTCGATCGCAGCGCTTGGACTGGGAGCCGCTCAGGGCGCTTTCGATCTGGCCATGCAATATGCACAGGAGCGCAGGCAATTTGGTCAACCCATCTCCAAGTTCCAGGTCAACGCTTTCAAACTTGCCGATATGGCAATGAAGATTGAACATGCCCGATGGTTTCTTTATCGAACCTGCTGGCTAAAAGACAACAATAAACCATTTGGCAAAGAGGCGGCGATGGCCAAACTCTATTGCTCCGAAATTGCCAAAGAGGTAGCCGATGAGGCCGTTCAGATTCATGGCGGATATGGCTTGATGAAAGATTACGACGTCGAAAGGATTTACCGCGACCAGCGCCTCCTGCAGATAGGAGAGGGGACTTCGGAAATTCAACGGATCGTCATTTCGCGCCACCTGGGATTGTAACTCAATTTAATCACTTAGCCTGAAAAATTCATTGATCACAGCACATATTTGTAAAACAACAAATTGCTTTACCCCGACCTTCAGGTCGGGGAAATAGGAAGATATCGAGAGGCGGCGGGCTTTAGCCCATTATCTCTAAGTTTGTAAATAATAAAGGTTAAAACATTAATATTATGGACGATAAGAATAAAGTAGAAATCGTGGTATCCGAAACCGGATCCTACATGGTAAAGGGAAATTTCAGAATTGTGGATGCAAAAGGCAACGAGATCAGGGCAACCGACCCGACCTACCTCTGCCGCTGCGGCCATTCGAAAAACAAACCCTACTGCGACGGACAGCACCGCAATGTAGGCTGGAAACCTTAATAGATAAAAACAACCCTGACAGGGTTCGAAACCCTGTCAGGGTTAGAAATTAAAATGAATAATATGAATCACCATCTCCTCTGGCAGCCCGACCCCGAAACCAGCAAGCAATCGCAGATGTATGAGTTTTTGCAATTATCCTGCAAAAAATACAATTTGCCGCAAGCCGATTACCCAACGCTTCATCAATGGAGCGTGAAGCAGCCGGCCGAGTTTTGGGGTAGCTTTTGGGACTATTCGGGCATTCTACACTCGGTAAAATATTCGGGCGTGGTGGATGATCCCAACAAAATGCCCGGAGCCAGATGGTTTGAAGGAGCAAGATTGAATTTTGCCGAGAACCTGTTACAACATCGCGGCGATAAAACTGCCATCATCTTCAGAGGGGAAAACGGAGTTGAACGACGATTAACCCAAAAGGAGCTTTATTTTGAAGTTGCCCGCATTGCCGATGGGTTGAAAAAGCAGGGAGTGATAGCCGGCGACCGCGTGGCTGGATTTATGCCCAACATTCCTGAAACCGTAATTGCTATGCTGGCAGCGGCTTCTATCGGGGCAGTGTGGTCGTCATCTTCGCCTGATTTTGGGATAAAAGGGGTACTCGATCGCTTTACCCAGATCGAACCAAAAGTGATCTTTGCCGCCGACGGCTATTTCTACAATGGAAAAAAATTTGATTCGCAGGAAAAACTGGTAGGAATCCTGGAACATTTGCCGTCGGTCGAAAAGGTTGTTCTGATTGATTTTTCCGGAAATTGCAAGCTGGAATCCATCAAAAATGCTGTGAAATGGGAGGCGTTTGGGTCGGTTGAAAACAAGAGCATTCATTTTGAACAATTGCCATTCGATCATCCACTTTATATCATGTATTCGTCTGGAACAACAGGATTGCCCAAAAGCATAGTCCATTCAGCCGGCGGCACGCTGATTCAGCATTTGAAAGAGTTGAGGCTTCACTGCAACCTCAGGCCTGATGACACCATTTTCTACTTCACCACCTGCGGCTGGATGATGTGGAACTGGGTAGTCAGCAGCCTGGCAGTCGGTTCAACATTGGTTTTGTTTGATGGAAATCCCTTCTATCCAACACCTGATGCCCTTCTTCGCATGGCAGTTGACCTGGGAATCACCATCTTCGGAACCAGCGCTAAGTATATTGCATCGCTGGAAGAAGCTGGGGTCAAACCACAGGAAATATCATCTTTTCCAAAATTGAAAGTCATTACCAGCACCGGTTCCCCACTCACCAATGAGAGTTTTGAGTATGTTTACAGAGATTGGAAAAAAGATGTTCAACTCTCTTCCATTGCCGGTGGAACTGATATCATCTCCTGCTTTGTGCTTGGCAATCCATTGCTGCCGGTTTATCGCGGCGAAATCCAGTGCAAAGGATTGGGTATGGATGTGGATTGTTTTGATGATTACGGCAAGTCGCTGGTAAATCAAAAAGGAGAACTGGTTTGTAAAACAGCATTTCCCTCTATGCCGGTCTATTTCTGGAACGATCCCGGCGGCAAAAAATACCATAAAGCCTATTTCGAAGTATATGAAAACATCTGGCATCATGGCGATTACGTTGTCATTAGCGAGCATGGCGGCGTTACGATGTATGGCCGTTCGGATGCGACGCTTAACCCGGGTGGAGTGAGAATCGGGACGGCAGAGATCTACAACGTGGTCGAAAACCTGGAAGAAATCGCCGACTCGGTGATTATAGGACAGCAATGGCAGGGCGACGAAAGAGTGGTGCTCTTTGTGAGGCTGAATGCAGGTTTCAAATTGGATGATGCATTGGCTGGCAAAATCAAAACCGCCATCCGCAGCAATTGCAGCCCGCGACATGTGCCCGCCATAATCAGGGCAATCAGCGATGTTCCTTACACCTTAAACGGTAAAAAAGTGGAAGTGGCAGTAAAAAAAATCATTCACGGCGAGGATGTTCTCAATCGCGATGCGCTGAGAAATCCCGAATCCCTCGATCAGTTTGTGGGTATCCTAAGTACTTAATATATAAACATTTAAATTGAAAAATCTATGATGAACTATCCTAAAAAAGTTGTTATTGGCGATATTACCGTAAGAGACGGTTTTCAACATGAAGAAAAATTCATTCCCACTGAGGCCAAGCTTTGGATGCTCGAACAATTGATTCTGGCAGGTTTCAAACACCTTGAAGTTACCAATTTCGGCAATCCGAAGGGGATGCCGCAGTTCAAGGATTCTGATGAGTTATTCAGGATGATCCGGCAAAGTAAAAAAGTAAAACACCTGATCAATGATGTGTGTCTTACAGCCATCACCATCCGCGAAAAGGCTGTTGAAAGGGCTATCCAGGCAAAACAGGAGGGTTGGGGCCCCGACCGGATTTTATTGATGGTTTCCACCAGCGAATCGCATCAAAAGAAGAACTCAGGATTGTCGCTTGCTGAGTACTGGAAAATGAGCGAGGAGTGGGTAAAGAAAGCCCGTGAAGCAGGACTGAAGGTTAATGGAACCGTAAGCACCATCTGGGGATGCCCGATTGAAGGGCCAACCGAAATGTCCAAAGCTATTGACTTTACCAAACGCTGGTTCGATATCGGCGCTTCAGACGTGGAACATGCCGATCACGATGGCTCAGCATCGCCCGACCGGGTTTACAAATATTTCTCCATGCTTATGGATGCTGTGGGAAGACCTGAAAAACAGATTGTTCATTTTCACACTACCCGCGGCTGGGGTTTGGCCAATGTGCTGGCTGCGCTTCAGGCAGGAATGACCAATTACGAGTCGTCAATGGGTGGATTAGGCGGGCAGCCGGCCAACTTTGTTGATGGTGTGCCGGTGGCAGGTACTGGTGATTATTACTACAAAGACCCCTCGCTGGCCGGACTGGTTTCGACCGAAGATATGGTGGTGATGATGGATGAAATGGGTATTGATACCGGGATTGATGTGGATAAGATTCTTCAGATCGGCAACACGCTCGAGCGCATTGTTGGCCGCCGCCTAAGGTCAGAGTCCATCAAATCCGGACGAATTCCAAAAGAGCTGTCGGGAAGAGACTGGTAAGATGAACTGGTGATTTTTGCGTCATGAGGTCTATTGTGGTTCTGTGGAATATTTCTTTTGCGGATTTGCATTTCGGATATCAAACCACCTCCCTATGATAGAAACTTTTAAAATTACCCTTGTATTTTTAAATGCTGCCTTTAAAAATACAAGGGTAAAATTAAATACATCCTTTAAAAAATCAAGGGTGATTTTGTCATCTGATTTCAAATCATCAGATGTGGGTAAATGATAATACTAAAATCCAGCCTGCAAATGCTGTTCTGACGGGTTCTGTAATTGGATAATTACCTAATTCGGGGTTGCTGAAAAATTCAAATAGGAAGAAAAGAATTTTAGGAGGCTCTGTGGTTCTCTGTGGCTTCTCCGTGGTCCTCTGTGTAATTTTGTTTGTTACACAGAGTTTCACAGAGGAATCACAGAGTTTCACAGAGAAAAAAATTATTTGCCATAATCAAGTACATGGATTTTACTATTGGATGCTCAAAAGCTTTGCGCTAAATTTAAGAGATTCATTTGTAAGAAGTTAAATATCAAGTATGAATCTGTTTTTAAGCAGTCCCTAATTCCACCTTCACACCACCCCATGCAAAATTCCACAACCTGCCGCTTTACTTCGCAGAAAGTCTTAGTTTTGTTCTTTAAAACTGCTGAGTGATGCTGCCTGGCTTATTAATAGTGGGGATTTTTCTGTCGTTAATTCTGCTGATTAGCAATTTCAGGCGAACTCCATCGGCCATGTTTCTCGGCGGCTTCTTTTTTCTTGTCAGTCTTTATGGGTTTATCCATTATGTGCTGCTTTTTTCAAATCTGGTGTGGCTTATTGCCATAGTGTTTATCAACGTTGGGTTTTTGACCTATCTCACCGGCCCAATGTTGTATTGGTACGTCCGGAGTTTATTGACCGATGATTCCCGGTTTAAAAAAAGTGACCTGCTGCATTTTATCCCGATGATATTGTACCTGGCAGGAACCATCTCCTACATGATAACCCCATGGTCATACAAGCTGGAGGTTGCACGTGGGTTGGCCGGTCATTCTGAAAATATCCTGGAGTTCAACAGTGTCGGAATTTATCATTTCCTCCCGAAGATTTTTGTTTTTCTGAGTCGTCCGCTCTTGGTTTTGGGTTATTTATTCTGGTCGGCATTGATGTTTTACCGGTTTATTGTCGGCAAGAAAGACAGCGGGGTGTTCTTCAGCCAGCGATTTATGATCAAGTGGATGATGATGCTTTTGGGATTCCTGACGCTCTTGGTAATCAGCCAGGTTTTTTTGCTGATAAAATCATTTTCCGATGAAAACTTAATCTTGTTTCAGACTTTAAATAGCCTTCAGCTTCTTTCAGCGATCGGCCTTACCGGGCTGCTGATCTCACCTTTCTTTTTCCCGGAAATTCTTTATGGTTTGCCGCGCTTACCTGAATCAGCAGGGATTTTGACCGAGGTGCGCCATGATGTTGATATCAGTGTAAGTGAAGCCAAAAAATTCCCCCCAAAGTTTGAATCCGATTATTTGAGTGTCATTGACCAGAAGGTTGATGCTTGTATGCAGGAATTTCAGCCCTTTCTGCAGCCCGATTTCAATCTGAATCAGCTATCGGTGCTGGTTCATTTGCCTGCGCATCACCTTGCCTATTACTTCAGGGAGGTTAAAAAGCAGTCGTTTCATGATTATCGGAACGCCTTGCGCGTGAATTTTGCCAAATCACTCATCCTTGATGGAAAAGCCAGGGAAATGACCCTGGAAGCTATCGGATTGTTGTCGGGATTCAGCACCCGCAATACCTTTTTTACTTCTTTTAAAAAAGTTGAAGGAGTCTCACCGGGGGCGTTCGTGGCTCAAAATACCTGAGAATTTCGTTCAAGTCAGCAAATTTGTATCAATATTCGAAATCCGATACAAACTGACCGGCCTTTTTTGATTAATCAGCAATTTGCTACCTTACTTTTGGCTGCGAATTTAATCTTAAAAAGGTATGAAAAAAACTTACTTGCTGCTTTTAGCTTCGCTCATTACAGTCTGTGCCCTGGCGCAGGAACAAACACAAGAACCGGTAAAAACCGGTAAGAACTTCTTTGTCGGCATCTCGTATTTTTATACGTCGCTCGACATGAAACTTCAAGACATGTCTATCCACACAATGTGGGCTGGTCTGGACATGGGAAAGTACGATCTTTCGGAGAGTGAAATTGACGAAATCAATTCGTTTACCGAAAGAACAGCCACTACCAACAGTATATGTGCTGAAGCTGGAATGCCGCTGCTGAACAAGGCAGGCTCACCGTGGCGTATTGACGGGACTTTAAGCATCGGGGTTGCACAAATCCAAAAAACCACCTATAACCAAAATTCCGGTATCGAGGAATACAAGCACACCTCAGGCTTCTCAAATCCGTTTTTAGGACTGGGATTTAACATCGCTTACCAGATTGATCCAAAATGGGGACTCGAGTTGAGACCTGTGTTTAGTGCCACTATGGGTAAGGACTCCGAAGTAACAGATAACATTAACCTGGTTCCGGAAAACTTTACACAAACTTTTGAGGATAATTACCATACATTTTACGAAAGGGTAAGCCTGCTGGGAAGTTTTTCTACCGGAAATTTCAGGTTGTTTGCCGGACCGGGCTTTTACTGGATTAACTCAAAACACCAGTACAATATAGAGCAGACCAATATAAACAACGGTGACCTTATTCAGGACGAAATAATCTCCAATGGCATTTCCCGGTCATTTATTGATGGCAATGTGGCTTTGGAATGGAAGATCACCGCCCCGCTGTCATTTTATGCTCATGTGGCCATGGGTGGCGACATTTTTATCAACTCAGGAATTCATTATAATTTTTAAACATTGTTGTCCGGTAAAAATTTAAAAGGAGCCAGGCCATAATAGCCCGGCTTCCTTTTCTTAGTAGTTTTGCTTCGCTAATATCAAACTACTATGAGCAAAACTACATTTTTTTTTGGTCAATCCGT
>Ga0209835_1000393_pt1 | contig 29062 bp, 17 predicted proteins | sample LakKivwa52mmetaG_FD_184138 | JGI IMG/M metagenome (GOLD analysis project Ga0209835, IMG submission 184138) | Anoxic lake water microbial communities from Lake Kivu, Rwanda to study Microbial Dark Matter (Phase II) - Lake Kivu water 52m metaG... | ecosystem: Environmental > Aquatic > Freshwater >... | reverse complement strand
GAAAACGCGGTACACCGTTGGAAAACCGGAGATTCTTCTGATCTGCTTCCTTAGAATCAGAAACGATAGTGCTATACCTTATTCTTGGCTGAACCAAAGCGCTACCCCCGCTTCAGTGACGCATTACAAAACAACGGGGTATTGGATTGACAAAGGTTTCTAATCTGAAACGATTGACGTCTTTTATTTTAACAAAGCACGAATAACACAAATTAAAAAAAGCTGTATTCGTCAAATTCGTTACCATTCGTTACATTCGTGAACTACAAAAGGAGGAGAAGATGGAAAAGGACAAAGAGACTGTGTTGAAGATGGCCAAAGAACACGATGTCAAATTTATCCGGCTCTGGTTTACGGACATCCTTGGATTTCTGAAGGGGTTTGCCATTACTGTCGACGAACTCGAAGGAGCCCTCGAGGAAGGCATGGGATTTGATGGCTCATCGATTCAGGGCTATGCCCGAATCGACGAAAGCGATATGATCGCAAGGCCCGACCCGAAGACCTTCCAGATCATCCCGTGGCGACCCAAAGAGAATGCAGTGGCCAGTATGTTTGCCGATGTCTACGAACCCGACGGAACACCCTATAAGGGAGACCCCCGGTGGGCCTTAAAGAGGTCTCTTAAGAAGGCGCAGGACCTTGGTTATACCTTCTATGTCGGGCCTGAACTGGAATACTTCTATTTCAAAAGCAGTGAAGGAACGCCACAGATTCTTGACAAGGGAGGCTATTTTGACCTTACCCCTCTGGATATGGCCACTGAACTCCGGCGTGAAACCATTCTCACACTTGAGGCCATGGGAATAAGGGTAGAATACAGTCACCACGAAGTGGCTCCGAGCCAGCATGAGATCGACCTCCGTTATGCCGAAGCCCTGGCCATGGCGGACAATGCCATGACCTATCGCCTTGTCGTAAAGGAGGTTGCGATGAAACATGGCGTCTATGCCACGTTCATGCCTAAACCCATTTATAAACAGAACGGAAGCGGCATGCATACTCATCAATCTCTTTTCAAAGGTGACCACAATGCCTTCTTCGATCCAAAAGATGAATTCCATCTTTCAAAGATCGCTAAGTCTTATATGGCAGGAATTTTGAGGCATGCCAAAGAGATCACTTCGATCACCTCTCAGTGGGTCAACTCGTATAAAAGGCTCGTCCCGGGTTATGAGGCGCCGGTCTATATCGCTTGGGCTCGAAGGAACCGTTCTGCGCTTGTCCGGGTTCCCATGTATAAGCCCGGTAAAGAAAAGGCGACACGTATGGAATTGCGATCGCCTGACCCGGCCTGCAATCCCTATCTGGCATTCGCCTTGATGCTGGCTGCAGGGCTAAAGGGAATTGAAAAGGGATATGAACTTCCTCCTCCGGTTGAGGAAGATATCTTTGAGATGTCCGAAGAGGCAAGAAAGAGGCACGGGATCGAATCGCTTCCGGGGAATTTATACGAGGCCATCCAATTAACGGAGCAGAGTGAACTGGTGAGAGAGACCCTCGGAGACCACATCTTTCAGAAATTTATTGAGAACAAAAAGATCGAGTGGGATCAATATCGAACCCATGTCTCCCAGTTTGAATTAGAGAAGTATCTGCCGATTTTGTAGAAAAGTGACCCAAATTAACGGTAACGGTAATGAGGCCCGTTTCGGTTATTGGTAACGGCAACGTTTAAAAGAATCTTACACGTAAGACGTAACCTTTATAGACGATACGGGCTTCGTAACCGTAACCTTTAAAGTAATTTTGAAGACGAATCAATGTGAGGTTGGCTAAAGTGAATCAGAAACAAAAAAAATCAGCCTGGAGAAAATACCTCGAAGATTTTTTACAGCGTCATTCAGGGCTCAAGTCCATCAAAGACCCTGAGAAACTCGAATACTACCGCACCGACCTCAATGTCGATCTTCCGCCCCTGATCCGCGACCTGATGCTTAAAAGCCTTCCCGATTTGATTCTCCAGCCTGCGAGCGAAGAACATCTCATCGAAATCTTCTCTTTTGCTCGTGAACATAAGATCCCTTTGACCGTCAGGGGGGCTGGAACCTGGGGATATGGCGGCGCTGTCCCCACCCGCGGAGGGATGCTCATCGATCTGGGGCTCATGGACTCGATTGAAGTCAATCCGAAAACGCTCCAGCTAACCGTTGGACCTGGAGCCCGGTTTCTCGATATCCAAAAAAAACTCGAACCCTATGGATTGGACCTTTACACCATCGCCTCCGGAAAAGGCGGAACCCTCATTGGCTGGATAGCAACAGGAGGAATGGGCATCGGCACCTTCCGCCACGGTCCGGTCAGAAATCAGATTATTTCCCTTCGTGTCATCACGCCTGATGGGACGATCAAGGATCTCTCCTCAGGGGACCCGGAGATGAGTTACTTCATCTCCACGGAAGGACAGATGGGAATCATCGTCAAGGCCACACTCCGGGTCTCTAAACGGCCTGCCCGTTGGCACCCTATTATCCTTTCCTTTGAAACCTCTTCTTCGGCTTATGACTTTGCGAAAGAAGTGGCTTCCCATCCTTCCATCAAACCCGAAGATATTGTCGTCTACGACCCGCACTTTATTTCTACCCTCGATCTTCCATTCGATTCCAAGCCTTACTCTGAACATCGTCATCTCGTCCTGATATCTTTCCCGGAGGAGAAGGAGGCGCTGAATCTAAAGGCCTATCTTGCAGAGCGCCAACTCGTTCCCGTTGATGAAGCCCTGGCCAATGGACTCTGGGAAAAGCGTTTCCTGCCGATGTCCATCAAATCATTAGGACCATCCCTCCTGGCAAGTGAAATGATTCTTCCCATTGACCAGGTTGCCTCCTACGGTGAAAAACTCAACGGGCTGGGAAAACATCTGGCAGTGACGCTCTATCCGATCGCCCATCTGGTCAACTCGAAAGAAGTGCTCTTTCTTGCCATGCTGGCCACGGACAACCGGAAAAATATTTTTTACCTTGACCTGATGCTCATCCCGATGATGCTCAAATTAGCCGTCCAATCTTACGGCGGGAAGCCTTATGGGATAGGGATATGGAATACGCCCTTTCTCCGCCACCTCTACGCCCGTGAAGAATTGAGGCAACTCCGTCAATATAAGAAAAAAGTGGATCCTGGAGGAATCCTCAACTCGGGGAAATTCTTCTCCACCTCAGGACGCTGGGGCTCCTTCCAGAAAGCCTTGTTTCAGGCCGACATCTTCGACCTGGGACTCAGCGCTTCCCAGTGGCTCATGTTCAGGCTTCTCTCTTTTTTCCCCGCGGAGAAACTGAGGCTTCGCACCCCCATCGTTTCCGAAAAACTCGAAGGAATCGCAAAAGAGATCCTTTCCTGTGCGCAGTGCGGCGCCTGTGTGGCCGGATGTCCGGTTTACCGGGCCACGGGAGATGAAACCCTGACAGCCAGGGGCAAATTTCTGACCATCAAGAAGGCCCTTGAGAAAGGAGAGCTGGAGTTATCGAAAGCCCTGCCCCTCTATTTCTGTCTCCGCTGCGGCCGCTGCGATGAAGAGTGCCAGGTCCATTTGAAGCATCTTCCCATTTTTGAGGGGTTGGAGAAATATCTGGCGGATACCGGCGATTTCCCGATCGAACAGATAAAGGAATTCATCCGGGAGGTGGAAGACAGTCCCGACTTTCACCGGTACCTCGATACCATGAGAACGGGTTTCGACCAGAAGATCCACGAGAAGCGCAATACCTTTCCAAGATACCGTGTCCGCATCGATGAAGCGCATTGTATCCATTGCGGAACCTGCGTGGACGCCTGCATTTATAGTGTCCGGAAAAGGAGTGAATCCGATCCCCGGCTCATTCTGATCGAAGATGAAGGGCTCTGCCGTGGATGTGGCTCCTGCCTGGAACGATGCCCTCAGGTAGCCACCGGACTGCCCGCAACGACCGTGGAACTTCATCCATGCTGTCTCGAGATGGATGATCCCTACTGGACCTCCCAGGCGGTCACCCGCATCGACCTTGAGGCAACGACAGGGAAAATCCCTGTCTCGGGAACGGGTCAGGGAGATCCGCATCGCGGCTCGGGTAATGACGGGATTCGCTTCGGCCATTTTCATATCGTCGGCCCTGCTCAGAACCTTCTCTATGAAAGCACGGAAGATGCCATTGCCATCCAATTGGGCAGGCGGCCAAAGTATCTGGAGTTCGATGGAGAAAAGATCGAGACCCCGCCCCCTCGCCTTATCCCCTTAAAAACCCCGATTCTTCTCGATCTCCTTCCCATGGATGGAGGAGAGGATTGGCTGGAGGCCATGTTAGAAGCATCTGCGACTCTGGGAACCCGAATGACCCTCGAGCTCGAAGATTTCGAACGCTTCCGTTCAAGAATTGGAAACAGAACGGACTCCCTCATCCTCAGGCTAAAATCGGAGGATTTGAAAAAATGGCCTGACCGTTTGAAGAACCTGGCGGTTAATCTGATTGAGATCGAAGTTGATGAAACGATATGGAAACAGGGAGACAGGTTCAGGACTCTCTTTCCGGAATCTACGATCCTTTGCGCCGTATTAAAGATCGGGAAAGAAGATGTCACGAGTGAGCTTCAGCCTTCCCCTTCCCTTCGGGCGAGGCTTGAATCTTTGGTCCCATCTCCGTTCGATCTCATCTGCCTTACGTCCGACTATGATCCCGAAAAAGGCTACTACCCGACCACGGATGGTGTGCCCGCAGTCCACCGCTGGCTTGTTGAGAGAAAGATCCGGCACCGGTTCTCCATCGTCGGGGCCGGGGGCATTCGCTCTGCCGCAGATGCGCAGAAGACGGTTCAGCGAGGAGCCAACGGAGTTAAAATCGATTGGCCGCTTCTCCTGGTCGGAGATCCCCAGGCCCGCCAAAAATTTTCGAGGGGAGAACGGGTCGACTTCCCCCAGGATATCCCAGTGTTGGCCAAACGCATCGCCAATCTCATCCGGGTCTGGAACATCCAGGTCATCGAGGTTCTTGGCGCCTCCGGCTTCAAGGACATCAAGAAGACCGTTGGCGAGGAAAACCGTCTGGTCATTTTTGACGACCTGGAGGAAAGGGTTTATGACATCTTCCATGATCCCGTTCGCCTGAAAAGAAACGAAGAAGCGAACAGGGAACGAATCAAAAGGGAGGGCCTCATGGCCGGCCTTGGATGGCGGTATCGTCAATTAAAAGAGATGATCCATCCGACCCTTCTCCCGCACCGCTTCTATGATGCGAAGATGTCTCCTGCCTGCTACCGCATCTTCGACCAGGACCATGTCTGGCCGGCCTCGCTTATTTCCTCTGTGGGTCGAATGGCCGCCGGCGATCAAGAAACCCTGCTCCTTAAAAACACGGAATCATCGGGCAATTTGGGAGACGGCTTTGACGTCATCGGTCTCCGGTTTAACAGGAACCCCGACGAGGTCCCCGAAGAGAGATTGGATGAAGTTTCGACCGCCCTGCAACTGGCGCCATCGCTTCGCCTCCAGACCCCTCTGGTCGGAGCCGGCATGTCCGTCGGCTCGATCGGGCCCGGAACTTGGCGCGCAAGGGTTCTGGCAACCCGCGCCCTTAAAACTCAACTTGACACAGGAGAAGGAGGATATCCCACCTTCTATATCCTTGATTCGAAGTGGAATCCCCTCGAATTGACAGAACGACAGGTCACCCTTCTGGGCCGGGTGATGGAAGAAAGAAAGCTCATTACCGTCGAAGAGGTGATCCGGCGCTCCCAGAAGAAAGAAGTCCTCTTCCCCGAATATCAGGAGATAGGCGAAATTTTAAAAAGATATCCCTCTTCCATGCCGGTCCAGTTTGTTCCCATTGTCACCGCTGAAGAGGAGCCCTATGTTTCAACCCAGCTCAAGACAGGCCTTTTCGGAGTCACCAAGGAGACCATCCGACGCGCAAGGCGTGTGGTCATTGCGTACAGTCAGGGGGCCAAGCAGGGCGTCGGCGGACACCTTCTCGGAAGAAAGGTCTTCGGCCTCGTCTCCAGGCTCCGGGGCGTGCCCGAGGGCGTAAGCCTCATCTCCCCTTTTCCTTTCCATAACTGTTATTCGATTGAGGATGTCAAAGCCTTTATCGATGCCATCCGAATGATCAACCGCCAGGCAACCATCTGTGTCAAGGTCTCTCCTTCCCCTGACATCGAGTTCATCGTCTCGGGGCTGGCCCGGATTGCCAAGGACAATCAGATGACGATTGAAATATGGCTGGATGGACCCCGGGGAGGAACAGGCGCAGCCCCTGACATCATTAAAGGCCAGATGGGCATGCACATGGAATATGCGATCCCCATCTGTCATGAGAAACTGATAGACTCCAACCTGAGAGAATATGTCGTCTTCATGGGAAGCGGTGGGATACGCACCTGGGCGGACATCGTTAAAGGAATGGCGCTCGGACTTGATGGCGTTGTCCTCGGAACGGCAGACCTCGTTGCCATCGGCTGTGTCAGGGATCGGAACTGTGAATCCGGTTGCCGAAGCGGCATCTCAACGGTCAACCCGAAGATGCAACTTCTTCGCAATGTCGAGCTGAACACACAACAGATCATCAACTTTCGTGTTAGCCTGCAGGCGCAGATCATACGGGCGATCGCCGCTCTGGGGATGAAGGATATCCGTCAACTCCGTGGCCGTTATGACTGTATCAGGTGGCCTCTGCTTGAGGAGAGGGTGGAAAGCCATCGCCGCAACAGGAAAGCCCTGGCCGCGGTTGATGCTCCGCTCCGCCACGAAACCCAAGAAACTCACCGTTTACCTCCTCCCCGGGTTGAATCTCCTCCCCCTCCCTCCGATTGCGGGGTGGCGGCCATCGTGTCGAACCATTTCATCCCGAGTCATGTGATGGACCTCATGCTTGACCGCATGGCAAACCGTGGGATGGATGGCGTTGGAATCTGGAAAGGAGGGTGCTATCCGTTTCATCTCGATCACTATGCCCTCCACCTATTGGTCAAAGGCATCGCGCAAGAGGAGGTCGAGGTAGAACATCTTACCCGAAACCTCGGTCTCCATTTCGGGAAGATTCGCCAGAGGGCAAGAAAGGAGGTCCTTGCCATCCGATTAAAGATCGTCAAGGAGGTTCTTGAGAAATATTTTAAAGGCCTTGAAGTGGCTGAAGACGATGGCGACCTGGATAAATGCCGTATTCCCTACCGGCTTGACCCCGAGGGACACGAGCAACATTTCCGTCTCTTTGGCGAAAAAGATCCAGGAGATATCTATCGATTCTTTGTGCGGGTTCGCCGGGAAGAACTTCATCGCTTTATAGAAAAGAAATTGTTGATGGATCCGATCTGGCCCCCCTTGCAGATGCGTTACCGGGACCTGACCCTAAAAAATTACAGCGCCAATAAGGAATTTTTGCGGGAGGCGGAAGATGAATATATCTACCAGCTTGCCCGGAAGGTCACCAAAGAAAACTACGTGGACCATCCCCAGAAGAAGGCGGCTGTGCTCTCCTGCGGAAAGAATTCCGGCTGCTGGAAGAGCGATGGCTCCCATATCCCCTGGGAGCTTCCCGATGCTCCGGTCAATATCATCCATCGCAGGCTGGCAACAGGCTCGGTCGTGGATCAGATGAACTCCCATCCTTTTTCAGAACTGCATACGGCTTTGACCCATAATGGGGAGACCACAAATTATCGCACCATGCTCAATCGCGTCACCCAATTTAACCTCACCCCTCTTGCCCAGACCGACACCGCGGTTGCTTCTCTCAAGCTCCATCTGCTCAGCCAGTATCTTCGTTATCCCTTTGACGCTCTCGTGGAATCTTTCTCTCCGACCACCGGATGGAATCTCGCCCAATTGCCCTCCGAGGTCAGAGAGCGTTTCGAACGCGTGCAAGAGGTGGAATTAGAGAGCACTCCGGATGGCCCCTATCAATATCTCTGCGGTCGAATCGACCCTTATGCAAGGTCGATCGAACGGCTCGATATCATCGATCCCTCCCTGCTCCGGCCCAATGTGGCCATGCTTTATGACGACGGAGAAAATTTTGTCAGCATCATCTGCTCTGAGAAACAGGGGAGCGATGCCGGACTTCAGGAGCTCTACCGGCTGGGGCTGATCAAAAGCACGGTTGCTCCGATCACCTTCACGGTCAACCCGGGCATGGTGAGCAGGGTCTTTTATGACGAGGATGGAAGGATCACGGACTGGGAGGTTCTGGATAAATTTGGGAAGAAAGTCAACATCCCTCATGGGGAGTTTCCTGCAACTGAAGACCGGACCCTTTCGTTCGAAAGTTATTCGTCGTCGGTGATTGTTAATCCCTCTTCTCCCCCCTTTAGTCTCCGACCCAGAGCGGTCTCTGACCCGGAGGGAAAAGGGGGGTTAGGGGAGGTTATCCATGAACAACTGCCCCGGTGGAGTTTCAATCAATTCAAAAAAGCCCTCGATGAAATTCCAAAAAACCTTTCTCCCCTGCGGGCAGTTGAAGAACTGACTCGAATCCACGATCACCTGGCCGGATGGGATACGGGAAATAAGGACAGGGGAGCATTGACTCATATCGTGCGCCAGCAGATCGATTCATGCCTCGATCGTGTGAGGGATGAAGGTGGGATGTCCAGGATTATCCTGGTCAATGCTAAAAAACTGAATCCACCTGAAGAGATGGGGCGGGCACTGGTGGTCGATGCCCGGGGATTCCGGCCTGAGGGGATTGATCCTTTCCAGGCGCTCAGTCCTTTCCTTGATCATGCCCATCGAATAGGATGGCGGAGATTCATCGTCTATCGGGCAGAGGGACAGCGGGGCATCGGCATGGGGATGGGCTCCGGCGATACCTCGGATACGATGATCGATGTATTTGGAAGCCCGGGCGAGTATTGCGGAGCCTTCAACATGGGCGCCCTGGTCCGCGTTCATGGACACGCACAGAATTTTACCGGGATGGTGATGCATTCCGGGACACTCGACATTCACGGTGATGCGGGCAAGGTGACAGGATACTCAGCCAAAGGCGGCACGTTTAACATCCTCGGCAATGTCGTAGACCGCGGTTGGGTCTGTGCGGTGAGCGATCCGCGGGGCCCTGGACTGCAGGTCAACATCGTTGGGACCGCTTATGAACACCTCTGTCAGGCCCTCATGGGAGGCTCGGTCATTATGCTTGGCCTTCGCCGGGGAAGTGACGGAACCCTTCACCGAATGGAATCTCCTTACGGCGGAGCAAAGATCCTCGCGGGCGCCTCTGCCGGGGAGGTCATCTTCTATGACCCCGAAGGGAAGTTAAGCGAAGCTCAATACAAGAGTTGTACAGCAAAACCCATCGATCATCGGAAATGGGAAGAGATCATCACCCGCCTGATGGGACTTGAGAAGATTTTTGGCCTCGGCATCTCCCGGGAGAACGGCCACCTCACCGTCCGTATCGACGGACGACCGGAGAACATGGCGCCCGAGGATTTTAAGTGGATTCGGCCAAAGGGAGAACTGGAGGGCTATCATTAAAAACATTGCAAAGTTAGCAATTAGCAATGAGCAGTTAGCATTAAAAGACTTTAAATCAGACATGATGGTCTCATAAAAAGTCTGAAAAGCCCGTCATCGGTCATTCCTGCCCCGATTTTCATCGGGATAAACTCCAGCAGGAATCCAGTGCTTACAGGGGGTTAGAATTCTCTGGATTCCCCTGCCTACCGGCAGGCAGGCGTTTTCACGGGAATGACGACTTTTTTCGATTTCATCAGACATGACGACATTAGAATAAATTTCCTCTTGAAATGCACGAAAAGAATTGGTAGGATGATATAAAAAAGAGGAGGTGAACGGTTATGGCAGTCAGGATCATCATCGATCGGAAGGTGAAGAAGGGGAAGGAAACGGAGTTTGCAAAACTGCTCAGAGAGTTGAGAACAAAGGTGGTTCCCTCCAAGGGGTATATCTCGGGAGAGACGCTTCGGTCATTGGATGACCATCACAATTATATTGTAATTACCACCTGGCAGAGCGTGGATGACTGGAAGACATGGGAGAAACATCCGGAACGGAAGAAGGTTCAGGCAAAGATTGAAAAGCTGATGGCTAGACCCACAGAGACAAAAGTTTACGTCCATGCCTGATTAGAATCCCTGTAATCATTTTTCGGAATCTGCGTAATCTTTTTGGAATCTTGACAATCGGAATCGGGCATGTCAATTGGATAAAGGTTTTTTAAGAAAGGTTTATGGCCAAACGGGTAAGAGTTAAATGAAAAGACCCTCGACCCCTCCACAAGGGATCGGGGGTCTTTTTTTGTGGGGTGATAACCCTAACTCCCCCTTTACCCCCTCTTAATCTAAGAGGGGAATATTCCTCCCCTTAAATTAAGGGGAGGTAGGGAGGGGTTAAGGGGAGATGAGGTGACCTCAAGTAAGGAAGCAAACCCTATGAAGCCGATTCAGAAAGCCATCCTGGCCCTTGAAGACGGGACTGTATTCGAGGGAAGATCATTCGGATATCCCGGTGAGAAGACAGGCGAACTCGTCTTCAACACGAGCATGACAGGCTATCAGGAGATCCTGACCGATCCTTCCTATAAGGGTCAGATCGTCATCATGACCTATCCCCTCATCGGTAATTATGGGATCAATGAGGCGGATATTGAGTCGCAGGATCCAAAGGTGGAAGGTTTTATCATCAAAGAGAATAGCCCCCTCTTTAATAACTGGCGCGCAGATCGATCCCTTTCCGATTATCTGATCGCACATTGCATCATAGGGATCGAGGGGATGGATACAAGAGCCCTCACCAAACATATCCGTGAAAAAGGGGCCATGAAAGCCATTCTTTCCACCGAAGATCTCGATCGGGATCGCCTGATTGAAAAGGCAAAGGCTTCACCCGGATTAATTGGACGCGATTTGGTACGAGAAGTCACCTGCGAAAAACCCTATCAATGGACAGAAAAAAATGATTCTCAATTTTTATCTAACCACATTCCACCCTCCACTCTCCACTCTCGATTCAAGGTGGTGGTCATGGACTTTGGCGTTAAGTTCAACATCCTCCGGTCGCTGCGGGATTGGGGCTGTGAGGTGACGGTTCTGCCGGCCTCTGCGCCAGTAGAATTGATTCTTTCTTATAAACCCGCCGGTATTCTTCTTTCCAATGGGCCGGGAGACCCGGAAGGCGTCCCCTATGCCATAGAGAATGTGCGAAAATTGATCGGGAAAAAACCGATCTTCGGCATCTGTTTGGGACATCAGCTCCTGGGCTTGGCCCTGGGTGGAAAGACCTTTAAATTGAAGTTCGGCCACAGGGGAGCCAATCAACCGGTCAAAGATCTGAAGACCGGAAAGGTGGCCATCACCTCACAGAACCACGGGTTTGCCGTGGCCCCAGACTCGCTCAATCCGGAAGAGGTCGAATTGACACAGATCAACCTCAATGACCGGACTCTGGAGGGAATGAGACACAGAAAATTACCCATCTTTTCGGTGCAGTATCATCCGGAGGCCTCTCCCGGACCCCAGGACACCCAGGACCTCTTCGGAGAATTTGTGAAGATGATGGAGGAAGAAGCCAAAGAAAAATGATAGAGGGTGGAGGAGCGGTCGTTGCGACCTTGAGGTTTGAGGCCAAAAGATTTTGCCTCTACCCTCTATCCTCAAGCGAAGCGCTCCTCAAGAGAAACGATCTTTTATGCCTAAACGAACCGACATCAAAAAGATTCTCATCATCGGATCCGGCCCCATCGTCATTGGTCAGGCCTGCGAATTCGACTATTCCGGTACCCAGGCCTGCAAAGCCTTAAAGGAGGAGGGCTTTGAGGTGGTGCTGGTCAACTCCAACCCTGCAACCATCATGACCGACCCTGAGATGGCTGACCGCATCTATATTGAGCCGGTTACTCCTGATATCGTTGAGAAGATCATTGAGCGCGAGAGGCCGGATGCTCTGCTTCCAACCCTGGGCGGCCAGACCGGCCTCAATGTTTCCGTTGCTCTCTATGAAGCAGGAGTTCTCGAAAAATACCATGTTCAGATGATCGGGGCAAAATACGAGGCGATCAAGAAAGGGGAAGACCGGAAACTCTTCAAGGAGTCGATGGAGAAGATCGGCCTCGACCTTCCGAGAAGCGGGTTGGCTTACTCCTTGAGCGAGGCCCTGGAGGCGGCAAAAGAGATTGGCTTCCCCCTGATCATCCGGCCCAGTTTCACACTGGCCGGCACCGGAGGTGGCGTCGCCTATAACATCCAGGAATTTGAAGAGATGGCGGCACGGGGCCTCGAATGGAGCATGATCGGAGAGATCCTGATCGAAGAGTCTGTCCTCGGATGGAAGGAGTATGAGCTGGAGGTGATGAGGGACCTCAATGACAATGTCGTCATCATCTGCTCCATTGAGAACCTGGACCCCATGGGCATCCACACCGGAGACAGCATCACCGTAGCTCCTGCTCAGACCTTGACAGACAAAGAGTACCAGAGGATGAGGAATGCGGCCATCCGTGTGATCCGCGAAATTGGCGTGGAGACCGGAGGCTCAAACATTCAGTTCGCTGTTTGTCCTGAAGACGGCCGGATGGTCGTCATCGAAATGAATCCGCGGGTTTCCCGGTCCTCTGCATTGGCCTCCAAAGCCACGGGATTCCCGATTGCCAAGATTGCGGCCAAATTAGCCGTGGGATATACGCTCGATGAGATCCCCAATGACATCACGAAAAAGACCCCTGCCTCCTTCGAGCCGACGATCGATTACTGTGTCGTCAAGATCCCGAGATTCACCTTTGAGAAATTTCCGGACGCCGATCCCACGCTCACCGTCTCGATGAAATCGGTCGGTGAGACTATGGCCATCGGACGAACCTTCAAGGAGGCGCTGCAGAAAGGCCTCCGATCTCTCGAGATCGGAAGATTCGGTCTGGGAGCGGATGGGAAGGATAAACTCCTGTGGGATGAGGTCGGCAGGGATTCCGATCTTTCACAGATGATTGAACAGGTGAGGAAAAAACTTTCAACGCCAAATGCGGAAAGGCTCTTCTATCTCAGGTATGCCTTTCTTCTTGGGATGAGGTTGGAGGAGATCTATGAATGGACCCGGATCGACCCCTGGTTTCTCTCCAATATCCGGGAGATCGTCGATCTCGAGATGGAGATTCGTTCTTATGGGGCTGCCATGAGGGACCTCCAACTCTGGCAGAAGGCCCGTACCCCTGACCAGCTGCGAATTCCTGATCAACTCCTGAGGCAGGCAAAGGAATTCGGATTTTCCGATGTTCAATTGGGATATCTTCTTGGATTTGATGAGCAGACCATTCGAACAGTCCGAAAGGAGAAAGCGATCCTTCCCGTCTATAAGCTGGTCGATACCTGCGGCGCAGAATTTGAAGCCTATACGCCTTACTATTACTCCACTTTCGAAACAGAAAATGAGGCTCAAATCTCTTCGAGAAAGAAGATCATGATTCTTGGATCAGGGCCCAATCGGATCGGCCAGGGAGTGGAATTCGATTACTGCTGTGTTCATGCCTCCTTTGCCCTGAAGGAACTCGGTTACGAGACGATCATGGTCAACTCCAATCCGGAAACGGTTTCCACAGACTACGACACCTCTGACAAACTCTATTTCGAGCCCCTCACACTCGAGGATGTCCTCAACATCATCGATCAGGAAAAACCCGATGGCATCATCGTACAGTTCGGAGGCCAGACGCCGCTTAATCTTGCCGTTCCTCTCGAGAAGGCGGGGGCAAAGATCATCGGGACAAGCCCTGATAATATTGACCGGGCTGAGGACCGGAAGCGTTTTCAGGTCCTCCTCAACAAACTTCATCTCACCCAGCCCCCGAACGGCACCGCGACCTCCTTTGAGGAGGCAAGAAGAGTCGCTGAGGAGATTGGTTACCCGGTGATCGTGAGGCCTTCCTATGTTCTGGGGGGAAGGGCAATGGAGATCGTTTATGATGAGGCATCCCTTGAACGTTTCGTTCACCGGGCTGTGGAAGCCTCTTCCACACATCCCATTCTGATCGATAAATTCCTTGAAGATGCCATCGAGATCGATGTGGATGCCATTTCAGACGGATCGGCCTGTCTCATCGCTGGGATTATGGAACATATCGAGGCCGCAGGAATCCATTCCGGTGACAGTGCCTGCGTCACCCCTCCCTACTCCCTGAGCGATGATCTAATCGAACAGTTGAAACAAAGCACTTACGGACTGGCCAGAGAACTCCAGGTCATAGGCCTGATGAATATCCAGTATGCTATTAAGAACGATGTGATCTATATTCTCGAAGTCAATCCAAGAGCATCGAGGACCATCCCCTTCATCAGTAAGGCCACCGGGATTCCATGGGCTAAGGTGGCCGCAAAGGTGATGACCGGAAAGAGACTTCGGGAGCTCGGCATCGTGAGGGAGGTGGAGATCCGTCACATCGCCGTGAAGGAGTCGGTCTTCCCATTCAAACGATTTTACGGGGTGGACACGGTTCTGGGCCCGGAAATGAAATCAACCGGAGAGGTGATGGGGATCGATACCGATTTCGGAGTGGCCTTTGCCAAGTCTCAGATTTCAGCCGGCGCCTCCGTCCCCTTAAAGGGCAGGGTCTTCATCAGCGTGATGAATAAGGACAAACGGTCCATTGTCTTTGTCGCCAAGAAATTGATCGATCTCGGGTTCGAACTCGTGGCGACCAAGGGAACGGCCAAGGTCCTGACGAACAACGGCATCCCGGTTCAAACCGTGTTCAAGGTTGGCGAGGGAAGGCCGGACATTGTGGACCGGATGAAAAACGGAGAGGTCAAGCTTGTCATTAATACCCCGAGCGGGAAGAAACCCAAGGCGGATGAAGTGGCCATCCGGAGCCAGGCGGTTGCCCATAACATCCCCATCATCACCACCCTCTCTGGCGCTGAGGCAGTGGTCAACGGCATCGAATCCCTTCTCAAAAAGGGGATGTCGGTCAAATCGATCCAGGAATACCATCAGGATATATTAATGATGAGGTAATCTTTTATGATGGGCTCATCGTACACGAACCATAAAATGCTCCATGGGTTAGGGTTAGGGTTAGGGTTAGGGTTAGGGTTAGGGTTAGGGTTAGGGTTACGGTGACGAAGCCCGTTTCGTCTATTGGAAACGGTAACGTGTAAAGAATTGGAAGACGATAAACGTAGCCTTTCATTAACGATACCGGCCTCGTTACCCTAACCGGTAGACTTTTATGCCGAGGTGACTTATGGGCGTGTTGACAGGAGAAGAGATTCTCAAGGAGATCCGTCTGGGGAATATCGAGATTGATCCTTTCGAAGAGGGAATGGTGGGACCGGGTTCCATCGACCTCCGGTTGGGCAATGAGTTCAGAGTTTTTAAAAAACTGAGAAATGCCTGCGTCGTTGATGACGGCATTTCAATGGAAGACCTCACAGAACTCCTGGAGGTCAAAGAGTCTTTCACACTCATGCCGGGAGAAACGGTCTTGGGAATTACTCTCGAAAGGATAAAACTGCCTTCAACGATTTGCGGCTGGCTGGAGGGGAGGAGTCGTTTCGCCCGGATGGGCCTGGTCATTCATATGACCGCAGGATTCGTTCAGCCTGGGATCAATAACCGGCAGGTGCTCGAAATCGGAAATCTCGCTCCGTTTCCTCTTGTGCTCAAACCCGGCGTGAAGATCTGCCAGATGGTCCTTCAGCGCACCGAGGGTGAAGCCTTCTACCGCGGTAAATTTATGAACCAAAACGGGTTATAACTGCCGATTTTAGATTGCGGAATGATGATTGAAAAATCTGAAATCAAACTAAAAACATTTGATAATTTCCAGACTTGTCATCCTGAACTCGTTTCAGGATCTGATTTTCGAACCCATAAGAGATGCTGAACCAAGTTCAACATGACAACAATCCGAAATTAATATGAACCGTTACTCTATCGGATCCATCATTGGCATTCTTCTTTTATGGGAACTTCTGGTGAGGGGCTTGGAGATCCCGAGATTTCTCCTCCCTGCCCCTTCCACGATTCTCTCTTATATGATTGCCAAGTCCAGACTCCTTGCCTTGCATACGTCGATGACCTTTCTCGAGGCTGGATTGGGATTTGTCATTGGCTCTTTTTCAGCCATCCTGACCGCAATCTTTTTCCTCTGGTTCCGGCCCCTGAAGGAGATGTTTTATCCTTATGCGGTTATTCTCAACAGCACTCCCATTGTGGCGATTGCGGCTCCGATTGTCATCATCTTCGGAAGCGGGATGTGGTCCAAGGTCATCACTGCCGTCATCTGTGTCTATTTTCCCGTCCTGGGTCCAACGTTTAAATCGCTCGCCTCGGTGGGGGCCTCGGAAATGAAATGGATGGAGTCCTATCATTCGTCCAGCTGGCAAAAGTTCTGGTATCTCCAATTTCCCTTTGCCCTTCCTCAGATCTTTGCCAGCTTTAAGGTCGCATGGACCCTCGCAGTTATTGGCGCGGTCGTCGGTGAAGTTTTTGGAGCTTATAAAGGATTGGGGTTTTTAATCGTGGATGCAATCTATATCATGGACACGCCTCGTGTCTTTGCCAGCATCATCGCCTGCTCTCTTTTGGGGCTCTCTTTTGTCGGAGTGATCACTCTCGTGGAGAAACGGGTGATCGCCTGGCACATCTCTGCGGAAAGGAGGTGATTCGATTTCGGATTTCGGATTTTGGAATGCGGAATGAAAATATGGATTTAGGGGCTTAACTCCGCAATCCGAATTTCTCATTCCGCAATTTAAAAAAGGAGGAGGAAAAAGATGAAACGATTATGGTTAGGTCTGGTGGCATTGGTTGTTCTTTTGCCGTTGACGGCGATGGCGCAGGAAGTGATGGTTCATGAGGCATGGTTCATCCATATGGAATCCGCAGGAGGCTGGGTCGCAGTGGACAAGGGGTTCTATGGAAAAGTGAAGGTGAAGGAGGTTCAAGGCGGACCCGGCATCTCCCCGATTCAGAAGGTGGTTGCCGCAGTCAGGGCCGGCCATATCGCCTTTGGAAATGACTACCCTGAAAATATCATCCGGGCGCGTGAGAAAGAAGGCATCGACCTCGTGGCTGTGAGCGTCGATTTTCAGACCAGCGCCATGAGGATTATTAGCTGGAACCCTATCAAATCGGCAAAGGATATCAAAGGGAACCTCGGCATCTGGATCGGATACGATGCCAAGGTAAAGTGCGCTGTGGGAAAAGGCTGGGAGAAGCAGTTTACCATCCAGAATCAGGGCGGAGATATAAAACCCTGGCTTGCAGGAACCTGGCCGCTGGCTTCTGCCATGACATACAATGAGCTGATCACAGCCCAGCGGGAAACGAAAAAGATGGGGAAGACCTTTTACACCATTGACTATAAGGATCTGGGAATCGACTGGATGGATAACGTTCTCTTCACCACAGAGGAGATACTCAAGAAGCATCCGGAGGTTGTCCAGGCAGTTGTGACAGGAAGATATAAAGGGTTTCAGTGGGCCCTTGAAAACCCCAAAGAGACTTTCGATATTTTGAAGAAGACCAACGAGGGGCTCGACTTCGCCCATGAGATGGATGCCGTTTCGCCGATGAAGGCTTTGATGATCAACGCCGATACGAAGAAAAACGGCCTGGGGTATATCAACCCAAAGAAATGGGAGAATGTCGCAAAGGATATGTTCAAGGTCGGCCTTATCGAGAAGATGCCCGATGTGAAGAAATTCTATTCGGAAAAGTTCCCAAGTGGAGTGATACCAAAATAAAGAAATTCAGGATTAGGTTAAGGTCAAGGTTAAGGACCTGATTTTAATCTCAACCTAAACCTTAACCTCAACCTGATCTCTGACATCTGATATTCAAATTGCAGGAGCTATGGAATGTCCAAACGAGTCTTCCTTGAAGACATCGGAAAACCTTATGCGACCATTCCAGTTGGGAGCGGCCGGGCATGGGAGGTAAGAAATTTCCGGAACGATCCGACCATCCCTCCTTTGATCTATGTGGTGGAGAGCGGAATGGGCGAATCATTTCTTCTGGGAAGAGGGATCAGCGGCAGGCCGAAATTCAATATGATCCGGTATGTCGCCGCCTTGTTCGTCGAACTCTTTTCCGAGCAACTCAACAAGAAAACTTGCGCTCAATATCTCATTCTCAGGGGAGCTTATCCCTTTGACCTCCAGCAGGCCTTCGGAAGCGCTCCTTCCTATGGCCGAATCCTTCTTCCCACCGGCTTTATCAAGCTCCAGAGAGTCCTTAATCAGGAAGGATCTGACTGGGAAATTAAAGCCCAGAACTTTGTCGGCGCGTATCAGGGAGAGACCTGGCTCATACCCGATACGGCCATTGCCTCGGGATCGACCATTGCCTTTTTCCTGAGGAATGCATTCGCTCATCATCTCCCGAAACAGGTCTATATCTTCACCGCCTGCGGGAGCCTGGAAGGCATCCGGCGAATCTATCAGGAGTGTTTGAAAAATGGGGTCGAACTAATCCCTGTTTTCTCACAATGTATCTTTGAGGTCTCCGGTAAGGGAAACCTCCCTGGTCTTCCCCTGACCGATCTTCCGGTCACCAACCCGGGTTCCATCACAACGAAAGGTTTTTATGAAAAAGCCTTTCAGCGCTACCAGGGAACCCGGATGTGCTGTGTGGGTGACATCGGTGAAAGCCTGGATGATCCCATTCAATACTCCATCCATACCCTCTGGGAGATGCAGGTCCTGAGGATGGATCCGAAAAAGGAAGATTGGACTGCATGGACGGTGGATGTTCAGGCCAAAGAAATGAAGAAGAAGGTTCACGATTTCAACCCTTCTCTCACCGAATATTTTAAAGAAATATTGAAGTAGCGTCGGCATTTACTGCCGACGGGTTTTTAATCGCCCCCAATAAATGAGGGCGCTACAAAAGTCTGAAAGAAAAAAATCTAATGCATCAAGAACCGACTCCTTCCATTTCCATTCGTCTGGTCAATGTGAAGAAATATTTTAAGGACCGGGATGTAGAAGCCTTGGGCGGAGTCTCATTAGAGGTTCTCCGGGGGGAGTTCATCACCCTGATCGGGCCATCCGGCTCCGGCAAGAGCACGCTTCTCGAACTCCTTGGAGATATCGGCGATGAAGGGGGCCCTACGGGCGGAGAAATTTCGATTGAAGGAAAAACTCCGGAAGAGTTACGAAGGACACGTGGTTACGGGATCGTCTTTCAGGAATCGACGCTTTTCCCATGGTATCGCATCTTCGAAAATTGTCTTCTTCCTTTTCGAATTGCCAAAAGCAGACTCCCCGGCGAGCAACAGGTCCAACGGATTGAGATGCTCCTGGAGATGGTGGGGCTTGATAAAAAATTCTGGTCCTACTATCCCAGAGAATTATCAGGAGGGATGCAGCAGAGGGTGGCCATTGTGAGGGCGCTCGCCCTCGATCCTCCACTCCTCCTGATGGACGAGCCCTTCGGCGCCCTCGATGACCTCACCCGGAAATCGATGCAGATGCTCCTGCTCGATATCTGGTCCAAGACCCAAAAGACGATCCTCATGGTGACTCATTCGATCTCAGAGGCCTGCTTTATGTCGGATCGCGTGGTCGTTCTATCCCACCGGCCGGGTCGCATCGCCAGAATTGTCTCCATCCCTCTCGATCGACCTCGCGAACGCCCGATGTCAGAGACAAAAGCCTTTGCAAGAATCTGCTCAATGGTCAGAGAAGCGCTGGGTTCCGGCGGGATATTAGAAGAAGATGGTTCGATTAAAGAATAAAGTGACTAAAGTGAACTAAAGTAAACTATAAAAGTAAAAGTGAAGACTTAACCCTACAGTTGCATAAAAATTACATGAAAAGGGAGGTGGGTGTGCTGGAAATCCTTTACAGCGGCACCTTTAAATGGTTGGCTACTAAGGTTTCAAGCATACCTCAAAGGTCACCTCAGGTGACATCGAATGTTCCCCATAAAACATAGAAACGATCCGCAATTGTAAAGGATTGGAAGCATGCCCACCTCCCTTTTCTTTGCAACGTTAAGGTTAATTCGTTAGACATCGTCATAATTGCTCCCCGCTTTCGTTTCTGAACTCAGTGCTTCCCAAATTTTAAAAAAAGGTGTATATTAACAAACGTAAATTGACAATAGAGTTATACTTAAAACTCAACTGATGAAAATCAATAAAGAAATTCCCTCCCTCTTTATGGGGAGGGTGGGGGTAAACAAATTTAATTTATGTCCCAATGCATACTTCGATTGATGTAGGACGTTTATTGAATAGACAATGATAGACACATACATCCAAAAGATCGCATCGATCACCAAGCGAGGAGATGCCCGCGAGGAATCCTACTATTCGGCCCTTGCGTCCCTTCTCGAAGAGTTCTCCGAAACCAAGCGAAAAAAGAAAGCCCACGTCACCGTACTGCCAAAGAAAACCGAAGCAGGTAATCCGGATTTCCGTGTCTGGGACGGCAAGCACTCTCAAGTCGGCTACGTTGAGGCGAAGCCGCCCACAGTTAACCTCGATGTAATCGAAACCTCCGAGCAATTGAAGCGCTACATTTCCACCTTTCCTAATCTTATCCTGACAAACTTCTATGAGTTCCGGCTTTACCGTAACGGCCAGCGTGTCAGCAATGTCCTGCTTGCGCGGCAGTTTATCCCCACAAAACTCAAGACCATTCCTCCAGCGGAGCATACTGAAGAGTTTTTCGCTCTACTGGAAAAATTCTTTCAGTTCTCACTACCCTCAAAGTTCACAGCAGAAACTCTCGCAAAAGAACTTGCCACGCGAACCCGTTTTCTTAGAGATCAGATCATTAAGGAGGAACTGCGCGAAGCTTCGACCTCCGCAGCAAAGAAGATTCTTGGCTTCTATGAAGCATTCCAGAAACATCTCATTTTCAACATTAAGCCGGATGAGTTTGCCGACCTGTATGCCCAGACCATAACCTATGGCCTCTTTGCTGCGAGAACCCGTGCCAATGGAGCATTCAATCGAATCCTGGCTTATGATCTGATCCCCAAGACCATCGGTATCTTGCGTGATATCTTCCACTTCATTTCATTTGACCCGTCTGAGCAACTCCAGGCGACCGTTGATGACATTGCAGAGGTCCTCGCCGTCGCAGAGGTCAGGAACATCCTTCACCAGTATTTCAAAGAGGGAAAAGGAAGCGACCCGATTTTTCACTTTTACGAGACGTTCCTTGCTGAGTACAACCCTAAAGAGCGTGAAAGGCGGGGCGTTTATTACACACCCGAACCCGTAGTCTCTTACATTGTCCGCTCCCTTAACATCCTTCTTAAGGAAAGATTCGCACGACAGGATGGGTTTGCCACGCAATCCGTTACGGTGCTCGATCCTGCCGGCGGAACGCTCACATTCCTCGCTGAAGCAGCAAAGCTTGCCGTGGAAGAATTTGTCAGCAAATACGGTGAAGGCTCAAAGGCAAAATTCATTGAGGATCACATTCTCAGACACTTCTTTGCCTTTGAGTTGATGATGGCTCCATATGCAGCAGGCCACTTGAAGATGGGCTATCTCCTCGAAGAATTAGGCCACAAACTTTCAGGTGATGAACGGTTTCAGTTCTATCTGACAAATACGCTTGAAATGGAGGAGCTTGCTCAGACATCGCTTCCGGGAATGGCTTCCCTTTCAGAAGAATCCCACCTTGCTGCAAAAGTAAAGAAAGAAAAACCCATTCTTGTAATTCTCGGCAATCCGCCCTACTCCGGACACTCAGCCAACAAGGGCGATTGGATTAAAGATCAAATTGGGACCTATAAGAGGGTGGATGGGAAACCCCTTGGCGAGAAAAATCCCAAGTGGCTTCAGGATGACTACGTTAAATTCATCCGATTCGCTCAATGGAAGATTGACCAGATCGGCGAAGGCGTCCTCGGCTTTATTACCAACCACAGCTATCTCGATAACCCTACCTTTCGAGGAATGCGGCAATCGCTGATGAATTCTTTTGATGAGATATACATCCTCGATCTTCACGGAAACTCCCTCAAAAAAGAGAAGGCCCCTGACGGCTCCAAAGACGAGAACGTCTTCGACATTCAGCAAGGCGTTGCCATTGCCCTCTTTGTGAAGAGAAAAGGGACGCGCCCCAGAAGGATCAAACACAGCGAAATATGGGGCTTGCGAAACGATAAGTATCAGTGGCTATTGAGACACGACCTGCGAATGAAAGGATGGACTGAGATCAAACCTTCTTCTCCCTTCTACCTCTTCGTCCCAAGAGATGAACGGTTAAGCAGGCGGTTTCAGTCCTATCCGAGCATCCCGGAAATTTTTCCAGTAAACAGCGTGGGAATTGTAACGGCCAGAGATCATTTTGCTATAGACTTTAAGAAAGCCCCATTGCAACGCCGCATTGAGCAGTTTGCCAATTCTTCTTTCGATGACGGGTTCGTCGCTCAAGCATTTAATTTGAAAGATACTGGTGCCTGGAAATTGAAGACCGCAAGGGACAACATTAATAATGACCAAGAAAGAGGCAAGTACTACACTCAAATTCTTTATCGCCCGTTTGATATCCGGCACTTGTTCTATCACGATGCCATCATTGAACGTGGACGTCGAGAAGTAATGCAACATATGCTGGAAGCAAATTTCGGTCTTGTCCTTCCCCGAAGGGTGGAGACAGATATTCCTTGGGGACACGCCTTCGTGGCAGAACAAGTCGTCGAGCACGTTGCCGTATCTTTGAAAACTATTGACTATTGTTTTCCACTGTACCTTTATGAAAAATCTGGGTCTATCAATCCTGGTCGGGGAAGGGGGTTATCTCGATATCAACCCATGTTCGTATTTGAGCCAGCGGCAGCGTACTCGATTCGGCATGCGAACATCAGTCCTAACTTACTCTTATCATTATCAAATGGTTATAAAAAACAGCCCACACCGGAGGAAATTTTCCACTACATCTACGCTCTTCTCTATTCGAACGCTTACCGGAAAAAATATGCAGAGTTTTTGAAGACCGATTTTCCCCGTGTCCCTTTCACAAGGGACTACAAGCTTTTTAACAAACTCGCTGAGAAGGGCGAGGAACTTGCTGAACTTCACCTGCTCAAGTCGGAAAAACTTATCAAGCCTATCGCAAAGTGTGAAGGCTCTGGCAACCTGGGTGTTGAAAAAGTAACCTACGATCAAAATAAAGCCTGTGCTCACATCAATCCTGAGAAATGGTTCACCGGCATTTCCAACGAGGTCTGGGAATATCACATCGGCGGCTATCAGGTGGCCGAGAAATGGCTCAAAGACCGCAAGGGCAGACAACTTTCATCGGAAGAAGTATCCCATTACACCAGGGTCATAACTGCCATCGCTGAGACCATCAAAATACAAAAAGGTTTGGATGAATTATTTAAAGAAGTCGAAACGACCCTGCTCGAAGTGAAGCTGTGAGTAGAACCCAACAAGCAACATGAATTCCCGATAGCCGTCGCCGATTTCGTTGGTTTAGAGGAATTGATATCTGCTTCATTCCATGCTATTCTATCAAGCAAAAAACAGGAGGCGATGCAATGTCAACGGTGATGGAAAAGGAGGAAGCCCACAAACTCATCGAGCGGATGCCCCAAAACGCCACATGGGATGATTTGATGCGCGAAATATACGTCCGCGAGGCGATTGAACGTGGGTTGGCCGACAGCAAGACAGGCTGCACCAAAGACGTGAAAGAGGTCCGGGCAAAGTACGGCTTGCCGGAATGAAAGTCCACTGGACAGATACAGCGGAGAGACATCTCGACGCCCTCTACGCTTACATTGCTCAGGATTCGCCCGAGTATGCCAAGCGCATGGTGGATCGCCTTACCCGAAGATCCCAGCAGATTGCCGCCTTCCCATTTTCAGGCCGCAGAGTTCCTGAATACGATATTGACCAGGTTCGCGAAATAATCGAAGGCCCATACCGTTTCATCTACCACGTTAAGCCGGATCAGATTGACGTCCTGGCCGTCATTCACGGAGCCATGGATGTCCTTCGTTCGTCAGAAGAAAAGACTTAAAAGATATGGATCTCACCCAGGAAACCTTTTATCTCTTGAGGAATTTCAGGTAAGAATAGAGGAGTCGAGGATTAGTAGTCCGGAGTCGTGATTTTAGAGTTCGGAGAAAAAAAACATTTAAATAAAGAAACTCCGAACTACGAACTCATGACTCCGAACTGCCTGGATACTTCCCGTGCTCGATGACCACCTGATCCACGCCGGTCATCTCCTTCAGTTCCACATTGATCGAGTCCTGCCGGGAGGTTTCCAAAACCTTTCCAACATAGTCGGCTTGGATGGGAAGTTCTCTATGTCCACGGTCAACGAGAATCGCCAATTCAATCCGCCGGGGTCGTCCTAATTCCATCAAGGCGTCAAGCGCGGCTCGAATCGTTCTGCCTGTGAAGAGCACATCATCCACCAGAAGGACATGTTTATCCTCGATGGGGAAATGAATATCGGCCTTCTTCACCTCGGGAGTCTGGGTCAGCCTTGTCCAGTCATCTCGATAGAGTGTAATGTCAATGACTCCGGCTTCAAGATCGACTCCGGTCTTTTGAACGATTTTCTGTTTCAGGCGTTCGGCTAAATAGACTCCTCCTGACCGGATTCCCACCAGAACCATCTCTTACAAGACAGGATGCTTCTGAAGCAACCGGTCGCATATCCGGTTCAAGGCTTCCTCAATATCGGCTTCGTTGAGTATGATCTGCTTTGAAGGCATCTTGTAACGCTTTAGAGCTTCCTCCGCGGAGGCCGCCGGAAAAACCAGAGTCCGATCACGCAGAGAAGGACAAGTCCTAAGATGCCTCCAACAAGGTAGGGCCAGGGAGGAATCAGGCTCTTCTGCACATCGGACTGGGCAAAGAGGTTAATTTCCTTTATCGTTTTCCCTTCCTTCTGGACGAGAACCTTTGCCAAAACCTGCCCCTTCTGTATGGGAGCGGACACAAATGCCGGCAACTGGGGAATAGCGGACGCCAGGTTTTCTTTCCCCTTTGGCACGGTCACCCGACCGTCTTCCGACGCTATGAGGCTCATCTGATCCAATTTTCCTCTTTTTACTTTAAGTGGTCCGAAGGAGTCGCCTTTCTTAACCGCCTGCACTGTGGAAAAATTCTTGAAACCATATTCCAGCAATTTCTGTGTCTCGGGTGCCCTTTTCTTCATCTTATCACATCCCATCACCACGGCGATCATTCTCTGGCCCTCTCTCTTTGCCGTCGCCACGAGATGATACCCGGACTCTTCGATGTGACCTGTCTTCAAACCATCCACACCGATATTCTTCTGCAAAAGGGTATTCCGATTCCCCTGCTTAATTCCGTTATATTCGAATTCCGTCGTGGAATGGATCGCCAGTGTCTCCGGGTGGTCTTCGACATATCGTTTTGCAAGGAGAGCCATATCCATGGCGGTTGTATATTGATCGTCTGCAGGCATGCCGTGAGAGTTCTTGAATTGTGTATTCTTCATTCCCAGAGCTTTCGCCTTCTCATTCATTTTGGAGGAGAAGACCTCTTCAGAGCCTGCCAGATGCTCGGCCAGGGCAATACAGGCATCATTCCCTGATGCAATAGCGACCCCTTTTACCAGATCTTCCACCTTGACCCGCTCTCCCACCTTAATGAACATCTTGGAGCCCTGGGTCTTCCATGCCTTCTCGCTTACGGTTACCATATCCTCCATCTTCAATTGTCCGGCGCGGATGGCATCAAAGATCAGATAGAGGGTGAGAACCTTGATAAAACTGGCTGGAGGGATTTTTAAATCAGGATTCTGTTCATAAAGAATTTCGCCTGTCAACCCATCCATCAGAACTGCGGACTGGGCATCGCACTGTAGGCCGCCCTGGGCAGTTGCCTGTGCTGGAGTCTCCTTGGCCGGTTCGGCCTTTTTCTTGGAAGGCGTAGCCTGCGCTGGTTTTGTTTGAGATGATTTTTTGACTGTTTTGCTTAAAGCCTCCGGAACAGAGACCAGAGCAAGCAATAAGGAAATCAAGGTTAAAATTGAAAGGTGCTTTTGAAATTGAAGCTTCATCCATTCCTCCTGAGATTTTTCAGTGTTCATAACAGATTCACTCCCCTTTTTCAATCCGGCGTTGAAAACGTTCGCCGTTTGGTTTAATATGTGGGCGGATCATGGAAAATAAACCTTCTCTCATCAGGGAGTTTGAAAGAGTCGCCTCTCTCGAATATAAGGACATCGCCTCCCAACTTCCTGGAGATTGCATCCCGATCGGTTTTTTCTGCCCCTATGTCCCGGAAGAAATGCTCCATGCCGCAGGAGCTTTTCCCCTTCGCCTGATGGGAACGCCGATCAGAATGTCCCATGTCCAGGCTCATCTTCCTCCCAATTGTTGCCATCTGGTGAAATCCTCTTTCGAAAGCCTGCTCAGGAGAGAGCTCGACTTTCTAAAGGGCATCGTTTTTTCCCACACCTGCGATGCCATGCAGGGGCTTTCGGACATCTGGGCTTTTCAAAAACGCCTTCCCTTTCAATTCGATTTTATGACGCCTTCAAATCTTTCTTCCGAGAGATCTCGCCCCTATTTGAAGGCCGAGATCGAACGGTTTAAAGCCTTTCTCGATGCCAATGTCCGGAAGATCACACCCCAGGACCTGAAGGCTTCCATCCACCTCTTCAACCAGATCAGGGAAAAAACTCAAAACCTCTATCGACTCAGACGGAAATGGCCTGGCTGGATATCCGGCAGTGATTTTGCCCAAATCATCCGAGCAGGATACCTGATGGACCGTAGCCGCTACCTAAACCTTTTAGGCCAACTTTTAGAAACCATTCCTGAAAAAAGTGAGGATAATGGACACCCCATCCCGGTCTTTCTTATTGGGAATATGACCCACTCCCCTTCTTATTTTTCCATGATGGAAGAGGCAGGGGCCTCCGTGGTCTCCGATAACCTCTGCAGTGGAGCGCGATTCCTTCGCCTCATGACATCTGAGGATATCGATCCGATAGACGCCCTCACTGAAAGATACTTTTCATCCTTCCTGTGTCCGGCAAAACACTCCGGAGTCCAGGCCCATATAGAAACCCTCATCAAAGAAGTTGAGGAGGCCGGCGCCAGAGGCGTGATCTTCCTCCTCTATAAATACTGTGAGCCACACTACTTTGACTATCCCGATCTCAAAAAGGCCCTCGATGCAAAGGGGATTCCTTCTCTGCTTCTCGAAGTGGATGACCCCGCCACCTCGCAGGGACAACTGAAAATACGGATACAGGCGTTTGTGGAAATGCTTTCCCCCTTCTAACTAAGGGGGAAATTTCGAATTTCGAAGCACGAAACTCGAAACAAGCACGAATTTTCAAAATCTAAATGACTAAAACAGAGGGTTTTAAATTTGGGAAATTTGAATTTTGGTATCACTTTAGCATTTTGAAAAGAGGAGTTTTACGAGTCAATTAGCCAAAAGATTCATCATAAAATCCCCCTTAATCCCCCTTTTCCAAAGGGGGAAACCCTTATCTCCTCCCTTTGGCAAAGGGAGGTCGGGAGGGATTTTACAAAGATTTTCAAACCGCTAAAGTGTTACGAATTTTGAAATTGTTTCGGATTTCGATATTCGAATTTCGGATTTACAAACAGACACCTTAGGGAAGCGTTAACAATGGAAAAAGAGATTCAAAGCAATGCTTACCGTAAGATTAATTCGACTTCCGCATATCGTCGTCTGATGATGGCCTACTATTTTATGGTGAAACACCCTGCCTGGTTTGGAAAAAAGGTCGCATGGATCACCAGCGGTGGGCCTGTCGAACCTCTCTATGCGATGGGAGTTCTTCCCTTCTATCCGGAAAATTACGGGGCCATGTGCGCCGCTTCGAGGATGTCAGTGTCTCTCTGCGAAGCCGCTGAACATAAAGGATACTCCCATGACCTCTGCTCCTATGCCCTGACGGATATTGGTTCATTCCTTACCGGCAAAGGACCCATTGGACGGCTTCCGAAACCTGACTTTCTCATCTGCGGGAACAATATTTGCGGAACAGTGATCAAATGGTATGAGATTCAAGCCCGGGCATTTAATGTGCCCCTCTTCTTTCTCGACACTCCTTATATCCACGATGAGATCCACGAGCACAACCTCCGATATGTGGAAAGAGAGATGGAGGCCTATCTTACATTTCTCGAAGATCAGATGAAACGGTCCTTCCCTGAAAAACGGTTTCAAAAAGTCGTCTCACGCTCGTTTGAGACGATCTCCCTCTGGAGAGAAATCCTTGATCTGTCGCGGAACCATCCCGCGCCATTTGCTGCTTTTGATGCCTTCATCCATATGGCCCCTATCGTGACACTCAGAGGGACGAGCTGGGCAGTCCGTTATTATAAAAAACTTAAAACAGAATTAGAGGAAAGGGTTAGAACAAAAACAGGAGCTTTTGCACGCGAGGAGATCAGGTTGATCTGGGACAACATCCCTATCTGGTACGATATACGGAATCTATCCAAACTGCTCTCCTCCAACGGAGCTGTCCTTGTAGCGGATACCTACACTTCTGCCTGGGCCATGGAAGAACCTAACTTGACCTATTCTCTGGATGGAATGGCCCGGGCCTATGCCACGATCCATCTTAACCGCGGCCTCGATTATAAGATCAAAAAGATGGTCAATCTGATTCAGAGCTATGAAGCGGATGGATTCCTCATGCATTCGAACCGGAGTTGTAAGCCTTACTCTCTCGGACAATACGATATGAGGCGGGAGGTAACCCGGCTGACCGGAAAACCTGGGTTGATCATCGAAGCCGACCACACCGACTCACGAAGCTACTCCCCACAACAGGTCGAAAAACAGATCCTGATGTTTTTAGATATCGTCAGAGGTACAAAATCAAGTTAATTTTAGAATTTCCATTTTTTAAGATGTGATATTCAGGATTTGATTTATCAGAAACTGTCACATTTCTTGTTGCTTTCTTCCTGAAATTATTACTTGACCAGTATCTTTAAACAGCGCAAATTACAGTTGGAAATCCACAAGATACTCAGGGGCAGAAATATCCTTGGATAATTCACTCTTAAATTAATACTACTCCGACAGATATTATTGATTTTAAGAACGAGGTATGATATAATGGGTTCATGGAAAAACAAATCTACCTTCAGGATATTGGAGAATACTTGGTTCCTTATGCTCGTTACTTCCGTCGATCG
>Ga0209835_1000392_pt1 | contig 29376 bp, 28 predicted proteins | sample LakKivwa52mmetaG_FD_184138 | JGI IMG/M metagenome (GOLD analysis project Ga0209835, IMG submission 184138) | Anoxic lake water microbial communities from Lake Kivu, Rwanda to study Microbial Dark Matter (Phase II) - Lake Kivu water 52m metaG... | ecosystem: Environmental > Aquatic > Freshwater >... | reverse complement strand
GTCAAAGCGGTCCTCCTTTCACGCGGGTTCCGAGGCGGATACCGTGTGCTTGGCTTCGACCTGATCGATATTGCCGCGGCCGGCGATCTACCGAAGGCGTTGGACGGGCTTTTCGCCGATCGGATCTTCCGCGATGCGCTCTGCGTGACGGCGCTCCCGACCGGGGCTCTCTCGTTCAGGGAGATCAGGCTTCCTTTTCGTGATGACCGGAAGATCCGCAAGACGATCGCCTTTGCCCTCGAACCGGTGGTTCAAACGCCTCTCGATACGGTCTTCATCGACTACACGCAGACCGGCGGGAAGTCGCAGGCGGAGATCTTCGCGGCCCTCGCCCCCCGTGCCATTGTCGGCGAGCGGAGTGCGCTCCTCGCCGGATATGTCCGGGAGACTGCCGTTATCGACATCGACGCCGTCCCGCTCGCCTCTCGCCTCATGGAGGATCCCGGTTTTCCGGAAAGCGCCCTACTGATCGACATCGGCGCCCGCGATACGACGGCTCTATTTACCGGAAAGGGGAGGATACTCCACCTCCGCCATTTTGCATTCGGCGGGGAGACTGCAACCGGGGCGGTGGCCAAGTCCCTGAAAATCGGCGCAGCCGAGGCGGAGAGGATGAAGCAAGACGGGAAACTCCCGCAAGAGGCGGCATCGGCCATTGTGGCGTGCAGCGCCCGTCTTTTGACCGAGATCAAAAACACCCAGGCGTACCTTCTCTGGCAGGGCCGACTCGCCCAGGCGCCCTCCCGGATCATCCTGACCGGCGGCGGTTCAAGGACCCCGGGACTTGCGGAGCAGATCGAAGAACTTTTTGCCGTTTCCGTCGAAGCGACAGACCTTGCCGCAATGCGGGGCATTCGAATGGATGAAACCCTCCGGCGCTCATGGAATCCGGCGCTCATGGATCAGGCGCTTGCCCTGGCGGCAAGGCCCATGGCCAAGGGGAGCGGCTTCAATTTCCGGCAGCGGGCATTCGAGGCGCGCAGCGGTTACGGGGAGCTCAGGGATCGTCTGAAGAAGGGCGCCGTCGCGGCCGCACTGAAGCGGGACGTCGGCTTGGAATATAGAAACATTGATCCGGATGTGCAGCGGATCGTCGATCCGGTGGCGCAACTCAGGGGAAAGATCACCGAGGCGCGAAAACTCTCGGCCGGCATGGGAGATGCCGCAACGGAGGCGACGGTCCTTGACCTCTTCAAGGAGATCTCGGGGCTTGCCCCCGCCGACCTTCTCCTGACCTCTTTCACTCTCGACGGGAATGCGGTCGGCCTCAAGGGGGAGGTGCGACATTTTGACGCCGTGGATGCGCTCAAGAAGGCGTTTGCGAATTCGAAAACCTTCCAGGCGGCGGTGATCGGCTCAACCGGCGTGGTGAAACAGGGAAGCGGGGTTGAGTTTGAGTTGACGATGACGCTTAAAAAATGAGACATTTCTGGGATCAGCTGACGCGAAGTCAGAAATACACCGTGACGGCCGGCATCGTCTTTGTAAGCGCGGCCCTGTTGATCCAGTTCGCCGTCGCCCCTTACTTCGAGGCCCGTCAGAAGGTGCGCAGCGCTATAGCCGCGAACGAGAAGGCACTCCGGGAACTGTCCGTCCTGGGAGCAGAGTACGGAATCCTGAGATCGAGGTCGGAGAAGATCAGGCGGTTGATCGAACGTCGGCCGCCGGGGTTTGCCCTTTTTTCCTTCCTGGAAAACAAAGCCGACGCGGCGGCGGTAAAGATGAATATCCGTTCCATGAATCCGCTCAAGTCCTCCCCGGCAGGGGTCTACGAAGAGACCGCCGTGGAGATGAAGCTCGATAAGGTGACGATGAAGCAACTGGTCGATTTTCTTTACCTTGTGGAATCGCCGGAGGAGATGGTCCGGATCAGGAGGGCCTCCGTTTATAAAATGAAGGAATCGCCGGAATACCTGAGCGTGCTGATCCAGGTCGTTACCTATCAGCCATTGCCAACCAGGAGTCGCTGAGATGAGATCGAAGTCGAATCGGGCCATTGCAGGGTACATCCTGGCCGGCATCGCCATGCTTCTTGTTTGCCTCTACCTCCGCTTCCCCGGGGAGGCTCTTACGGATTACGTAAAGGCGGCGGCCGCCCGGCATCCCCGGGCTTTGCTTTCCCTCGATGAGATCCGGCCGTCCTTTCCGCCGGGGTTGTCGGCTGCGAACGTCACAATCGAATTTCGCGGCCGTCCGGACGCGACCCTCCACGCCGACGTCCTGAGCGTCCGGCCCCGGGGATTCTCCCTGCTGAAAGGAGATCTGGCGGTCCTGCTGACTGCGAAGGGTTATGGGGGTGAAGCAAGAGGCCGGGTCGATTTCTCCCGACTCCTTTCTCTCCGGGGACCGCTCGCTGCGGAGGCAACCCTCCGGGATGTGCGGATCGAGAGATGCGCATGGCTCCAGGAGGCGCTGGCCCGCCGGATCACGGGAACCCTGCAGGGAACCGTTTCCTTCAGCGGGACGCTGGAGGCGCTGAAAAACTCGACGGGAAACGTCGATTTCGCTCTGACCAACGGCGTCTTTCCGCTTACCGACGGCTTCTTCGATTTCAAGAAGATCGATTTCAGCAGGATCGAAGGAAAGCTCGCTTTCCTGAACGGGACGATCAAGATCACACAACTCACCCTGGCGGGAGAGACGCTCCGCGCTTCCCTGAAAGGGAATATCCTTATCGCCGATGAGTTTCGGGAGAGCCGGATCGACCTCAGCGGCGCGATCGAAATGCCCGCGCAGGGCAGCAGACGGTTGACGCTGCACATCAGCGGCACCCTCGACAATCCGAAAACGCGGTTGATGTAAGGTATGGTGTGAAACCCCATTCTTGGATAGTGGTTATTAAGAGGATGAATTAGTGGACTGGCGGCGTTTTTTTCATCTTTCACTTTTCGCGTTCCGGGACCTCATTTCCCGACGGACGGTGATCCTTGTCTTGACTGCCGTTATCCTCTATCAGGCGACGGGGATTTTCTACAGCATCTTGAAACTCCAGCTTATACGGACCAGACCGGCCACGGCGGCGCTGGACCGAGAGAAGGCGGCGACGGCCCGCGAACCGGCGGACGCCTATCGGGTCATCCCCGAGCGAAACCTCTTCGGTACGACAACCAGCAGGATGACGGACAGGCAGGCCGGCGCCCTTCAACAGCAGGAGATCGCGCTGCCCATCGAACTTCGAGGCACAGTCGCCGGTGAGGTCATGTACGGATTTGCGATCATCGAAGAGAAGGGAACGCGGAAACAACGGCTCGTGAAAGCCGGGGATATTCTGTTGGGGGTGCAAGTGCTCCGGATCAAGCGAAACGCGATCGATCTCCTTGTCAACAATCGGGAGCAGACCCTCAAGATTGTGGAAACGAAGGAAGGGCCGATCCTGCCGCCTTCTTCGGCTGCGGCGCCCGGGGTTGCGCCCGGCACGACTGTTCTGAGCCGGAGCGAGATCGATGAGAGACTCCAGGACATGGGGAGTCTCCTCAGGCAGGCTCTGGTTCGACCCTATTTCACCGCCGGGGTTCCCGACGGCTTTTTGATCAGCAACATCCGGGCGGGAAGCCTCTACACGAAGATGGGGATGATGGACGGGGATATCATCCAGGAGGTGAACCACCGGAAGATCCAGACGGCGGATGACGTGATGGGGCTGTTGAGCACCGTTAAATCCGGCTCCAGTCTGTCTCTGACAGTCAAGCGCCAGGGAAACCAGGAAACGCTGAATTACCAGTTCCAGTAAGGGATCGGTCTTTATGTATGAAGCCTATTTCGGGCTGACGGAAAATCCGTTCACGCTCTCACCAGATCCGCGGTACCTCTACCTGAGCCCGCAGCACCGGGAAGCCATGAACTGTCTCATTTACGGGATCGGCGAGAAAAAGGGGTTCATGGTCGTGACCGGCGGGATCGGCACCGGGAAGACGACGCTCTGCCGCGCCCTTCTGGCCGGCTTGGACGGAAGAACCGTGAGCGCGCTGATCTTCAACCCCGCGCTCTCCGATATCGAGCTTTTGAAGACGATCAATCAGGAGTTCGGGATCCGGATAGTGGGGAGAGGGACGAAGAAGCGGCACCTCGACGCCTTGAACACCTATCTCATGCGGAATTTCGCCGCCGGGAGAAACGCCGTCCTCATGATCGACGAGGCGCAGAACCTGTCGCATAACGTCCTGGAACAGATCCGGATGCTTTCCAACCTGGAGACAGTCCGGGAGAAGCTGCTCCAGATCATTCTCCTGGGGCAGCCGGAGCTCCGGAGGCTCCTCGCTCTTCCGTCGCTCCGTCAGCTAAACGAGAGGATCACGGTCCGCTACGACCTGAAGCCCCTTGCCCGCGAGGATGTACGGCGCTATATCGAACACCGGCTGATCAAGGCGGGCGGCGATAAAAGCAGCTCTTTTACCACGGGAAGTTACGACCTGATCTATCGTCTGTCGCGGGGAATCCCGCGACGGATCAATGCGATCTGCGACCGGGCGCTTTTGATCGCTTACGGACAGGATCTAAGGACCATCGACCGTCGTCTCATCCGGGCGTCCGTCCGTGACATCGGACCGGGTTATCTGACGGAGACGGATCTCCGCCGGCGGATCGTCCGGATTCTTTTCATTGCGCTCCTTGCCGCGGTCCTGATTGTGGCCGGAGGGGTTCTTTGGTTATCGTGGAAATAGCGTCCTTTTCCCCTATTTCTCTTGACGGGATGGATCGATGAGTTATATCAATGACGCACTGAGAAAGGCCCAAAAAGAAAGAGACAGCCGCTATGCGAGGTTCATCGGCATCATACCCCCAGGCCTCAACGAACCCGGACGGTCGCGGAAACGGAGGTTCACCGTTGTTACGGCTGTCGTCCTGTTCTTTTTGATTCCAGCCGGCCTGCTCCTGGCTCTTTACGTTCGATATCAGCCGTCCTCGATGGAAAAGGGGATCCAGCCGCCTGTCGTCGCGGAAAATCCCGCAGCTTTCCCGCTCGCGACTCCGCAGGAGGCGAGCGCGACGGTTCAAGAGGGAACGATACGGCGGGAGGCGCCGGCGGAGGTTCGATATCGAGAAGCCCTGTCCGCCCAGCGCAAGGGGGATCACAGACGGGCGGAGGTCCTCTATCGGCAGGCGCTCGCGATCGATCCCGGCCACGTCCGGGCCCTGAACAACCTCGGTGTACTGTACATGGAAGAGCAGAAAGGCGAGCAGGCGATTGCGCTTTTCGGCAAGGCCATCGTCCTGAAGCGAGACTACGTCGATCCATATTACAATCTGGCCTGTCTCTACGCCCGGAAAAACGAGATCGGCGAGAGTCTCTGGTATCTTAGAGTCGCCATGACGATCAGCAATGAGGTCAAACACTGGGTGATGACGGATGCCGACATGGAGAACGTCGTCGCATCTCCCGCATTCAAGAAGATCATGGAGGGGCAGAAAAACTGATGCCGCCAGCACGCAAGAATCACATTTTGTCGGCCATTTTTATTATGGTCTTTGCTCTGATTGTATTTCTCTTTCCCGATACGGGCCGGGCGGTCCGTATTGCAGGTGAAGAGCGTCCCGCACCTTCGTCATCGCCGCTCTTGCCTGCTCAGACGGCGCCGGCCTCCGTAAAAAAAACCGCCGCCCCACCCTTGCCTCCGGCGCTCCCGTCCGCTTCACCCTCGATGCCGGCAGCCGCACCGTCTCCCCTTTCTCCGTCGAAGAAACAGGCGGAAACGGCGCCGGCGACGCCTGCTGAAGACGCCGCTACCCGGTCTCCTCGGCAGCCTGCGCCGCCCCCGTCGTCTTCTCAGCCGGCAGCTTCTTCGCCGGCAACCCGCTATGTAACGATCGACTTTGACAACGTCGACATCCAGGTCTTTATCAAGTTCATCAGCGAGCTGACCGGCCGGAATTTTGTGATCGACGAGAAGGTGAAAGGAAAGGTCACGGTCATCTCGCCGACGAAGATCGCCGTCGACGAGGTCTATAAGGTATTCGAGTCCGTCATGGAGATTTACGGCTTTGCCACGGTTCCGGCGGGCGATGTGATCAAAGTGATCCCCGCCCTGGATGCCCGTGGGAAGAATATGGAGCTTCGCCTGAAGCGGGAGGAGGCCGCGCCCGGCGACAGGATTGTGACGCAGATCCTCTCTCTCCAGCACGCCAGTCCCGATGAAATGAAAAAGGTCCTCGATCCGCTGATCTCGAAAACCAGCATCATCCTTGCCTATGCCCCGGCGGGGATGCTGATCATCACCGACGTCCTTTCCAACATCAAGCGGCTCCAGGAGATCGTGGCCGCCCTCGACATCGAGGGGGTCGGGGAGGTGATCTCCTACATTCCCCTCCAGTCGGCCTCCGCGACCGAGATCGTCAAATCGCTGGCCGCGGTCTTCCCTCCCCAGAAGCCCGGGATCCCGCCGATACGCATCGTCGCGGACGGCCGGACCAACTCCGTCATCCTCATGGCAAGCGAGACCAACACGACAAACGTCAAGAAGCTGATCAGCCTCATGGATAAGGATATCCCCAGGAGCGGCAGCACCCTCCACGTCTTCCGTCTCCAGAACGGCAATGCCGAGGATCTGGTCAAGGTCCTCATGAATCTCCCCAAGGAGGCGAAGGATCCGAAGGCCCCTCCCGCACCAGCGGTGGGGAAGGCCGCCGCTTTGTCCAAAGATCTCAATGTGGTTGCGGACAAGGCCACCAATACCCTGATCATCACGGCAGATCGGGACGACTACAGAATCATCGAGGAGGTGATCCGGAAGCTCGATGAACCGCGGCCGATGGTCTACATCGAGGCGTTGATCATGGAGGTGTCGGTCAACAAGAACTTCAACATCGGGGTCGAATGGCGCGGCCTGCGGGATATCGGCAGCGGCGGCCTCTCAGGTCTGGGATCGAGCGCGACCGGTCTGGGGATGGCCGGTTTCAGCGGCTCGTCCATCATCCCCCAGGTCAACACAACGACGGGCGCAGTGTCCATGCCCGCCGGCTTCTCCCTGGGGGTCATCGGCGCCGGGATACAGATCGGCAGTGTGGTCTTTCCCAACATCGGGGCGGTTCTTCAGGCCTACCAGAAGGATTCGGACGTCTCCATCCTCTCCACGCCCCAGCTCCTGACGCTCAACAACGAGGACGCGGAAATCAACGTAGGAAAAAACGTTCCCTACATCACCCGTTCGGACACCTCGGCGACGGTTCCCGGCCAGGTGTATGGACAGAGCTATGAATACAAGGACGTGGGCATTGCCCTGAAGATTACGCCCCACATCAATGAGGACAGATTTGTCCGTCTAAAAATCGACCAGCAGGTGACAAAACTGACCGGCGAGCAGACCTCGACCCCGACGACACTGAAAAGAACGGCCAAGACGACCGTCGTCATTCGGGACAAAGAGACGGTGGTCATCGGCGGATTGATCGATGATTCAACCATCGTCGACACCTATCAGGTCCCCTGCATCGGCGATATCCCCTTTCTGGGGTGGCTTTTCAAGACGAGGGGAAGCGGCCGGGAAAAGAGCAACCTCTTTGTCTTCATCACCCCGCACATCATCCGGAATCAGGCGGAAGCAGCGGTCATCTATCAAAAGAAGTTAGAGGAAATCGGCAACATCGAGGAGGGGGTCATTCGGATGAATGAGAAAAGAACCCTGCAAAAGCCGCAGATCGACCGGAAGGATTGAGGGGCGTCATGCTCAAGCGGAAGCGAACCCAAGACCGGTCTGCGCCGGATGAAGCCCTGGCGGCCTCTTCGGACTTTTTATTCGCGGCCGACGAACCCTCGACCGGCCTCGACGCCCGCCTGTCGGCGCTCGGTGTCCCTGCCGATGCCCTCGCCGAAGTGCGCGGGCTTGCCCGGGTGAACGGCGCCGGGATGGTCGATCTGATCATTCAGAAGAAGATCCTTTCCGAGGCGATACTGCTTCGCGCAATAAGCGCCGAGTACGGCATCCCCTTCTGGGAGGCGCTCCCTACGGACCACATGAACACCGACTTTACCGGCCTCGTTTCGATCCATTATCTAAAGAAACAGAAGATCGTCCCCCTTGAGACGCCGCAAGGATTTTTCATGGCGGTGAACGATCCGTCCGGTTTTCAGGCGGCGGACGACCTCTGCCGCCTCCTCGGCTGGCCGGAACGTCCGGTGGTCCTTGCGACCCAGGAGTCAATCCATGCGGCGATCAACCTCGCCTACGACCTCAGCCGGAGCACGGCCAAGGAGTTTTTCCAGGAGATGCACGCGGGGTCCACGGACAGCCTCATCTCCGAAATCGAGGAGACCGGCGACCTCCTCGACGAGACGAGCGACGCCCCGATCATCAAGCTCGTCAACCTCCTCCTCTCCGGGGCGACGAAGGACCGGGCAAGCGATATCCACATCGAACCCTATCAGGCCGTCATGAAGGTCCGCTACCGGATCGACGGCATCCTCTACGACATCCTGAGCCTTCCCAGGAAGATCCACTCGCCGCTCGTGTCGCGCGTGAAGGTCATGGCGAAGCTCAACATCGCCGAAAAGCGTCTCCCCCAGGACGGCCGGATCGAGATCAAGGTCGCCGACCGGAGCGTCGACATCCGCGTCTCCACCATCCCGACCGCCTTCGGGGAGCGGGTGGTCCTCCGCCTCCTGGACAAGACCTCGTCGATCCTCATGCTTTCCGACCTCGGGATGGACAGCCGGAAGGTCGGCATCTTCAACCGGCTGATCAAATCCCCTTACGGAATCATCCTCGTCACCGGCCCCACGGGGAGCGGAAAGACAACGACCCTATACGCATCCCTTTCGTCCATCAATTCCTCCGAGGTGAACATCATCACGATCGAGGACCCGATCGAGTACCAGATCGACGGGATCGGCCAGATCCAGGTCAACCCGAAGATCGATCTGACCTTCGCCCAGGGGCTCCGCTCCATCGTCCGCCAGGATCCGGACGTCATCCTGGTGGGCGAAATCCGCGACCGGGAGACGGCGGAGATCGCGATCCAGTCGTCGCTCACCGGACATCTCGTCTTTTCCACCCTCCACACGAACGATGCGGCGAGCGCGGTGACGCGCCTCATCGATATGGGGATCGAGCCGTTTCTCGTCACGTCGTCGGTCATCGCGATCATTGCCCAGCGCCTCGTCAGGGTCCTCTGCCCGAAGTGCAAGGAGAGCTATACCCCCGACGACGAATCGCTTGCCAACCTGGGGATAGACAAGAAACAGCTGGAAAAGCGTCCCTTTACAGGAAGAAGGGTTGCTCGGCCTGCATGAACACCGGCTACCGCGGCCGGACGGCGATCTTTGAGATCCTCATCCTGGATGATCCGCTGAAAAGGCTGATCCTCAAAACATCCGACTCCAATCAGATCGGCGACGAGGCGGTGAAAAGAGGGATGACGAACCTTCTTTCCGATGGAGCGAAGAAAGTCCTGGAGGGGACGACGACGATCGAGGAGGTCTTCCGTGTGACCCGGATTCTTAAGCGGGAGATGGACATGGAGGTCTGAAACAGACCTGCATATCAAAGGCAGGATGGCAGAATGATGGAATCGAGAATCGTCACCAGCGGCCTGGTTGCGCTGGATCATGTACTGCAGGGGCTTCGTCTGGGCGACAACGTCGTCTGGCAGGTGGACCGTCTGGAAGACTACATGCACTTTGCGGAGCCCTTCGCCCGTCAGGCGGTGCGAGACGGGCGGCGCTGTATCTACCTGCGCTTTGCCCCCCATGCCCCGATTCTGTCGTCAATCGAGGGGATCACCACAATTACGATCGATCCCCATCTCGGTTTTGACGCCTTCAGCGGGGCCCTCAACCAGATCATCGAGGATGAGGGGCGGGAAGCGTTCTATGTGTTCGACAACCTCTCGGCGCTTGTCGTCGAGTGGGCCACCGACGAACTCCTCGCGAACTTCTTCCAGGTGACCTGCCCTTATCTCTTCGAACTCGACACGGTCGCCTACTTTGCCCTCACCCGCGGAAGGCACAGCCACAGCGCCGTCGCCCGGATCCGGGACACCACGCAGGTCCTGCTGGATGTCTACCAGGTCGACGGGAGCATGTATCTTCACCCCCTGAAGGTCTGGGACCGGTACGCACCCCAGATGTTTCTCCCTCACGTGATGTCGGACCCGGTCTGGACGCCGGTCTTCGGGAGCGGTGAGGCCGCCGCCCTGTCGGTGTCGGCGAGCCGAAAACCGCTCCAGGCGGGGGGGCAATCGATAGCCCCCTGGGAGAGCGTTTACCGGCGTTTGACGCTGTACCGCGAGACGGGGATAGAACTCGATGAGAGAACACCGGAGATCTCCGCCCTCAAACAGGAGCTCTCCCGGATGATGATCGGAACCCATCCCGAATTCAGCCGTCTCGTCGATCACTTCATCACCCTCAACGACCTCTTCGCCATCCGGGACCGCCTGATCGGCTCGGGCAGGATCGGAGGGAAGGCGGCGGGAATGCTCCTTGCCCGGAGGATCCTTGTCTCGGAACCGGGAGAGATCGACTTTTCGGATGTCCTTGAGAACCACGACTCCTTCTATATCGGCTCGGACGTTTTTTTTACTTTTCTCGTGAACAACGACCTCTTTCGTCTGCGCCTTCAGCTCTCACGCGCCACCCGCATTTCTCACGAAGAATTTACAGAGGTCGAGAAGCGCTTTCTCGCCGGGCGGTTTTCACCGGAAATCATGGAGCAGTTCCGAGACATGCTTGCCTACTTCGGTCAGGCGCCGATCATCGCCCGCTCGAGCAGCCTGCTTGAGGACAGTTTCGGGAACGCCTTTGCCGGCAAATACCGTAGCGAGTACTGCGCGAACCAGGGAACGCCGGAAGCGAGGCTGGAGGCCTTCCTGCGCGCCGTGAAGCTCGTCTATGCGAGCGCCCTGAATCCCGACGCCCTGACCTACCGCCGCGCCAGGGGGTTGGGCGAGAGCGATGAGCAGATGGCGATCCTCGTTCAGCGGGTCTCCGGGATGCTCTACAAGCAGTCCTTTTTCCCCAGCCTGGCCGGGGTGGCCTTCTCCCGGAATCTTTATGCATGGACCGACCGGATCGATCCCACGCAAGGGATGATTCGCCTCGTCTTCGGCCTTGGAACGCGGGCGGTGAACCGGGTCGGAAACGACTATCCACGTATGATCGCCGTCAGCCACCCCCAGCTCAGGTCTGAATCCGGCGGCAAGATCGCCAAGTATTCCCAGTGGGAGGTGGACCTGATCGATCTGGAGAAAAACGAGTTTGCGACCAAACCTCTGGATGAAGTACTGGAGGATCGCGATTATCCGAACCTTCACCTGATGGTCTCGCTGATGAAGGACGGCTATCCGGCGGACCCCTGGAAGAGCCGCCTCGAGACCACGACGGAGCCGCTCGTTCTGACCTTCAATAACCTCCTCGCCCAGACCCGGTTCATCCGGATCATCGGCGATATGCTGACCCGCCTGGAGAGGGCTTACGGTCAGCCGCTCGACACGGAATTCACCGCCTCGGTGGACGCCCTCGGCCGGGTATGTATCAACCTGCTCCAGTGTCGGCCGATGCGTCTCCCCGGGGTGACGGGATCGGTGAAACTTCCGGAAACCATTTCGCCCGAACGAATCCTCTTTCGGTCGAGCCGGACGATCAGCGGCGGTGTCACTCCCCCGATCCGCTACCTTCTCTACATCGATCCGGCGCGGTACGGCGCCATTGAAACGCCGGAGGTGAAAAAGTCCCTCGGCCGCATCGTCGGGCGGATCAACGAACACCCCGACGTGGCCGCGGGCCGGATTCTGATGATGGGACCGGGTCGCTGGGGAAGCAGCAACATCGAGCTCGGCGTGAACGTGACCTATGCCGACATCAACAATACGGCGGTGCTCGTCGAGATGGCGCGGGAGGAGGCGGGACAGGTCCCGGAGGTCTCTTACGGGACCCATTTTTTCCTCGATCTGGTCGAGGCGCAGATCATCTACCTGCCCGTCTATCCGGGCGATCCGGAGGCACAGTTCAACGGGGAGGTTTTCGAGAGCCTCGTAAATGTTCTGACGGACCTCGTCCCGGATGCGAAGCGGTTCCAGGAAGTCGTCCGCGTCTTCGACCTGCCGGCGACGACAGGAGGGCTTTACGCCCACGTGGTTGCCGATCCGCAGACCCAGCGGGCGATCTGTTACCTGGAGTAAAGTAAGAGGAGGGAGCAGCATGATCGATTTTTTTAAAATGAGCGGAAGCGGCAACGACTTCATCCTGATCGACAACCGGCAGGGTGCGCTTGCCGTGGGGGATGTCGTCGAATTCGTCAAGATCGTCTGCGAGCGCAAGGTCTCCGTGGGAGCGGACGGACTGATCATCATCGAACCCTCCGACCGGTTGGACTTCCGGTGGCGGTTTTTCAACGCGGACGGCTCCGAGGTGGAGATGTGCGGGAACGGCGGCCGGTGCGCCGCCCGGTTTGCCTATCTCATGGGGATCGCCGGGGAAAAGATCTCCTTCGAGACCGTCGCCGGGATCATCGACGCCGAGGTCCGGGGCGATGTCGTCAAGCTCCGTCTCACCGAACCGCGGAACCTCGTGATGGACGACAAGATCCAGATCAAAAACCAGACGCTTTTCGTCCACAGCATCAACACCGGCGTGCCCCATGTCGTCCATTTCGTCCGCGATCCTGATGACTTCGATGTCATCAACACCGGCCGGGCGATCCGCTACCACAAGCGCTACCAGCCCGCCGGGACGAACGCCAATTTCGTCACGATCCTCGACGGTCATACGATCCGTGTTCGGACTTACGAACGAGGCGTGGAGGACGAGACATTGGCCTGTGGAACCGGCTCCGTCGCTTCGGCCCTGATCGCCGCCCGAAAAGGGCTGGTGGAATCCCCGGTGGACGTCCGGGTGCAGGGCGGCGAGCTCCTGAGGATCTATTTTGAAGTGACAGAAAACGGCTTCACTAAAGTTTACCTTGAGGGAAGGGTCAAAATGGTCTATCAAGGCAAGCTCTGGGACGAAGCCTGGAAGGATAAATGAGGGACAATCGACTCCCTGCGCGCTCAGGATATTTTTTCGCGCTTCCGGGAGCCCGATTGTCCGATTATGAAAGGAGAAAGAGGGGAAGATGCAAATTGCGGAGCGTTTGACTAAGATACCGCCCTACCTGTTCATGGAACTGAGGAAGAAAATCGCCAAAGCCAAGGCCGACGGGGTGGACGTCATCAGCCTCGCGATCGGCGACCCGGTGGAACCGACGCCGGATTCGATCATCGCGGAGCTCGCTCGTGCAGCCCGCGACCCGGAAAACCACCGCTATCCGACGGACGAGGAAAAAGGGATGTTCGCCTTCCGTCAGGAGGTCGCACGCTGGTACGCGACCCGTTACGGCGTGTCGCTCGATGCGGAGAAGGAGATCCTCGGCCTTATCGGTTCGAAGGAAGGGTGTCATCACTTCGTTCTGGCGACGATCAACCCCGGCGACATCGTCCTGATGACCGACCCCGGCTATCCCGCCTACCGAGCAAGCATTCTGATGGCGGGCGGTATCCCTTACAACGTCCCAATCCGCCCGGAAAATGACTATCTGCCCGTTTTCGAGGAGATCCCCGAGGAGATCCTGAAAAAGGCGCGGGGGATGTTCCTCAACTATCCGAACAACCCGACCGGCGCCTGCGCGACCCGGGAGTTCTTCGATTGTCTCGTCGCCTTCGCGGAGACGAACGACATCGCCGTTTGTTACGACAACCCTTACAGCGAGATCGTCTTTGCGGGCCAGGAGCGGCTCAGCTTTCTTTCGGCCAAAGGGGCCAAGGACGTGGGTGTCGAGCTCAACTCCCTCTCCAAACCTTACAATATGACGGGCTGGCGGATCGGAATGGCTCTGGGAAACCCGAAACTTATCGCCGCGATCAGCAAGGTCAAAGAGAACACCGACTCCGGGATCTTTAACCCCGTCCAGTACGCGGGAATACAGGCTCTCCGGGAGGAGTCGGGGAATATCGATCACATGCTCGCCATCTATGCACTAAGACGGGAGAGGGTCCTCAAGACCCTGGCGAGGATCGGGATTCAATTCAATCCGCCCAAGGGGACCTTTTATCTCTGGGTCCCGACGCCGAAGGGGATGAGCTCCATCGATTTCACGAACCGGCTCTTCGAAAAGGCGGCTGTCGTCGTGGCGGCTGGGACCGCTTACGGCCAGTACGGCGAAGGGTTCATCCGGATTTCTCTCACTGTCCCCGATGCCCGCCTGGAAGAGGCGATGGTCAGGATCGAGAAGGCGTTCTAAAAAAATCTCCAATGCGCGCTTCCGGGATTTGATTTTCAAGCGCTCTGAGGTTTCTCCCGTTCTCATACATAAGATGGGGCGTTAGGCAATGGAAATAGGGATACTTGGGCTTCCCCAGAGCGGGAAGAGCACCCTGTTCGAGATCATGACCGGCGTCCGGAGCATAGAGATGCACGGGGAAACCTGCATCCGGGGCCTTGCCGCCGTGCCGGACCCCCGCTTCGACCGCCTGGTGGAGATCTTCAGGCCGGAGAGGGTCGCGCCCGCGAAGGTCCCCTTCAGCGATGTCAACGCCGTGGGTGAAAAGGCCTGGAACGCCGTCCGCCAGAGCCTTTCCGGCGCCGATGGCCTCCTCCACGTCGTCGACGCCTTTACCGCGACCGGCGTTGCCGAGATTTTCAGCCGCTATCGGAAGCTCGCCGACGAACTGATCCTGGCCGATCTGATGATCGTCGAGAACCGCCTGGAGCGTCTCGCCCGGATTGCGAAAAAACCGATGACGCCCCAGGACCTTCTCCATGCCCAGGTCCTCCCGCGCCTGAAGGCGCAGCTCGAGGGGGGCAAACCCCTGCGCGAGGTTGCCTTCACCGAAGAGGAACGCCACGGCATCCGGAGCTTTTCGTTCTGGACGATCCGGCCCGAGCTGGTCGTGGTCAATACCCCCGAAACAAATCCGGCGATCGCCGACGCCTTTGCGAACGATGCCGGACTTTCCGTCCCGGTCATCGGGATCTGCTGCGCCATCGAGGCGGAGCTGATGGCCCTTCCGCCGGAGGAACGGAAGGAATTTTTGGATTCGCTCGGCATCGCCGAGGCCGCCTTCGGACGGGTGATCCACGCTGCGTTTACACTTCTGGGCCGGATCGCCTACTTCACCGTCGGCGATGACGAAGTCAAGGCCTGGATCATTCCGGCCGGATGCAAGGCCCCCAAGGCGGCGGGGGTGATCCACAACGATTTCGAGCGGGGCTTCATTAAGGCCGAGGTGGTTTCGTACGAGGAGTTCATCGCCTGCGGCGGCACCCATGCCGGCGCGAAGGCGGCGGGAAGGCTCCGGCTCGAAGGCAAGGAGTATATCGTTCAGGACGGCGACATCATCAACTTCCGCTTCAACGTCTGAAGAAAGACGCTCGATGAAGAAGACCAAGCCCGCATCCAAAACTTGCTTTCCATCCATGATTATCATAAAATCCGATAATCATATTTCACAGGAGGAAGCAATGATCCAGACCATCACTGTCACCGATGCGGTCCGGAACTTCTCGGAACTGCTCAACAACATACGTTACCGGGGAGAACGGTACACGATCCTGAAGGGGGGAAAGCCGGCGGCGACCATCGGACCGGCGGCGGGTTCCGTGAAAGAGCGGAAACTGTCCGACCTCAAACACATCATGCGCAACCTTCCCCGTCTCGAAGACGATGGAGAGGCCTTCGCGAGAGATATTGCGCAGGCCATCATGGTGCAGCCGCCCGTCGGGGAGGGAAATCCATGGGCATAATCTTCGACACATCGGCGATCATCGGCATCGAACGCGGTCATGAATCTCTCGACACCCTCATCGCCGGGCGGGAAGACGAGCCTTTCGGCATCAGCGTCGTCACGGCGGCCGAACTTCTGCACGGCGTCGAGCGGGCTGATACGGAAGAGAGGAAACTCAGGCGGTAGGCCTTTGTGGAGAATGTGATCGAATCCTTTCCGGTTTTTCCCTTCGATCTGATGATCGGCCGGATCTACGCCCGTATCTGGGCCGCCGTCGACCAAAAGGGGTGGACCGTGGGCGCCCACGACCTTATCATCGCCGCAACCGCCATTTCCCTGGATTACACCGTCGCCACGGTCAATATCCGGGATTTCGAGAAGATCCCGGGAGTAAAAATAGAAAAACTGCAATAAGGATGAGGAGTTTCCCAGTCCATCTGCGGCGGCGGCTGTCATACACGGCGGGAACGCAAACGGACTTACCGCATGGAAAACTGAGGGTGGCAAGTCGCTCAAGCAACTCGACGAACAAGCCTAACAGCGGCTTCTGCTGACGGCGGACCGCCGCGAGGTTCAGGCGGGGCAAGGGCGAATAATGCTTGACATTGCTAACGCAGTTCGTTAGTATCTGTCCATGATCTCGACATTCAAGTGCTCCAACACTGAAGCCCTGTTCAACGGCAAGCGGGTTACCCGTTTCGTGAATATTCAAGCCGTGGCCTTGCGCAAGCTGGCGATGCTCAACCGGGCGGAAAAGCGGGAAGACCTGCGTATCCCGCCCAATAACAGGCTGGAGCAATTGAAGCGTAACCGAGTCGGGCAATGGAGCATCCGCATAAACGATCAATGGCGCGTATGCTTCCGCTTCGAGTGCGGCCATGCATACGATGTTGAGATCGTCGATTACCATTGAAGGAGAGTGACCATGCCGCGTGAAATACCTTACCCTACCCCCGGCGAAATCTTGCTGGAGGAGTTTTTGAAGCCGATGGGGATTACCCAGTACCGGCTCGCCAAGGAAATCGGAGTGTCGCAACGGCGCATCGGAGAGATCGTCGCGGGCAAGCGGACCGTAACCGTCGATACCGGCTTACGCCTGTCTCGCTTCTTCGGTACCAGCGACGGTTTCTGGGTCGGCTTGCAGACCGATTACGATACAGCGCAAGCCAAAGACGCCCTCTCTGATGTGTTGTCGCGCATTCATCGTTTCGAGCCTGCTCATGTTTAGCCCTGGGGCATAACCTGGGGGTGATAAACTATGAAGAATGAATCATTTGAGTCCGAAATGCCGGATTTCGACGATGCTGCCCGCGTGGAGGAACATCTCAAAAAGATGAGATTCCAAAAAAAGCTCTGCCGCTACTATTTTCACATCAACCCAACCGCGACGGTGGAATATATCAATGCCTATCGTGAACTATGGGATTCCGACAAAGAGGCGAAGCCATGAGCGAGAAAGTATACCACCCGTGAATTGAGATTATGGTACCGGGCGGAGAAGACAACGGGCTTCGCGGCGTTCCACGGCAAGAAGGCTGGGCGGCTGGTGGCCATCGGGCCGGTGAACCTGCCGGTGACGCGGCTCTTCGTCGAGGAGATCATCCTTGAATGCCGCAAAAAGCACATCACCAAGGTGGACATCCTGGGCTTCGAGTTCGAGATGGGGCTGTTCCCGAACGTGCTGGACGAGGCGCGGGCCAAGGGGATCGACATCGCGCCGAAGTACATCCCCGCCGAGGTCTTCGACAAGCGGGCGGTGGAAAAGAACCAGGTGGTGTTCCACGACGTGTCGGCCATCGAGGTCAAGACGCACGTCGCAAAGAACAGCGTGGCGGTGGAGCTGACGGACTTCTCGGTGTTCTATTCGCAGGACTCGATTGCCAACGCAGAGGCGGCCATCAAGAACAAGGGCACCCGGATCGTGGTGGAGAAGGGTCAGATCGTGAAGGTGAGCAAGGACAGGGACGGTATTGTCACCCGCGAAGTGCTCACCAAGAACTGGACCGACTGGATTGATTACTGGGCGGTGGGGTTCAACTTCGAGAGCAAACGGGAAATCATCCGTGTGAAGAACGAAGAGAGCGGCGAATGGGAAGAGCAGTGGACCGGGGATTACATCTTTGAGAACGAGTGGCAGAGCTTCCGAACGAAGAAGGACCGTTCGCTGGAACTGAAAAGTATCTTTCACGAATGCACTCCGGGGCGGCGCAAGATCGCGGTCAAGGTGGTGGACATCTTCGGCAATGACACGATGACGATTGTGGACGTGAGCGTGGGTGGGAAGAAATAAAGAAAGGAAAGAAAAGGGGACAGATTTATTTTACCAACAGTTCCAAATTGCGAATAATTGGGGACAGCCACTATGTGCGGCCGGGCAAGGTCGCGTAATCCGCGGGTGTGAATCCCGCCCCGGAAGGAAGGCCATCCACTGGACAGCAAGTCCTTGGATATTCGGGTGACACAACACTTATTTTGACAATATAAATACTAAATCACCGATTATGTTGATATTTAACGATTATCGCAGTTGGGTATGAAAGAAGAAGGGGTAACCTCAAATGCCTGATATCCTATTTTCACCCGATTACATCGTATGGTTTTCCGACCTCAAGCAGCGGATCAGCCTTGCCCGTCAGCAAGCTTCCCTCTCATTGAATTCGGCCCTCATTGAACTCTACTGGGAAATCGGCCGTGACATGGTGGAAAAAGAAGAAAGGGCAGCCTGGGGAAGTGGCCTGATCGAAAGGCTTTCCCGCGATTTGACCCATGCATTCCCCGATATGAAAGGATTCTCCCGCCGAAATCTCTATGCCATCCGCCAGTGGTATCTCTTTTATTCCGCTTTGTCGGCAATTGTGCCACAGCCCGTGGCACAATTGCCCTGGGGGCATAACCGGCTGATTGTCAGTAAAATTAAAGATTATGACGAGGCTTTGTGGTATGCTCTGGCCGCGAATGAAAACGGCTGGACACGGGATGATCTGGAATTGAAGATTGAAAAACGGGATTACCAGCGGGTCGGCCGCGCGCTCACCAATTTTCCCCAAACGCTGCCTGCCGTGCAATCCGGTCTGGCTCGCGAAACCCTCAAGGATCCTTACAACTTTGATTTTCTGGGTCTTGAAGATGAAGCCCAGGAGCGGGCTATAGAGGCGGCGCTTACGGATAAAATTACCGATTTTCTCCTGGAATTGGGAAAGGGATTTGCGTTTGTCGGGCGACAGGTGAAACTCTTGATCAGCGATAATGAATATTTTCTGGACATGCTGTTTTATCACCTCGACCTGCGCTGTTATGTCGTGATTGAACTCAAGGCAGGCAAGTTCAAACCGGAATATGCCGGAAAGCTTAACTTCTATCTTTCGGCGGTAGATGCCCAGTTGAAACGCCCCGATGACAATTCGTCGATTGGAATTCTGCTATGTAAGAAGAAGGACAAGATTGAAGTCGAGTATTCCCTGAAAGACATCAACAAGCCCATCGGCGTCAGCGATTATTTATTGACCCACGTAATCCCGGATAACCTTTTAACAAAGCTTCCCACGGTAGCCGAACTGGAAGATGAACTAGCTGTCCGAATCAAGGCAAAATAAAATGGAGGGGCGCAAAGTGGTGTATAATAATTGAATAATCGGAATAATCGGGGACAGCCACTCATTTACAGTGAATTAATCAGTGGCTGAAGGCAGTCAAAGATACCGCTACATTTACCCGCGAACGGACCCTGGCAATTCGGGCGCTAATGAATGAAACGATGGAAAAGGCCAAGGAAAAACTGCCCGCCCGCGTTTACTCCAAGGAACTAATCGAAACGATCTTTCGCCAGCCCTATACCAAGGGGCAATTTCTAGTCGATGCAGGAATAGCAAGACGCCAGACAGCGGCAGAATATCTCAAGGAACTGGAGAGAATCGGAATACCGGCGGTTCATCGAGCAGTTGAAGGCCCGAGTATTATCCGCCCGCCTCTCCGCGGCACGGGCCGTGAACCGCGATGTCATCTTGCTTTATTGGGACATCGGGCGCGGCATCGTGGAGAAACAACAGACGCTGGGATGGGGTGATTCGATTGTCGAGATGGTTTCGGCGGACTTACGACAGGCATTTCCAGGCACCTTTGGTTTTTCACCGCAAAATGTGTGGCGGATGCTCCAGTTTTTTCGGACGCATACGGACAACCTGTTTCTCTCACAGGCTGTGAGAGAATTGGAAAAGAAGGGGCAGAAAACGCCGAGCCCCGAAGAACTCTCACAACTTGTGAGAGAATTGATCACCGCAGTTCCATGGGGCCATCATGCAAACGTTTTGGCCAAACTCACCAACCCCGCAGCCCGGCTTTACTACCTCCGCGCCACCGCCCAGTTCGGCTGGAGCCGCAACGTCCTCCTTAACCAGATCAAGGCCAGTACGGCTGTCATTGTCGCCCACAATCACCCGAGCGGTGGTGTTGAACCGTCGCAAAGCGACATCAACATCACAGCCCAGCTTAAAGCGGCGGGTGAAATCGTAGGAATCGAGCTGCTGGACCACATCATCTTCAACAGGACTGGATACTTCCGTTTCCTGGAAGACGGAAAGCTGAAGTAAGAACTTGAGTCTTAGAGAAAACGTTAATTTCTGTCTGTTTCGTGTTAAATTAACGATGCTTTGACAAGTACCCGTTAAGCAGGTATGGTTTATTCATGGCAACAACGTATCCCGTAAAAAACGCTCTCAAAGACCTGAGGGCTGAATACGACCGACTTGCCCAGGGCAAAGAATCTTTACTGGCCATTATCGATGAAGCCGAGCTTCCGGAAAGCGTTTTCAATTCCAATGCCATCGAGAATTCGACGCTGACGCTGGAGGAGACGGAGCGCATTCTGCTGGAGATGGAAGTTTCCCGTCATGTCTCGGTACGGGAAGTTTTTGAAGCAAAAAACCTCGCCCGAGTGATGGAATATACCAAAAGCAAAGCGCAGGCAGCGGAGCTTTCTCTGGAGATGATTCTGCTTCTGCACAAAATGCTGATCGGCAATATCAACGATGCGATTGCCGGGCGTTTCCGCACTACGGGTGAATACGTCCGTGTGGGAAAGCAGCATGGAGAAACTCATGCCGGCGCGAAGGCGGCGGGGAAGCTCCGGCTCGAAGGCGAAGAGTATATCGTTAAGGCCGGCTCGATTCAATTTCCGCTTCAATGTGTGAGAAAACGGCGATCATTATGGCAAGCATCATAGTTAAACAGAAAATTCTTGACAACCAAATGGGCCTCGGCTTAATCTGCGGTGCAAAATAATGTTCCATACAATGAAACTATTTTAATGATTCAATTGACCGGATTTATGGGGAACAAACTTTAAGGAGGCGAGTCATGGATTTTGGATTATCGGAAGAATTCACGATGTTGCAGGGGATGGTGCGGGGGTTTGCGGCGGAGAAGATCGCGCCGTATGCGGATGAGTGGGATGCGAAGCATTACTTTCCCTATGAGGAAGTGGTGAAGCCGATGGCGGAGCTGGGTCTTTTCGGGACGGTGATCCCGGAGGAGTACGGCGGGAACAACATGGGCTGGCTGGCGGCGGCGATCATCACCGAGGAGATCGCGCGCGCCTCGAGTTCGCTTCGGGTGCAGATCAACATGCAAGAGATCGGCTGCGCCTATACGATCTATCGGTACGGAACCGAGGAGCTCAAGAAGAAGTATATTGCGAAGCTGGTCAATGCCGAGACCCTGGGGGCGTTCGCGATCACCGAGCCGGGGGCGGGATCGGACGTGATGGCGATCAAGTCGACGGCGGAGGACAAGGGGGATCACTGGCTTCTCAACGGGACGAAGACCTGGATCTCCAATGCGACGGTGGGGGGGATCAACATCTACTATGCCTACACGGACAAAGCGGCCGGGGGTAAGGGTCTGTCGGCGTTTGTGGTGGAGCTCGACAACTTCAACGGGATCACGGTGACCGACCTGGACAAGATGGGGTCGCGCTCGTCGCCGACAGGGGAGATTATTTTGGAGGACACGCGGGTGCCCAAGGAGAACATCCTGGGGAAGCCGGGCGACGGGACGAAGATCGTTTTCGGATCGCTGTCGCAGACGCGGCTGTCGGCGGCGGCCGGCGGGGTGGGTCTGGCGCAGGCGTGCCTCGATGCGGTGACGAAGTACGCGATGGAGCGGCAGCAGTTCGGACAGGCGATCGGCCATTTTCAGATGAATCAGGACATGATCGCCCAGATGGTGGCCGAGATCGACGCGGCGCGGCTGATGGTTTACAAGGCGGCCTGGCAGAAGGATCAGGGGAATCTGAGTAACAACCTGGAGGTGGCCCAGGCGAAGTACCTGGCCGGCGAGCTGGCCTATAAGTGTTCGCAGTACGCGATGCGGATTCTGGGGGCCTACGGTTATTCGACGGAGTATCCGGTGGCGCGGTACTTCAGGGATGCGCCGACCTACGCGATGGTGGAAGGATCGGCGAACATCTGCAAGTTCATCATGGCCCAGGACCAGTTGGGGATCAAGAAGGCGAACCGGTAGGCGGCCGGAAGAACAGTTCCCTCCGCGCTCAGGACATTTTTTCGACCCTGCGCCTCCTCGCTTCGCTGCCGGGAAAAAACTCGCGCCTTCGGCGCTCAGACAATTTTCCCGGCGGTCGCTCCGCTGCGGAGGCAGTGTGCCCCGAAAAAATCTCAAATCGCGCTATCGGGAACTGATTCTCCCACCGCATATCATTTAGCGAGAAATAATTGAGGAGCGAAGAGAAATGAGACCCTATTTTGAGAAGATGGATGATTTGGGGAAGCCACTGCGGCCTGCCCAGCAGGAGCGGATGAAGGCGAACATCGCCGCGATCGAGGAAGTGATGAAGGCGGTGGAGGCGGAAGAGACACGGATAAAGAACGTGGGGATCCCGGCCGAGGTGGTCCACAAACGGGGCGAGATGACCGTCTGGGAGCGGATCGACTACCTGGCGGACCCCGGCACCTTCCGGCCATTGCACACGATCTACGATCCTGAAAGCGAGGAGTCGGGGAGCACCGGCGTGGTCGACGGCCTGGCCCGTATCGCGGGGAAGTGGTGCGTCCTGATCGGGTTCAACAACAAGTGGATTGCCGGGGCGTGGATCGCGGGCCAGGCGGACAACAACCTCCGGGTGACGGATATCGCCAAGATCATGAACCTGCCCTTGGTGTGGCTGGTGAACTGCTCGGGGGTAAAGCTGCCCGAGCAGGAGAAAGTGTACGCCAACCGCCGGGGTCAGGGGACCTGCTTCTTCCGCCACGCGGAACTGGAACAACTCGGCATCCCGGTGATGGCGGGGATCTACGGGACGAACCCGGCCGGGGGCGGTTATCAGGGGGTCAGCCCGACGATCCTGCTCGCGCACAAGAACTGTAACATCGCCGTGGGCGGCGGGGGTATCGCCAGCGGCATGAGTCCGAAGGGTTTTTTCGATGAACAGGGGGCGGAGGAGCTGATCGAGGCGACGCGCCATTTCAAGTCCTTCCCCCCGGGGAGCGTGAAGGTCCATTACGATGAGACGGGATTCTTCCGGGCGGTCTTCGAGACGGAGACGCAGGTGCTGGATGCCCTCAAGGAGTACATGGCGGATATGCCGGCTTACAACCCGCGGTTTTTCCGTGTGGCCGCCCCCGCCGAGCCGAAGTACGACCCTGCGGAGATCCCGTTTCTGGTGCCTTTGAACACCAAGGCAGTCTATGATTTCGACAATGTCCTGGCAAGACTCGTGGACAGCTCGGAGCACCTGGAGTTTCGCCCCGGGTACGGTCCGGAGGTCTACACGGGGCTGGTGAAGATCGACGGGTTTCTGATGGGGGCGATCGGAAACCGCCAGGGACTCCTGCCGAACTACCCGGAATACACCAATGCCTATGGGGGCGTCGGAGGGAAGCTCTACCGGCAGGGACTCATCAAGATGAATGAGTTCGTTACGCAGTGCGGACGCGATAGAATCCCGGTGATCTGGTTCCAGGACACCTCGGGGATCGACGTGGGAGATATCGCGGAAAAGGCGGAACTCTTGGGATTGGGACAGTCGTTGATCTATTCGATCGAGCAGACGAAGCTCCCCATGATGCTGGTCGTCCTCCGGAAAGGGACGGCGGCGGCCCATTACGTGATGGGGGGACCGACGGCGAATAACCACACCGCCTTTACGCTCGGAACGGCCGCTACGGAGATCAACGTGATGCACGGGGAGACGGCGGCGGCGGCGAGCTACGCCCGGCGGCTGGTGAAGGAGAAGGACTCCGCCAAGCCTCTGGGACCGGTGATCGACAAGATGAACGAGATGGTGGAGCACTACCGGAAGACCTCGCAGCCGATCTACTGCGCGAAGAAGGGATTCGTGGATGAGGTGGTGCGGTTCGATGCGATCCGAGGTTATATGGTGGCATTTGCCAATGGGGTGTACCAGAACCCCCGCTCGATCTGCCCGCATCATCACTTGATGCTGCCCCGGCTCATCCGCTCCCAGGTCGTCAAGGGGCTGGAGCGGCCGGCGTAGTTTTTTTTCGGGATCTTTGAAGATTACGATCCCCTCGCGCGCTGGACATTTTTCGACCCTGCGCCTCCTCGCTTCGCTGCAAAGACGAAACTCGCGCTAAAGCGCTCAAACAGTCGTCTTCGCAAGCGCTCCGCTGCGGGGGCAGGGTGCACCGAAAAATCTCCAATGCGCGCTACCGGGGATCCAATCTTCAAAGATCGTTAGGGAGATGAGTACGTTCCATCCATTGGCATCATTCAACCATGACAGGGGGGAGTGGAACCTTGAAAGCGAAGAACGAGGAACTCAAGGCGAAGGAGGCCCTGGCGCTGTTGGGCGGCGGTCAGAAGCAGATCGACAAGCAGCACGAGCGCGGAAAACTCAGCGCGCGGGAGAGGATCGACGCGCTGGTCGATCCGGGGAGCTTCATGGAGATCGAGATGTTCGTCACCCATCAGTGCAGCAAGTTCGGGATGGAGGAGGAGAAGTATTACGGCGATGGGGTGGTGGTCGGATCCGGGAAGATCGCCGGTCGGCAGGTGTACCTCTATTCGCAGGATTTTACGGTGATGGGGGGATCGCTGGGGAAGGCGCACGCCGGCAAGATCTGTCATGTGATGGACCTGGCGATCAAGACGGGGGCGCCGATCATCGGCCTGATCGATTCCGGCGGCGCCCGAATCCAGGAGGGATTGGGCCAGTATGGTTCGATCTTCTTTCGAAATACGCTGGCCTCGGGTATCGTCCCGCAGTTTTGTCTGATTTTGGGGCCCTGCGCCGGGGGGGCGGTCTATTCGCCTGCCCTTTGCGACTTTGTCTTCATGGTGGACGGGATCAGCAAGATGCACATCACGGGCCCCAATGTGATCAAGGCGGTAACGGGAGAGGAGATCACCGCGGAGGAGTTGGGGGGCGCGAAAATCCACAGCCAGAAGAGCGGCGTGGCGCACCTGGTAGCAAGGAGCGAACAGGAGTGTTTCGAGCAGATGAAGAAGCTGCTGGGTTTTCTGCCGTCCAACTACCAGGGGGCGCCTCCAGCGGTTCCCGATGTCGATGATCCGGGACGTCCGACGGAGGAGATCGAGGGGATCGTTCCGGATTCTCCGCAGCGGGCCTACGACATGAAGAAGATCATCCGCCTCGTGGCGGATCACAACGATTTTTTCGAGATCCAGGAAGCCTTTGCGAAGAACATCATCATCGGTTTTATCCGCCTGGGCGGGCACAGTATCGGGGTGATTGCCAATCAGCCGCTGGTGATCGCGGGGTGCCTGGATATCGACGCCTCGGACAAATCGGCTCGCTTCATCCGGTTTTGCGACGCCTTCAATATCCCGATATTGAATCTGGTGGACTGCCCCGGTTATCTGCCCGGGAAGCAGCAGGAGTATGGGGGGATCATCCGTCACGGGGCCAAGACGCTCTATGCTTACTGCGAGGCCGTCGTGCCGCGGGTTTCCGTGATCGTGCGCAAGATTTACGGCGGCGCGATGTCGGGGATGGCGGTGTCGAAGCTGGTGGGGACCGACTTTACAATTGCCCTGACGACGGCGGAGATTGCGATCATGGGACCCGAGGCGGCGGCAAACGTGATTTTCAAAGACGAGATCGCCCGGGCGGAAGATCCGAAGGCGATGCGGGTTGAGATGGTCAGCGAATACCGGCAGAAATTTGCCAATCCTTATGTGGCGGCCGAAGAGGGGTGGATCGACGCGATCATCGCGCCGAAGATGATGCGGTCCTATCTGATTGCGGCTTTTGAGAGTCTCAAGGGGAAGACGGAGCTCCGGCCCGGCAAGCGGCACGGGAGTATTCCATTGTAAAGGAGAAGATCATGATCAAGAAGGTTGAGCATATCGGGATAGCGGTGGCAAGCATAGAGAAATCGATACCTCTGTTTCGGGACCTCTTAGGGATACCGCTCGAGAGGGTCTTCGAATCGGATGCGATCAAGACGAAAATCGCCTTTTTCCCTTTGGGGGAGTCCACGATCGAACTGATCGAACCGATGGATCCGGAGAGTCCGGCGGGGAAGTTCATTCAGAAGCGGGGAGAGGGGATCCACCATATCTGCTTCGGGGTGGAGAACGTGGAGGCGGCGCTCCGGGATCTTGAGGCGAAGGGGATCGCGCTTCTCGACAAAACGCCTAAAAAGACGCAGGATGGGCGGACGATTGCATTTTTAAGTCCAAAGAGCACCAACGGCGTTTTGATCGAACTGGAGGAGATCCACACCGGATAGGCATTGCACAAGGAGGAGAGGGGCGATGGCGAAAAAACCGAACGATAGCGAGGTGCGTCCCGTCGTTTCGATACTGGGCGCCCCTGTGAAGTGTTTTTACGGACCGGAGGATCTGCCGGACTTCGATTATAAAGAGCGGCTCAATGATCCGGGCGAGTACCCTTTTACACGGGGGGTCTATCCGACGATGTACCGGAGCGCCCTCTGGACGATGCGGCAGTATTCGGGTCAGTCGACGCCGGACAGCACCAACGAGCGGTTCAAATACCTGCTGAAGAACGGCCAGACGGGTCTGAGCCTGGCCTTTGACCTGCCGACACAGATCGGCCTCGATTCGGACATGCCGCTTGCGGAGGACGACGTGGGGAAGTTAGGGGTCGCCGTGGACTCCCTGGAGGATTTCGAGAGGATCTTCGACGGGATCGCACTGGACCAGATTTCGACCTCCTTTACGATCAATGCGACGGCGCCGATCATCCTGGCGATGTACGTCCTTGTGGGCAAGAAACAGGGGGTGGAACCCGGCAAGCTGCGGGGGACGATCCAGAACGATATCTTGAAAGAGTACATCGCCCGGGGGACCTGGATTTTCCCGCCGGAGCCGTCGATCAAGCTGGTGGGGGATCTGGTGGAGTATTGCAACAGGGAGATCCCTCGGTTCAACGCGATCAGCGTCTCGGGAACCCATATCATGGAGTACGGGGCCAATACGATGCAGTCGGTCGCCCTGGCGATCTCGATAGCGGAAGTCTATATCCGGGAGGTCCTCAAACGGGGGTCGCAGATCGACCAGATCGCTCCGCTCTTCTCTTTCCACCTGCCGATCGGCGGGCGGAACTTCAACTTCTTCGAGGACATTGCAAGACTTCGGGCGGCGCGGCGATACTGGGCCAGGCTCATGAAAGAAAAGTATGGCGCCCAGGACACGCGATCGCTCCAGTTCCGGTTTTCCACCGGGGGGATGGGGGGGGGCCTGACGGCCGAGCAACCCTTGAACAATATCGCCCGGGAAACGATCTACGCCATGGCGGCGGTCTTTTCGGGGACGCGGTCGCTGAATCTCGCCTGCTACGACGAGGTGTACGCGATTCCCTCGGATCTGGCGATCCGGACCTCGCTGCGGGTACAGCAGATCCTGGCCTTCGAAACGGGTGTGGCCGACGTGGTCGATCCGCTCGGGGGATCCTACTATGTGGAGAACCTGACCGATGAGATGGAGGCGAAAATCGCCGAGACGATTGCCGATATCGAAAAGGACGGGGGGATCGTGAAGATGATCGAGAGCGGGGCGATCCAGAGGACGCTGGCCAGGCAGAGCTACGAGATCCAGAAGAAGATCAGCTCGGGGGAGAAGGTCCTCGTCGGGGTGAACAAGTTCCGGGTGAAAGAAGAAGAAAGGGACCTGGAGATCTACAAGACGGATCCTGAAACCATCAACCGTCAGCTTCAGCGGCTCAAGGCCGTCAAGGCCGGCCGCGACCAGAAGAAGGTGGAAGGCGCCCTGAAGCGACTGGAGGAGGCGGCGGTACGGAGCGAGAACCTCATTCCTTATCTGTTCGAGCCGCTGACCGAAAAGGCGACCGTGGGTGAGATCGTCGATACCCTGAAGAAGGTATACGGGGTATTCAAGGAACCGACGACGGTGTAGATACGCATTCAAGGAGGGTTTCATGGAATCGAAAAAGTCGATTCGCGTACTGATTGCCAAGATCGGCCTGGACGGTCATGATGTCGGCGCCAAGGTGCTGATCTTCTGGCTTCGGGACCAGGGGATGGAGGTGATATACACGGGCCTGCGCCAGAGCGTGGAGCAGGTGGCGGAGGTGGCCCTCCAGGAGGCGGTCGATGTCATCGGCGTGAGCATCCTCTCGGGATCGCATGTGTCCATTGCAGGGAAGTTGATCAAGCGGCTCCGCGAACGCGAGCTCGATGACGTCCTGGTGCTCTTCGGGGGGACGATCCCAAAGGATGACGTTGCTCTGCTCAAGGAGATCGGCGTTCGGGGGGTCTTTCCCTCCCACGCCAAACTCGAGGAGATCTCGGCTTTCATCAAGGAAAATGTTCACCGTGCGGGGGGGTAAACAGGTTTCTCCCACGCGGGCTCCTCGGTGTAAGTGTCGTTCCGGCGGCGGGGGGTGTTCCGGAGAAAAAAGGAGAAACACTGACGTTATGCAAGGAACGAGAACACAGTGGCAACGGATCTGACACGGATATGCATGTTGATCGAACCCGGGCACGTCACGGACTAACCCGTTTAATCCGAAAAACGATCGTTCAGGAAAGTCAATGTCTCTTTCGGGGATGGTTGAAATCCCTTGCCTTTAGAAAGTGGTACGACTGTTATAGAGGATTGTGAATGGAAACTATAATCGGTAAGCACTGGCAGACCTTTCTGCTATCATGTCATTCATTCGTCTTGCTTTTCACTTTGCTATTCGACGTTTCTTTATAGCCAGAATAAAGCCAAGAACCATTACCGAAATGATGGGTGCCAAAGCAATCAACGCGACCAATCCCAAACCATGGACGATAAGATCCTGTCCACCCAGAGAAGAGGATACTCCGAGGGCAAGGGAGAGAAGAAACGTATTCGCCATCGGCCCCGTAGCGACGCCTCCCGCATCGATGGCGATCGAGAGAAATTCTTCATCGCTGAACCAGATGATAATCAGGACGAGCGAATATCCCGGTATTAGGGACTTAGAAAATATAAACTGAACATTCAATGTAATGATCTTGGTTTTATTATGTAGTTCCACTCTCCATGGAAATCATCTTTCTCGATAGCAATCTTTTGGAGTTCTTCATCGGAAACTTTGATGCCGGTCTTGTAGGAATTGATGTCTAATTTTGCTGTAATCTCAACCCAAATTCATGATTTGCCCCTAAAAATTGCCGAAATCGGGTAGGCTCAAAAATATGATTATCTGTAATTGCAATATGTTACGATTGCAGGTAG
>Ga0209835_1000390_pt1 | contig 29387 bp, 30 predicted proteins | sample LakKivwa52mmetaG_FD_184138 | JGI IMG/M metagenome (GOLD analysis project Ga0209835, IMG submission 184138) | Anoxic lake water microbial communities from Lake Kivu, Rwanda to study Microbial Dark Matter (Phase II) - Lake Kivu water 52m metaG... | ecosystem: Environmental > Aquatic > Freshwater >... | reverse complement strand
AAAAATTTTAGTATGTCGGGGGAAATGACCATTCCAAAAGATCACCGATTCAAATTAGTGGTTTTCGATCTGGATGGGACGCTGACGAAGGAACGGTCCATCTGGGAGTACATCCATGTCCGATTGGGAAAATGGTATGGATTTGCAGAGGAGTACCAGAAACAGTTTTTAGCTGGCCAGATTTCTTACCAGGAATTCTGTGAGCGTGATGCCCAAGTGTGGAAGGGGATGAAGGTGGAGGATGTGTTAGAGATCGTTAAAACCGTGCCGTTTCATCCGGGAGTGGACGAGTTGATCTCTCATTTAAAACAGAAAGGGGTGAAGGTTTCGATAGTCTCTTCCGGGCTTTCTATCCTTACCAACTGGGTCCACGAGAGATATAGGTTTGATCACTCTGTCTCCAACGACCTCCTCTGTGAAAATGGGGTCTTAAGCGGAAAGGTCAGAATCCGGGTCCATTATGACAAGAAGGCAGAGTGGGTGGAGAGAATTATGAGGCAGTTTGAGATCAGGCCTGATGAGACGATCGCCATTGGAGACAGTAAAGGCGATATCGATATGTTTCAGATGGCGGGGTTTTCGGTTGCTTTCAATTCTTCCTGTGCTGAGCTCGATCAGGTGGCCAGCATCTGCGTTCGAAGTCAGAATCTGGCAGATATTATTCCAAGGCTTCCTATTTAAAATAAGGTGGGAGGATTGGGAGATGGGGAGATATGTAGCGTCGGCATTTATTGCCGACGTTTTCCTCGCCCCCAGTAAATGGGGGCGCTACAGGTCTAAATAACATGGACTGGGAATTAAACTTCATGAGATGGGCGAATGAGTGGTGGAGTTCCCCTGTTTTCGACCACACAATTCCCTGGCTGACTTATCTGGGAAGCCATTTTGCCGTCATTCTTTTTCTCCTTCTCACTTTAATCATTACAAAACAGAGAAAGATTTTTCGTCGCCTGCTCCTTCTCTACGGCATCCAGTCTGCAATTATTTACGGTCTTAAGTTTCTCATTCAACGGGAAAGACCTTTCCATTTTCTGGCGGAAATGAGTTCCAAACTCTCCAAAGGACCAGGCGAAATCCTTGACCCCAGTTTTCCCAGCGCCCATGCGGCCTTATCATTTATGATGGCTACTCTATTGGCTTATTGGTTTCCCCGGTTCGGGATTATTTTCTATGTGATCGCTTCATTCATCGCATGGACGAGAATCTACCTGGGGCTGCATTTTCCTACGGATGTATTGGTGGGAGCTTTATTGGGCTATGGGGTTACAAAGGGGTTTTTTTATTGTCTTCAGAAGAAGGGGAAGGGTGTTCATCCATCAAGAAGCATCCTCTAAAAGGATAATAGGGATTTTTTCTCTCGGTAAGTTTTCTCCATTGCGATCAGTTTTTCTCCAAATTCAAGAGTGTGTTTCTTCATCGCTTCATAGGCCTCTTCAGGATTCCCGGAAAGAACGGCCTCGGCAACGGTTCGATGCATCCCTGCCGGATGGATAAAACGGGGGCCGGCATCGACCGCAAGCACAAGGTTCCTGGTCAATTTCAACAGGGATCTCACAATAGCCTCAAGAAATCGATTTCCCGACATCTCGGCTAAAATAAAATGAAAGTTCTGTTTTATTTCGACATCATTTAATAATGAAGAGGGAGGGAGTTCTTCTGCCTCCAGAGCCTTTTTTAACCCCTGTTGAAAAACGGCATTGAGGTTGAGGGTGGCAAGCCGGGCTACTTCTGGCTCGATTAGAAGCCTGACCTGTAACATTTCAGGAATGGAGACTTTATCTGCTAAAAACAGATCGAGGAAGGCATTTCCTAAGTGCTCAAAGGTGAGGTCGGTCACAAAGGCCCCGCCATTGATTCCCTGTCGGGTTTCAATGAATCCGGAAAGTTCTAAGGCTCGAAGGGCTTCGCGAATCGCCATCCGGCTAACCCGAAATTCTTCAGCAAGTTCTCTCTCTGGCGGAAGCCTTTCGCCTGCCTTAAAGTGGCCGAGAAGAATGAAGTGTTTAATCTGGTTGATCACTCCTTCAGAGATCCGGGACTGTTTTATGGGGTTAAATATGGTTGCCATTCTTTGCAATCTTACTATAAAAAGGATATTTATGCAAAAGAATATTGACAAATATTTAAAAATAATATAAATATTAGACCATTCGTTTGGAAGGAAGGTGTTTTTATAGTATTTATCTTTAATATCAATGGGTTGTTGTTTATAATTTAATGATTTGGAAGGAAATAAATGAATCTCTCATCGAATCTTGAAAAATCAACCTTTTTCTTTCCCGAACAACCCGCTGTATCTGAGAATGGTCGTGTAACAACCTACCAACAACTCAATGAGAAATCGAATAGAATTGCGACGGCCCTTATTAAGATGGGTGTCAAACCAGGGGATTTCATCGGTCTGTTTGTTCCAAATTCAATGGATTGGATCGCTTTTTATTTTGGTGTTCTAAAAGCGGGCGCTGTTGCGATTACCTTTTCGAGCCAGTTAAGGGGCGATGAGCTTTTCCTCCTCGTTGGTCATTCAAAGCCCAAAATCATCTTCACCTACGATGAGAAACTGGAAGAACTTCTTCGATTAAAAGATTCGATTGGTTTGGAGAAGATCGTCTCTCCCAATGGAGACCTATCCTTATCTCAGATGATTGAAACCGGCTCTCCTCATTTTAAAGCCATTGAGCGTGACCGCAACGACACAGCCGCGATCCTTTATACCGGAGGAACAACCGGAACCCCGAAGGGCGCCATGCTTACACACGAAGGGATCAATTTTTCCAGTTTCAGTATCGCTCATTTTGAACGAAACACCGAAGACGATAGAGCCTTATGCTTTATGCCATTCAACCATGTCTTCGGTCAGATCCACATTATGAACGCCACGATCATGACCGGGGGATGCCTGGAGATTCTTCCCTCCTTTGACCTGGGAAAAACCCTTGAGTTGATGGCCGCTGGCCGGATTACAAAATTCTTTGCCGTGCCTACGATCTATGTGCGTTTGCTTGGGGTAAACGATCTGAGTGAAAAGTTGGGCAAGCTCCGCTACTGTTTTTCAGCGGCGGCCTCCCTGCCCAGGGAGATCGTCAAACAGTGGAAAGAACGAACGGGGATTAAAATCTGTGAGTCATACGGAATGACAGAAGGCATGCCGGTTACCTATAACCATTATTATCCAGACAGGCATGTGGTAGGATCCGTAGGCCAGGTGATTCATGGAGTGGAAGTCCAGATTAGAGACACCGCGGGCAATTTATTGGAGCAGGGCCATGAAGGCGAGATCTGTTTTCGGGGACAGGTTGTGATGAAAGGTTACTTGAACAACCCCGAAAGCAATCTCTCCGCATTCTGGGAGAACGGATGGTTACGGTCAGGAGATATTGGCATCTTTGATACCGACGGTTACCTCTATATCGTGGACCGACTCAAAGATATGATCATTACCGGAGGAGAGAATGTCTATCCACGAGAAGTGGAAGAGGCGCTCTACATTCGGCCTGAAATCCAGGAGTGCGCTGTTGTGGGACTTCCAGACAAGGAATGGGGGGAGCGGGTCACAGCCTTTATCGTTCCGAAACCAGGGCAGGCCGTTACTACGGAGGAACTGAAACTCTTCCTGAAATCCCGCCTCTCCCCTTTCAAGGTTCCCAAAGAGTATATAGTAGTGGATGGAATGCCTAAAAGTCCTACAGGGAAGATTTTGAAAAGAGAGCTAAGAAAACAGTTTCTCGGGCAGAGGCCTTGAGAAGTGCGGACGGCTTGCAAATTTCTTATGAGAGGCGGAAAGACAAAACAGTAGAAATTTTCAGGCGGAATTAAAGAAAGGAGGTGTAGGTTTTAAGACATGTTGTGATTAACCTAAACAAAACGTACCAACGTCATGTTTAAATGACGGACATAACAAAGGAGGGAAGAGATGAAGGAGAGAATCGTATCTATTTTAGTTGCAGCAGTTTTTATCACCGGTCTGATGGGTTTAGGCACTCAGAGAGAGGCTTCAGCCGCAGAGCTAACCCTCAGTCATATGGCGCCTGCGGGTTCTGTCATAGATAAACAGCTCGCTGCTTGGGCAGAAAAGGTGAAGAAGGACAGTGGCGGCAAATTGAGTATCCGCATCTTTCCGGGTGCAACACTGATCAAACCTGTGGAGACGTTCAGCGGCATCGAAAAGGGCATTGCAGATATGGGGGCAAGCTATCGTTACTCCAGAGCTGGAGCAGAACTGACCGGAATGCTCTCCATGTTTTTAGCCGGTATTCCTGATGCCGCTACGGGATCAAGAATTGTAGCGGAAGTCTGGAAAAACTTTCCAGAGTTTCGAAAAGAATGGGACACGGTTAAAGTTTTATGGATGAATACCTCTGGCCCAGCTGTGGTTGCGACCACCAAACCTGTCCGCACCATGCCTGATTTCAAAGGGTTGGAGCTAAGGGTACCGGTCCCTGAAGCAGCTGACGCCTTAAAACTATTAGGAGGCACTCCGGTCAGCATGACCTCTGCTGACATGGTCATTGGTATTCAGAAGGGTACGGTGCATGGCGGTCTGGTTTTCAAAGAGGCGATTGAAGCCTTTAAACTTCCTGTAAAATTTGTCACAGAGTTCGGTATGTATCTCTCCAGCAACTGGTTTCTGGTGATGAACCCCAACAGCTGGAATAAACTATCTCCTGACCTGCAGAAAGTGATCAATGATAGTCTCGAATGGGGCAGGAGTGAGTCCATCAAAGCGTTTGATGCGGCGGATTCAGCTGCTGTGGAGTATGGAAAGAAAGAGGGCATGGAGTTCATCAAATTAACCCCCGCCGAACAGGCCAGGTGGTTTGAAATCGTTGATGGCAACAACCGAAAGCATGCAGCCGCCCTTGATGCAAAAGGATACCCTGCAACCAAAGTTCTGGAGTTTGTAAATAGAATCAGGAAGTAGGAATAAATCATAGAGCTATGCTGTGTTTTTTTCACGTACAGCATAGCTCATCATCATATTATTTTACGCCAATACACCCGCCAGTTGCAAAAACGGGCAAGGGCAATCCGCCCAACAAGGCTTCGAATGGCGTTTTTTTATAATTTTATGGAATACAGGGGACTTCACCGAAAGTGAATTTCGGCAGGGAAACAAAACGGAAGTGCTGATGCGGAAAAAGGTTCGCCTCGAAGCCTTTCCGAACGGATCGCCCTTGCCCGTATGAGCAGAATTTATACAACATCTGGGTATACATAGCACTGCCCTGAAAGGGCCAGCTTCCGTCCATTATTTTTATACATAGCGACATAATTAATTGCGAATGACCTCCGGGAAATACTCGGAATAATGGCTATTGCAACTATCAGCATGCGCACAAATTCATGACGTCATGTATAGAAGGGGGTTTACCCGTGGTAACCTGGTTAAAATTTACCGCAAAAAAAGTACCTCTCATCATTTCATCCATTTCATTGGTGACAATGATGCTTGTCGTCGTCGTCCACGTGATCGGCCGCAATTTTTTCAAGTCGCCACTCTACGGTGGCGTGGAACTCATCAGCCTTTCCGGCGTTTTCCTTATCTCTTTTGCGTTAGGGTATGCGCAACTGCAAAAAGCTCATATTATTGTCGAGATCCTGGTCTCCAGACTACCCAGGTTAATTCAGACACCCATTGCCTTTTTGGTCATGGTTGTCAACTTGGTTACTATTACACTTCTGATTTGGGGTGGCCTCGATTTTTTCTGGGAAGCCATTACCAAACGAGGATCCTATACTCTTGTGCTGCATCTGCCTTTAGCTCCGTTTCGATTCATCTGGGTGTTAGGTTGTGCGGCGCTCTGGGGATATTTTCTATATGACTTTATCCAAATTCTAAGAAAGGGAAAACGAACTTGAGTCCATTTATTACGGGTATTCTCGGGATTGTCTTAACGCTGGTACTGCTCCTTTTAGGTGTCCCCATTGGTATTTCCATGGCCTTGGTTGGGTTCGTGGGATTTGCCTTTATTGTCAATATGAATGCCGCATTTAGCGTGATTTCCACCGTCCCTTACGGACTCATTTCCAACTATGACTGGCTTGTCCTTCCTCTTTTCCTGCTGATGGGTACGGTCCTCTTTCATGCAGGACTCGGCTCAGCCCTGTTTAAAATGGCATACCGAATCTTTGGCAGACTGCCAGGAGGTCTGGCGATTGCAGCCCTGGGGTCCTGTGCCATTTTTGCCGCGGTCAGCGCATCGAGCATTGCGACCGCCGCAACCATAGGGACTCCGGCCATACCGGAAATGAGAAGGTATAAATATGATAGCGCCTTGGCCACGGGTTGTATTGCGGCCGGGGGTACGCTCGGTTTTTTAATACCACCCAGCACCATCCTGATCATTTATGGAATTCTTACGGAAACATCCATCGTGAAGCTGTTTGTTGCCGGTATTGTGCCCGGAATCATACTTGCCCTCATGTTTATGACCACGGTCTACATCCACGTACGCCTGAGACCATCCATGGCTCCAGCAAGCCAGGGCTCAACCTTGAAGGAGAAGTTAGTTGCCACCGGTGAGTGCGCAGAAGTCCTGGTCTTGATCATCCTGGTCATGGGCGGGCTCATTATCGGCTGGTTCACACCGACCGAAGCAGGAGGTGTTGCCGCAGGAGGCGCGCTTCTCCTGTCGCTGGTGAGAAAACGGCTAAACATGAAATCGTTGACGAACAGTATTGTGGATGCGGTCAAATCCACTGGCATGATCTTTCTCTGCGCCATTGGCGCCTTCATCATGGTGCCTTTTATCGCCGTCAGCACCATTCCCATGGAACTGGCCAACTACATCATTTCCCTTGGAGTCAGTCCCACCATGGCGATCCTTTTTATGGTTGTCCTTTACTTTATCCTGGGTTGTTTCATTGATACCATGGCTATGGTGTTGCTTACCGTCCCCATCTTCTTCCCATTGATCAAAATGCTTGGATTTGATCCTCTATGGTTTGGAATACTGATTGCCTTGTTAGTTGAAATGGCAATGATCTCTCCTCCGATCGGCATGAATGTCTATGTGATTGCAGGAGTGGCTAAAGACGTGCCCATGGAGACCATCTTCAAGGGAATCTTGCCATTTGTCCTGACCATGTTTCTGTTCATCATTTTGATCATTGTTTTTCCAGAAATCGTGCTCTTTTTGCCCGGCCTGATGTCTTAAAATCATTTGCTTCCTGATCGACCCCGTTAGAAAGTCAAAGACTTTTTGACGGGGTTCATTCCCAATTGAGGACCTCAAAGAGAAAATGGGCTGGAAATGAATGTTTCTGAGCGGTGCCCATCTGCGTGTTGGAACTAAAAAAGACAGGCGTAAAAAAAGTCTTGACAAAAATATTTCCCTGTGGTAACAAAACCAGAAACTTTACCGAGCGCTCGGTCTAATGTCTATGAAGAAGGGGCATCAAAGAGGAAGGTCTTTCCTATCCAAGAGAGAAAAAATTTTAAGGACCGCCGCTGGGCTTTTTGCGTCCCAAGGGTTTGATGGAACCTCTGTGCGCGATATTGCTGAGAAAGCAGGCCTCAGCGTGCCAGGGATGTTCCATTACTTTTCTTCTAAGGAAATGATCCTTTTTGAAATCGTAACTTCCTTTATGGACGATGCCTATAAGAAAATCATGGAGATCTACAACGCCAACCTCCATCCCACAGAAAAGTTGAGTGAGATCTGTAAATTCTACGTGGAGCAATACGCAGGGCATAAAGAGCAGTTGACGGTTCTGATCTCAGAGCGGGACTCGCTCATTCTGGAGCACCGAAAAATATCCATCGCCAAAGAACGGCAATATGTGAACGCATTGAAAAACCTTTTTAAGGATCTGGCCGACAGAGGCCTTCTGAAACCGATTAACCATTCAATCCTTGCCTTTATCTTTTTTGGGATGGTCCACTGGACCTACCGATGGTATCATCCCCAAAAAAAAGGAGGGGTGGACCCCAATCAATTGGGTAAGATCTTCAGTGAAGTTTTTTTTAAAGGGATATTGGCCATGCAATAATTTAGAAAGGAGGAGTGGGTTATGAAAAAGGGAATATTTTTTGGCTTTCTGTTTCTGACTGTTTTGATCAGTTTTCCTCTAACCTTGCAGGCTCAGCTTAAAGCCGGAGATACGGTCATCATCGGCGTCCCCACTTTTTTGGGTTCTCTTGAGGGAGGGGAGAGTCTAAAGGCTGTGCAACTGGCGGCCGATGAGATCAATGCCAAGGGCGGCGTCACCATTAAAGGGGCCAAACATCCGATCAAGATTGAGGCAAGTGAAATCCGGGATGGCGCCCCTGGGGTCCCCGTACCCGAAGCGCTTCTTGGAATTGAGAAGATCATTCTGGATAAGAAAGTCCATGCCATTGTGGTTGGACCTTTCAGGTCTGAGGCATTGCTTGCGTCCATGGATTTATTGGCCAAATATAAAGTTCCCATGCTTGGAACGATTGCCATGACACCGGCATCGGAGGCGAAAATTCGGGAAAACCCAGAAAAATACAAATATGTTTTTAGAACCTGTTTGACTTCGAGATATGCGGCTGAACTTCTGGCAGGGACGATGAATCTTCTTACCAAAGAGTTTGGGTTTAAGAAAACCTATCTGATGAATCAGGATGTCTTGTGGGCAAGGGCAACAGCAGGCGGCATTAAAGGGTGGTATGAGAAGAATGGATGGGAAGTTCTGGGTCAGGATGAGTTTCCAACAGGAGCTTCTGATTTCTCCTCGGCGCTCATGAAAGCCAAAGCCAGAGGTGCTCAGGTCCTCTTTGTCTGCTTCGATATGCCGCAGAGCGGTATTCTGGTAAAACAGTATAAGAGCATCAAGGTTCCTGCTTTGTTAGCCGGATATGTTTCTCCGATGACAGGGGATGCGGCATGGAAGACCTTTGATGGCCAGATTGGAGGGTTGTTAGAGGCGGTTTGGGAGCTTGGCAATGTCCCCTCGGTAAAATATCCACCCTCCAAAGCCTTTTATGATGCCTATAAGGCTAAGTATAAAACGGCTTTGCAGGCTGGCCATGGACCTGCTCCGGCCTATGAATCCGTATATGTGCTGAAGGAGGCAATTGAGAGAGCCGGGACGGTTGAGGCTGATGCTATTGTAGCGGCTCTGAAGCGTACAGACAGGGCAGGTGTGATGGGCCGCATCCGGTTTGACGAAGGCAATCAGGTGGTCTATGGAACCGACCCAACAAAGGAGGCGGTTGCTGTCATGTTCCAGTGGAGTGAGGCCGGAGAGCAGAGAATCGTCTATCCGACAACCATCGCAGACAAGAAGATCTGGGCTCCGGAGTGGGTGTTAAAGCCGGGGAAGTAGATCATCTGTTTTTTTAGGTTGGACTGAAAAGAAGTTTTTACTTTCTCTATGGGAGGCATCCATCGCCTCCCATAGAGTATATAAGCAGGCTTATGTTTCAAGGAACTCTCATCTACGGATTCGTCAATAGCGTGATTCTGGCCCTTCTGGCGCTGGGTTTTAACCTCACCTTCGGAATCAGCGGCGTTGCCAATTTTGCTTATGGCGCTCTCTATATCCTTGCTGCGTATACCGCCTGGATGTTGTTGACATGGTTAAAGTTAAACTATTTCCTTTCCATCGTTCTGGCTGTTCTTTTTACCTCTTTCGTCGGCGGACTCATCTACAGGTTTATTCTTCTTCGCGTCAGGGGAATGCCCATTTCAGAGGTGATTGCCTCTTTTGGGATCGGCTTGGCCATTCTGGAATTCTTTCGTTTTTTGGGCTTTGTCGGATATGAATATACTCTGCCTGTCTTTATTGATGGCAGTGTCTCTCTGGGAGGGACCTATATTGATGTCCAGCGTCTTCTAATCGTTGGCATTGGAGTGGTGCTTGTTTTCTTTCTCTGGCTTTTTACTCATTACACCAAGACAGGTCTTGCTTTCAGGGGAATGGCTCAGGAGGAACGAACAGCTCTGGTCCTCGGGATCAATTCGGATAAGATGGCGACCTTCAGCTTAGCCTTTGGTTCCGGATTAGCTGGCGTGGCGGCCATAACGATTCTTCCCCTTGGGCAAGTTGCGATAGAAGGAGGGTACAGCGCCCTACTCAATGCCCTTGCGGTTTGCATTGTAGGAGGGTTGGGCAGTACAGGAGGTGTCCTGATTGCGAGCGTCCTGATCGGATTCGCCCAAACCTTTACAGCGACCTATATTGGTTCTCACTGGATGATGATCGTAAGCCTTGTTGCCATTCTTGTTATTCTTGTTGTCAAACCATCAGGGCTCTTCGGAAAACAGAAAGAGTTGGAGGAAAGGATATAGTAATTGCGGATTTCGGATTTCCGAATTCGGAATTCAAAAAAAATCTAAATACGTAATAAGTTAAAACATATTAAAAGCACTATGGAATATCGGAAGGAACGGATTGATCGGGGGATTAAGGCGAGGACAGAGGATATCTATGCCCTGTTCTCCTATCGGGAGATGCTCTATCTCCTGGTGCCACGAGCCATCCCGATCCTGATCTTATTTCTGGCTTCGCTTTTAGCCGGAGCCTACTGGCAGAAGGTGTTGATCTCAACCACTGTCTTTGCCCTGCTTGCTTTAAGCTGGGATCTTTTGGCCTCGGTGGGAATGGTCTCATTAGGCCAGGCCCTCTTTTTCGGAGTCGGGGCTTATATTACCGGTATATTAAATCATTACTTTAAACTATCTCCTCTCTTCACCATCCCCATTGCCACTATCGGAGGTGGGTTGGTCTGCACGATTTTGCTCCTTCCTGTATTGAGACTGCGTGGAATCTATTTCGCCATGGTGACCCTTGCCCTTCCCTTGATGCTGGTGAGGATCATTGAGGCAACAAAGATTTTTGGTGGCACTGAGGGGTTGAGCGGCCTCGATGGCCTTCCGAGCATAAAGTTTGAATTGTATTTGGGCCTCATTGCGGCGATTGCGGTTTTATTTTTCTTCAGAAGATTGATCAACACGGATTATGGTCTTGTGCTTCGAGGCATACGCGATAATGACCGCTCTGTGATGCGAAGTGGAATCAACATCTATTGGTATAAGGCGCAGGCTCTCTTCATGGCCAGTGCGGTCGGAGCTTTCGCCGGCGCATTGATGACACATGTCTATATGTTCGTGGGGATGCCTGTTTTTGAAATGGACTATTCGATTCTGCCCATTGCCTCAGCGGTCGTGGGTGGCATGGGAACATTTGCGGGGCCCATGCTGGGCGCTTTTATACTGGTTCCGCTTTCAGAAGTACTTCGTGGCGTGGGGGGATTGAGAATCGTCATCTACGGGCTTTTCTTAGTCATTTTCACGGTTGCCCTGCCAGAGGGTATCTTTCATTATTTTCAGAGAAAGTATCACCAGTTTGAACGATGGGTGAAGGTCGAGAAATGAAAGTCGGTACGACTCGAAACCGAGAAGAGGCTCCTTTTCTCAGGGTGAGCGGCCTGACCAAACAGTTCGGCGGAGTGCGGGCTGTTGACTCGGTCAGTTTTGACCTGAAAAAAGGCGAAATCCTGGGAGTCATCGGTCCCAATGGCTCCGGAAAGACGACCCTGGTCAATCTGATCACAGGATTTGTCAAACCCGATACGGGTAAAGTTTTTTATCAGGGAAGAGATATCACCGGGATGATGCCCCACCGGATAGCCGATCTTGGAATTGCAAGGGCATTTCAGATGGTGAAGCCTTTTTATCAGCTCCCCGCCTTTAAGAACCTCATCATTCCGCTTTTCTCGCCCAGGGTGAAGAGACTGACAGGCGGGAAATATGGCGACCGGGATGCGATTGCCATTGATCTTCTGGAGGAGGTCGGGTTTGAGCGAGACTCCTTCGTGCCCTTTAAGATAGCGAGCGTGCTTCCGCATGGCTACCTGAAGAGAATGGAGCTGGCTCTCTGCCTCGCCTTAAGGCCGGAATTGATCATTCTCGATGAGCTCTTCTCCGGCCTCAGCATGGCAGAGGTGGCAAGCATGCTTCCGATCATCGAAAAACTGATGTCTGAAAATTTGACGATCATCATGATCGAGCACCGGCTCAGGGAGCTTTTCAGGATTTCGAACCGTGTCATCGTCCTCAATTATGGCAAGAAGATTGCCGAAGGCCTCCCCAAAGAGGTCATGGAGAGTGACGAAGTAAAGAAAGCCTACTTGGGCTCAGAAACGGAGTAATATGTTAGAGGTCAAAAACCTTTTAGTCTTTTATGAGAATGCCCTGGCGATCAATGACCTGAGCTTCCGGGTGGAGAAGGGGCAGATGGTGGGGGTGATTGGGTCAAACAGCGCCGGCAAGACCACACTGATGAACACCATCTCAGGGCTCATCATCGACATGAAGATCAAGGAGGAGAGAAGGGGAGGTGAGAGGATCACTGTCATGGGTGATGTCATCTTTAACGGGGAAACGATTACCCATATGGAGCCCTATGACCGGGCCAAGAAGGGAATCGCCCTCTGCCGGGAACGGCACCCTATCTTTCCTGAAAGCGATGTTCTTGAGAACCTCAAAATTGCAGGATATTTGGTCAAGAGGTCTGAGTTGAAAGAACGAATTGATTTTGCCTTTAATCTATTTCCAGCGCTGGTTGACCTGAAAAGCAGGCGCGCCGGTTTTTTAAGCGGTGGAGAACAGCAGATGCTGGCCATTGGCATGGCTCTGATCATCAACCCTGTCTTGCTGTTGCTCGATGAGCCGCTTCTGGGATTGAGCCCTGCGATCCAATCAAAACTGGTCCAAGCCATCAAGAGCATTCAGAAGGAGATCGGGATTACCACGGTCATCAGTGAACAATTTGCCCGGCCCATCCTCCCGATGATCGATTACGGATATATCATTGAAAACGGAATGCTGACCCTGACCGGGTCGGGGAAAGAGTTGATGGATAACCCGGAAGTCCGATCAGCCTATTTTGGTGTTTAAGGGAAGAAGAAATTTTAAATACGAAGTACGAAATCCGAAACAAGCACGAATAGTTAAAATTCAATGACCGAAACATATATTTACTGCTGAATAAGAATTTTTGAAAATTTGATCATTTGGATTTGTTTCGAAATTCGATATTCGGATTTCGAATTTTTGAAAGGCGGATTTTTAACCACTTCAAAATGAGTCATCAATCTCCACAGACCATCATCGAAGCCTTTGAATCGAGGGTTGAAAAGCATCCCAATAAAACCGCGATCGTCTTTCTCGGAACGAAATTTTCTTACTCTGAAATAGGGGAGTATGTAAAAAGATTTGCCGCTGCCCTGTATGAAATGGGAGTGAATGAAGGGGAAAAGATGATCATCTATATCCCGAACTCCCCTCAGTGGGTGATCGCCTGGTTCGGGATTCAGAAGGCCGGAGGCATTGCTGTTCCCATTACCCCTATCTATACCTCCTATGACCTTCAGTATATCGCCAATGACAGCGGTGCGGAGACCGTGATCTGTGCCGACACCAATTACGGATATGTCCAGAGGGCGATGGCCGGTTCCAACATCCGAAGGGTCATCGTGACGAATGTCGTTGACCTTCTTCCCTGGTGGAAAAGGGTGTTCGGAAAGGCTTTTGATAAGGTTCCGGCGGGGAAGGTCTCAAAAGATAGCAAGACCTATCTCTTTAAGAAATTGATGCGGCAATCGGGCTCCCTTCCTCAGAGGACTGAATCAAAGGAAAGTCGAATTATAGAAGTCCTCTATACGGGCGGGACGACCAAATTTCCCAAAGGGGTTCCCATTACCCATGACCTCTTCATGGAATCGGCAGAAGAACAATTAAACATAAGCGCGTCCCTCTTCCCGATGGAGGAGAATGCGATTCTGGCCGGGGCTCCTCTGTTTCATATCCTCGGCCAGGCCTGTGAGCTTGCCACGCTCTGTTTCGGAGGCACGCTGATTTTACAGCCCAAAGTCAATCTGGATGGGATGCTGGAGACGATCCAGAGGTTTAAGGCAAAGACCTTCGTCGGCGTCCCCACTCTTTACCGGATGATCCTCGAACATGACCGGATCGATTTTTATGATATTCAATCCCTTCAGTACTGTTTCTGTGCGGGCGATGTCCTGCCGGTTGAGATTGGCGCCCGGTGGTTCGAAAAATATAAGAAGATGATTTATCAGGGCTATGGGGCGACTGAGACCTGCGGTGGGGTGACCATGTGTCCGGTCGATGTCCAAAATCCGCCCAAGAGCATGGGCCTCGTCGTTCCGAGTAAAAAGGTTAAGATCGTCGACCCCGATACCCTTGAGCCGGTTCCTCTGGGTGAGCCAGGGGAGTTGATCGTTTCCTCTGATCGGATGGTGAAGGCTTACTGGAATAAACCGGAGGAGACAGCCGTCTCCTTTGTTGAATTGGAAGGACGGAAGTGGTACCGGACAGGCGACATCATTTCGATGGATGAAAAGGGGCACCTCTATTTTGTGGACCGGACGGTCGATACGATCAAACATAAAGGCTACCGGGTCTCCGCCTCGGAGATCGAATCGGTTTTGCAGGAGCATCCGGCAGTGATCGGGGCCTGCGTGGTGGGCGTTCCGGATCAGGATGTGGGAGAGAGGATCAAAGCCTTTGTCGTTCTCAAGGAGGATATAAAAGGCATCACAGGATACGATTTACTTAAATGGTGCCGCCAGAAGCTGGCTTCTTATAAAGTTCCCCAGTATATCGAATTCCGCGACATGCTCCCCAAATCAAAAGTCGGCAAACTCTTAAGGCGTGAAATGAGAGCCGAAGAGCGAAAGCGCCAGGAAAAAACCGAGTAACAAAACTCTGCCCGTTTTAACCCCTAAACCCTTAAGTTGCCCAAGAAACAATATTGACAACTCTATCGTTATTTCTCATGACCTATGACGATAGGTTCGTTAAATAGAGTCTGTTTATAAACTAACAGTTCCGAAAAAGGTTGTCATTCCGGCGCCCGCCGGAGAGCGGGTCCGCCTCAGGCAGAAAAGCCGGAATCCATTTTTTTGATGACCTTCTGGATGCCGGATCAAGTCCGGCATGACGGTAAAATGAGTTTATAGAAAGAAGTAGGGTCAGGCAATCGTAATAAAGAATTGACGAGGAGTGTATTTTTTGATAATTGACGTTCATGGCTCGCAAACCTCGTGTCCATTTGCCGGGTGGTTTATATCATGTGATCAGCCGAGGAAATCAGCGTCAGGACATTTTCCTTGATGACAGGGACCGGACGGCCTACCTATCTTATCTTTCGGAGCGTAAGGACAGATATTCTATTTTGAAACTGAACTGCGGAAAGACGAGTCTCTAAGAAAACTGGTGGGTGAGTTGGAAAAGGAGCTGACTCAACAAGCCAAGAAGAAATACTTTATAACGATTGCCTGACCCTCATTATCCAGCGGAGTTGGAACCTGGGGGCCTCCGATGCGGATTGATACGGTTCCTGAAATCGTAGTCCTCCGGTTTAGCAACAGAGAAGGATGGATAGATATCCGGAATTGACAGAGGATTAGCGAAAGGTCCGCATAAACTTGTGTTCGGCTTCATAGGTGCCGATCAGGAACATTTCGGTATTTTCCGTGATCGGAACATGCGGATCGGGATTCATCGAGAGGATTCCATCATGTTTGAACGCGATCACCGTGCAGCCGGTTTCCCGCCGGATTTTTGACCCTGCAAGGGTTAATCCGATCAACCGTTTAGGGGCGGGAAGCTGAAAAATATCGAGACCTTCGACCATCAGGAGAATATCCTGTTTGATCAAAAAGTGAAAAATCGCACTGGCCCCCAGCGAGGGGTAGGAAACCACAAAATCGGCGCCGGCGCGGTGGAGCGTAGAAACATTGCGGTCCTGATTGGCCCGGCTGATGATCTGTATGTCAGGCCGAAGGCTCCTGCAATATTTTGTCAGATAAATATTGGCCGCGTCATCATGGGAGGTGATCAGGGCTGCCGGGGCTTTTTCAATCCAGGCCTTTTTTAATGTATCAATATCTGCGGCATCTCCCAGCACATAATGGTCCACTTCGGTCACTTTTCTGGGGTTTTTCTCAACAATGACATGGGGGATCTCTCTTTCTTTCAACCTTTCGGATGCGGCTCTTCCCACGCGTCCCCCTCCGATAATGATGACCTCATCCCCCGCGTGTTTGAACATCTGGTACAGAGAAAAAACTTCGTTGTAGGTGGCGATCTGCTTTTCCGTCCCGGCAAAGATGAGCACCGTGTTTCGGTTGATCACCCTCTCCGGCGTCGGGATTTCGAACCTTCCCCTTTCCCAGATTCCTACGACGGTCACTCCGATGCGATCTCGCAGGTTGCTCTCAACAAGACTCTTGCCGACCAGGGGCGTATGAATGGCAGGGGCTTCTGCGATGATCAGTTCATCAAAACGTCCTACGATGTTGGCCTTGCAATCGCCACCAAGCGTCCATCCTGCAAAGGACCGGCCCATGATATCCGTCAGCTGTAGCACCCGGGAGCTTCCGGCCATGGTCAGGATATCAAGGGAATGGGGAGAATCGGCCGTGGTGATGATGGGGATTTTCTCGTTCAGCTCGCGGACCGTGAAGGCGATGTTGGTGTTGATCTCATCTCGGTTCGTGGCCACAATGAGGGCGGCCCGATCAATTCTCATTTTCCGGTAGGTGTCCGGATCATCGATATGTCCCAGGGCCACCCGGATATCCCTGTTGTATAACTCTACGGCCTGGTCGAGGTCCTCTGCGATCACCACATAGTCCTGATTGTTCATTTTTAATTTTTCAATCAAGGCCATGGTGATGGCGTCATAGGAGGTGATGATGACATGGTCGCCCGTCTCTTCCGGCAGTTCGACGGGGGTGCGCCGCCTGGATTCGGCTGCCATCCATGGAGCCAGAAAGAATTTGATGAAGGTGAAGGGAAAAAGAACCAATAAAAAAACAACTCCCGATAGCAGCACCAGAATGGAAAAGGCTTTCCCGATGTCTCCGGTAAAGGTGACATCGCCGAACCCCAGGGTTGTCATGACAACCAGCGTCCAGTAAAATCCGGTGATCCAGGAATACTCCCTGCCCTCGGCGGCCATGAGAAAATGAAAGACGACGCTGTAAGCTGTCACCATGACCCCAAGCGTCAGGATGAAACGCAGAAGCAGACGGACGTTCTGCTTGTTGCTTTTGCTTTCAAGGAAGGAACTGATGATGGATGAATAAATAAATTTCATTGAATATCAGCACACCCCGTTAGAAAGTTTTCAACTTTCTAACGGGGTCAATGGAGGAGCTTTCCGGTTTCCGGATTGATCACCATAATGTTTTATCGTACTTTATCAGGTTTGACGGAGTATTTCAATTTAAAAAATGATTTAAAAAATGATTCTGTGGTAACGCCTCACTGAATCGTGTGGAAAATCTGTCAATCGGGCAGGTCTGTCTCCGAAAATCTTATCAAGCGGTTGATGGATTGGCGGAGCGGTGGGCGCCACTTTCTACCTCGAACCTTCAGCCACGCTTGACATTGATATCTTCATTTCATTTCAAACTTCGCCCGGAAGTATGTTGATCACGGTTGCCCCTGTTTACACCTACCTTACTTCGCACGGTTATAAAACCGAAGAAGAATACATCGTCATTGAAGGGTGGCCGGTGCGATTCTTGTCTCCCGGCGATGCTCTGACCGAGGAGGCGTTGGAGCAGGCTATTGAAACTGAATTGGAAGGGGTTCGGACGTGGGTAAAGATTCTGGAAAAACTTCGTTTCCCGATTGGAAAATGTTCACAACCTCTTTTGCAAGAGGTCCGAACTGTGGGTGGGCTTCGATGTAATAAATAATGGGAGCTGTATCAATGAAGATACTATTGATGCGTACAAGTTCTTTCGAAAGAGTCACACCCTCTCCTCTCTTAGACGGTCCACATACTCCTGAGCATCCTCTCCCATCCAAAGCCCTTTGCCAAGCCCATAGAGACCCTTCCAGTCAATGTCTCTTTTTGCTGTGAGATCTGACTTTCTCAATCGCTGTGAAAGTTTTTCAACCAATTTTAATTGGTCTTTTGGAGAGAGTCTCTCAATATCTTTTTCAATTTTCTCGAGAATACTTGTCCTTGGCATAGTCCACTCCTTCTAACTAATCCTTTACCATACTAAGAAATCTTTATCAATCTCTTTTTCTCCTGGTCTCCAAATGCACCTCCAACCTCTTTATCTCCTCCCATTAAAAAGGATAGTTTATGGATTCCACTGCAAACTCCCTTTGGACAGGAAGATTATAGGATGTTTCTTCGGGGCATAACTTGCCTTGCACTTGATGTGTGGGGCAATGTTTTCAGCCTTTATGCCTGCTGGAGTTTACCCCATATTTGATGCGGGGCCGGAATGACGGCTCCGGGTGTGGCGATTGGTTCGCTTTCTGATCTTCTTTTTTAGTTCAGACATTCCAATAGTCAGGGCATCCTTTTCCATCTCTTTCACTTCTCTGATAAAACGAAGATCATGGTCATTCTCAAGTTCCTCTTGAATTGTGAGAAATGCGTCATAGGATAAACCCCGTTAGAAAACTCTGCCTTCCCAATGGTATAGCTCACACCCCGATAGAATTTAGGCTTCACACGGGGAAAAATTTAGTTATGACAAGACCGTGGTCGCTACAGCAGCCACAATCTCGAATGCCCGATCCAGATCAAATTCTACAAAATCTTTGGAACGCAATACTGGTTTCAAATGAGGCTCAAGTTGAAGTCGAAGGATATTCAAACGATTTCCGGAAACGTCAACCGGATCATTTCCGGGCATGTTGAGCTTACGGCGAATCAACTGGATGAAATCGCTGTCCTTCGGGTGAAGGCCAAGCCTGCGTATGGCATAATCAATATCGAAAAAGTCCCTGATGGCTGCCTCACGCCGTGACAAGGCGGCGCGAAACTTCTCGGCCATAGCTTCTGCCTTCGAAATGCACTTCATGGAAACGGGAGCCAGAAGCGGCTTGCCGGAAACCGGATCAAGCATGATCGTCCGCGCTGGACCATTCATCACGGGTGTTAACAAAGGTTCTCGAAGGCCGACTTCGATCTTAATGATCTCCTCCTGCCGACGAATCAGTGAAGGATAACCCACAACAGCAACATACTGGGTGGATTTGTTTGCCCCTTTCAATGGATGAACCAGACGAAATCTGGGAAGCCGTTTGGTTAACTTTTCTATGGCCTGCTTGAGTGGTATTGCCTGCTTGCTCCGCTCGGCTCGCTGTGCGTCCACAGGCATTGGGATGACGAAATCCAGATCTTCACTCAAGCGATAGAAGTCGGAGTGCACCTTGGCCAGGCACGTTCCCCCTTTAAAAACGAGTTTGTCGGTTGCTTGCGAAAGGTATTCGAGCAAAACTGTGCAGACATAATCCTTCTCAATCAGTAGCGGTGCGAACGTTGTCACCCGTGAGGTAAACCGCACCGATGCCAGAAAATAATCAGGGTCTTCCCACAACTGCGTTGTTTGAAGGTCAGACTCACTCATTCAGCACCACACCCCAGCGGCGGTTGGCGATTCCCCGTTTGGGTTGCGTTGGAATCCACGGAATGAGACTCGTTGACGGTTTCAAGGCTCGCTCCAGCTTGCGAAGCAGCGATTCCGGGATGCCTTCGCGTTCCAGTAAGGCCCCCATGCGGCGGATTGTTCCTATGTCCCCGTAGCGCAGCGTGCATTTCACCAGGGCCGATGCACTTACCCTTCCGGCCTTCAACTCACGGGTAATCCATTCATAGCCTCGTGGGATGCCATTGAACCGTGACCAGTCATATATCGCGTCCACCAAGGATCGGGTTCTGGAAGCGAATATTGCTTTCTCTCCCTCTGCCATCGTAACCTCTTCCGTATCACCCAATCGGACATCCGCCACTTTGATCAAGGCTATATCCACAGCCCCCACCCGGCGGTTACCTGAAAGTCTGTTATTGTAAACGTAGATCCGGTTGGGAATCTGATCATCTAATCCATAAAGATTGAAGGCATTCGGTCCGCAAATCTGGTAGCGTCCCTTCTTATCCTTCATCAGAACGTTCAATACTTCGGCTTCGGTTGGCGTCCACGCCCCACCCAGGGGCAGGCGCAACGGAACGAGATACAGGCCCTGTTGCACCCGAGCGATCAGCCCGCCGCGTGCCAAGCGGCTCAACAGTTTCCGTTCCTGATCCGGGGAGAGGCGCAATACTGAAGACGTCAAATCGCCGGCGCGGATGGTTCGTTTCTGCCGCATCTGGACATAGGCAAAGAATTGTGTCTCGATCCTCCCCAGTCTCTGTTTCATGCCTACATTGTATTTCAACAATAATACCCTGTCAAGGCATTTATTGGAAATACTATACTTACCTCTACTTTTCCATCCAAGTATATTTTTAAGGTGTTCGGGCGAAGGTGGTCTGAACCGACCTGTCTTCAGTATGGATAAGTGAAAAAATTCAGAGGAAAGTTTTTAGAATAGTTTGAACACATCCCTGTCGGGTGTAGGTACGACACCCGTTCCGACCCTTACTGACTTAAAAGAATCAAGATAGGATGTCCCCTCTATAAATGACACTTGTTAATTGGTGTCTGTTTATAAATTCAGTTTATCTGTCATGCCCCGATTAAATCGGGGCATCCAGACGTCGTCCCGACGAAAGTCGGGAACTATCTCAATTACTGGATTCCGGCTTTCGCCGGAATGACGACCTTTTGAGAAATCTTCAGTTTATAAGCAGACTCTAATTGGTTATTCAAAATATTCAGCAACATCCCGCCCTCAAGCGCTATACAGAGGGCCCGAGTCTTTCTCTTATTGCTGACTTCAGGATTTTGAAGTTTTCAACTCGATAATATCTCCTCTGTTCTTCCTCAAGCAAGGAGCCGAGTTTAACCGTATAATCTTTCTTAGTAAAGGCATCCATTCCTTTAAGCATCCCCATGAGCGTTTCAGGGGTAGCCTCTATCTCAACCCCCTTTTTAAATAAAAATTCTATATCAAAGACATCTCGTATCTCTCTTCTTTCTAAAAACGCCTCTATTTTTGACCTCATCATTTCTTTTAACGAAACCACCCTCAGAAAAACCTGAGTGTTGGAATTCCTGCTATAAGCGATTGCCTGTTCAGTCCTGATCCTCCTTGCCTCTTTTCTCATCTCTATCTTCAGGCTTCGAGGATAATCCTTTGATCTTATCTCAAAAAGTAATGTATAAAATTTATTCGCCGAATCTTTTAATGAATAAAACTCTAAAAGATACTCCTTTAACTCTTGAAATAGTCTGCCGGTATCAATCTCTTTTATAATCCAGAAATCCAGATCAACTGAAAATCTGTTTAATCCATGGCACAGCCTGAGCATCGTGCCACCCCCCAATGCCAGGTGATTAAGAAATCTCTTGCTGTTGAGCCTATCGAGGACCTCCAGCTCAAACAGCTCCTGTTTTTCTATTACCCGCATATCCTTTTGATGACTCCCTTGGTTCTTTCTGGGTAGATCTCTGAGAGCGCCATGATCTTCCTCTTCTCCAGCCTTTCCATGTCCACTGCCGAAAAATCCAGTTTATATTTGCCAAATGAATAAAGATAGATCGAATCCATAAAGGCCTTCTCCTTGGTCGCAATAAATAGGTCTCCTTTTCTTATAAAATCAAAGTAGTATTTTCTCTGGAGCTTGTAATAATTGAATACCGTCCCCTCAATTTCAAACCTGGCCGAGCGCTTTACAGAGGCGCTCTCAAAATAGTTCCGCTGTACCTGAGTGGTCACCTCATAGAAGGTCAGGGCTGTCGAAAAGGAGATATAGGAAGGCACCTGAAGGAGATTGGAAATCTTAAGTAGGTCTTCTGTAGAAAGGCCTTCCCATGACTCCGACAATATATAAAAATTCTTCTTTAATCTTATAAAAAGGCCCTTCTTGACGTAGCGACTGCATAAGACCCTTGCAGATTCTCGGCTTATCCCTAATAAGTCCTGCAGCTCTTCCACAGTAAAGTAAAGCCTGTTTCTAAATGTTCTTAAATCAGCGTATCTCATATTAAGGATATATAATTATCATTTTTGTTAATTATATATCCTTAAATAATTTTGTCAAGCCCCGACCAACTGCTCTTCTCTGACCACATGGTCTGTTCTAATTGGAATAAATGTGGAGAGACTGCTGAGATTTCATCAAGATAGGATTAGAAGGAACATAGGCTCTAAAGCATTTTAAGATATTGCTTTAATCCCGTTGTTCCATTAAAAACCAACGCCACCATCCGGAAAACCTTGCTATTGTTTATTTTGAGGGAACACAGAAGGATTTAATATCTCGGTACATTCTGACCAGATTGAGTGTACGATGAAGAGCCGGTTCATTATGAGGCCAGAAAAGCGTTTTATCTTCAGCAAGAATATGGTATATATGTATTGAAGGAGTGAGATCATGACCAAAAAACAAATTAATCTGGCTGTCCAGGAATTGAAGTCAAAACTCCGCACAGAGTTCGGAGAAGATGTTGAATTGAGAATATTCGGTTCTGCAATCCGGGGTGACTATAGGAAGCATTCGGATATTGATGTTCTCGTTCTGCTACCCGGGAAAGTTGATAATGCTAAAGAAGAGAAGGTTTTTGATGTGGCTTATGACATCGAACTGAAACATGGTGTTATCTTTGGAACCATTGTTTATACGAGAGGATTCTGGTCTTCGGAGGTTGCAGCAAGCATGCCCCTTTACCAAAATATTGAAAGAGAAGGGATTGCCGTATGAAGAAAGAGTTGATTCGTTACAGGCAGCGAAAGGGGCGAGAGACATTAGAAGACGCTGCCTTGCTTTTTCACTCAGGGAGATTATTTTCGGCCCTGAACCGCATCTATTATGCTCTGCTCTATGAGATCAATGTTCATGGACGAAATGGATGGGATTATCGAAAAAGAAATGAAGGTATGAACCGACCTGTCCTAATCCCTAATTCCCGGCAAGGGCGTAATCAGAGATTTCAAAAATCTCCATTTTCGTTCCCGTAGTCGGGTGTCGGTACGACAATCGTTCCGATTCGTTCCGACTCTTAACGACTCGACAGAGGCAATACAGGATGTTCCCGCTGTCTACTTTGAATTGGATAAGTTTTTTGATTATTTCTTAGGCCTGAAGCGCAGCCAGAGGTGAACTACTCAATTCTTCCATTTGTAAGTTTAATTTTGAAACTAAATCGTAAATTCTCTGCTTTGGGGTGCTTTCTTCTTTTTTGTAGATAAGAATGATCTCTTTGGATAAGAAGACTTTACTTTTCCCTTTGAGGCGTATCAAATATTTACTTTTTTCTATAGTTTTGACTTCCGCGGGGATTTCTTCAACTATCTCGAATCTCTCTTTGAAATATTCCTTCTCGCCTTCTATGATTACATTCAGAATTTCATCGGGAATTCTCGTTATGTAAACACAAACATAATTATCGCTTGCTTCTGTTCTTTCCCCTATCAGCCCTAAGTATAGATAATCATTGTCTGTCCTGGGGAGAATAAAAAGATGTGTATAACCAGACAGTCGTTTTTTTAAAAGCCCCTTATATCGTTTTAAAGTACAGTAATATGCCGACTTAAGCATTTACTACCTACCTAAAAAAGATGTTCCATTGGTTCAGAAACACACTACTACTCAGATTCCTAAAATCCACAGGGAACAGGCACCCGATATCAAATCTCGATTTAAAGTGAATCTCATAATCGGATTTGTTGATTAATACCTTATTTTAACCGTTTTCCTGTGTTTGCATCATAAATGCGAATTATTTTTCTTCTATCAATCGTTCTTACAACATCCTTTGTTTGATCCAAAAGGAATTGTCCCCCTAATACCTTGGTTACGGTGTGAGAGCCTTTATCATCTCTAATTCTAAAAATCCCCTCCTTAATCTGCTCCCAGTGATTCCCGGTATATCTTTCTCGCCGTAGTACTGATACCCACTCTTCTTTAGAGCTTCTTCTGCTTTTTTATAGAATTCTTCTTTTCCTTCAATCATGATTCTCTTCTCCTGGAATGATTTGGTCAGGATAGATCCAACCCTCTGGAGGATCCTGGTTCTTAGGCCTCAAAAGAGCACGCCAGAAAGGCTCTTTGACTGCTTGGGCATATACGTATGGCCCTAATTTATCATAGGCCTCAAAAGGCATTCGAACAGCACGTTTCTTGCCAATCAAGGCAAGGAGTCTATCAGCAAGAGTTGTTTCCGGTAATTTAATCGTCATAAGATATTTGCTCGAGTTCTGTTATTGATAACTTGAATCTTGGATTCACTCCTGTATCGCAAACACAGAAAAATCAAAATTCCTACCGAAAAAAGAGAAAGGGAGTTCCCAAAAATAAAGACCGGATCTCCAGTATATATCGAGTAGATCATCGTCAGAGTCATGCCGAACATTAGAAGGAGCAAGTACGGGATGCTGATGTCATTGGCTTTTTTAGTCCTGTATGTTTTCATGATCTGGGGGAGGGCGCTGATACAAATGATCAAAGACCCGATTGTTCCTACTATTTCAAACATATTAACAACCCTTAAATTTGGTAGATGTATTTTATTTTGGGGTACCTTTTTCTTTTTTTTTCGTGTTTCCGCTTTTTAAGAATCTGTTTAACTCTGACTGGAGGACTCTCCAGCCGCTGCCAACCTTGATTGCGTTTATCCTGCCAAGGCGAATGCATTTAAAGTAAGAGGGTCTTGATATTTTCAGGTAATGAATGGCTTCATCCGTAGTCAGGACTTCATCAATTTTTTTGTCCATGGGATACTTTGTCTCGCTTTGCTTACGTTTTATAGAGTTTTTCGTGAAAAACCTTGTTTTGATAGTCAGCAAGATATATGCCAGAGAGTATAGTTAGAAAAGGCGTGTTTGGTAATACTTTAAATTTAAACAGGTTTTTATGTATTGCGGAAGATTGCTGAGGGGATATTAAAGGAGAGAAACAGGGTCTGGTAAGGAGATTTTGTGCAAAAATGTGCCAGTTTTTTGTTCAGGGTTTGAATCTATTGGGCTGTTTGCTTTGAGGTTCGGCCCTTTAGGTATCATGTATAGCGGAGTTGCTTGAGAAGGGAGGTGATCTGTTTCATCGGCCAGACGGATATCTGTTTTGAAAGGGGATAGGAGTGTTCCCCTGGATAGATGATCCACAGATGGGCGAGGTTCAAACTCTCAATAGCCTGGTTCATCGATTTTGTTATTTTTGGGGTTTCGCTGAATTTACACTCAATTCCATATCGACGGCCGCGATGGATAAAAAAGAGGTCAATTTCGGCACCGCTATGGGTGGCCCAGAAATATGCTTGAGGCGGTTTAATGATCTGTAAAACCTGTTCTATGGCAAAGCCCTCCCACGATGCTCCCATCCGGGGAGAGCTATGCAAAGCCTTAAAGTCGGGAAGGTTAAGCAAAGCGTGAAGGAGGCCTGAATCGCGCAGGTATATCTTTGGTGCTTTGACTTGGCGTTTACTAAGGTTCTCATACCACGGCTGAAGTTGCCGGATCATAAAAGTTCCGGTGAGAATGTCAAGATAAGATCTAACCGTTTTATCCGATAAATCGAGGGACCGACCGAGTTCTGAAGCATTCCATGTTTGACCATGATAATGGGCCAGCATCGTCCAGAAGCGACGCATCGCTGCAGGTGGAATCGAAATACCCAACTGGGGGATATCGCGAGCGAGGAAGGTTTGAATGAAGCCCTCGCGCCAGGCGAGACTGTCTTCGTCGCTACGGGCGAGAAAAGAGCGTGGGAATCCGCCCCTGAGCCAGAGAACATTGGAAGCTTCTGTTCCCGTTTCGTGGAGATCAAAACCGGAGAGTTCAATGAACTCGACGCGACCAGCAAGTGTCTCAGAAACATTTTTAACAAGATCAGGGGATGCGCTCCCCAGAATAAGAAAACGAGCTTTATTTCCAGAGCGGTCGGCCAGTACTCGCAGCACACGGAATAGATCGGGCATAGCCTGAATTTCATCAATGATGACGAGACCTCGTAAGGGACTGAGCATCAATTGCGGATTCTGGAGACGGTTTAAATCAAGTTGAGATTCAAGGTCAAAGAAAGCAGTAGTTTTTCCTTTCGCAAACATTCGGGCGAGTGTTGTTTTGCCACACTGTCTGGGACCAACCAGGGCTGTGATCGGGGAACGCCTTACGGCACGGGAGAGTTGGTTGAGATAGAAAGGTCGTTCCAGCATGGGCTAAATATATCATTGAAAATTCGGAATGTCAATCCGAATTTTCAATGAAGTGAAGGCTACGGAGTCAGGTTTTGCAATAACACAATCAGTTCTTGAATCTTATTTCTTAGATGTCGTAGGATGTCGTAGGATTGACAAGATTGAGAAAAAAGACTATAATGTCGTCAAATATCGTTGAAATTAGACGACATGGTTAGCAATTTATGCTTAAAAGGATAATAAAACCATCTCAACAGAGCTTCTTTTTAATGGGTCCACGGGGCACTGGTAAGAGCACATGGCTCCGGGCAACTTTTCCCGATGCACATGTGTTCGATCTTCTTTCCGAGGAAACCTATCAACGGCTACTTGCCAGACCAAGTCTTTTTGCAGACGAATTGCAGGCCGTTCCAACTGATCAATGGGTGATTATTGATGAGGTGCAGAGGCTGCCAAATCTCTTAAACGAGGTGCATCGCTTTTCCGAAGAGAAACGTCTCCGATTTGTCCTTTGCGGATCGAGCGCTCGGAAACTGAAACGAGCTGGTATAAACCTTCTTGCAGGCCGTGCCTTGTATCGGTCCATGCATCCCTTTGTACCCGAGGAACTGGGTCAACAGTTCGATTTAGAAGATTGTCTCCGGCATGGGTTACTGCCTATCGTTTGGGATTCTCCTGGAAAGGAGGAGACCCTTATGGCTTATGCACAACTCTATCTTAAGGAGGAGATTCAAGCAGAGGCGCTTGTTCGAAATCTGCCTGGGTTCGCCCGTTTTCTTCCATTGGCCGCTCTTTTCCACGGCCAGAGTGTCAATGTGACCAACATTGCTCGTGAAACTGGTGTGGCAAGGACAACTGTAACAGGATACCTGGATATTTTAGTGGAGACACTTCTCTGTTTCAGGCTTCCAGCGTATGAAGCCAAAATCCGTGTTCGAGAACGGAAACTACCCAAATGGTACTGGTGTGATCCGGGCATTGTGCGGGCCATGAAACGCTCGACCGGTAATATCGTTCCAGAGGAAAGAGGGATACTATTTGAGGGATTGGTGGCTCAACTGCTTAGAGCCTATAAGGATTATCGTAACATCTGTGATGAAATTTATTATTGGGCGCCATCAGGCCGGCCTGAAACCGAGGTTGATTTCTTGCTTGTTCGCGGACCTGATCTGATTGCAATCGAGGCAAAATCTGGTCAGACATTTAATGAAAGCTGGTGTAAAGGACAACGCGCTGTGGCAGGGCTTAAGGGATTGTGCCGCCGTATCATCGTCTATCCTCGCGGACCGGTTCTGCGAACAGAGGACGGCATCGATGTCTTTCCTTTTCAACACTTCTCTGATCTCCTGGTGGGCAACAGTCTCTAACGGGGTAAAGATCATCTCGTCTTTTTCGTCTTGTGGCTCTCTTCTTCTCGAAGTGCGCGGCGGAGGATTTTGCCGATCATGCTTTTGGGCAATTCACTTCGAAACTCAACCTCGGACGGAACCTTGTAGGGCGTGAGCCGCTCCTTGAAGTAGGCGATGAACTCTTCCGGCGTTGCTGTCTCGCCCTCCTTGAGGACGATGTAAACCTTGATGCGCTCTCCTTTGCGAAGGTCAGGGAAACCGATGGTGATGCCCTCTTTGACCTTGAGGTGCTGATAAATCAGCTCGTCAATCTCGCGTGGAAAGACATTAAACCCGCCGACGATGATGAGGTCCTTCTTGCGGTCGGTAATGTAAAAGTATCCCTCGGCATCCATGTAGCCAATATCGCCGGTGTAGAGCCAGCCATCCACAATGGTCTTTTGGGTTTCCTCAGGATTATTGTAATAGCCGAGCATCACCGATGGACTTCTGAGAACGATCTCTCCCAACTCGCCCGGAGCGAGATCATGACCGTCGCCGATGCTGACGATTTTGACATCCACATCAGGAAACGGGATGCCAATGCTTCCAACCTTATGCTTTCCATGGTAGGGGTTGGCCATGATGGCTGTGGTGGATTCGGTGAGGCCATAGCCTTCGATCATCCGTCCCCCTGTTTTTCTCTCATACTCATCCTTAATGGCTTTGGTCAGGGGCGCCGCGCCGACAAAGATACCCTTGAGGCTGCTGAAATCGTAACGGTTAATGTCAGGCAGGTTGCTCAACTGGACAAACATCGTGGGGACGCCAATGAAGAAGGAGGGTCTGTATTTCTGAATGGCTTTGGCAATCTGTTTTGCATTGAAGCGTGGCACGAGAAAGATCTCTCCTCCTGCCATGACAGCCGCATTCATGGTGACACTCATGCCAAATCCGTGAAAGAGAGGAAGAACAGCAAGCACTCCCTGCTCGTCCGTGAGGTTTGCCCACTCAATGATCTGATGGGCATTGGAAACCAAGTTGAAATGAGAAAGCATGACCCCTTTGGCAATGCCTGTGGTGCCGCCGCTATAGATGAGCACGGCTAACTCGTCCGGTGAAACCGGCTCTGGATGGAAATCCGGTGGAGGCGCTTGCGCCAGTAATTTTTTAAAATCCACGCAAGCGGACCGATCTAATCCCCACACGAATTGATACTCCTTAAACCCCATGATGAGGTTGAGCGGAAAGGGAAGAAAATCGGCAATGCGGCTGGAGATGATATGTTTTAAAACCGTTTTTTCCCTGAGCGGAACAACCTTTTTCAGAAAAAGCGGAATGGTGATGAGAATCTCCGCTTGGGTGTCGTTCAGGAAGAATTCGAGTTCGCGCTCCGTTGAAAGAGGGTTGAGAGGGACGACCACAGCCCCGGCTTTTAAAAGACCATAGTAGGAGATGAGAAACTGCGGGGAGTTAGGAAGAAGGAGAATGACACGGTCACCTTTTCGGACGCCCATTTTGCGAATGCGTGCAGCAAAGCAGTCGGAAAGGTGTTTCACCTGCTGATAGGTGAGTTTTTTGCCGAAGAAGTTTGTGCAAGGATTGGCAGGAGTCTTGGCTGCCGTCTCGTCCAGAAGGAGGTAGAGCGGGATGGATGGGGAGGTCAGATGATGACGGACTTCCGGATCATAATACTTGAACCAGGGCCGAGATTCAGGGACGTTGTAGGTACTTCCAGCAGAGCGTAACATCACCTCATCATCTCCTTTCGCTGGTATTGCGGGGAAAACGAACCAAACCTATTATATGGCAAAACGTCATGGGTTCACAAGGAGCCATTTCCGCAGAATTAGACAATCACCTTTATTGATACAAAACATTAACCTTAACGTTGCAGAAGATTTAGTCATACGGACATGGGTGAACCGGTCGTAAAGGCTTCGGGGCGAACCTTTAAGGCAATCAGCACATACATTTCCAACCCTTGCTGGAGTTCACCTTGGGTGAAG
>Ga0209835_1000389_pt1 | contig 29471 bp, 40 predicted proteins | sample LakKivwa52mmetaG_FD_184138 | JGI IMG/M metagenome (GOLD analysis project Ga0209835, IMG submission 184138) | Anoxic lake water microbial communities from Lake Kivu, Rwanda to study Microbial Dark Matter (Phase II) - Lake Kivu water 52m metaG... | ecosystem: Environmental > Aquatic > Freshwater >... | reverse complement strand
GAAGGCCATTAACAAAAGGTCGTACGAGCGCCGTAACGCGTGGAAGGCCTTGATGATCGCGAAAGCCGAGAAGGCGAAGATCCAGGTGAGCGACGCCGAGGTGGATGCCTACCTGAAAGGGTAGCCTTTAACCCAAAGGGGAGGGAGGAGACATTCCCTCCCCGCCTTTTCATACGAAAGGAGGAAGTATGCATATTGACGTAAAAAAGCTGGAGAGTCTGGGATTTGTGGTGGAGGCGCGCGGTCCAAAGGATCATATCGAGTCCATCGAGATCTTCCCGCGTAGTCCTCAAAAGGATGCCCACGAGATCATCGAGCGGGAGTTCGAGCTGCAGCCGAAGTACGTATATGAGATCGTCGAGGCGATCCACGAGCTGCAGGTCATTCAGGCGATTCGTCAAACCTAAGGAACTGGGGCCGAAAGGCCCCTTTCCTTTAACCTCTTCCCTCTCTTATACAATGGCACTGCGTCATCGTTCAAGGCATCCACGAGCTTAAGCAAAAGCACCGCCTCTCTTCTCTATACAACAGTACTATATACAAAGGCACTGGATAAAGCGGCAGAGAAAATTCTATAACTTGCTGTAAGAATCGAATCCTGAAGGATATTAAGGGGTTAGAAGGATTTGAGGGAATTTAGAGAATTTCTCGGAAATTTCATTGCTTCTAACTAATTGAAATCATTAGGAAATTTTCCAAATTCCCTGAATTCCCTGAATTCCCACCACCCCTTTGTTTATTTCCATTTACCGCGTCTCTCTCTCTCTCTCTCTCTCTCTCTCTCTCTCTCTAAGAATAAGGAAAGAAACAATAAGGAGGGTGGGAATTCAGGGAATTTGGGGAATCTAGAGAATTTTCTAATAAGATCAATTAGTTAGGGAGGTGAGAATTACCTTAAAATTTTCTAAATTTCCAAAATCCTTCTAACCTATTGAAATTATTGAGGTTTTTAACGTCCCTCTAACCTATTGATTTCCTTAATAAATTTCGGTATTGATTTTCTCCTCAAACCCTGTTATAATGTGCATAATTAGGAATGTTATGTTCAAGCACTGAGTGTCGTACTCAATAAAGCGAAAGGAGACCGAGAGAGATGAAAAGAATGAGCATAGAGGAAGGACTAGCGCGGCTAAAGGAGATTTCGGATAAACGGGAAGAGAAACATCTCGAGGCAATCAGGAGAGCTAATGAGACCGATAATCCGAGGCTTCGAGCTTACATGAGAAGGATGCTACTCAAAAGAAGCGTTTCATCGAGAATGATGTTCACGAGGACGTCACGAAGGTTAGGAGAGCACGTTATGTGCTATCGACGTAGCTTTATGGATGTGCCCTTCGCAGGGAAGGTGCTCGGCTCCTTCACTTGTGCAGGAGGGGGAGGGTACATCGTACAGAGAGATGACAGTGGGAACATTGTTCAGGCTCAGAGCGTCACGTCCTTTTACGAAGTGTAGTAAACGCTCCCCTTGGGGAGTGTAATTAGAGTACCGGACTCAACAAAACGGAGTAAGCGAGAGGAAGGAGAACGTTATGGCAAAAGCAACAGAGGTAAAGCAGTACGTGGACCCCAAGAAGGCAACTCCTCAACAGATCCAGGAAGCCCTTGCCCTGCTTAACAAGAAGATCGATCGTCAAGAGAAGATCAAGACTGGGGAGATCAAGGGCGGGAAGAAGTGGTCAGAGCTGAGCGAGGCGGAGAAGAACAAGTTCCGTGCCTCGAATGCACGGCGCAATGCGAAGCAGAAGCTGATCATCGCCAAAGCAGAGAAGGCCGGCATTAAGGTCACGGATGCAGAGATCGATGCCTTCCTGAAGGAGAAGGGCGCGAAGTAGCCCGCCCTCGCATCCTGCCCAGTGGTAGGGCGCCCTGTGCCACAGACCGATGGCGCCCTACCACTTACTTTTGAGGTGTACACAATGAAGCAACTTAAAGCAAAGAACCGTAAGTCCAAGAAGACTGAGGCACTCTCTCCCCCTGAGCTCGAAGTGCCCGAAGCTAAGCCTGAGCCTGAACAGAGCAACGAGCTCGAAGAGGAACTTGCACTTAAGCAACGGCAATACACAGCTCAGCTCCGGAGGGAGTGCCTCACTCTTCGTGGACGAGTCGACGCACATCTCTCCCTATGGATGCGAGAAGCGGGCCTAAAGGACCTCGTAGGGAACACTCGGCAGAGAGTTCTGCGAGAGATGAGCTGGACGTTTCTCTCACTCTTAGCGAAGCCTGCAGTCCATCGCTCTCTCCCCTGTGCAATGACGGGGAGCGAAATCTATCAGTTCACACATCTCGTAAATGCTTTCAGCCTAACACTCGTGCCTTCAGAGAAGTTGCCTCCTTGGCAAGAGTCAGGGGCATGCGTCACGATCTATCCGCTCGTAGAGAAAGCGAGAGATGAGATCGAGGCATTTGAAGCACGTCGTGAACTGTATACAGAGCTCCTGCAGCTAAGCCCCACAGAGCCAGTGAGCGGAGCGAAGCACATTGAGCAAGTTACACTGCGACAGGTGTATGAGTTACTACTCGAAGTGAAGGGAGGGATCGATGAACATTTCTCAAATGGTAAGAGAAGCAGGAGCGGGAAAAGAGGATAAGAGGCAGTGGCGAGACATCATGAAGGAGCGACCGGATGTTCGAGAGATGTTGTATAGTACACGAAAGCTCTTTCTAAGAAGCGCCTCCGGAGCCGGTGAGGAGAAGACGTGGAGAGAATCACTCATAGGGATGCTCACTTTTCGAGACTGGAGTACGAAGGAGCAGGAAGTGCTGCAGCAGTTGATTCTATTGGCATTGAACGAAGAGCATGAGCAGGAGCATGAGCATAAAGGAGATGTGGTGCAGACAGCACTAGGCACGGAAACGCAGGTGGATGAAGCCAGGCAAGATGGCGAGAGATTTTTTGCAAGGAGGATAAACCATGACAACAGAAGTAAATGAGAAAATGAAGGCATGTCGTGAGAGTTACTGGTCGGAGGTAGACGACAAGGAGAAAATCAAGCGACTAAGAGTAGCAGTGAAGCATCTCCAGACAAACGTAGCGATGCTTATGAAGTTTATGCGCTACCTGCAAGCTCACAGTCACACCCAAGACGGAAGCCTGGTCATCCCGATGTTTATGAAAGATGAACCGCAGATCAATGATTGTGGCTACCCGTTAAAGGGAAATAATGACGTTTACTTCTGAGGAGGGAGAAACCATGACAATCGAACCTATTTTAACAGAAATCTGGCGGGCATTCTGGTTAATTTCGTGGGTTACGGTTAGCGTCGCGGTCGGCCTTGCCCTTTTAGCGGGGATGATGGCCACAATCATGTGCGGCGGGAAGTATGTTTATCGCTATTTCAACTGGGCCTACAAGGAAGCCATCAAACCGCACTTTACCGCAGAGATCAAGGAGATCGGAAAGAAGGTGAAGCCATGACCGAGAGCGATAGGAAATACCTGACTGAAGTGGTGCTGAAAAAGTGCTGGCACCCCAATCGAGACGACATGATGGATCTCTACGAGGCAGTCGTGCGGGATGAGAAGTGGGGAAAGTTCCTTGTCTATGCGTGGCGTATATGGGAACTTACCGCAAAAGACACGGAACTTTATCATGATTTCATCTCCTGGCTCTACAACCACGTCGCCGATCCCGCAGAGTGGGAGAAGAGATGCCAGATGGTGGCGGATTTCTATGGGTGGAAGGAGGCCGGGGATGAAGCGGTATAAACTTACTTGGGATAGTCTTGATGAACACCAAGATGGAAATTACGTCCTTTTCTCCGAAGCCGATGCCAGGATAAAGGAGCTTGAAGCCCGAATCAAAGCACTGGACCATGACGAGGAGCGATTTGTTGGCGCAGCGAATAAAGCCGGTATCCCTTTATGGGCTGATGGATTCAGGAGAGGACGCAATTCAGTGCTAAAAGACAATAAATCGGGCTGTTGCTGCTTGTTTAACGAGCAGGATGAAATCGTCAGCCTTTGCATCGCCCATAAAGAACGAGAAGAATCTTGGAAGCGGGAGTACCGCCTCATCAATGCGGCCAAACTTAAGGCCGAGGAACGGGTGAAAGAATTGGAGGGGCATCTCCCCTTTGAAGCCCGTTGCCCCGAATGTGGCTGGTTTGGGATGAGCGATGACTGTAGATACATGAAGTGTCCGAACTGTGAAGGCAGGGTTGGACGAAAGGCTTAAACATTCCCGCAATCAAGTTGTGAGCCTCCAGGGGGATATTGTAGGACAGGATGGAATCAACCGCTGGCTGCGGGAGACCAAATGAGAGGAGATGGAAGCATGAAATTCTACCCACCCGTTCTCAACGAAGAGGAGCGCCGCGACCTTCTCATTCGAGCAAAGCGGGGAGATGAGAGGGCCACCAGTATTCTATGGGAGAGGTACTCTCTAAGAACGTGGACGCAAGAGGAGCTGGACGCCCTAAACCTGCTTATAGATAATGATGTCAGGAACGAGGTTACAGAGCCATACCTCAAGGCTTTAGAGAAGGCGAGGAAGCTGCGCCTAAAAAAACGGAGCGGAGAGCTGGGTAGAACGGAATGGTTACTGCTTGTAGCAATATTGTACATAGGCCTCGGGATCATTTGGTACGTATTCATTAAACACTAAACAACGAAAGGAGGAGCACAGTGACAAAGCTACAGTTCCGATTAACGAGAGCGGCAAGGGGAGTAGGCGGGGATCGCTATGAATGTAACGAAGTCGATGGGGAGGACACGATGACAATCTACATCCCACAAAGTATCAGTAGAGCAGGCAGCAAGATCATGGATCGTGTTGAGGTAACGATCAAGGAGGCGAAGGAATGAGCAGTATCCTACTATTCGGCCCGCCAGGGAGCGGGAAGACCACACTGGCAGCGAGTATGAGCAAACTAGGCTTCATACCACGGTACATCGACCTCGATCGTAAGGTAAGGACGATGGTCAACCTCAGAGGAATGCTCGAGGAAGGGAAGATTCAGGTGATCGACTTCCAGAGTAAGCTAACGGAGAGCTCATTCGCTAAGAGGGTGAGGCTCGGCCCGGACACAGGCCCAATTCAACAACCGCAGGGGTATCTGGAGCTGGCGGATATTATTACGGAGCTCGAGGAGAATCCTCCTGATGATCATCTCCAAGTAGTCCCTGTACTCGATTCACTGAGTAGAGTGCTCGAACACATGAAGAGGTGGATCTTCCACATTCAGAAGCGTAATGTGATCTCTCAGCCTGACTGGGGAACGATCCTGAGTAATCTCGAGGAGCTCTTCGACGCCTTCATCGGCCTTCAGGTACCGAGTGGAGAAGAGCCTGCACGGTATCCCCACGTCATCGTCATTGCACACGATAAAATGGAGAAGGATGAGTTTACGGGTCACACCCTTATAAAGCCGCTCATTGATGGGGCGATGAGGGATAAGGCCGGCTCAGTGTTCGATGAAATGTACTACTGTACTGTCGAGGTGGATAAGCAGGGAGAGGCGGAGTACTGTGTTACAACGCGGCCTGTCGGCAAGATCAATCAAGCGCGTACCTCAAGAGACATTGAGACCTTCCTACCGGCGGACTTCAGTGAGATCTTTAAAGGAGAGGGGTTCGTGGGTGAAGCGAAGGAGAAAGGAGCGAAGAAGTGGCAAAAGGCAAAGAAGTAGCCCCACCTAAGAAGCTACGGCTAAGTGCAAGCAGAGTAAGCATCTATCTGCACTGTCCAAAGCAGTACTGGTGGACGTATCACGAGCAATTAAAAGTAAAGAGTGTATCCCTCCCTCTTGCAGTCGGCGGGATCACGCATCGCCTCCTTCATCAGATGCATGTGGGAAAGTTGCCCATTGAGCGGATGAAGGACTATGATGAGGTGGTCATGAAGCACTATCCTCACCTCACATCTCAAGAGGCGAAGGAGGTGGCAGTGCAAGCAATGACGCTCTTCGCAGGGTATGCCCAAAAGTATGAGCAGGACCCGCTTGAGGTAGTGAGCTCAGAAATGCATCTTGAGAGTGATCGCGGCCTTTACATTCTCTACGCAAGAGTAGATGGGCTAGTACGGACGCAAGATCAAAGGTTGTGGAGATTTGAGACGAAGACGACCTCAAGGATCGACTCGGCCTATCTCAGTGGACTAAAGGGAGGGATTCAGGGAGGTATTGCACACGCCCTCCTAAAGGAGGCGGTCCCTGAGAGAGTGTACGGCACCATTTATAATCTGATCGTAAAGACGAAAGTTCCTCAGTTCGAGAGAAGCCCTGTGCTTGCAGAGAAGTCTCTTGAGGCGATGACAGAGGGGATGCTTAGGGGAGTATACGAGGGCATTGTGAATGCGCGCTTCTACCCCAGTATGCAGTGTTTCTTTTACAACAGGCAATGCGACTTTCTGCCGCTGTGCAAGAACGACTCGCCCCAAATGAGGGAGTCATTCTATGAACATCGGGAAGAGGTGATCCCTCAGAATGAGGAAGAAGAGGAGGACTAACGAGATGAATAGCGACGAATTAAGGAGGATACGTAGCATCGAGATCCGCCTTAGCCGACTCGAGGAGGGCCTTATTGAGAGCAGGCCAGAGATACGTTTTGATGGGTCCTGCTCAGCAACAAGGCATAGAGAGACATGGACAGACTTCGAGAAGATGTTAGTTTCTGAGGCTCTCTTCTCGCTTTCACAGAAGTACGCAAGGCAGACGGGGCGTACTCCCTTAGCGATCCGCTGGGAGGCATACAAACAACTGAAGTACGCTCTATTCGAACAGAAAGATCGATCCCAGCAGTAAGCTGGGCAACACTCCTGGAAAGGAGTAACTTTAATTTAGGAGGAGCATATGCAGGTAAAAGTACCAGAATCGATGGGGGGAGATCTTCGGATACTCCCAACGACCAATCCGCTCTATGAAGCTGAGGTTGCGGACATCTTCCTCGGAAAAAGCGGAACGGGAAACCTGAAGGCTACGGTAAAGTACATCATAACGTCAGAATACGAAGGGCCCGAAGCGAAAGCGAAGAACTTCGAGTCCACGATCGGTGCGACGGTACTTGAGACCTTCTCTCTGCAGGAGCAGGCTATCTGGAGGCTGAATACCTTCTTTAAGCAGTGCACTGGGGAGCGCATCCCTGCAGGAGACTTCAGTGAAGAGGATCTCGGGAACATGTTGAAGGACGGATGTATCGGTACCCCCTTCTCCCTCATCCTGAAAACCGAGGTAGATAAGAACGGTAATGACCGTACCGCCGTCGACAGAAGGGACAAGATCGAGAAGAAGAGGAGGGGGAAGAAGTAGTTCACTCCTTTCCTACTTCTCCCCTGGGGTGAGCATCTCTGAGACGGGATGCTCACCCACTACTTAGAGAAAGGAGAGAGGAATGCCACGACAGGGAATAATGCTGTGCTCCCCCTTCGATATAACGAGATTCGGGAAGTGGGGGAATCGGGCACTGCTACAGCCAAAGTATAACGGAGAGAGATGTCGTGCTGTCTTCAATGCCGAGGGGAAAGTCGACCTTTTGAGTAGTGAAATGCACGTCATTACAGGTGTTCCACATCTCGTAAAGAGGCTGCAGAGCACACATCTGCGTAACCTCGAGCTTGATGGAGAGCTGTATACACATATGATGGACTTCTCTTTGATCAGGTCGATCGCCAGTCGTAAAAACTCCCTTCACCCAAACTATGAGGCATTAGGATACACCGTCTTTGACATCGTCAATCCCCATCCACAGGAGGAGAGGCTAAAAGGGCTGAATGCTCTACGTTCTCTTCTTCCCCTGGAGGTCGGGGTAGCGCCAACGCTCCTTGTAGACTCTCTTGAGGAGCTACGGAAACACATCGACGATCTGTGCAACGAGGGGTATGAGGGGGTTGTTCTAAGGAGGGAGGGCTCTCTCTATGAGCGTAAACGATCAACGAATGTAATGAAGTTCAAGCCGCATCTTCAAGACCTCTATAAGGTGGTGGGGTGGAAGCAAGAGATCGATATAAGGGGTACGTCTAAGCAGGCTCTCGGCGCTTTCATCTGTCAAGGAGAGGACGGGACACCCTTTGGGGTAGGCTCAGGGCCCCTCTTAACGCGGGATAATAGACAGATTCTCTGGCAGAGCAGAGAACACCTTAATGGAATGCACCTTCTGGTGAAGTACCAAAGTATAACAACTGCTAACCACGTGCCTCTCTTCCCTGTAGCCTTAGAGCTATGGACGGAGGAAGAGAAGAGGGCGAATGACGAGAAGGAAGGGGGAGAGGAAAGTGGAGAATGAGATAGTGATTGTTGTCTACAAGGGAGTGATGTACGTGGGGCAGTGTACTTGGAACTCAGGGAATGCGTTCATCCTGCGCTCCCCGCGTGTTATCATAATACAGCAGGGAAAGGCTTCTGTTATGGTTCGGTTCGAGGTACTCTTTGGAGAGCCTGAGACAGTTACAATAACGAGCGAGATGTATTGGGCACCAACGAACGAGGAACTGCTTAAGGAGTATGCGGCGCACTGCTCCGGCTTAATTCTTGCGAAAGGAGGAACCGCGTAATGATCGTCGGGAGAACGTTCCACATCGATGCTGCCCACCGCCTTCCCAACTACAGTGGGAAGTGTGCGAATGTACATGGGCACACCTGGAAGATTACGGTTGAGGTAGAGGGGGAGATCTGCCCAGAGACGGGGATGGTCGTAGACCTTCACGACCTTAAGGAGGCCGTCGAAGAGGAGCTACGGAAGCTTGACCATAACGATCTCAATCGCTACATGGAGATCCCTACGTGTGAAAACATGGCGGAGAGACTGCTTCTTCGCCTCTCTGAGGAATGGGCAAAGGATGGGCATGTCTACTCAGTTCAAGTCCAAGAGGGGGAGGGTGGCTATGCAAGAGCAACAAGTAATTGAGAAAGCCGTCGCCCAGATACTTAGTGCTTACAAGCTCGAAGGAGCGAACTTCTCAGGAACGCCAAAGAGGGTAAGTACGTGGCTTAATCAGTTCATGAAGATCTCTGAGCCTACACTGACAGTCTTCCCTCTAAGGGGCAAGCCAGGGATGATCGTCGTTAAGAATTACGTGACGTGGTCACTCTGTCCCCATCACCTACTTCCAGTAAGGTATGTCTTTCGCATTGGCTACATTCCGAGCAGGCTAGTCTTAGGACTAAGCAAGCTCCCTCGAATTGCTGACTATCTCTGCTCCCGCTTATTGCTACAAGAGGAGATTCCCTACGAGGTAGTAAAGCGAATCGATGAAGCAGTCGATCCGAAGGGGAGCGGATGCACTCTACAGGGGGAGCACCTCTGCATGCAAATGCGGGGCATTCGATCGTCCTGTGTACAGGCAGCCTCATCGTCAATGAGCGGCGTCTTCTTGATAAGTGAGGCAACGAGGGAGGAGTTTCTTCAACTATAACGAAAGGAGAGACACGTGTACAAAATACACGAGATCTTTTACTCCCTTCAGGGAGAGGGAGAGAACGTAGGCAAAGCAACGGTCTTTGTTCGCTTTTGGGGGTGTAATCTTAGCTGTTCGTTCTGTGATACTCCGCAGAGCAAGGGAGAGAAGAGGTCACTGTCTGCAGAGGACATATGGAAGGAGGTGAGGGCTTCTCATCCCAAAGGGCTTCTTTCTACTGTATGCTTTACAGGAGGAGAGCCACTATTACAGCTCGATGCAGAGCTCATTCAGGTGGGGAAGGCGTACGGATACCGAAGCTTTACCCTCGAGACGAACGGGACACTGTCGCTAAGTGATCCACTGCGAACGGAGGCACGATTCTTTTGGATTACAGTTAGCCCAAAGAATGGACACGTTGACCCGCGCCTCGTCCGAATCGAGGCTGACGAGATACGCTTCCCATTTACAGAGGAAAGGCAAGAGGAGATACTGTACTTCGTGCTCAGTCACAGGCCGAACGCTTCTCTCTATGTCAGCCCTATCAATGAAATGCGGAGGGTCGATCTAAAGAATGTCCAGGCGGCAGTCCGCTTCTGCTTGGACTATCCGCAGTTTCGACTGAGCACACAGATGCATAAACTATGGAGGATAAAATGAAGCATTTACACGAGAAGAATGAGCAGTACGCGGAACCGAGCGTTGAGATTCTCGATACCTTCACCGACCCAGGAGTGTGTATTGTCGAGCTCGAGCAGAAGGAGTTCACCTCGCTCTGTCCCTTGACGCATCAGCCTGATTATGGCGTGATTACGATTGAGTACGTACCCAGGAGATTGTGCATCGAATCGAAGAGCCTTAAGCTCTACCTCAGCGCCTATAGGCAAGTCGGGGCATTCGCAGAGACCATCGCAGCGAGAATCTGCGGTGATCTCGACGAAGTGCTACAGCCACAATGGATACGAGTGACGGGTCGATTTGCCTCGCGAGGGGGTATCTCGATACTGGCGAGAGCAGAGAGGGGGGCACTATGACAAGCTTATCCTTTGAGGTTCCTGTACAGCACCTCGATGACTTCGACGATCTTCAGGACCACCTCTTCGTACTCTCTTTCTTAGTACACAGAGAGGCGTATACGAAGTACCTGAGGGAGAAACGGCGAAACAGGGTCATGATTCTCGATAACTCTTTCAATGAACTGAATGAGGCACAAAAGCCGGAGGAGATGCGGCAAGCCTATGATCTCATCGGACCGGACTATACTATCTCGCCTGATGATGATATGTGGACGGAGAGTGAGATGCTTCGAGCTTATGACAGCATGCTCGCTTTGCGCTTTCTCCCCAGTGAGCTAATCCTCCCGGTGAGATCACACGAAGAGTATCTCTCAGCGAGACGTTACGGAATAAAGAACTTAGCAGTGCCCTATGAGTACCGACCGCTCTTCGGTTCGAAGATGGTGTGGGAGAGAGTACACTTCCTCGGCCTTAGAGATCCGATCGAGCTTACGGCAATCGAGCCAATCTCGTGTGACACGTCCATGCCGATTAAGCTCGCTCTCAGGGGGCAGACACTCAGAGACTGGATCCTGGAGTGCTGCCCGCATATCCAGACAACGCCGGGCTTCTTCGATCAGCGGATGTCGAATGAGCAGATTGAGTTTGCTCGGCAGAATATCCTAAGCCTGAAGGAGCTACTCAAATGAAAGACAATATAAACTACCCTGCGCACTACCTGCGAGGGAAGATCGAGGTGCATGATTTCATCGCTGATCAGGGGTGCGACTGGGATGCAGGGAACGTGCTAAAGTATGTGTGTCGCTATCGAGATAAGGGAGGGCTTGAGGACCTGCTCAAAGCTCAATGGTACCTTAATTCACTTATACGGAGGTATAAAAATGAATGTGACCGTGCTCTACTCGCGGACGGGCCGATCTGCCCAGCTCCTCAAGAGGATCGTGAGGTGCGAGACACTGACAGTAGTGGAGGGGGCGCTTCTACACAGCTTCCCCTTCCCTTCTGACACGATACTTGTCAGCTTGGGATATATGTATCGTATCCCAAGGGGTATCTATGAGCGGTACCCTACAATAAACGTACACCCTGGGGGTCTGCCTGAGCTTGCAGGAAGGCATCCGCAAATACGAGCTTTGGCAGATCTAAAGAGAGAATCGACCTCCGTTGTATTACATCAAATTACATCTGACCGATATGATGAGGGGCCTATACTTCTACAGGTGGAAGTGAAGATTACGGAGGCAGATCGAGATGACCCTCTCTACTTTATGGAGCGTACTCGACAAATCGGAGTGCATCTCGTAGCTGCCTATCTTATCGGAAAGGGGGCTGAGTTAGTTGAACTGTGATCAATGTACACTCGACGGAAGGACGTGTCAGAACTACATTCCTCGGCAGAGTCAGTGGCCTGTCCTCTTCATTGGGCAGGCCCCGGGGAAGACCGAGATCATTACAGGAATGCCCTTCACGGGCTCGGCGGGTAAAATGCTATACTCGCTCTGTCAAAGCGCAGGTCTCTATAAGCGGGACATTCCCCAAGCGAACCTCGTTCTTTGCAAGCCTCCCGATGATGGGAAAGGGAATGACCGAGCCCCCACCTCACTCGAGATGCAGTGCTGTGAGGAGTCTCTGAAGGAGACGATTGGACAGGTCCGCCCCGAACTGATCGTCGCCTTTGGAACAGTGGCAGCGAAGGAACTGACAGGCCTCGGTCCAGTCTCAAGCCTGCATGGTGGCTTTTACCCCCTCCTCCCCCGGTGGGAATGGGAGTGTCAAGTGTTGTGCTGCTACCATCCAAGCTTTGTAATGAGGCAGAGACAGCAGATCCCGGTCGCAATTAAAGACCTCGCCCTCGTCAATACGTTTTTTACACAGGGCATTAAAAAGAGAGGGGAGATAAACTATATCCTCGATCCAAGCGTGGAGGAGCTCCGCGAGTACCTCGAGCGAGGGCGAGGTAAGGTGACGGCCTTTGATACGGAGACGACAGGCTTAAATAAGAGGAAGGATAGAGTGATAGGCTGCTCTTTCTGTAACTCCGTAGAGGATGCTTGTGCTATATACTTCGTCGAGAATGACTCAAGGCTCGGAGCGATCAGGGAGTTTCTCGAGGATGAGCAATTCAAGAAGTGCACCCAAAACGGCTCCTATGATATGGAGATTGTATTCAACTCTCTTGGAATTGAGGTAAGGGGGTGGGTGTTTGATACAAAGATTGCTGAGCAGCTACTTAACAGTGATTTACCTAAAGATCTCGATCATCTTCGTGCTATGTACACGGATATGGAACCGTATAAACCGAGTAAGAAGGAGGTTGCTCAAATGCAGTATTGGGGCAAGGAAAAGATGCTCCTATATGCTGCAAAGGATGCTCTTTGTACAGAGCTCGTACGCCGAGCTCAGGAGCCTCTTCTTGGGGAACAGCAGAAAGACCTTATGAAGGAGCTGCTCATTCCGGCCTCCCTCGCTCTTAACAAAATGGAGCGGCGGGGAATGGATGTAGATGTAAATACACTTGCAGTGATGTATGCGAACGTTATTCCCGAAATCGAACAGCTCGAGCAGGAGATAAGGGAGGAGCTTGGCATCTCGATCTCCTCACCGAAGCAGATTACGAGTTACTTTAACATTGATTCCTCAGATCGAGAAGCACTTGAAGCTCTTGTTACAAGAGGACACGAAAAGAGCGAAGCGATACAGAAGATACTTCGTCATCGTGACTTGAGTAAAGGCGCTTCGACCTTCTTAAGGGGCGTGTACGAAAGACTCGAGGATGGGAAGATTCATACCGAGTACAACATCTCAGGAACAGGGACAGGAAGACTGAGCTCAAAGAATCCGAACCTTCAGAACGTGCAGAAGAAGTATCGTGCTATTTACGTTCCACCCTCAGGGCATGTAACTCTAAGTGGGGATTACAAACAGCTTGAGCTCCGTGTTGCAAGTATCTTAGCGCCGTGTGAGATGCTCGCGCAGGCTTTAAGAGACGGCGTAGACGTACATAATCAAGTGCTCGAGCAGATTAGGGAGTACATCCCTGAGAGACTCCTCTGGAATGCTCGAAACGTCGCAAAGCAGGTCGTCTTCGGTACTCTTTACGGAAGATCGGCAAGGTCGATTGCGATTCAGTTTGGCGTTACGATAGCGTCTGCAGAGAGCTGGCAGGACATGTGCTTTAATCGATTCCCAGGACTAAGGAAGTACTGCCAAGATCGAATGACGGATTACAGGCAAAGGGGCTTCGTTACGACGCCCTTCGGTCGGAAGCGTTACATTCAGACGTATATGCAGGCAGTGAATGCACCGATACAGAGTAGTGCGAATGATATAAAGCTTGGAGCGCTCATTAAGCTCGATGAGGAGGGCTTCGATCTTCGCCTCGATGTACATGACGCTATTGTCTGCGTTGTACCAAAGAGGGCACTGCGGGGGAAGGCGAGGAGGATGAAGGAGCTACTCGAATACGAAGTGCCCGAAATGGGCGGGGCCTCATTCAAAGCGGAGATGGAGTGGGGGGAGAACTGGTATGAAATGAAAGGAGTAGAGATATGAGTGAACAGAAAGCGCTTGTACTTTTCAGCGGGGGGCAAGATTCAACAACGTGTCTCTTTTGGGCGAGGAGGCGATTCACAAAAGTTGAAACAGTAGGCTTTCTCTACAATCAGAGACATGTAGAACGGGAGATTGAGGCACAGCTTGCGATTACGCGTATGCTAGACATGCCTTCTCCTCACTACATCCCTCTCACTACCGAAAGCTCGGCTCTCACGGGGGAGGGGGATCTGAGTGAGATGAAGCGCGGTCTCCCTGCTTCCTTCGTCCCAGGACGCAACATACTAATGTTGACACATGCAGCGAGTTTAGCGTACTTCTTTAATATTCATGTGCTCGTAGGAGGGATGTGCCAAACGGACTACTCAGGCTATCCGGACTGTAGAAGAGAGTTCATTGATTATATGGAGCATGCCTTAAGCGCAGGCCTTGCGTACGAGATACAGATCATAACTCCATTGATGTATCTCACGAAGAAGGAGTCAGTTCAAATGGCTATGCAGATGCCTGGCTGCCTTGAAGCTTTAGCATTCAGTCATACATGTTATGAAGGACGGAGGCCTCCCTGTGGGGAGTGCCCTGCCTGTAAGCTTAGAGCAAAGGGATTCGCGGAGGCAGGAGTAACTGATCCGATCTTACAGATGAATTGAGGGAGGCGAAGCGGATGCCGATACATGTTCAATCCACACACGACGCCATTGAGTCTCTCATTCCTCGTGAGGGATGGCTCCATGATTATTGTAACTTTGCAGAGAGTCTTGAGGCATGCCCTCGCTTTAAGTTCTTTTCTGCGTGCTGTATACTTGGGGCAGTCATTAACAATAAGGTATGGATACAAAGAGGGGATGCTGGCCTTCTCCCTAAGCTGTTCCCTAACATTTGGGTTATCCTCCTGGCACCACCAGGACGAGGGCATAAGACAAGTACGATCAATATGGGAGTGACCTGCTTAACACAGGCCGCTCAGGAGGTGAGGATACTGGCGGATAAGCTAACACCGGAGTCCCTCGTTAAGGCATTGAGTGCTCCGGCAGGGGAGGCCGGGAAGATCCGCATTGGTCCGAGCGATGCTACTGGTCTAATTAAGGCGCCCGAACTAAGTGTCTTCTTTGGGAAGCAGCAATATAACACAGGACTCGTGAGCTTGATCACGGATCTATATGACTACAGGGAGGAGTGGGTCAGTGAGACGATTATGCGCGGCAGGAGCGTCCTTAAGAATAATTGCATCTCGATCCTTGGGGGGTCGACGCCTACGTGGTTACAGAAGATGTTACCTGAAGATGCATTCACCGGCGGTTTTATGTCCCGCTTCGTTCTATGTGAAATGCCAGCAACGTACTTTAAGCGAGTTGCATTCCCTCAAAGAGTCTCAGGAGACGAGTGGGACACAATCGTCGGGAAGCTGCGGCGCTTTCTCGCAATGCACGGGGAGATGAAGTGGGCCCCACAGGCATATGAGGCCTACAAAGTGTACTACGAAGGGCTTCTCCCCAGCGGAGATATTCAACGGGACGCCTATCAGGAGAGAGAGGCAGAGCAGATCCTTAGAGTGAGTATGCTCCTTGCATTGAGCGAGGATAAAATGATGTTAGAGCTGAGACACTTCCAAAGAGCAAAAGTACTCATTGACACATTGATGACTGAGACTCAGCCCCGCATTGACCACCTGTCGACGCATCCAAGAATGCAGCTCGTACAGGAGCTACAGGATCTGCTTAAGCAGTTCGGGGAGATGAAAGAGAGTGATATGATGAAACGAGTATACAGGGGGCTGAGTCTTGGAGAGCTACAGTTTCGAGAAGCGATTCGCATTCTTAAGATCAGCGATGTGATCGAGCAAGACGGCTTTAAGGACCCCGTATATCGTATGAAGAAGGGAGGGAAGACGAAGTGATCGATTGGCATAGCATTCTATCAAAAACAGAGTTCAAAGATCCGAGGGAGCTGCTCATTGATCGCTACTGCGAGAAGAGGCTTAGTATGCGGGAGATAGCTCTCGAGTTTAACGTCACACTTCCTACAATTCGTAACTATCTGAATCGCTTAGGTATTAAAACGAGAGAGCGGGGAGGGGATAACTCAACTAAGGCAGTCGATATCTCTCTTGAAGACTATGAATCGATGACGTACGAGGAGCTCTCAAAAAAGTACGGTGTCAGTCCGTGGATGATTTGGAAGAGAACAAGAGGCTTCCCTCTGAAGAGGAGACGGAGCTAACGGCCACGCTCCTCCCGCTCCTGCGCACGAGACTCCTTTAGTTGTGCATACTTGTAGAGGATATCCTCTCGCTCACTGTCATTGCGTGCTCGACGTAGTTCATGATTCATTTGAATACCCATCTCGCTAAGATGTATCTGCTCGATGGCTTGCGCTTTACGTTGAGCAGCCTCTAGATTAACGGGGGACATTTTCATACCGAGCATAGAGGCAAGAGCCTGCGGACCGGAGAGTGATTCGGGTACGTCAGTGAAAGTGTCCCAGAGCATATTCCAGTCGGTCCCGCCAGGCATTACGGCTGGCATAAGCTGTTCCCAAACGTAGGCAGCAGATTTGGCAAACTTAGTGCCTGGGGCTTCCCAATCGTAATACATGGGGGCTCCAGAGTACTTTGTCTTAGTGAGCAAGGAGCCTGCAATCGTAAGAGCGGGGTTCGAGAGGAAGAAGGCCATTGGGCCATTCAGCAGTTGATTCACGTCCCCAAAGCCGGGCAGCATATAAGTCATATTCATCATATTCAGGCGGCCCTGATCGTCTCGCCAAGGCATAACGAAGAACATTCCCTTTTTTATGTACTCGGGAAGAGAGCCTTCTACACTTTGCCACTCGCTGTCTGTAATACCGCTTTCTCGAATTCCATAATTTTGTAGGGCCTGATAGAGCGAAATCATTGTAGTAAACTGTACGGGATTCTTTACAGCAGCTTCTGCCATTAGAGGAATGATCTTACTTTGCCATGTATAGAAGGGCGCGAGGTTGGAGCGTACACGGGCTGTAAAGCGAGTTACCTCTCCATAGTTAAAGGTCCACTTTACGGCGTCCCACGCGGCCTCGCTCTTAGATATGCCCTGATCAAGATTGTGGAGGTATTTGGCAAACTTAAACATGCTCTCCTGAGCGTTGTACAATTTTACGGAAGGCTGCATTACCCTGTCAAAAACGCTCATTGCTCCATCGATCATATTGGCGTTATAGCGAAGTCCCTCGTGCAGGGTGTTAATCTCATTGACACTGAAGTTCCCTCCCGCTCCGGTCGTTCGAGAAAACTGCTTCCACTCAGGAGAGCCCTTCTGCATTCCCCTTAGTGCCTGAGTGTATGTATCCAAATGCCAGAAGGGTAGACCTCCAATATGATTAAGCATTGTATTCGAGAAGAGGTTGCGCATCTGAGCGGCCGGACGAGGCATGATTTTAGTCATCTTCCATGGTGAGAGGAAGTACTTATTGAACATACTATGTGCAATCTTCGGTATTGCCTGTAGAGCACGAAGCTCCAGTTCCACGTCCCGCTGTACAAAGAGCGGTTCCCCCTTACGCACAAACGGAGCCCATTTAGAAGCGAGATAGTCCCCACTTCCGGGCTTTGGATCGTAGGCACGCACAACGCCACTATACCCTTTGAGCTTTGAAGCAAGATAAGCAGTTGCAGTATCCTTCGATGCTTGAGCAACTTCCTCAGGAATACTTGCCGGGAGGTTATGCACCATTCTTGCTAGAGCCTTGAACTCGGGAGCAACGAGAGGATCCTCGATAGCGGAAACGAGAGTCCTCTGGATTTGGCGGACACTTGCTTTCCCGCTAAGACCCTGCTCAAGAGACTGAAGGAAAGCGCGAGGGGCAGGACCGAGGAACATCTCCTCAGGGGCCTCGACACTCTTTGTGAGGAGCTTCGAGACTTTATTACGAAATTCGAGCTCGTAGGGACCTCGAAGCTGCATGTCCTGAATACGCCCCTCAAACTTATCGAGTACCCCGACAGCTTCCGGAGAGAGCTGCGCTTGCGATGTCCCTCGTAAGCCTCGAACGACGTCATAGCGAGCTGTCGGAGTAAGAGAGCGAAGATCCTGCCCGAGCTCCTCACCTGTCTTCGTAGTTAAGGCCTTCATTGCCTGCGTTGTGCGGAAGGTACTCTGTAGATTCTTAGACATTCGTTCTACAGCAGGCTGCATAACATCTGCAATGCTCTTCTTAACGACCTCTGTAGCTCCGCGGCCCTCGAGGGAGCGCTCGAGAGTGGGAAGAATGCGAGCCTTAAAGGGAGGGACAACAATGTTCTCCCAGACATAATTCGTAACAGGCCTTAGAGCTTCATCTGCGTACTTAATCGGAGCATATGCTACATCGAGGGCCCCCTTCATGCCCTTAAAGGCGTACTTGATCGGGCCACCAAGCCACTTAGACTTTCCCGGAGTGAAGAGGCCCACAAGACCGGCATTGAGGGCGATCTCCTCATTTGAGGACGAAGGTGAGGTAAGGGATTGCATTAGTTCGAGGCCCGCAGCTCCAGCGAAGGCGGCCGGCTTGAGAGTGAGCTGAAGGACATCCTTAGCGGTCTCTTTAGCAGTCTCGAGTCTGTCTGGGCTAAACAATAGCTCCCGAATGACGGAGACGGGCTCTGTAAGAGTCCTTCCTCCAATGAGGTGAAGAACATCCTCCCCAAAGGAGGTCTTCTGCGGCGCCCATATTCCAGGCTCTCTCTCCTCCGGTCTGCTATACGTTACAAGGGAGCCAAAGTTAGTCGAAGGCTTTACGGCAACGGGCTTTGTAGACAGGACGGGAGAGGGCAGCTCCGTTGAGGCAGGCTCCTCTGGAAGAAGTTCGGGGTGACTATCGAACATTTCTTCAATCGATGGGATTGCCATCAGAGACCTCCTACCTCTTTCTCAAGCTCGCCCCATATCTCATTGAGTAGCTTCGCCTCCCGAGGCCACTGCTTAGCAAACTTTGAGGGATCCTCACGCCAACGAAGGCCGCTGCGGATAAAGTACTCCCGTGTATCAATGAGTCGCGCCTTCCCAGAGCTGCCCTTCTTTAGCATCTCCCACATGTGTCCACTTACGGAGCGTTTCCCTCCCATGAACTTCCACATTCGCTCAAGCAACTCAGCCGTCGAGAGTACCTCCTTAATATCTGCGGGAGCGCCAATCGTTTTCGATGCTTCAGAGCGAGCCTTCTGCTCGAAGGGAGTCTCAACTCCACGATACTTAAGGGTCTCATAGTTTATTCGAGGGGAAGTGATGTCCTTAAGAGCCCCAGGCCCTATCTCCTCGGGAGTAAGAGGGGCGACGGAGAGCCTCTTTACAGGCTTCGGAACACCTCCTGGAGCATAGAGATCAGGGCGCTCTTTATAAAGAGCGCGTGCTTCATCGAGAGGGAAGTCTCTAAAGGCTCCCCCGGGAGTATCTCTTGCCTCCTCACTAAGTAGACGAAGCCGTCCCATCAGTCTTTCGCTCTCTGGGGACTGAGCCATAATTTGGTCAATAGCTGAGGGCATCCTCGCTCTTTGTCCCTCACCCCCAAGAGTAGCCTGAAGGGCTGCGCCTCGAGGAGACTGCACAACCGAAGGGGCCGGCCATGCCCGAGGAGATCCGGCGCGGAGTCCTTCTCTCCACTGCCCCTGAAGAGAGAGATCTCGCGGTATAAGGAGAGGAAGCTCTGTCTGTACGCCTAGCTCGCCCGGTCCGACCTTAAGAGCTTGAGCACGAATGTTATCCACCATCGCTTGCGCAGGATCCTTATGCGCAATACCCGCTAAGCTCTCTAAAGGGCCTGGGGACTGAAAGCCCAGCTCAGGGCTTAGTCCTCGGTAGGAGCTTGCCTCCCCCGCGAGGTAACGAGGAGGTGCCTTGCCAAAGAGAAAATCAACCTCAGGGGGTCCGCCTCCCACGGGAATCATTCCCTTTGGGGCATTGAGAAGCTCTCCCTCTCCCCTTTGAGCAAGCCTCTGAGGGATGCCCTGCTCACGTGCAACAACTCGCTCTAAAAGACTTTTCCACTGCCCTGAGGTTAGCTTAACGATAGGCTTTGTATTCATGTATTACCATCCTATGTATCGACCAGTCTTTTCAGTAAGCCACCTGTTGATTGAGCCCATATCATTTGGAATAATGACATCCTTTGTCCCAGTCCGTAATGTTATGGGACGACGTATCTTATCCATTGCTTTCAGTGTCGGAACGTCATCAAGTAGGTTAGTGGAGCGCTCCCCCCTCTTCACATTGAAGCGATCGTAAATCGCCTCCGCGGTGCTTCGTATACTCTCAAGGAGCTCATCGGACTCGCGTGCCTTAACGGCAAGCTCGAAGGAGCGAGCAAGGCGATCGATTGCATTGTGTGCATAATTCACCTGCTTCATTCCGTAATGGGACATGCGTACCACAGTCTTACTTGTCTTTGCATCGGCGACCTCTTCATAAAAGGGGAGGTGGCCAGTCTGATCGAGAAAGTCAACAATGCTGTAGACATCACGAACCGCTCCCTTAATGCTATCGACAGCCTTCCCAGTACTTATTGCCTGAGTACGATCACGAAGAGCTTTACGAAGAGCGGTTTCTGCATCCCGCATCTCCTTGTCCTGGGAGTCCCTAAGGGTGCGAGCATCCTTTGCATCCTGTCGTGTCCATTCCAGCTTCAGCTTATTTGCCTCGAGGGTGTTTGCTCTAGCTAATTCACGCTGAGCCTTCTCCTCAGGAGACTCTGTCTTCTCGGCCCTTGTAGTTAATGACTCACCCTGCGCTGTCTGCAGGGCGATCTGACTTTCTGCCAGCGGTTTAACCTGGGCAGTCTCTGCGATGGTCTTCCCTGCCATGGCCTCGTTCTTTACTGCCTCAGAGGGAAGGACTTTGGCATGCTCTTTGTAGTAGTCAGTCTTAGCAAGATCCTCCAGCTCCTTACTGAAGAGGAGTTGGCGAGTGCTTGGCATTGTAGATGACGAGACGTCCCTGCCCGCTTCACCAAGCTCCTCAGGGCCGCTTTGAGTAGCCCCTGTGCCTTCAGCAATCGCCCCCGCTTTCTGCTGCTCAAGCGTGCCTACGCGAGGCGCAAAGGAGAGTGCCCCAGTCGTAGGGTCTTGGATAATAGGGGCCATCCCAGCAAACATTCCCTGCCATTTACTGAGGCGAGACTGAAAGCCTGGGTTCTGTGCAATATTATCACGGAGGGACTGAGGCATCGTTGGGTCCGAGAAGAGCTGATAAGCCTTCATCATCATGTCGTGCTGAACTGCCGGATCCGATTCCATTCTAAGAGTGTTCTTCTTAGCCTCGGCGAGAGGGTCCAGATATGACTTCTGTACAAAGTCCCCTAGCCCTTTCCCAAGTGCCTCACCTACCGGCCCCCAACCACGATCAGTTGTGCCAAGCTGAATCGGTATGTAACCCGAGCGCTGCGGAGGGGCCGTAAACTGAGGACGATTTGCGTACATATTGGCTAGCGTAGAAATAAAGTCAGCCATACCATTACCTCCTGAGAATGCTTCTTAATGCACTTGTTCGAGCATTCGTTGCTTGATTAGGATAGGCACCTGCCCGTAAGAGAGCCAAGTATTGAGCGTAGGGCGAATTAGCAAAGGAGAACATGGGGCTTTGTACGCCCTGCTGTCTTTGAGTAGAGGAGAGTATATACGGGGCGCCTTGTCCTTGCTCACCTTGCCTACCTTGTATAGCGTACGGATTCCCTGGGGCTTGTGGCTGTGTAAGAGCCTTTAGGCCAGTCTTAAGTGCAGTCTTTCCTGCAGCGGATGCGAGCTTGTTAGTAGTTGAGGAGCCTGCAGCTGAAGAACCTGCCGAGAGAGAATTGTACCCTGCCCCAAGATTCTTTCCTGCTACCGTCCCTCCGAACTCTGAGGCATTAAAAGCTGTTCCCTCTGCTCCAGGAGCTGATGCAGAGCTCTCCCCACCCCCTCCAAAGAGATATGCAAGAGCTCCCTTCATTGCTGCCTTTGTCCATGATGAGTCTGGATCCTCCTCATTGAATTGAGAAGTAAGACCTGAGGTAGCCATGACACCAGGATAACCATAAAGAGCTGCGCCAATAGCGTCTACAATAGCGGGGAACGTTCCCTTCTTCATCCATTCAGGAAGATTGCGGCCCGTTCCTGCAGCAAAGAGACCTGTTGTTTGAGTCGGCTCAATGAGGGAGTTAATGAAGGCGCCCCATGACCCCTTCCTCTCGTTCTCTTCGAGGCGTCCAGCCATCCTCTTGAAGTCATTATTCCCACCAACAAGTGAACCTATCCCCTCGAGGGTCCACTTTGCAGGAGCCTGTAAAACACGTGTTGCTTGTCCCCAGAACCCTCCATCCGACTCCTTTGGAGTGAAGGGGGTTGTCTGAGCCATTCCAAGGACGCCTTCTTCGGGCTTGAGATCCGTTTTATTCTTCTCGTTGTACTCCCTGAGGGCTGCTAAATACTTCTGATCTATAGCATTCTTGGAGGCAATGGTATCGGCATCCGTAGTCCAGGCACGATCTATGTCAATGCCGAACTTCGCGATATGCTCCTCGCGGAAAGCATTGAAGAAGTCTATCCACTTCGGGACGGCGCTCATTCCTCACCCCATAAGCTCGTAAGCCATGCCCAGAACTGGCTAAATGGTATGTTAGAGAGAGCGCTTCCTGCAAGGCCTGCGAGAGCGCTCCCTCCCTGCCCCGAGAGGAAGCCGTAGCCGAGTCCCGGCCCTTGTGTATTGGTCGTACCCGCATACCCGAATGGACTAAGGCCAAGAAGAGACATAGCGAACTGGATTGAGGGATTCGCGAGTCTATTGATAGAGCCTCCTACTGGTTCTCCCATAAGCCATCTCTGTAGTTGAGAAGCGACCTGCTCGTTAGAGATTTGTCGGGAGAGTGCACCAGCTGTACCTAACTCCTGCCCCTGTCGAGCTTGCTGAGCCTCAGCCAGCTGTGAGTAGCCTAAGCCAATCTTTCCTACATCAGAGTACACACCTGCTTCGGCTCCTGCAAGTGTCGCTCCGACTGATTGTTCGACCCCGAGAGCCTTGAGCATCCTCTCCATTGCACTCTCTCTAGCCCCGCGCTCTGCCGTAATGTCTTGCCAGAGAAGATTTGCGCGCTGTGCGGCAAGAGCTGTTTCAACATCCACTCCCGCCCTGGCCATGTTTTGAAGAGTATCGGAGGAGTGAAAACCTGCTCCACTTGCGGCCTCCATTGTCTGCGGAAGGATCCGCTGTTCGTATTCTCTCATTGCGGGATTCTGGAAGGCCGTCTCATAGTACTTTTCTCTCTGCGCCGGGTCAACGGTAAAAGCAGGCATGCCTGTGAGGAGAGAGACACGAGCGCTCTGCTGCAGGGGGTCCTGCGAATTGGACGGGTATGCAGCACGTAGAGCACCAATACCTCTATCTGCCCCTCCTCCGGATAGAGCCATCGCTCTAGCCATAACAGGGTCCATGGAGGGCTGCCCTATGAAGGAGAAGAAGGCCTGCTCCTCAGGAGTTCGAGGAGTGTAAAGCATCCCAGGGTAGGTAGAAGGCTCTCCCCCTCCGAATTGCTGTATCATCCAATTAAAGAGGTTCTGCTGCTGCTGATTCCACCAGGGGAGCTGAGTCGGCGTCGTTGTTGATGAGCCAGCTGAGAATGGATCCCTTTCCACTCCTTTATCAGGAGAGGACATAGCGATGGGGGAGGAGTTTCCCTCAGTATTAGTAAGTGTACGGAGTAGCGCCAGTAGACCAGAAGAGGGGGACTCTCCACTTCCGCCTCCAAACTGCCCCATAAGCCGCTTATAGATCTCATTCCCTCCATAGAGGGATTGTCCCGATGCTCCGGGCGAGAGTAAGCCTAGCAACTGCTTAAGGCGCCCCTCCTCCCCTCCGTTCCACTGAGGGTACTGTCCCGATGCTGTTGATAAGATAGACGGAAACGTTGCTGACAATTCCCTAAGTAGGGCATTATTAACATTATCATTATCATTATCAAAGATGCTCATACCCTTCCTCCCTCTATTAGTTCAATCTAAGGTCTATGCTTCGTGCTCTGGGTACATACCACGGTTCAATCCACTTCAGTTCAAAGAGAGGAGCGGTGGATGTCACTTTGAAGCGAATACGCTGTGTCGTAATATCAATTCCCTTCGTTCCCTCTACCCAGTCCACTTCGTTCTGGTGGGTACCGAGAGAAGTCCAAGTGGTCCCACCGTTAACTGAATAGAGAACAGTGCACGGACCCTCTTTGTAGTAAGTACGAACTTCTGTTATGCGGTGAGCATGGCCGAAGATAAAGTCCTTCGTTACCCACGTCATTTGATTAGTGGACGTGGTGACGCGATCATCCTCATACGTCTGTCCGCTGTTCCATCCAAGGAGGGTCGTCGGAGCATCTGATGGGAGAGATCTGCGCCACCACGAACCTGTCGCAGCTGCCCATGAGCCCGTAGCAGCATTCCAAGCTACGGAACCGAGGGTGGCGTAATAATATCCCATCGCATGTATTGGATAGCCGCTAAAGCGTATCCAAGACTGCGTGTCGAAGTTGTACTTAAAGAGGAGCTCCTCATAGGGGAAGCAGAGTAGGTAAGTACGGAGCTCTTCGAGGAAGAGACTGTTCGCACGAGTAATCTTCGAGAGATCGAGTAGCTTCTCCCCAGTACGGAGGAGATAGGGATCGATGTTCTTTGAGATGGATAAAGTCTGCGTCCCATCGAAGCTGAGGATACCCGATCCGGAGAAGAAGACGTGTACATCGCCTAAATCAACAATTGTATTCGGGGCGCTGCATCCGGTGTTCATAATCTTCAGCTCGGGATTAAAGACCCTCGTCCCTCCAACGTATACGAGCTCCCAGAGCGAGTAATCCTTGTAGACGAGACACTTGCTCTTAAAGAGCTTGATGTGCATAACCCAGTCGGGAGTAACATCGAGATCAATGTAGCCTGAGGTACCGCCAGACCAAGTCTCTGTAGTACCAATGGAGCTCCAACGAATGCGTTGTGAGTAAGCTGTTCCTCCCTCCTGTGTCCCACCGAGGACGATTCGATTCTGAAAGATGCACAGCGTCCTTGCCCATGTGGGAGGGGAACCGCCGAGGGCGACGAGAGTATCCCCACTTGTGTATTTATAGATCGGGTCGAGGCCGTTCGTAATGATATAAGTATCATTAAGCGTGCCCGTAAAGAAGGGATTGTCTACAGTCCCTGTATACTCCTTCACAGCACGGATATCGTCGAGGGCAAGAGTCATTGCTCCCTTGTCAACTGCCACGTTAATGCCTACGGCTGCGATAGCCCCACAAGAGGCGGGAGCGGCGATAGTGAGGGAGCATCTCGTCCATACACCTGCAGAGAGTGCAGGAAGGTTGATCGACTCGATGGGCGAGGTACAAGCGGCAGTATCATCGAGTAGCAATTTAATATCACCTGCAGCCAAGGCAACGGAGGCCTTAGCCCAGAGGTGTATGTGGGTATAGGTGGTCAAGTCTAGAGGACCAATGACTTCGTGAGAAGCGAGGCCCGTTGTAAAGGCATCGGCGATCGTAAGAAGAAGGGACTTCGAGCCCTTCTTAAAGTCCGTGGTACTTACTGAGGATACAACGTTCGCCTCATCCGTCCAGACGTCTTCGCAGTCCTCAACTGTCGCCCCAATGGTAATGTCTTCCCACTCGAGGTTCGTAGCATTCCAGGTATACGCAGTCGTTGTAGTAAAGCAGAAGAGCTTCTCGATACCGTTATTACGATAAAAGGTATCGTAGAGCATCGGTATGCCGAGAAGAGTCCCCCCAAAGAGATGTTTCCCCCTCTCCTTCTTGAGTAGGCCCTTATCGAAGAAGACCTCAGTGATTTCAGGGCTTTGGACATCAGTCAGGAGGATAGGATCAACGTTTACATTCAACCCGCCTGTCAAGTTAACTATGGGGTACGGCTGTCTCCTCATACCGCCCTCTTTATACGAATGCGAAATGTTCCACCAGCGAGGTCGACTGTTCCGCCTGTCTCGTTCTGTAGTCTTATATTAACGAGCCCTGCGGACTTAACATAGCCAAAGCACAGCACCCCCTGCAGATCTTGATCGGCAGATACGCTGACATAGTCACCAAGTGTAGCTTCAGGAGCGGAGACATCCCCGCTTGTCTCTCCTGCCCCATCGCTGAGTGAGCCTGGATTCCACGAGTACGTCTCCTCGAAGTATGTTCCCATCTCATCGACAAGAGCTTCATGCATCACTTGCAATTCACGGATAAGACGGGCGGCATAGTCAATGAGGGACTCATCCTTCTCAGGGTAGGGAAATATGTGGGTACGGGAGATCATACGTCCTTTCCCCTTGCTGTCCAGTACAATACCCTCAACTGCTTCTTCAGTAGGGCACGAATTTCAGGGAGGCCGTTCGCTGCATTTACCTCAGCCTCGACTTGTGCCCAACTGGGGAAGGCAGTCGTAAAGTCAGCGTCCCTCCTTGCTTGCGGGGAGGCCGGATTATTCACCCACTGTACTCCATCCCACTTCGGGTAAGGAACGGCGGGTTCGAGCAGAGTATAATCCGCATCTATGGGGCCGATATCCTTAACAGAGCTCTTTCCTTTTTGAGGTGCGCTCTTCTTCCATACATTCTTCCCTCTGTGGTCCTCTTGTATCGTCCAACCGCTTATGGAGAAGACTGCGGCCTGCCCAGGGCCCACAACAGGAGGAGGAGTTGCTGTCGAATGTGCAGGAAGCATATACACAGGATACCCCATCTTTTTGGTCTCGACGGGATCGAGCGACGCACTGCTCTCCTTCTTGAATTCCTTCGTTACAGGGTGATAGTTATAGATCTGCATAGCGATCTCCTAATAGCGAATAATGAAGAGGACATTCGCGTTAATGGGACGTGTCTCCTCCCCGGTTGAAGCAGCTCCTGCCTCAGTCCACGTTGGTTCATTACCATCACGGATGACATTGCCCCCCACACCAGTTCCCTCGTTTATGTCTCGCCTATCTGGATGTGTATGAGGCCCGACCTCATCGACTTGAACAGAGCCAACGTTGTCTGCAGTCGCTCCACCGGCGTTACAAGCGGTACGATCTGCCGCATCCTGATCCCTACCTGCACCGTGATCCCAGCCACGCATAAAGCGTCCACGGAGATCGGGCAGATTGAAGTGCGTCCCATCAGCCGCCCCCCAGGCAGTCCCGATGGCAGCGAAGAGATCAGCATAGCTAGCTCGAAGGAGAGATGCACCGTTACATTCGAGCCAGTTCGTAGGGACGCTCCCTCCCCCATAGGGAATGATAGTACCGACGGGGGATAGGCGCTCTCTTACGTTAATCTTAAGGTTACGTATCCTCGCAGCGCCATCAGAGAGATCGTCAGTATCTGCAGGCGATGCCTCATATGTAGCGTCCCACGTATCAGTGTAGCTCATGGTGTTCTCCTAACGAAGGGGTCTCTCCAGTACTCCCCAAGAATGACTTCATGAGTACTGAAGGGACGTGCAATTCGGATATGATCAGGTTGGCGACTCTCTTCCATAGCGTTCGCTTTGAGGTAAAGAGCAGCACGCTGGGCAAAGTCAAAGTACTCTCCGCTGAGGTAAGCGTTCGCAATGTCCTTAGCGAGGAATACGGTCACTCCATCGAGGTTCGTATACGGCGTCTCATCAGTCTCAGCTGTCAAAGCGGCAGGCCACTGGGAGTAACGAATATAGAGGGTGTAAGCAGCGTCGGGGATAGGGATGAACTCAATGTCCCGCGATCCCGCAAGGGTGTAATGAGTAGAGCGTCCCGTACTTAATGACTCGGCATAGGGAAGAGTCTCATCGAGCTCGCGTGTAGGAATGAAGGTGAGCTTACGTGACAGTGTTCCATCCATTAAGCGGATGGAGAGGATCTTCTTGGGGCGAGTTAGAGCCCAGTGGGTGATCCAATCGTATGTCTTCTGGCTTGCAACGGTAGCACACCCTGTCGTCTTAAGGACGATGAGCTCATCGAAGTCTTTAACGAGAGCGATGCTTTGAAGTGCCTCATTGATGCCTCGCTCAACAGCGAGAAGAGCCTCACCGTCAGTCTGAGGAAAGCCCAGAAAGACCCTACGCTTTAGCTCCGAGAACGTTGTATTGGCCACGGAGTCCCTCCTCGAGGCTTTTTCTTAATGCAGTACCCATCGCTAAGGGAATTCCGATAGACTCGCCTATCTTTGCAAAGACGTCTGCACTCTCTCCTTCTTCCTGGAAGGCCCAGGCGAACTTGAGAGCTGTGGAGACAATGAAGGGGTCATAATGATCAAAGTCCAATTGATCCGTGTTTACAGTTAATTGAGCGGGATATTTATGATAGAAGCATGTCAGCGAATTATTCGTCGTGGGAACGGGGGAAACATAAAGGGTTGAGCCAACTCGACAGTAGTAAAGAGCACTCCCACTCCCTCCTGGCTTCAGGATATCCCACCGATCGAGAGAAATGGGCCACATACGTCGAGAAGAAGTTGTATTGTAAATTGTATCGAGGACTCGAGGACGTGTCAGAGTACTCAATGAAACGGATGTCCAAGGGGTAGCGAGTGTCAATGTGTCTGAGACACGGAGCTCGGGTGGATCGAAGTACAGGGCGGCCAGGAGCTGTGCATAGTTCAACGCCCGGTCCGCCCATGTCTCCGCCTTCGTATTTGTGTTACCCAGACCGTCCGTTACGGCCGTTCGAAGAGTCAGAAGAGTACTTGGCATATTACTTGCCTTTCGTGTTAAAGGCGATTGCCAATGCCTGCTTTCTCGCCTTCTCCATCCCCTGTGGTTTGGACTTGCCGATCTTACCGGTCTTTCGATAGGTAGCTATGAGCTCGCTCATATTACTATCGAAGGCTTGCTGACTCTTTCCCTTTGTGAGAGGCATCACTCGCTCCTTAGAATGTCAGTGCTACGCCACTGTCTGTCGTTGCAGCCGCATAGGCATTGCGTCCAATGAGCACTCCAGAGTTCGTGGTCTCGTAGGTAGCGCATCCCTGGCTGTATCCTTTCTGTGTTATTGCGTCATGGCCCCATAAGGAAAGAGGCCATGACGTAAGGTAAAGGATTAGTAACCAGGGACAGCCAGATTGATTAGGCTGTATTCCGTGTCCGCGTTGACTTGAAGTACCGTTCCTACCTCTGCTTCATCCTCGGCGGTACCGTCGCGATCGAGCGGTTCGACCGCCCCCGCTACCGCATCGCTCAGCCGAACGTGCTGTCCGATAACGATGGTTCCGTCGGTGAGTACCGCTGCCGGCCCCTTGACCTGGTTCCAGAAGTAGTAGCTTGCCGTCACCGCAATGGGAGGAATGCCCGCGGGGGCAGAGGTTGCCGTCGTGGGGAGAACGATAACGTTCGCTTGAGGGTGACAGGTAAGAGTGACCTCGGAGGAGGTTGTAAGGGCTACTCGAATGGCATCGTACAGATCGATCCATACGGCAGCAGAGGCGTCTGCTGCTGCATGACCTCGAATTTTATACAGATGCCCCTCTCCCGCCGCATCGTTGACGTGGAGAAAGCCGTCTTTGAGATAGTTTGCTGTAAGGGCGGTCGCGCCAAGTGCTACGGAGACTCTCTTGTCTCCGATAGCTGCAGCTGCTGCAACTGCAATGTTCTTCCAGTTAGCAGCGGGAGCTGGGCT
>Ga0209835_1000388_pt1 | contig 29536 bp, 16 predicted proteins | sample LakKivwa52mmetaG_FD_184138 | JGI IMG/M metagenome (GOLD analysis project Ga0209835, IMG submission 184138) | Anoxic lake water microbial communities from Lake Kivu, Rwanda to study Microbial Dark Matter (Phase II) - Lake Kivu water 52m metaG... | ecosystem: Environmental > Aquatic > Freshwater >... | reverse complement strand
AACCAAATTGTCACAAAACCATTTTATCCATATCATTTAAAATGAAACGTTTAATAGGTTATATTCTGCTCGTTTGCTTGCTTATTGCCTCCAAATCCGGCCAATTGTATGCGTCAGGGTCAGCTGAAGAAAAATTAGGTGTTTACGAGCAACTTGATTCCTACATAAATGAAGGACAAGTATTTACAGACGAGAAATTTGAGAAGGTCGATATCAGGGAGGCCATTAACAAGCCTACTATTATCGCCATGGTATATTACGAATGTCCGGGAATTTGCACCCCTCTGATGAATGGGCTTGCCGATGTGATGAAGAAATCGGACCTGGAATTAGGCAAAGACTATGAGGTGTTCACGATCAGTTTCAGTCATACAGAGAAAACTGTTTTGGCTCAAAACAAGAAAAAAACGTATGAAAAACTGGTTGGCAAAGGTGACACTGAGAACAGCTGGCGTTTTTTCACCGGTGACAGTCTCACCATCAAAGGTTTCCTCGACAACATCGGCTATCAGGTTAAAAAAGAAGGCAGCGAATATATTCATCCGGCGACACTTGTTGTGGTCAGCCCCGATGGAAAAATCACCCGCTACCTTCATGGCACATATTTTTTACCTTTTGACATGAAAATGGCGATTGTTGAAGCAAACATGGGAAAATCCGGGCCGACAATCAACAAAGTGCTGAAGTTTTGCTTTAGCTACGATCCTGAAGGACAACGCTATGTATTGAATGTCACCAAAATTTCGGGAACAGCCATTTTGATTATGGCCATAGGGCTGTTTTTGTTCCTTCTGGCTTCTAACAAGAAAAAGAAAAAAACCAATAATGTATAATTAATTGTATGGCAACATTATCTACTGAACTCAACTACCTCCAGGCAAAAAAGGGTCTGTTTTCCTGGATCTTCAGTGTTGACCACAAGCGAATAGCTTTATTGTACCTTTATTCGCTCATCACATTTTTCCTCGTCGGTGTTACCCTCGGGATACTGATGCGCCTCGAACTGCTCAATCCCGGGAAAGATCTGGTTGAAGCGAAAACTTATAACCAGATATTTACACTGCATGGTGTTATCATGATTTTCCTGTTTATCATTCCGAGTATTCCTGCTGTATTTGGCAACTTTTTCCTGCCCATCATGCTGGGCACCGATGACGTTTCATTTCCGCGACTGAACCTGTTATCATGGTGGATTTACATCATTGGCGCAATCATGGCGTTGTCGACATTAATTTTCGGCGATGGACCGGCTGATACAGGCTGGACATTTTATGCGCCTTACAGTGTAAAAACGGGAACGAATGTCACGATGTCTGTTCTGGCTGCCTTTGTGCTCGGTTTTTCGAGTATTCTCACCGGGCTCAACTTTATCGTTACCATCCACAGGTTACGCACGCCGGGCATGACATTTCTGAAAATGCCCCTGTTTGCGTGGGCTTTGTATGCAACTTCGTGGATTCAGCTTTTGGCTACCCCGATCATTGGCATCACATTGATGATGATCGTTGCTGAACGATTTTTTGGCGTGGGTCTATTCGATCCTTCCATAGGCGGCGACCCTATTCTGTATCAGCATCTCTTCTGGATTTATTCACATCCGGCCGTGTATATCATGGCTTTACCAGCGTTCGGAATCATCTCCGAGTTATTGCCCACCTTTGCCAGAAGGACAATTTTCGGCTACAAAGCCATTGCGTTTTCGAGTCTGGCAATTGCTTTCGTTGGTTACTTCATCTGGGGTCACCACATGTTCACCTCAGGCATGAGCGGCACGGGAAGGTTCATTTTCTCGATTCTTACTTTCCTCGTTGCCATTCCAACGGCTATTAAGGTGTTCAACTGGGTGGCCACGCTCTATAAAGGTTCTATTCATGTGCACACCCCGCTTTTGTATGCCCTTGCGTTTATTTTCCAGTTTATGATTGGTGGTTTTACCGGCTTGTTGCTGGGTGCGCTGGCCACCGACATTCATTTGCACGACACATATTTTGTGGTTGGCCATTTTCACTATGTAATGTTTGGCGGAACGGGTTTTGCATTCTTCGGAGCGCTTCATTACTGGTTTCCAAAGATATGGGGCAAGATGTATAATGCTAAAGTTGCCAACACTGCGTTTACGCTTTTGTTTATTGGTTTCAACACCCTGTATTTCCCCATGCTAATTGCAGGCCTAATGGGAATGCCCCGACGTTATTATGACTATCTGCCCGAATTTCATTTGCCCAACATGATCAGCACCTTCGGCTCATGGATTCTGGCTGTAGGACTAATCCTCATGCTCGGAAACCTCATATACGCCTATTTCAAAAGCAAAGATAAGCCTGGAAGAAATCCCTGGGGTGGAATAACGCTCGAGTGGCAGACACAGTCACCACCACCGGTGCAGAATTTCGACCGTATGCCTGAATTGCCGAAAAACGGACCTTACGACTTCGAACATAAACCAACCATTAAAGAATAGAATCTATATGGAACACGCCTCAGGATTTGTGTTGCCCAACTCAGGGCATAACCGTGACGCCGAAGCCTCAAAAATGGGCATGTGGCTCTTCCTGTTCACCGAATTGCTGCTTTTCGGCGGATTATTCATCGTGTATATGGTGTACAGAATGATTAACCATGAAGCATTCCTGCTTTCGTCTTTCGAACTTGATGTTACCATGGGCACCATCAACACTGTTGTTCTCCTTGTGAGCAGTATGACGATTGCCATGTCGATCACAGCCATTCAGAAAGGAAACATTAAACTTTCGGTCAACCTGTTGTATGCAACCCTCGCAGCCGCTATCATCTTTATGGTAATCAAGTATTTTGAATGGAGCTCGAAGATACATCACGGACTTTTCCCGGGAATGGATTACTACGAAAGTCTGCCCAAAGGTGAGGGATTGTTTTTTTACCTGTATTTTTTCATGACCGGGCTTCATGCGCTACACATTATTATTGGAGCCGTTATTATCGGGGTAGTCATCTACCGCACGAAAAAGGGACTCGTCACCTCAGAAAAATATACCCTGACAGAGAACGCCGGACTTTATTGGCACCTTGTTGACCTTATCTGGATTTATCTGTTCCCATTGTTTTACCTTATTCATTGAAAACATGGAAAATAAAAATTTACATAAAACCGAGAATCATAAAGAACACCACATAAGCAGCTATAAGGACCACTTCAGCACCTTGCTGGCTTTGTTGCTCCTGACTGTTGTGACGGTAGTAGTATCCGTTTTTGGTGCCGATCTCAGATCCCTGTCAGTGGCTACAGCACTGCTCATCGCAACTGTCAAAGTGGTGGTAGTTGCTTATTACTTCATGCATCTGAAGTACGATATGAAACTCTACACATGGCTTGTCGTACTCGTGGCTGTTTTGTTCGTGGCGTTTACTGCCCTTACCAGTATCGAATACTTTAATCGCTAAAAACAATGAGAACAGGAGCATCAACATTTGCAGAAGGCGTCGATCTATCCCTGTATATAATCGCAGGTATTTCGATCGTTTTCCTCATAGGCATTACTGCTGTAATGATTTGGTTCGTATTCAGATACAACAACAAAAGAAACCCGAAAGCCAGTCATATCGAAGGCAATAATACCATAGAAGTGGTTTGGACAGTGATTCCTACAATTCTCGTAATGATCATGTTTTACTATGGATGGGCAGGGTTTAAACCCATGCGCAATGTCCCCGACAATGCTATGGTTGTCAAAGCATACGCCCAGATGTGGAAGTTTTCTTTCGAGTATCCTGACGGAACTTATTCGGACACGCTTGTTGTCCCTATAAATCAACCGGTCAAACTGGAATTGGTTTCGCGGGATGTGCTGCACAGCTTCTATGTGCCTGCTTTCAGAATTAAAGAGGACATGGTTCCGGGAAAAGATAACTTTTTATGGTTCGAAGCCACAGCCGAAGGCAGATACGATGTACTGTGCGCTGAATATTGCGGACAACTGCACTCTTATATGCTCTCGTCCGTTACCGTTGTGCCCCGTCAGCGATACGATGAATGGCTGGCAAAAGCGGCTGCAACCGGTGATGACCATCCAGGACTGGCTGTAATGAAACAGAATGCATGTTTCACCTGCCACTCCATCGATGGCAGCAAACTTATAGGGCCTTCATTCAAGGGCATCTATGGCAAAACCGAAATTGTAGTCACTGATGGAGCTGAACGTGAAATCACCATAGATGACGAATATATCAGCAGGTCAATCAAAGATCCCAATGCAGATGTGGTTCAAGGTTATATGAAAGGTCTGATGATATCATATGAGAACACCATCAACGATCAGCAAATTGCCGACATCATTGAATACATCAAGACACTATAAGTTCTGTCTGAGTGTTTGCTGGCATCAGCAATTAAGGAAAAAATCTTACTATCAAGGCAACAAATCATCAAACAATGAACACACTGAAAATGCTGATGGAACTGAGCAAGGTGAAGATCACCTTTGCCGTTTCGCTTACGACCATCGCCGGCTACCTGCTGGCTAAAGGTAGTTTCGACAGTGGAATGATACTCCCCACCATTGGAATTTTTATTTTGGCCTGCGGTTCTTCGGCTTTGAATCATTATCAGGACAGCGACCGCGACAAGCTAATGAAACGCACACAGGATCGCCCGATTCCTTCAGGACGAATCAGTAGTCTGGGTGCCCTTCTGATAGCCATAGGTTTGTCTGCTTTGGGTTCAGGGCTGATCTGGCTTGGATCTGACTTTGTAGGTTTTCAGCTTGGCTTACTTGCACTGGTCTGGTATAATGGCATTTACACGCCGATGAAACGGCGCACGGCTTTTGCTGTGATACCCGGTTCAGTTATTGGTGCAATACCTCCCGTTGTAGGCTGGGTTGCCGGTGGCGGATCAGTTTTCGATCCCAATGCGCTTATCCTGGCATTTTTCTTTTTCATCTGGCAGGTACCTCATTTCTGGCTACTTATGCTGAAATATGGTGAGGAATATGTAGCAGCCGGTTATCCTTCCATCACTCAGCGGTATGATGAAACCATGATCCGATATATGACCTTCCTGTGGACAGTGGCTACAGCCGTTGCGGCTCTTCTGCTTCCCCTCTCAGGGCTGATACACTCCTCACTGATCACTCTGGTAATTTTGGCTTCGGTAATCTGGCTGGTAGTTGTATTTGCCGGCCTGCTCAGGAAAAGCAAAAGCGCTTTCAACCCGTTTTACTATTTCATGAGGATAAATTATTTTGTCCTTGTAATGATCATCTCCCTTTCGGCAGATCCTTTTCTGGCTTAACTTTTCACTGGCTCACTAATTTCTGCAGGATCACAAATTAGGAACCCCTGCAGCAGCGTTATTTTCAGGAACCTGCACCGCTTCAGCTCCCAAAGTCCTTACTGCGAAAAGCTCTACTAAGTTTCAGAATACCCATTTCAGGGTATTGATGACCATTAAACGGTTTTGTTGTTTTGCATCAAATTCAGCAGCAATGAACCGGTGTTATCTTCTTCAAAATGTATCATTGTCAACACATCAAATTGCACTGATAAGCTTGAATCATAACGTCATACCTGAAATAGCCTTTTGCGACACTGATCCTTCATGCATCTTCCAACAGGATAAATCCTGTTCAGGAAAGTCTTCTCAGCAACATCAAAACCTGATTATATGAAAGCAAAGAATATTCTTGTGTTGTTTTTCTGTTTTGTCAGCTTAGCCTTAACAGCATCCAAACCACCATACTCTTTAAAAGGCAAGGTTATGGCAGACGGTCAAGCAGTTGCTTACGCGACAGTTTCCATTAAGGGAACTTTCAAAGGAACCGTATCAGATCATGCAGGCAACTTTCAATTGGGTCAGCTGGACGAAGGTTATTATACGCTTCATATTCAGTCAGTTGGATTTAAACCAAAAGAAATTGGATTATTGGTGCAACATGAACAGAACTTAACTGTGGATGTCGAACTTGAAACTGATCAGATTGGCCTGAACGAAATTGTTGTTACAGCCAACAGACAGGAAACCAACCGGCAGGAAGCACCGGTAATTGTGAATGTTATCGGTTCGGGTCTGTTTGATGCCAATTCAGCAGTGTGCATGGCCGACGGTCTTAATTATCAGCCCGGCTTGCGCGTGGAGAATAATTGTCAGAACTGCGGTTTTCAGCAGGTACGCATCAATGGGCTTGAAGGACCGTATTCGCAGATTCTTATCGACAGCCGTCCCATTTTCAGCGCTTTGAGCGGTGTTTACGGTATCGAACAAATACCTGTGGCTATGATCGATCGTGTGGAAGTTGTCAGAGGTGGAGGTTCGGCATTGTATGGCTCGAATGCTATTGCCGGCACGATCAACATCATCACCCGCGAACCGCTGAAAAATGGGTTTGACGCTGCGATACAACGATCTTTAATAGGCAACAAGACATCTGATCAGAATATTTCCCTGAGCGGCACCCTTGTCAGCAATGACCACAAAGCCGGCGCAGGCATTTTTGCCATAAAAAGAGACCGCGGTCAATTCGATGCCAACAGCGATGGCTTTTCGGAACTCGGACTGATTGACGGAATGGCTTTAGGTGCCAGAACTTATTACAGAACCAGCCTGAGAAGCAAACTTTCGGCAACGTATCACTTTGTGGATGAATTCAGAAGAGGTGGCAATAAGTTCGATCAGGTTCCGCATGAAACCGACATTACAGAACAAACCGACCACAAAATTCATGGTGGCGAAGTTGTTTTCGACTATTTCGGAAAGAACCAATTGAACAAGCTTTCCATGTACATGGCAGCACAATATATTAACCGCGACAGTTATTACGGGGCCGGCCAAGATGAAAATGCCTACGGACACACAACAGACCTTAGTTTTGTTACTGGCACTCAGTTTACCGCAAACACAAAAAGCAATTTTATTGGCAGTCCGGTTCTGACAACAGGTGCCGAATACCAGACAAACAGCATGCACGACAAAATGCCAGGTTACCAACGCGATCTTAATCAGGACATATACATAGCAGGCCTTTATATGCAGGCCGAATGGAAATTCAAACAAACCACACTCCTGCTGGGTGCACGAACCGACAAACACAACCTGATCAAAAAGGCGATCATCAGTCCGCGTGTTAATCTGTTGCACAGCCTGACTCCCGACCTGCAATGGCGGGCAAGTTTCTCAACCGGATTCAGAGCGCCTCAGGCTTTTGATGAAGATTTGCACATTATTGCGGTCAATGGCGGGGTAATGCTGATTGAACTCGACCCGAACCTCAGGCCCGAGTACTCAAAAAGCATCAGCAGTTCATTTGATTATTATTACAAAATAGGTTTATTAGAAGGGAACCTGATGGCAGAAGGTTTTTATACCTTGCTTGATGATGTATTCGTGCTGGAGACCCTTGAAACAGACGAAAATGGCAATATGCGCGTGGAAAGAAGAAATGGAAAAGGTGCTGTAGTGCGCGGGATCAATGTCGTAAACCGAACAGCTATCTCAAAGAGTCTCCAGGTTCAGCTTGGAATGACGTTTCAACAAAGCAGATATCAGGAAATCGAATTCTGGAGCGAGAATCCGGACACTGAAGGCCTGAAGGCACTGCCGAAATCACCGGATGTGTATGGTTATCTGAGCCTTAATTATAATCCAGCAAAGAAACTAAGCACTTATCTTACAGCAACCTACACAGGTTCCATGAAAGTATTACATTTCGAAGGTTATATTGACCAGGACAGAATTGAAACAACTCCTTCCTTTCTCGATTTGAACCTGAAGGTTGCTTATGAGCTCCTGAGAACCGGCAGATACGGACTGCAACTGGAAGCAGGTGTGCAGAACATATTGAACAGCTATCAAAAGGATTTCGACCAGGGAATGTTTCGTGATGCCGGTTATATGTATGGCCCCATGAAACCACGCACCTACGTGGTTGCGCTGAAGGCTGGCATTTGATGATCAATGAATAATCTCAGGATTCCCGTGCTTGTCGTTATATATCCACTCGGCATCCATGCGTACCATTTCATCCACAGGAATACCACGTTCGGCGGCTTTTTTCTGAACTGATTCAAACCATTCGGGAGTGCCCCTGATGCTCATCATATAAATGGTGATCATATCCTCTCTTCGGGTATATTTCTCGGGGTGTTTCTGATAATCTTCAAACAAGAGGAATTCGGCTTCCATACGGATCCTTTTTTCGATAGGAATCCCTTTTTGCGCAGCATCCTTAACCAAACGCATAAACTGGTCGTTTGAAACACGCAGGTTATCGGCAAAATAATCAATGAGGTCCCTCTGCTGCGGGAAAAACAACCCAAACAGCTGTTCATCGAATTTCCAGGCAAAATTGTGGTGAAACCGCTCGGTGATCATAATCAAAATGATGTCACGTTTCAGGATTTCGTCCTTAAATACAAGTTGGTTTGTCTGGCCGGTTTCGATTCCTTCCCGTCCCCACACAGCCTTGTTGTAATACCAGAAATCTGCATTGCTGAAAGCATTCAGCAATACCCCGTCGCTTTGCCAATTGAAATAATAACTGTCGCCAACGATCAAGATGTTGTATGCTGCTGATTGATTATTTGTATCGAATGAAACAGCAGGGTAAGCCAGTGGCTGCTTCGGTACCGGATTTAACAAATTCATTGCAAGCCAGATATCATCGTCAGGATGGCGCACAACATCAAACTTACGGATCGAGTCGAACCTCATCTCCGGAATCATAGGCCCGTGAATCTTCCTCAGATAAGCAAGTGTTGTGTCAGCAGCCAGTGCTGCACCGTAATAACTCCAATGTGTACCGGTTTGCGGGAATAGCAAAAATTCATGCCTGCCTTTTGACTCAACAAAAAAGCGATTCAGATCAAGTACATTAACCCCATGCTGTTGTAAATATTCCAGAAAAACTTCATAGTTCGGACTCAACTTTGTCTCCCCCTCATATTTTGAAGGAAACTTTTCGGGATAAAAGCTGCCTTTACCCGGCTCGAACACAACTGCCAGCGTAATACCCAGTGAAGCAAGAGTGTCCTGCACACGCTTCAGCTGCTCCGACTTACGTTTCCAAACCGCATCACCTACAAAAAAGTGACCCAGATAGGCTTTGATATAGTCTTCCTCAAATAACTCGCCTTCCTTACCAACGATGACTCCTTCGGCATTAGCTTCGCTGAAAACTGAATACTTAATCTGATTATTCAGCCTTACCAGCCAGTCGTGGAAACCTATGGAAGACTCAATCCTTTCATTAAAATCTTGCTGAAATGTTGCATTGACCCATGATTCCCAATTCAGACTGTCGATGTCTGGCTGTTTGGTGCGGTTGAATGCTCCTTGCAGGGGAAACTGCGGAAAAATATCAAAGCTTCGCTGGACCTCAGGCAAAATGAGCAACAAAAGAATGAGAATAAAAAAGGTATTTTTCAAAACCGTTGTCATGGCAGCGTCAAGACTACATTTTTACAAACTTGCGTACAATGCTATTTTCCGGTGTTTCGGCAATGATGAAATATACCCCTGGTGCAAGCTCCTGAACAGGAGGATAGAATACACTTTCATCCGATTGAAGCCCTTTGTTTTGGGCAAACCACAGAACCCTTCCGGCGCCATCAAGCATCCGCAATGAAGTATATGTTTGTCCATATGAATGGTATATAACAGTTAGTTTGTCAGTAATGGGATTGGGGTACACAGTCAGTATCGGTTTCACCTGAACTGATTCAGGTTCGAAAGTGGGAATGGAATAAGCAGGAAAAACAATGTAATCAACTTTGGCACAATCTTCTCCATTGCTTACGCTGTAATCTTTGGAATATAACCATGAAAGTCGCAGCAACCCGGCAGGAAGCAGCACTGCATGGCGTGTCCAGGCAACCTCGCCTGACCAACGGGCAAGTTCTTCACCATTAACCGAAAAATGCAGAAAATCATAATTAGCCTCTGAAGAAACTTTGTAGTAGAAAGAAAGTGTGTCCGGAATAGCTACATCATAATCCAGGAACAGACTTGATGATTGATTGTCATAAATCACACCCGAACGGGCAGCATATGATCCCTCAAAAGCAGGTACCTGATTGTCAGCATACCAAGGGGCGTTGCCACCTGTCTGCCACTCGAATGATGTAAACCCGCCCGACTCAAAATCCTCAACCACACTTGATATGATAAGGGGATAAGTATGGTAGTATGAAAACTCCTTGTCGCCTATCACATGCAGATTGACACCAATAACAGGCGGCACTTCGGTTTCATCGGAAAGACTGACCTGGAATGCTACTTCCCAGTAGTTTTCATGCGCGAATATTTCTGTTTGTTCCGGTTCGCCCAGAACTGTCAGGCCGTCAAATTCACTTGTCAACACAGCCATCGCAGTGGTAATATCGGCACCGCCTGAGTTATAAAGATTCATTACGAGATCAGCAGTTTCACCGGGTTCAAGAATACCGTTATTGCCATCAACAACAATCATGGAAGTCATCTCTACCACAGGCGCCTGAGCATTGAAAGTTATGTTACGGGTCCAGCTTCCTTCCGGAGCATCAAGGGTCAGTATAAAATCAGCCTTATGGCCATGCGGCACAAAGCGGTCTGTCAGTATCAGAAAGGTATTTTCCTGCGTTACTTCTTCTTCTATAGCCATTGGCGGAAAACCATCTGCTGACTCAACCACATCAAAATACGGATCAGCGGTAGTCAGTTGTACTTGTGATGCACTCAACGCGAAACTGTTCATGTTGGTAAACTTCAGATCAAGCCTAAAACTCTCACCATAAATGATTTCATCTGCAGGTTCGGCATTTACTGCTGCATCCATCAGGACACCTTCGGTGGATAGATAAAATGTTTTGTAGCTTTTCAGTTTGTTGTTATCCATAACGGACACGCGCAATGGCACCTCATCAAGAAAAGCATCAACAACACCACTAAGATGTCCATCGGTTGACAGTTCAAGGCCTGTTACAGTTGTTAACGGTTCAAAGCGATTATATCTCAGCTGTAACGGAATGAATGTTCCGCTGGTATTCATCATCACAAAATTCTCACCATCACCTGCTGAAAGTCCTGCATAGCGCCTGATGTATGAAGCAATATTCTGATATCCGTAATTAAAAACTATGCGGCCATCACTATAAAGTGTAACAACAAAATTAGTCTCTGAAGTATTGGTTTGGCCCACTACAGAGAGCTTCCACCTGAAACGGCAGTAATCCTCACCGGCTTCATACCAGATGCCATCTCCATCACCTGAAGCAATCACGAAAGTGTTCGACATCAAAGGCGATATCACACGGTTCTGCAGGAAGTAAGTTCTGCCATCAATATAGTAAGGCCAGGGCATCAGTGATGCATCAAACCTGAGATATCCGTCAACTGTGGCATAGATCTCGTCGTATAATTCGCCATAAAATGGGAAGCTGAACGGAAGCTGCACTTTGGCATATCCGCTGTTGTTATTGGATAAGCTTAATTTATCTCCTTCAAAAACAGGAACTTCAGACACAGAATCTATACGTACATAATCATCAGCCAAGGACCAGCGATAGGGAGGAGTGCCTCCTGATGCCTCGAGATTATAGCTATAATACTGGTACTGCTCCAATGGAGGAAGCTCTTCTGTGACAATGTCTACAGGGTTATGTGAACATGAAGTCACAACACTCATCATAGTAAGGTCATTGTTTAAAATTCCTGAACCACCTGAAGCAACAGTTTCAGTTTCTCCATTGGTGTAGTCTATAACTGAAAAACTGTTGATCATTCCGCTGCTTTCACCGGCCGGATCATTCTCGTGTACCATCAGAAAAATTTTAACAGTCTGATCTGGATTAATGTACGACAGCAACGGATTCAGGTCGAGGCCAATCTCTATGGTTTCGCTGGCACCGGCACCCTGCATGGGATTGCAACCGCCCTGAAAATCGAAAACCGGAAAATTAAGTATATACTCAGGTTCTGTATCAGTTGTGTTGGTTGACATTCCCACACTGACTTTCAATTTGTTGCGGCACGGATGGGTAATGGTTACTTTAGCTGTGAGTAAAGGCTGAAGATCGGCACTTGCATCGGCGACCACAACCACATTATTCCAGATTCCTCCCTGCTGAAAAAGGTCGGCTACTGTTTTATACATCATATATGAGAAACCTTCATCGCCCCATCCACTGATGGAGCCGTAAGTGTTGGCCATTTTAAAACCGCCTATCTCCCAATCGCGGACATCAAGAATGCCATCGCCATTGAGATCGATATCGTTGGTAAACTGGCCGTCGTTGTTGTAGTCCCATCTGATCAGGTCATGGTAGCCCACAATGGTCATGGCGTGATTGGCTGAATTCCCCCATTGGATGATCACGTGTTTACCTGCTTCGGGTGTGCCCTGTGGCAGCACTGTTGGCGGATAGCTGAACTCAGCATAAAAACATGCCACCCCGCCATATTGTGATCCATTTCCGCGGTCATAAATCCATTGTTTCAAAGTTTCGATCCCTTCAGGTGTATTTGTTTTAATGGAATAAATATCGTGAATACGGTTTTGCATGCTGCTGAGATAGTTTGCATATCCGCTCATCCATCGTGATGCTCCGCCGCTGGCAATGCCTCCGTAAGTTTGCACACTGGGGTTACCCAATCTTTTGACGATTTCAAAGGTCTCATAGTAACTAATCCCTGCGTTGCTTCCTCCATTTAGAAAGTTATAGGTAAAGTGCGTGGCCAACTGGTTCTGTGGCTGGTCGCCTGGAACGTTGCGAAGCACATTCAACTCATATGTCAATGCATTACCGATACTGGCCGATTGACCGCATTCGAGGCCTACCTGGGCTATCAAAGGCCTGAAAAAAGGTGTTGCCGAATTATCTACTACTGTCGGTAACATACCTTTCTGTGACTGATCCGGCAGCTTTAGTGGTTTCAGAGACATGAGCATCAAGGAATCGTATGTACTCATCGGAATGAGTTTGGGTTGTCCGGCTGGATATAATCCAATTGTGACATCCTCCTGTGCCAGGCTTACAGGACAATATAGTGTTGCAATGAGAAACGATAGAGCTAATGCAAATCGGGTTTTCATAAAAAATACAATTTAATTTCAGGCGGTGAATTTAATAATTAAACGCCAACACAGCTATGTCGTGAGGGTACTTATTGATTTCTAACCCGGATTATCGCGTAAATGCGTATCTGATGATGTTTGCGCCCATCTGCAGTGCCTTCAGACGAGTTTCTTCGGGGTTGCTGTGTATTGCAGCGTCTTCCCAGCCATCGCCCAGGTCAGTTTCATAGGTGTAGAAACACACCAGTCTGCCTTCATATACAAGTCCGAAACCTTGTGGTGGCTTTCCGTCGTGCTCATGTACCTTTGGAAGTCCATCAGGAAATGAGTACTTCTGCATGTAAATCGGGTGTTCAAAAGGAAGTTCGATGAAATCCAGTTCAGGAAATACTTTCTTCATCTCGTGCCTTACAAAAGCGTCCATGCCATAATTATCGTCTATATGCAGGAAACCTCCAGCAAGAAGATAATTACGCAGGTTTTCCGCCTCACTCTGATTAAAAAGGACATTTCCGTGTCCGGTCATATGCACAAACGGAAAGTTGAACAACTCAGGACTGCCCACATCCACGGATACTGTCTGCGGATTAATGGAGGTGTTGATATTCGCATTGCAAAAAGCAGCAAGATTGGGCAGCGATGTTGGATTTGCGTACCAGTCACCACCTCCCCTGTACTTCAGCACCGCAATCTGCACTTCGTACTGGGCATGTGTCACCAGCACCAGAAAAAACAACATGGTTGAAATCAACAGTGGCTTCATAAATCTGTTCTCAATTGGTTTTTCACATGAAAACCCATGCAGGCAGCCAGTGCAGCTGTTTCGGTACGTAATCTGGCCGTACCGAGGCTGACCGGAAGAAAGCCGGATGACTGCGCCCTGGCTACTTCATTCTTACTGAAATCTCCTTCAGGCCCAATCAGAACCATTACTTTTTCACCTTGTCTGATCATGTTGTAGAGATTTTCGCGCTTGCTGTCATCGATCCATGCAATGAACTTCTGGCCGTTGTATGGTTTCCGGAGAAGTTCATCAAATTTAACCATTGGATTCAGTATGGGAAGCCGACTCTTCAGTGACTGCTTCATCGCTGACAGAACAACCCTGTTTAGCCTTTCCAATTGCACATGCCTTCGCTCCGAATGCTCTGATGCAAAAAAACTTACCTCATCAATGCCTATCTCGGTAGCCTTTTCCAGAAACCATTCAGTACGGTCGGCCTGCTTGGTCGGACCTATCGCAATATGAATACCGAATCCCTCCGCATCATCACCTCTCCTGCGTGTGGTTAAATCAGCAACACAGCCGCGGGGATCGGCACGCGAGAGCACACCCTTGTAAAACCATCCCTTGCCGTCAGTAAACAACACCTCATCACCTGCTTTCATCCGCAACACCCTGACACAATGTACGGATTCCTCAGCGGTTAACTGCACTTCGCCTTCTGTCGCTCCGGGAAGATAAAACAGGTTCATAATGTTGACTCAATTATTACATGACACAAAATAACGGACAAGATTGAAGAAAGATCAAATATCCATTACCTGCTACTTCGGAATGATCTGTTCTACTGAATCAGTACTAATTTTTGCTGCACACGTGTTCCTCCGGCCATTGCCTCAACCATATACACTCCTGTTGAAAGTCCTGTCATGTCAATGGCAAGGCTTTCCTTAATCACGCCATTATAAGTGAATACTACTCGTCCTTCCGGGTTTAAAATACGCAATCCACTTAATGGACTCAGTTTTCCTGCTGATAGAGTAACTATTCCGTTTGCCGGGTTTGGAGCTATAGTTATTCCAATTGAGGCGACAAAATCTTCGACTCTGACTGTTGGTCCGAGTTGAACATCGGTCAGATAGATAGGATTGCCATAGAAACTGTAGGTTTCGAATGCCACACGAACATCGGTTTTACCAATCCAGGGATTCAGATTAAGGGTGATACAATCAGCTCCCCACTCAACGCCACACCAATCCCACACGTTAACAGGCATAAAACCATCACTTTTGGGATGTGTGGCAAAGTTGCCGCTGCCATTTTCAGCATCAGCAAACAAACGGTACCAGGTTTCACCGCAATCATCCGAAATATAAACTACCAACGAATCGGCAAACTGATCATGTCTTTGTGCATAGGCATGGCGGAAGCTCAGGTTGATGTTGTCGAAGCCACGCAGATCGAGTAAGGGCGACACAAGCCTGTCGCGCTGACCAATAGCATAATAGTTATAGAAGTTGACTGAGGCCGCTGTGTTGATTGGATTGAGCCCGCCGACAGGCACAATCTCCCAGGTTACATCATTATCCGGGTTTTCTACCAACCACCCTGAAGTCCCAAATACTGAATCTTCAAAGGATTCCGTGAATGGAAGAGGCAGGCCGCCAACGGTAATCATATCAAAACTTATTTTGGTTGAAGGGCCATTAAGATTGCTTACGGTCAGACTAACAGTATAAGTCACAGGCTCTTCGAAAACCACCTCCGGATGTTGTGAGAATGCATTGGTTCCATTGACAAAAGTAACTGATGAAGGTGTAAACACCCATTCCCACTCGCGGGGCATATACTGTGTTTTATCGGTAAAGCGGACTTCGCCTCCGACACATACAACTTTCTTATCTGCTTCAAAATCCACTTCGGGCAGCAGCGTTGAACTCACAGTGATATAGGCTGTTTTTGTTATTGAGTTACTGCCAAAATCATTTGATGTGGTAAGTGTTACGCCGAATACACCTTCCTGATTGTATACTATTCCGGCCGGATTCTGCTCGATGGAAGTGGAAGGCTCAGCACCTTCAAATTGCCATAACCATTCCTGTGGAACACCTGCTGTGAGGTCGCTGAATGAAATATTCTCGCCAAGTGGAATCAGTGTTTCATTGGCCTGAAAATCAGGTTCGGGTTCGAAAGGAATTCGGACATATGCCCACCAGGTACCCCATCGGTCACCACCCGAAGGCAGCTCAGCATACTCCTGCAAAACCCAGAAATCAACTCCGTTGACTGGATCGAGCATAGTGGCAGAATAGTCGCCCCAGCGGTTGCGCCCGCCTCCGAAAGTTTTGTAATAGGGTGCCTTACCATCTTTATACTGATAAGGATCGCGAAACGTATTCGGCTCATCCTGATGCGAGCGGAATGAGTAGGCAGCACTGGCATACTGGTTGAGTGAAAAGTTATTGTGTCCGATCATGATGTCCTCAAACTCATTTACGGCAATGGTCGGAAAAGCATATGACATCACGCCTGTGGGATCATCCACGCGTCCACGCTGCAAAATCTCACCTTCAGGACTAAGCTCCCACCACTGAACCGCTGTCCGCTGCGGATTGTTGGCCGGTAGAAAAACATGGTGCACTGCCCATATTTTATTGTTTCTGAACACAACATTTTCCATACGGTGATCAACAGAATTGATCAGTTGAGGCGAACCTAACTGAGGCAGAAAATCACCGTTGTTTCCGGCCCAACCTGCCCAGGGGTTGGGCGTGCCTACATCTCCTATCTTCGAAAACACCGGATTGTCAACGGCTCCACTCACCTTAAACATGCTGATATAACCGTTTCCGCCAGAGTTGGAGTTGGCCGAAGAAACCAGATACAGGTTTTCTTCTTCCTGATCAAACGTGATTGCCGGCACCAACGTGAAACCGAGGTTTGTCGCAAACCTTGTGAAATCTATTGAGGCATCACCAGCATACATCGCATGCTTATCAAACACATATACCGTGCTGTAAAAACCATTGCCAAACATATTGCCAGAAACACCTATCCATTTGTCGTTGAACCCCATGCTTGGATAGTCGAACCAAACCTGATTCTGCGGATCGGCTATGAATGAGTAAAGAAACCAGTTGCCTGTTGGGTCAGATGTTTCCGTAACTCCCATGTAAATCCTGGATTCACCTGCCTGACTTCCCGAACAAGTCACAAAAATCCATCGGTCTTCGTATGAATCATACAGAATCTTGGGGTCAAAAGTGTTCCCACCAGGCAAACCCGACCAAAATAATCCAAGACTGACAGTTGACAGTGCATTTCCGACTCGATCCTGAATGCGCACTTCTGTATTCAGGGTAACCATCAGATGATCAGGTCCGGGGGCACCGTTGACATCAGGAGGAATTGAATTTCCCGAATCATACAAGCCCATAAAGCTGGTATCGGGGATGGGAGATACTTCACGGTTTGTTTTGATTACTGACCCGCTCCTCGTTTCCTCCATAAACACAACCGCTGCCGGGTCGATTTCAAATTCGGGGTGATAAACAACCGGATTGGGCTTCCTGAAGGCACGTGCCTGATAAGGCTCGTAAAACCGTGCATCTGTTTCAATCTGTGTCCAGGAACGTTTAATAAAAGCCTCAGAAGCACCCTGATAGCGTTCGGTGAATGACTGAGCCAGCAACTGAAGCGCAAAGGTCAGCGACAGTGCGGTGAGGAGTATATTACGGTTATGCATACGTGGTAATTGGGGTAGATGGTTAATGAAAATGTTCAACAATTAGTCTTTTAGAATAACGAGTTTTTTCACCAGTGGGGTGGTTCCTTCTATGCGTAAAACATAAGTACCGTTAGGCCAGCTGTGCACCGGAATAGTTGTATGCGCAGCCTCGACCCTTCCGCTGTATATGGCTTTGCTATTCTGATCCAGAATACTGTAAAGGCTTCCAATCAGACTGTTATCAACAGTAAAAATCACTTCCTTCGAGGCAGGAACGGGGAACAGATGAACCATCGCAGCAGCATTTGCCGCAGGGTTTTGTGTCCCGGTAACTGTTGTTACCACTACATCGGTAAGGTACAGGTTGTTGCCGAACTGATTGAAGGACTCAAACCGCACGACAATATTTGCCATTCCGGCCCATGCACTCAGGTCAAGCTCGGGGCAATCAACATTTGGATTTCCTGAACACCACTGAGTTTCATCAACAGGTTCGAAGGCTTGCATAGTAGTTTCGGCAGTCACAAATGCACCCTGACCATCAGGGCCATTGGCATACACGCGCTCCCAGCTTTGTCCGCAATCGGCCGAAACACTGATGATCAACGAGTCTTTTTGAGTAAATCGTTGTGCATAAGCATAATCAAAGCTGAGATACACATTCTCGTAGTCCTCAAAATTTAATACCGGTGTGAGCAGGTAATCCCTGGCACCCATTGTAGTGTAGTTGTAGAAATTCAGCCAGGAAGCTGTGGTTCCGTCAGTCAGGGTTTTCAAAGCCCAGGTTCTTCCGTTATCGGGATTTTCAACAGCCCAGTCAATGTCATCATAGGACTCAACAGCAAAACTTTCTTCAACAGGAAGCTCGATGCCACCTGTCTGAATGTATGCCTCGAAGGTGAGCGTGTTCGATCCGGTAGGGTTGGATGCTGTTAGGCTGACATCATAGGTTGCATTGGCATTGAACACGACCACAGGATGCTGTGATATCTCTGAAGTGCCGTTCACAAAAGTAACATCAGAGGGAGTAAAACTCCATAGCCAGCTTTCAGGACAGTTTTCGGACATATCGGTAAATTCGACAGCCAAACCCGAACAACCGGTAGTTTCGGAGGCTGCAAAATCTACCATTGGCGCTTGCGCAGGCTGCACTGTGATATAATTTTCCATTGTCAGGGTGTCGGAACCAATCGGGTTAGTGACAATAAGTGTAACAGCATAAGTTCCTTCCTGCTCATAAACAATGTTTTGCGGATGTTGTTCGGTCGAAGTTGAAGGAGTAGCACCTTCGAATGTCCATTCCCAGGTGTAAGGAACACCAAGCGTAAGATCCGTGAAAGAGATTCCGCAATTGGCATAGGGTTCTGTAGTGGCTGCTTCAAAACCGGCCTCAAGAGTTCCGTAATAAGGTGGTGAACTCCACAAGCCGCGGCCGTAAGTTCCGGCCCGGATTACATCGTTGGAAGGATTCTCCGCATCGTAGTAAATTTCAAGTTCTGTAACCCTTCCGGCAGCAGGAAATCCATCGGAATAGGCTAACCATTCACTCATACTTGCATCCCGGTAAAAAATGCCGATGTCCGTTCCGAGGTACAAGCCTTCATTGCTGTTTTTGTAGTAGGCAATGGAGTTAAAACTTACATTCGGCAGGTTTGCCGAAATATTGTCCCAGGTCTCACCTTTGTCTGTGGATTTATAAATTTTATTTTGCTGAGCGATATAAACCACATTTTCGTCAAAAGGACTGGTTTCAATAGCTGTGATATTGTTTGTAATGGGCAGATTTCCGGTGAGGGTAGTCCATTGAACCGAAGATGCTTTTACGTTGTCCGAGCGATACAACCTGTTTCCACTGGCTGCATAAAGAATATCCGTGTTGGCTCTTGATTGTCCGAGCACGCTCATATTACTCGAACTCATGGTCGAGATCTTGGTCCAGCTTACCGATGAAGGATTGCCAGCCTTAATGTTGGTGCTGCGCCAGATATTTTTGTATCCAATGAACATTACATTGGGATTTTGGTGGTCGATGACAAAAGGAGTCACCCATGCACCGCTTTCATTGATGCCATTTGAACCGTTTCCGGCAATTTGTCCCTGATTTGAATGATTGAAATGGCGGTACACCGGACCGTAATACAGAGTTGAGTAGCTATATCTGTGGTCTGTAGGATCGAAGGCACACTCCATGCCATCGCCACCGTTCACGGCGATCCATTCTCCATCAGCCATGGTTGAGGTTCCGTTGTCCTGATATCCGTTGATCACATAATCGCGTTCGGTGAGGCTCTGTCCGATTTTATAGGCCTGGCTTATCACTAGTCCGTTAGAAATCTCCGTCCAGGTTTGTCCGCCATTGGCCGTCCAGTAAAACCCACCATCATTGCCGGCATAAAGTCTGTCGTTAATCGGCGAATATTCGAGTATATGTAAATCGGCATGAACAGACGGCACATTGCAACCTCCATACCAATGGGAGTTAATGGCCCAATTTTGGCCACCATTCACTGATTTAAAGTTGTTTACTCCACCTGCATGGATAATGTCGGCATTGTTCGGGTCAACTGAGATGTCCAGGTCATACCAGGCCTGACCACCGCTGCCTCCGTTGCAGTCCCAACTCATGATGTTGGGCGAGGTAGAACGGGTGGTAAAACTAAGCCCTGCGTCCAGTGAACGATAGAGACCTTTAAAAGAGTCGGAATTGGTGATCAGGAAATAAACAATATCGGGATTTGCCGGCGACACACCGATAACACCGCGTGCTCCTCCGGGAAGCCCGTTGCTGATCACCGAGAAGTTCTCGCCTCCATCCGAAGAACGGTAGAAAGTGCCGCCCGAGGCTGCATACACCGTCATGGGATCACCGGGTTTGTAAGCAATCTCTTTGAAATTTCCGGATGCTTTCATGGTCCAGCTTTGTCCGCTGTTTACCGATTTGAAAATTCCCGATGAGGTGGCAGCAAGTATCTCGAAGTAATTCACCGGATGTTGAATCAATCTGCCGACAGTGGCGTTGCCCATTCCGGAATTGGAGGCATCAAATGTGACGCCACCATCGTTGCTGCGCCATACGCCCAGACCGGGAGCGTCGCCTGCATCTCTGTCGCCTGTACCGATAAGCACCAGATCGGGATCGTTGTAATCAACGATGATCGAAGAAACACCCAACGTAGGCAGGATGTCGGTATGCGTTATCCAGTTATCGCCATGGTCGTAAGTAATCCAAAGACCGCCCGATGGTGCGCCAACGTACAGAATGTCAGGGTCAGTTGGGTGAAAGGCAATGGCATTCAACCTGCCAAGGCCACGATATCCGTTGTAACCCGAAGGGACGGTAAATGGCCCCAGTGGCGTCCAATCGCCGTATAATGACCGCTCTCCGTTCCCAAACCAATGCTGCCAGGCTGCATAATCACGTCCCGGGTCGGGGCGCGTGCCATCGGGCATCACCCGCTGGCCCATCATGTATTCCCAACGTTTAAATGGTTTCCATCCTGATCCTTTGGTCACCTCACGGCCTTCCCAATACAGGTTAAAAGCACGCTGAACCTCAAAAAAATTCACCGAATGGTCCTGCATCATTTCTACCCAATGTGGATACTGAGCCAGCTCTGCATCAGAGTATTTCTGCTGTGCCTGACCAGAAAACGATACCATAAGCCCGAAAAACAGGGCGGCGAGAACACTGTAAAATCTGTTAATCATCGTGTAAGATTGTGATAAATTGTTGAATACTATTGTTAAGCTACAAAAATAGCGTTTATAATGAAACCGGAATGCTGATCAGTTCACTTTTTGACCGAACAGAATGCAAAACAAAGCAGCCGGCTTAGATTCATATGAGATTTAGACAACAAAACAATGAATTTTGTTGCATCAGGCACACTCTAGAATTCCGAAGTAAAATGAAATCTGATGTCAGGATATTTTTCCTGCGCAGTTTGAAGGGCATAAGGCGAATCGGCCAGAAAGACATCTCGTTTTTCCTTGTCGTAGGCCAGAAAGGATGATTTCCTCATCTTGAAATCTTCAAGCATAGCTTTATTGCTGCTGGTGATCCATGCGGTTTTGTACAACTGAATGGGTTCGTAGCGGCAACTGGCTCCGTATTCGTGCAACAAGCGGTGCTGAATGACCTCAAACTGCAAGGCGCCTACTGTTCCGATAATCTTTCGTCCGGTAGCTCTTCCTGTGAATAGCTGTGCAACACCCTCGTCGGTGAGTTGTTCCAGACCTTTGGCCAGTTGCTTGGATTTCATGGGGTCGGCGTTTTCCACATAGCGGAACAGCTCTGGCGAAAAACTCGGAATGCCTTTGTAGTGCAACATTTCGCCTTCTGTAAGGGTGTCACCGATCTTGAAATTCCCGGCATCGTACAAGCCAACAATGTCGCCCGGAAAAGCCTCGTCCACAACGGATTTTTTCTGAGCCATGAAAGCGGTCGGGTTCGAAAACTTCAGGTTGCGCCCTAAGCGTATATGGTAATAGGGTTTGTTGCGCTCAAATCTGCCCGAAACTATGCGCACAAACGCAATACGGTCGCGGTGGTTGGGGTCCATATTGGCGTGTATCTTGAACACAAACCCGCTGAATGCCTCTTCGGCCGGGTCAACATGCCGCTCTTCTGCCTCGCGGCCAATAGGTGTTGGAGCTATCCTGATAAAACAATCGAGCAGTTCCTTCACCCCGAAATTGTTTAGTGCACTACCGAAAAACACCGGACAAATAGCGCCACTCAGGTAATCATCCACAACAAAGGTGGGATATACCCCTTCGGCCAGGTGCAGCTCTTCGCGCAGCATATCGGCATCGTCACCAATGTATTTCTTCAATTCCGGCTGGTTGATGTCGCTGAACGAAATGCCTTCCTCAATATATTGTTTGCTGGGCTCAAAAAGGTAGAGGCTACGGTCGAAGATGTTGTACACCCCCTTAAAAAACTGTCCTATATTGATGGGCCAGCTTAGGGGCGTTACCTTCAGGTTAAGCTTCTGCTCTATTTCGTCGAGCAGGTCGAAGGCATCCTTGCCCGGTCGGTCGAGTTTGTTGATAAAGACAATAATTGGGGTATTGCGCATGCGGCAAACCTTAACCAATTTTTCTGTTTGAGGTTCAACGCCTTTGGCCACATCAATCACCACGATCACACTGTCCACTGCCGTAAGCGTGCGGAAGGTGTCCTCAGCAAAATCCTGATGGCCTGGCGTATCGAGAATGTTGATCATCAGGTCGCGGTATTCGAAACCCATCACAGAAGTAGCAACTGAAATTCCCCTCTGCCGCTCAATTTCCATCCAGTCGGAAGTGGCAGTTTTCCTGATCTTGTTTGATTTAACAGCCCCTGCAACCTGAATGGCGCCGCCATAAAGCAGAAGCTTCTCGGTAAGCGTGGTTTTCCCGGCGTCGGGATGGCTGATGATGGCGAAGGTGCGCCTGCGGCTGATCTCTTTTTTCAAACTCATGAAGAAAATTTCGGCAAAAATAAGAAGAATTGCCCGTTGGGCGTTGCGGGTTCCGTGAACCGTGTTCCGTGTTCCGTGTTCCGTGTTCCGTGTTTCGTGTTCGGTGTTCCGTGTGGCGGGTTGCGGGTTGGGCTGGATTTAATTTAAGTTTCACCTTTCTGGCCGAAGTCGTTGGCAGGAGGCTTTCACACAGGGATTCAGCCACATCAAAAATCTAAAATCGTAAATCTAAAATCATTGTTTTCCATATATTTACGACTGAAGATCGACGAATTTAAGATTTTAGATCAGGTCTGAGTCAATTGATAGAACAAGGCGCTTTGTTTGGTTGTGGGACAAGTCCTAACATGAAAACATGCCACTTACAACCTAAGTATTTACTAATGTAGCAGGGAAAAAATAAAGAAATAAAAAGATAATGGAGGTTTTTCAACCTATCCGCATCAGGTGGACGGACTGACGTTAGCTGCCTCAACCTAAATTGGCAAACTTTGATTTCTTGAGCTAACGTTCGGATTTTTGAATGAGTTAGAACTGACATGAAAAAGGAATTTATAAATACTTGACATTCTGTAATTAATAAAATAGTCTGTCAGAAGCATTAAAAATATATTCACATTAAATCATATCTTTCGGTGAATATGTTCATTAATAGTTATTCTTTTTGTAAGAAAAACAATGTACTCAAGATATCTTAGTGGCAGAACAAAGAACCGAATTGATTCAGGAAAAGCGATTGTTGTCATTGGTCCGTGACAAGTGGGAAAAATAACCCTTATCGAATCAATCCTTAAATCAAAAGATTATCTTCTCCCTGATGGTGATGACCCTAAAACACGAACTTTACTAACAGAACCAAATACAGAGCAGATTCGAAGGATTTTAGGGAATTATAAATATGTCTTCATTGATGAAGCTCAAAGAATTGAGGGAATAGGGCTTACTATGAAAATAGTAAAAGATAGATTTAAAAACGTTCAATTATTTGCAAGTGGCTCATCCTCTTTTGATTTGTCAAATAAAATCAATGAACCTTTAACTGGCAGAAAATGGGAATATCATTTATTCCCGATTTCATGGGAAGAATATGAGAACCATCACGGTTTATTATACGCAGAGCAGAGTTTAGAGAATAGATTACTTTAAGGTTTTTACCCTGATGTATTAAATAACGTGGGAGATGAAGTTAGTATTTTGCGTAACTTAGTAAACAGCTATTTGTACAAAGACATACTTTCAGATGCAGATATACGAAAGCCGGAGGTTCTTGATAAGCTTGTTCAAGCCCTGGCTCTTCAGATTGGAAGTGAAGTTAACTATTCAGAATTAGCTCAAACTGTAAACGTAGATAAGAATACCGTTAGTAAATATATTGACATTTTAGAAAAAGGTTATATAGTTTTCAAGCTGAGTAGCTTTAGCCGAAACATCAGGAATGAAATAAAAACAAACAAAAAGATTTATATTTATGATAATGGGATAAGAAATATGGTAATTGGTAATTTCAATCCAATAGAACTAAGGACTGATAAAGGTGCTCTTTGGGAGAATTTTCTTATTTCAGAAAGGATTAAGCAGAATGAGTACAAGCAAAGTCTTGCTCACACCTATTTCTGGAGAACGAAACAACAACAAGAAGTTGATTTCGTAGAGGAAAATGGAGGAAAAATTTTTGGTTTTGAATTTAAGTGGCAGAAAAAGAAAAAACAGAAATTGCCAAAAACATTCACTGAAGCGTACCATGCTGAAACAAAGATAATTGATAGAGAAAATTTTAGAGAATTTGTCAGAATTGAATAATGCCAGCGCCTGACACGCTCTATAAAAAAATGCCGGGAAAGTTGGTTATTCAAGGACTGTAGTCCGCTCCAACTTTTCGCGCTCCTTGATTCAGGATAAAAGCACGCAATCCCTTACGGCACTTACACTCGAGCGTTCGGCAACCAAGCTTGTATCATAATTGTTATTCCGCACCAAACTAATTCATAACTTGCACGCCTAATGCACCTCCGGCCATGTCGGTACAGATCAGTTTGGTGTCTTCAAAACGCGACCTGAGGCAGTTTATTTACCTGCCCGAAAAGATTCACCGCGACCACGAAGGATGGGTGCACCCTCTTTATGCCGACGAATTCAGCTTTTTCAGCCGGAGCCGCAACCCGGCTTTCCACAATTGTGATACGGTGCTGGCACTGGCACACAATAACAGGCAGGTTTCGGGCCGGATCATGGGCATCATCAACCATGCGGCAAATGAACGAAACGGTCAGTTCCACGCACGCTTCTGCTTCCTGGAAGCCTACCCCGATGGCGAAACCGCCTGTGCACTGCTCGGTTTTATCGAAAACTGGGCCGTGGGAAAAGGCATGCACAAACTCGTCGGGCCGCTCGGCTTCTCCGACAAAGACCCGCAGGGCATGATGGTTGAAGGCTTCGGACAACTGCCGGTGATTGCTACCAACATGAATTTCGCCTGGATGAACGAGCTGCTTGCCGCACACGGATACAGAAAGGAAATCGACCTCGTCAGCTATCTGGTTCACGTGCCTGACAACATTCCGGCTTATCTGTTGAAAAGCTGTGAGCGCATCGAACGAAACTGCCATCTGAAGCTGATGGAGTTCAGTCGCAAAAAAGAGCTGAAACCCTGGATTATCCCTATCTTCAGGCTGATCAACGAAACCTACCAACCCATCTACGGCTTTATGCCGCTCAGCGAATCGGAGATGAAGGAACTGGCCCGCCGCTACCTTCCGGTGCTTAATCCTGCATTCATCAAAGTTGTCGCAGACAACGACAACTCACCGGTTGCATTCCTCATTGCCATGCCGGAATTAAGTCAGGGAATCAGGAGAGCGCATGGAAGAATCTGGCCTTTCGGCTGGATACATATCCTCAGGGAAGCCCGCAGAAGTAAGCTGCTCACCATGCTGCTCGGCGCCATTCACCCCGAACAGCGCGGCAAAGGCATTGATGCTCTGATGGCTGTCAGGCTGCTGCAGTCGGCGCAAAAAGCCGGACTTACGCTTATCGACAGCCACCTCGTGATGGAAACCAACACCCGTATGCGTGCCGAATACGAACGCATCGGCGGAACAATCCACAAAAGATTCAGGATATACGCAAAAACCCTCAGAACAACAGACTGTCCGGAGGGTTTTTGATTGTGCGTTCGGAAGAAGCGCGCAATATGGTGTTTACCTATGGAATCACAATACGGCCTGTTTTACCGAAACTGTTGTTGCCAAACCTGACAAAATACACACCGGAGGCGGCATAAGACATATCCAGCGTATAGGAATAAACTCCGCCGGCCTGATCAATACGGTTTTCGACCAGTTTGTGCCCTAGTGAATTATACACATTGAAAATCAGCGTTTCGGCAAATTCACGGGTGGTCAGAGCAACTGTAAATTGTTTGTTACCAAAGGGTTTAATGGTCAGACCATTGTTGGCAGAAGCTAACTCATCAGCGCTGGTGTACAGGGTGATGTCAACCATATAATCTTCTGTTTCGCCGTATTCGGTACCTTCGCAGGCATCATCCGGAACATCTTCGTTCCAGTTGGTCTTTGCCCGCATCATATGCATCCCGAGAGGAGCATCTTCGGTAAGGGTGATGGGGATAACCTTGGTGAAGTTTCCTGAACCCTGACCGGGGGCAATTATTTCGTTGTCAACAACAAGTTCATCGAGTTCATACACGAAATTGTCGTTGAAATCAATCCACACACGTATATGCTGGTTGCCATAACCGGTTGTCACAGTAAGTTCATGCGTGCTGTTGCGCTGCAATTCGGTGGAAAGATCGGTAAAGTCGCCATATCCACCTGGTGAGCAGGTGGTTACATTGTCCATAGTGCCCAGCTTAAACCTGCGCAAACCGTCTCCGTATGAACAATCCGCACCGGGCTGGCAGGTGTTTTTTATAATGGTGGCCACTGTGGTATCGTTCTGTATCTGAGCGTCGCCGGGGAATGAAGTATATGACTTCAGCAAATAGGTTCCGATCTCAGTGAAATCGCCTTTAGCCGCAAAAATGTAGTTAAGCGAAGCACCTTCCTCAAGAGGCCCTGCCACGGTTTCGTTCACCACGATTCCGTCGAGGTCATAAGATACGATGAAATCCGATTTCGGGGCAGTGCCATAATTACGCACCACTACCTCAATATCTTCGGCACCGGTGAGGTTGGAACTGCTGACGGGTTTAACGATGGCACTAACACCTATATCATTGCTATAGAGATGTGTAACGGCCTTTACTGTAGTGTCATTGCTTCCAAACTCATCACCGTCGAGCGAAACACTCACCGAAATAGTATAGGTTTGGCCTTCAACAGAAAGGTCAGCCGTGCTGGCAAAAGTATATTGCACCGATCCTGCTGACGGCACAGGGCCGGGTATCACTTCGCTGACCCATTCACCGTCATTTATGGAATAACTTACCGGAATATTCTCTTGTTCGTTGATCCCGAAATTAAACACCGTAATGACGACTTCTTCATTGGCTGTCAATGCGCCGTCAACGGGCTGATCAATGCTCAGCATACCCATGTCGTTGTTGAGGTCGGGAGCAATCTGGAACACCCCTACCACATCGGTACGGCTTCCGCTGTTGAAATATTCGGCTATATGCCAGAACGTCTTTTCATTCACGGGGTCAACTGTAAGGTGTACGTAGTCGGCAAGGCGGTTCGAAGGGTTGTTGGTAGTGCTTTGTGCGATGAGGGTTTCATCAATGGTCATTTGCCCGAGCGGGTCAGAAGCATAACGGCCTGTATAGTAGATGGCAATGCGTTCCTGGCTGCTCACGGTGGTGTAGCCCATGCCGATATTACCCATGGCATCCATTGCCATGCTTCCGGAAAAAGCATCTTTGTTGTTATACGGTGAAACATAGGTTCCTTCCTGATAGATTTCCCAGGGTTCTCCATCGGCATCCTGCCTCAATTCGTACCAACGGATACCGGCCAGTTCGCCAGAACCCGGTTCGGTGTCCACCACAAAATTAAATACCACTGAGTTATAGGTCGGGAAACGACGGTATTGTGCCTGATTCATGATGGTGGCCTGCAGCACATCCTGATCAGGTCCTGAAGGTTGCGGACGGTTGGAGAAGGAGCCTCCGTCGAAGACCGAAACAAAAGGCTCAGTAATAATTTGTTGTGCAGTTGAGATAGTTGAGTTGGAGGTGTTTTCCCAATCCACATTGATGGTCCATATCTTCAGATGGTCTTCGTTGATGCCCGACCAGGCATCGTCTTGCATATAAACGACCGAGGCATTTCCGGCGGGAGGAAGATTGCCATTTGTAACGTTGAACACCTGCGGACTGTAGAAGCCTGAAGTGGCCATACCCGGAAGCGGGAATCCGACAAACTGAGCGGGATTACCTAACAGAGCCTCATCACGTTCGATCACAAAAATCCGGTTGGATGCGTTAATGTTTGCGGTAACATAGTACCCATCGGACCAGATGGAGAACTTGGGATAATCGGGGAAAGAGCCGGTGGTAAAGCCGGTGGTGTATACATACCATCCGTCGTTGACCGGGTCGGGGCCCTGGGAGATGGCCACGTTGAAGCCGTTGGGACTGTTGTCAAACTCGGTGATGATATACCGGTCGGCCTGGACATCATATAACACAATGGGATCGCCAAGGGTATTGCCGGGGAATATGGTACCCAAAGAGGCAGCCGGTGTGAGTGGGTTTCCTGATTTATCAAAAATCCGGAATCCAACGTTCCATGCAGCCAGATAGTGATCCGGACCAATCGCTCCGGTTGGGTCTGAAGGCGTGATGTTGGTGGAGTTTGCATCAAAAACAAGTTCGGGTTCGCGGCCGGGCAATCTTTTCGCAGCCCGCTGAAGATCAACAAGAGGATCTCTGTCGAGCGGCAACCCTTTGCCCGGAACAGTGGCGTTGGCTCCACGACGTTTTGGCATACCTGGTTTTTCCGGTGCATTGGGATCAATACCTACAAAAGTACCGTCTCTGAGTTGCTGCGCGATACTCGGAACGATTCGCGGGGCAGGCAAAACGCCTGTCATGGTGGCTTTTACGGCTTCGCTGTTCTGCTGCGCTTTCAAACCGGAGTGAGAAAGAGTGAACACGACAAGCATCAACAAAGTAATTCTGATCATGGTGTGTTGGTGTGTTTTATTGTTCGGACAAAAATAAACAAATATGTATGCGGCCTTTCTCCGTAATGAATTCGGGCCATACAAAAAAAGGTTGCCTGAGCAACCTTTATAATGTTGTGGGAGCTACTGGATTCGAACCAGTGACCCTCTGCTTGTAAGGCAGATGCTCTGAACCAGCTGAGCTAAGCTCCCATTGATGTAAGCTTTTTTTAGCTTCTCAAATGAGGCTGCAAATATACAACTATTCATATTCCGGTGCACTTTTGCACAAAATTTTTTCTTCAGATGCAATCTTTCATAGTTTTATTCCTTCTGAATCAATAAACTACTTTCATATACCGGTATTCTTATTATTTCGGATCCATCTTGTGCTTAAAATAAACAACGAAAAAAGACCTTAATTTCGCAACAAAATAAATCCATGCTATGTTCGATGTGCTGAATGTGCTGTTAC
>Ga0209835_1000387_pt1 | contig 29637 bp, 31 predicted proteins | sample LakKivwa52mmetaG_FD_184138 | JGI IMG/M metagenome (GOLD analysis project Ga0209835, IMG submission 184138) | Anoxic lake water microbial communities from Lake Kivu, Rwanda to study Microbial Dark Matter (Phase II) - Lake Kivu water 52m metaG... | ecosystem: Environmental > Aquatic > Freshwater >... | reverse complement strand
GTCTTTTAAAGTAATGTATAATATATATTCTTGGTTACCTGATTTACCTTTGAGTAACGATTTCTTCAGTCCACCAATGTGAAATCCCAATTGTTTAACTTCTTTTAATACATCCAAAAGTACTGCTTCAGTACGTTTGATGTCTTTTAAAATCCCTTGTTTTAAATACTTTGGACCTGCTTCAAACTGCGGCTTAATCAGACACACCATTTCTCCAGTAAAGCCAGTGAGGTGCTTTAAAATGGGTTTAATGGAAGTGAATGAAACATCAATAAAAATGATATCTGCCTTGGGAATTTGAACTGATAAGATGTTGGTTTCCTCATGAAGTTCGATTTGAGCATGATTTCTAAGTGTCATGTCCATTTGATGTGTTCCAACATCATATGCATAAACAAACTGTATGCCATGCTGAAGCGCACAATCTGTGAATCCTCCAGTTGATGATCCGATATCGATTGCAATCTTACCATGAAGATCGATATTGAAATCAACTAAAGCTTGATACAATTTTTCTCCAGCACGACTGACATACTTGGATTCAGCCACCAACAAGACATTCTGAACTGTGATTTCAATCCCAGTCTTTGACGCTATAATGCCATCGACGAGTACCAATCCTCTTCTGATCAAATCGGATGCTTGACTTCTTGTGGTTGCAAGTCCTTGTTCAACCAAATAAAGATCTAATCTCATGAGCGTAACTTTTCGATTGTTGCTTTGATTCCTTGAGCATCCATACCAAGCTCGGATAAAACATCATCATAATGACCATGTTCGACGACTCGATCTGTGATAGACATTGAAGTGATCCGGTTGTGATAAGAGTAGCTTGCCATGAACTTAAGGATTTGAGGATATAAAGATCCTGTATTCGCTAATTCTTCATAAACGAGTACTGGAAGGCCTGTTTGCATGATGTGATGACACATTACCTCATCGATGGGTTTGATGAATCTCGCATTCACGATTGTCGCGGATATGCCCATGGATTGAACGGTGCTTTTAAGCAAATCGAGTGATGGACCATAACTGATGATCACAAGTTCATTGCCGTTTTCCATGATGGTCCAAGTGGGTTTGATCTCTTCAAAAGAGATGGAGTCATGCGTCAAATCAAATGAAACAGAACCTCTTGGATAACGGATGACAAAAGGATTTTGTTGCTTCATGAAGCCATAATACAGTAAATTCGATGCTTCTTTTGCATCATATGGCATCGTGATAGTGACATTGGGCATTAGATAAAACATCGAGACATCAAAGAGTCCTTGATGGGTCGATCCATCTTCACCAACAATGCCAGCGCGGTCTATGCCAATGACGACATGGTGATTTGATCGTGCAATATCATTTAAGATTTGATCAAAAGCACGTTGTGCGAATGTTGCATAAAGTGGTAAATAAACTGGGACACCTTGATGGGCAAGTGAAGCTGCCATGGTTGCTGCATGTTCTTCTGCGATACCAACATCAAGATAACGGTCTGGATATTTTTTTGCGAACACACCAAAAGATGCACCCACTTCCATTGCTGGCATGATGACAAATGTTTTGATGTGATTTTGTAATTGATCCATCGATCTTGCCATCAATTCACTCCAGGAAATGACCATATCCTTTTTCACAGAAGGTTTTGATACACCATGGAAGTTTCCAATTTTATCATTTTCTGCTTCGGTATGTCCTTTGCCTTTTTCAGTGATGATATGCAAAACAACACTCTTTTTGATGTTACTGATGCGTTTTAAGTTATAAATCAGTCCTCTGATGTCATGTCCATCGATTGGACCAATATAGACATAACCTAAATCTTCAAAGATGTTTTGTCTTTGGAAAAATCCGCGAAGACCACGCTTCACGCGACCTAAGAATCTTAAGATAAACTGAGGTAAAACCATCTGCCAAAACCGTTTCATTTTAATGAAAAGACGGTTTGATCGAATTCTATTCAGTGTCTTTGAAATGGATCCTACAGATTTGGAAATGCTCATTTCATTATCATTTAAAATGACGATACCTTGTGTAACTTTATCAGAGCCTAAGAGATTTAAAGCTTCAAAAGCCATGCCATTGGTGATGGATGCATCACCAATAACTGCAATTCCTTTACCTTTTTCTTGTTTGAGATGTTTGGCATATAATACACCAGTTAATGCCGAAAGCGCTGTACCTGCATGACCACTTTCCCACTGATCATGAACAGATTCACTATACTTGATATAACCCGATAGACCATGTGTTTGACGCAAACTATGAAACTCATTGATTCTACCTGTCAATATTTTATGGACATATGCCTGATGACCTACATCAAAAACAAATACATCTTCTGGACTGTCAAAAACATAGTGAAGTGCAATGATGAGTTCAACACTACCCAAATTGGAAGAGAGATGACCCCCTGTCTTTGAAATGGAGTCAATCAAAAATAGACGAATATCTTCCGCCAACGTTTTTAATTCCTTGATATTCATTTGTTTGAGGAAGCTAGGATCTTTGATGTCAAAAAGGTTCATGCTTAATTCTTCATTTCCTTAACAATCAGTTTTTCAGCTGCTTCAAGCATCGTAAAGCATGCCTTAGATAGTTCAAGTCCAAGTTGATACTTCTTGACAGCTTCATCCAAAGGAATGTCTTTGGATTCTAAATCTTTGACAACTTGTTCAAGTTCTTTCAATAATGCTTCAAATGACTTCTTTTCCATGGTTAATCTCCTTGATTTCAATGACTTTCGTCTTGATTTCTCCATCTTTGAGTCTGACATCAATGATGTCTCCTTGTTTGATATCCAATATGGTTGTTAATACACGTTCATCCTTCTTAATCACTGCAAATCCTTTATCCATCAACATTAAGGGATTTAAAGATCCTAAACTAGATTTCAGTAAATCAAACTGATGCACTTTAGATTTGAATGTGTTTTCAATGGACATACCGAGCCTTAATTCAAGTTGGGTTCGTTTTTCTTCATAAGCTCTGATTTTATCGAGTGGTGATTTCAGTTTCAGTGTTAAATCTGATACAAACTTACCTTTGCCTTCAAGCAAATAACGAATATTTCGGTCTAAATCAGAGGTCTCTTTCTCCAAGTCTTTCTTCAATATGGATAATTTTTGCGTTGGTGAAAGCATATCCAAACGCTGATCAAGATAGATCAACTCTGTTTTCTTGGTTCCAAAAAATTGACTGATTCGATAAATAATACTTTCTTCAAATTCTTGAATCTTCAGTTTTAAATCATTTGCATTCGGTGTTGCAAGTTCTGCTGCTGCAGTAGGTGTAGGTGCTCTTAAATCACTGACAAAATCTGAAAGTGTAAAATCCGTTTCATGACCGATTGCTGTAATGATTGGAATCTTGGAATCATAGATAGCTTGAATGACAGGCATTTCATTGAAACTCCACAAATCCTCAATCGATCCGCCACCACGTCCGACAATCAGGACATCGCATTCATTCATTTGATTCGCATAAATGATCATATTTCGAATGGAATCAGCACTGCCAGGTCCTTGAACCAGTGCTGGATACAAATAGATTTCAGTGAGCAAATATCGCCTAGAAACTGTATTTTTGATGTCTTCAATGACAGCACCTGTAGGTGATGTAATGACACCTATTCTTTTTGGATACTTTGGAATCGGTCTTTTGTGTGTGACACTGAAATATCCTTTGGCTTCCAAATCTTTTTTCAGTGCTTCATATTTTAAATATAACTCTCCAACACCATCTGGCTTCATTTCGGTGACTTGAATGGAATAAGTCCCAGAAGGTTCATAAAGACTTATTCTTCCAGAAACAAGCACATGATCGCCCTCTTTAGGACTGAAGACCACACGTTCAGCATCTCTTGAAAACATGATGGCTGATATCTGAGCATTTTCATCTTTCAAGGTGAAGTACAAATGACCTCTTGAATGTCTTTTGAAGTTGGATATTTCACCCTTCAATAATATGGAAAAAAGGTGTTTATCACCTTCAAGTTTGGCTTTGATGTACTTGGTGAGTGCCGAAACACTTAAGTACTGGTCCATACCATCATCCCTTGATCGTTTTTGCAATATTGTCGAGGACTCGATTGGTAAACTTATGTTGCTTTTCATCATCTAAGTTGGAGTAAATTTTAGTGAGTTCAACTGCCTCATTGATGATGATTTCCTTAGGCAAATCTGTTTTGAGCATTTCATAGACTGCGAGTCTAATGATGGCACGATCTAAAAATGCCAATCGATACAAACTATACTCAAATAGGTGTTTTTCAATGATATCATCGATTGATTTTACATTTTCGATGACTTCATGATACATTTGATTCGCTTCTTCAAGTTCAAAAGAAGGAATGAAGGGGAGTTTGTCAGATTGATATAAATCATATTGATACAGTGTATTCATCAATTCGATGCGTAATTCTCTTTTGTATACATTCATGTTAGATACCTCATCATGTATTGTATCATAGATTCAATCATTTGAAAACGTCAAGACATTGAAAAAGGCCATCAAAAGATGGCCATTCATTCATCAGTTTTGATTTATCTCGCTAGCCAACCACCATCAACTGCAATCGTAAAGCCGTTGATGTAACTGGAATTATCAGATGCTAGGAAAATAGCTGTTCCAGCCAAATCTTGTGGCGTTCCCCAACGACCTGCAGGAATGCGTTCTAAGATTTGTCCAGCGCGTTTTTCATCATCACGAAGTGCTGCAGTATTATTAGTTGCCATATAACCTGGCGCAATCGCATTGACATTGATGTTATATTTCGCCCATTCGTTTGCCATTAACATTGTGATACCTTTAACACCTGATTTAGAAGCTGTGTAAGAAGGAACTCTAATACCACCTTGATAGGATAACATGGATGCGATGTTGATGATCTTTCCACCATGACCTTGCTTAACAAACTGATTTGCTAATGCTTGTGAGAAAAAGAATACGGTCTTCACGTTAATGTTCATCACATCATCCCAGTCTTTTTCAGAGAAATTGAGAGAATCTTCTCTGCGGATGATGCCCGCATTATTGATTAAAATATCCACATGGCCAAAGTGACTCACTGCTTGATTCACCAAATCAGCAAGACCTTCTTGGTTGATGGTAATTAAATTCGCTTTTAATCCTAAATATTTTCTGCCTAATGCTTCAACTAAGGTTTGGGTTTCAGGTGAACCCACATAATCGACACCGACAATATCAGCACCTGCTTCAGCAAGCCCTAAAGCCATACCTTGACCTAGACCTGTGGATGAACCTGTAACAATTGCAACTTTTCCTGACAATGAAAATTGATTTAATATGGACATGTATTTGACCTCTTTCGTTATTTTAAATCTGACATGTTCACAAAGTCCATGTCTGAGAATGTGATATTCTCACCACACATACCCCAGATGAATGTATAATCTGAAGTTCCTACACCCGTATGAATTGACCATGATGGTGAAATCACTGCTTGTTCGTTTTTGACAACCAAGTGTCTTGTTTCTTGTGCTTGTCCCATAAAGTGGAAGACTCTAGTATCTTTTTCCATATTGAAATAGAAATAGACTTCCATACGTCTTTCGTGTGTGTGACAAGGCATCGTATTCCATGCTGAACCTTCTGAAAGAATGGTCATTCCCATCACGAGTTGACACGATTTACACACTGCTGGATGCACATATTGATAGATGGTACGTTCATTGAGTGTTTTAGGAGCACCCCACTTGTTAGGATTCGCTTTTGCAAATGGGATATGAACGACTGGGTATGCATGATGTGCTGGTGCACTGTTCACGTAATATTTAGCAGGCACTAAAGCATTGGTTGTTCCAAACACTACTTCCTTGATGCCTGCACCAATATAGATGCCATCGCGTTCTTTCATGTCATATCGAATTCCATCTAAAATGATATAACCTGCACCACCAATATTGATGACACCAAGTTCTCTACGTTCTAAAAAGAATTCTGTACCTAAATCCTTAGACACTGGTAAACTCACTTCTTGATCAACAGGCATGATACCTCCTGCAATGATACGATCATGATGTGAATAGGTTAACGATAATTCGTTAGCCACAAAAATGGTTTCAATGAGATATCTTGATCTCAGTGTTTCTGTATCATAATGTTTTGAATCTTCTGGATGATTGTTATAACGAATGTCAAGTTTCACAATCTCACGTCCTTTCCATCAATTGTCTGATGTATGATAATGATGTTTCGATGTCCTTGCCAGTGACACCTTCAAAGATGAGGTGTGCTGATGGACAATGCTTTTGAATCATCGGAATGATCTTTTCATATGCCATCAAACCTTTGCCTAAACCTACCTGTTTAAGTTCATGATTGCTGATGACATAATCTTTCAAATGAAAAATAATGATGTCTTTTTTGAGTAGAGATATCGATTCCTCAAGAATCTTTAAGTGGTCCTGATGATTGTCAATATTCAAGAAATTAAAGAGATCAATCGTCACCTTTAAGTAGCTGCTATCAATGGCATCAACCATCTGTTTGATGCGTTTTGGGCTATAGGCAACATGCGCATATGCGCCTTCAATCACGACGGTTTGTTGCATACGACTAGCAACATCAACTAAGCCTTTAAAAACGTCTATGACGCGATTTAAAGCTGTTTCTGTGTGATTCTCTGGAACATAATTCCATGGGCTTCCCATGTATGAACCGGTTTCACTACCAATCGAATCTGCACCAAGGATCTGTGCAAATTGAAGCATCTTTTCAAAATAAATTACACCTTGAGTGACTTCAATTGGATGAGGATGCACTGGATTGAAATATGCACCAATCATCATGATTTCTAAGTCTTCAAATGCTTGTTTTATTTCTTCTAATCGATTGAAATCTACTTCAGCATCAATAGCTTTCTTAAAAACCAATTGAACGCCATCAAATCCGAGATTTTTCACATGTGTTGCAAGTGTGATGGGATCAAACTTACCAACGTCATGGGCACGGATGCCAATCTTATTCATTGAAATCGCCCTGATATCCGAGTTTTCTAGAAATGCGTTCTGCAATGGCTACAAACTCTCTACCAAGCACATCACGTTTCGTGCCTTCTGATTGGAGATCGGATGCGACAATCACACCGACAACTCTGTTTTCAAAGTTCCAAACTGGTGCTGCAAGCGTACAAATATGACTGTTTTCTTCAACACTTGAAAAGATATGTCTAGCTTTCTTTTTCTCTGCAAACATTGGGATATTCGGATTTCTCACGACCTTATCAAAAACTGCATAACATTGTCCAATCGGTGAGATTTCAAAATCTCGTGAGGAACTACCGATTTCTTGTGGTGTCACAATTTTTGAAGTCGTCGGTTGATGTTTGAAGACATAGACAATCTTATCATTGATACGTTTCGTGATGAAGACAGTGCGTCCATGACGCTCTGCGAAATCTTTAAGTTCATAAGTGGATGCTTCAATCAAATTGGAGTTCTTGGTATACACAGAGCCAATCGCAAACATTTTAGAACCAATGACATAGTTCTTCAATCTTGGGTCTTTGTAGTAAATGGCATCTGCTCTATAAAGTGTCTGCAAAAAATCATAAACTGTCGCTTTTGGAATGTCTAACATTCTGTAAATCTGACCGAGCGTCAATCCTTCATCATGTTTCGAAATTAATTCTAAAATTTCAAGAATACGGTAAACTGATCGATTATCTTTCATCGTTGTACACGTCCTGACTGGTCTCCGCCTGCTAAAGCTTCTACTTCCTGAATGGAAACCTGATTGAAATCTCCAGGAATGGTATGTTTCAGTGCACTGGCTGCAACAGCAAATTCTATGGCTTGTTGATGGGATAAAGTGAGTAAACCATGAATCAAACCTGCAGAAAATGAATCTCCTCCACCAACACGATCAATGATCGGTTCGATGATGTAGTGTTTGGATTGATAAAATGATGAGCCATCATAAAGCAATGCGCTCCAACCATTCTTGGTTGCTGAATAAGATTCTCTGAGTGTAGTTGCAACCATCTTAAATCCAAAAGTCTCTTTCATTTCTTTAAAGATTTCTTTATAACTGTCTACTTCAAGTTGACCAGAAGAGACATTCGTATGCTTAGGTTTGAATCCTAAGACCAGTTCTGCATCTTCTTCATTGCCGATACAAACATCAACGTATTGCATCAGTGGTCTCATGACAGCTTGAGCCTGTACAGGTGTCCATAATTTTTTACGATAGTTTAAGTCAACTGAGACGGTTGCACCTGCCTTTTTAGCTGCAATGAGTGCAAGTCTTGTGAGTTCTGCTGCTTTTGCAGAAATGGCAGGAGTAATCCCTGACCAGTGAAACCATTTCGCATCCTTGAAGATTGCATCAAAATCAAAATCTTTTGGATCAGCAAGTGCAATTGCAGAGCCTGCTCGATCATAAATGACTTTGGATGCTCTCATGCTGGCTCCAGTTTCTAGGAAATAGATTCCTAATCTGTCACCACCACGTGCGATATAATCAGGTTTAACTTGATGACGTGTGAGTGCATTTAAAGCAGATTGACCAATTTCATGTTTCGGAAGTTTGGTGACAAAATATGCATCATGTCCAAAATTGGACAAGCTCACAGCAACGTTCGCTTCTCCGCCACCATAAACTGCATCAAATTGTTCAGTTTGAACAAAACGATTTTGTCCTGGAGTCGATAATCGAAGCATAATTTCTCCAAAGGTTACAATTTTTGCCATGATGATTCTCCTTGATATGATAATTTGAATTTAAAAACGACTTTTTCGATGACAGATGGGGTTTGATGCATGAGTTTCGGCATATGAAGATCATCTGGAAATACAATTGCAAACATGCCAGGACTCAAGATTACAGGTGTATAAGACTTGATTTGATACTTTTCGATATCTTTATGTACTTGATATGGATCAGTGACTTCATAGTTTTCATTCTTTTTAGAAGCATATCCAATGGATTCAGTACCTGATAAGACAAGTTGTAGATCTCCATAGAGTAGATGTCCTTCAAAAAAACAATCAGATTCCTCTTTGGATGTGTAAGTATCTCTTAGAACAAACAGATTCGTTCCCATGATTTCTGTTTTACCTTGAGGTAATTGATGAAGATCATGTTCTCTGATGTATTCTTTGATGATGTTAAACAGTGGATGAACCTTGATATAAAGACTTAAATTAGATAAATGATCAACAATCATGAATCTTAACCTCTGGCTTTACGAACAGCAGCAACAAACTGTTCAGCGAGTTTGGTGACCTGTTCATAATCACCTTTCTTGGCAGGTCCAGTGAGTTCACTACCGACGCCTACTGCAACAACACCTGCTTTAATCCAATCATGAACATTATCTAAAGAAACTCCACCGGTTGGCATGATATTGGCTTGTGGAAGGGGTCCTTTCACAGCTTTCACATAACTAGGACCAAATGCAGATCCGGGGAATAATTTGAGAATCTCAACACCTGATTCCATCGCGTGAATCATTTCGGTGATGGTTAAACATCCAGGCATGTATGGAATTTGATATCGATTGCAGAGTTTGGCGGTTTCTACATCAAAAGAAGGACTCACAATGTATTGTGCACCGGCGAGTATGGCAAGACGCGCTGTCTCGCTATCTAAAACAGTACCTGCACCAAGAATCAACTTCTTTGAATCAAATGCATCCGCTAATCCTTGAATGACCTCAACTGCTTTTGGAACAGTAAATGTCACTTCAATCGCTGTGACTCCACCTTGAATACACGCATTTGAAATCTCAATGGCTTGTTCTTTGGTTTCAGCGCGGACAACCGCGACAACACCAACTTCGATGATTTTCTTTAATATTTCGTGTTTAAACATATGCATAGCCCCATTTCGTAAACAGTGTTTAGTATCGCAAATATATGTCTATTCCTACATACGATATACTTCCATTATAGTATGTTGGTTAACATGAGTCAAATTAGTTTAAAGATTCCTCTTGAAAATCTAGAACATTCTCTAAAATCAGCTTATTTTCAGTCAAAGGACTGAGTGAAACGTTCTTGATGTTCACTTGATTAACATGTCGAAACTGGAGTCCTTCTCCAGACATTGGCTCTAAAAAACTCATCATGGCAGGGATTCCAGATTTTATTTCTTTTGCATAGGTGAATTTGATATTTTCAAGTGTTATGGATTCAATCGGTTGTTCAGGTAATCCGTAAAAGAATCCAGCAGCAACATGGACATTCTCACAGACCATATCTTTGAACTTGAATTTTCCAAGATAGGGCGTACGGTTGTCTAATGGTAGATTGTTTTTACTGTAGACATACTCTGTTTTTCCATCGTCATCACAGTAATAAAACATATTCATCACGAGTGGCGTTAATACATCTTTCATGTAAATGTTTTCGAATGTAATACCATCGATTCTTGCAGATTCACCGCGACCTCTTCTGGTTTTAATGCGAAGACCTCGATCTGTTTCTTTGAAATAACACTGTGAAACGGTTAGATTTTTGATGCCACCACTCATTTCACTGCCTAAAACAACTGCACCATGACCATATGCCATCAGGCAGTTTCTCACAACCATGTCTGAAGTCGGTGTCCGATACTTCATGCCCATGTCGAACTTACCACTTTTAATTGCGATACAATCATCACCAACGGAAAAGTCAACACCGATTACTGATACATGATCACAAGATTCTGGATCGCATCCATCTGTATTGGGTGAATCTTTTGGACTCATCAGTTTCAGATCAATGAAATCGATGTAGGATGAGAAATAAGGGTGTAAATTCCAAGATGGCGTATTGGTGACTGTCACACCTTGCATCGAAATATGTTTACAATTGGATAAAAAGACACCTTTTGGACGCCAAGCACCTCGCATGACCTTATGATTGACCCACCAGTCACTATGTTGAGCATTTTCATCGATGATGCCTTCACCAATGATCTTGACATCTTCAGCAAGAATTCCAGTGATCAAAGAAGCATAAGTCGGTTGTGGCACACCTTCCCATGAGGAAAGTTCTAGAATGGATCCATCCGCCTTAGTGATTTGTGCAGGTAAAATGGGATATTCATTACGATCTATATGACCCAAAAGTGTTGCTCCTTTGGTCAGTTCAATGGTTTGTCTACTTTTTAAAAAGAGTGGTTTGATGTAATATGTGCCCTTAGGGATATGCACAACACCATCTTTTGGACAAGACATCATTGCTGTTTGGATGGCCATGGTGTCATCATGAATACCATCACCAACAGCTCCGAAATCTTTAACATTGACAGATCCAGATTCGACATCCGTCAAAACATCAAGAGTAAAACCATCAATTGTGATGGTATAGTTCGTACTAGATTTCAATCCATATAAAGAAACCACATTGGTTGTGACTTGTGATTTGGCAAGTTCACCATTCACAAATACTTCATAGGGTTTTGGTGCATAATAGATAGCTTTGTTATCAAGTTCTATGGTCAAACTGCGTGAAGATTTGTATACGATGTTGAACATGGTATGCTCCTAAAGATTTTTCTTGTATATCCAATGATTTTTCGCGTATAACCACAAAAAGTCCATGAGCCAAAACACTAAACCAAACGTGATGGGGTCAATACCTGTATTTTCAAATCCAAACATAATCATGCCAACAGATGGAATGCCTATTGACATGAATCCTTCAATGAAAAAGTATGATGCAAGAATCATGACCAAGACATATCCCAAGGTTGCAAACAAGCTAAACATTGACTTTCTTGTCACATGATGAGGTAAATAAGATAGTGTAGGGTTTTTATCATGATCCATCCAAACAATCACTTTGTTGGTGACATACTCCACACCAAGTGTAAGAATCAACAGTAAAGCAACCATTAAATCGAGGATATCTGATTGAAATGCAGTAAATGTTAAGAAGAAAGCAGCGCCTGAAATCCAGAATTTCAAAAACCCGATTTTTACACCGGGTTTGATCTTGTTGAGTTTGTCAATCGCATAAGGATTGAATTCAGTTGCTTTCTTTTTGGGATCAGTCTTCAATTTTGACATACTTCCAATCGACATAGAACCATGCAAAGATGGTGGATAAAATATAGAACACAGCGCCACTAATCATCACATTCATCGAGAATAGTGCATAACTTGGTAACATGAATCCATCAGTTCGAATTTCAACTTCTCTGTAGAAAATGGAAACATATAGAACAACTAAGAGCACTTGAATCATATTCAAGAGTGTGAATAGGATTAAACTGATGGGTGATCTTTTCTTAGAGAATGCCATGCTGTTTGCAACCTGAACCAGTGCAATCATATAAATTGAGAACAAATAGAATGCAACAATCTTGTTGGTCAACAAGTTGATTGCTGAGATATGACTCTTAAAATCGATATCGCCTGTTCTAAAATCTAGAAACACCGTGAAAATGATCGATCCAATGATGGTTAAGATCACAGGAATCGAGTATTTGTTGTAGTTATACCAACGGACATACCATTTTTCAGTACTGATATGATCATGCATAAATGGCTTCCTCCGTTTCCTTGTCAAAAAAGTAGAGATGATTGACATCAAAATCAAAGTAAGCAGTTTCTCCTGGATGTAGGATTTGGCGTGCATTGATTCTTGCAAGTACGTTCTTCTTACCAATGTTAAAGTGTACCAGTGCGTCAGATCCTAACAGTTCATAAAGCTGAATCGTTGTTTGATGACCTGTTTCAATACCTTTTCCGACTGGTCTTTCAATGGTGATCGCTTCAGGTCTAACACCTAAGATGATGGGTTTACCAAAATAATTTCTTGATTTCAATGTTTGATAGGTCAAAGTGTTTGAAATATCAATTTTGACTTCATTGATGATGACAAATCCATCACTATCTATTTTAGCATCAAAAAAGTTCATAGGTGGTGTTCCGATGAAATTTGCAACAAATAAATTGTTGGGTTTCGCATAAAGTTCTTCTGGGGATTCGATTTGTTGAACATACCCATCTCTCATCACGACAATACGGTCCGCAAGTGTGAGTGCTTCAATCTGATCATGGGTGACATAAATCATGGTCACACCTAAACGATGATGCAGTTCTTTTAATTCTTTTCGCATCTGACCTCTCAGTTTGGCATCGAGGTTTGAAAGTGGTTCATCCAAAAGGAACACTTTCGGATTTCTAACAATTGCACGACCAAGTGCAACTCTCTGACGTTGACCACCGGATAATTCTTTTGGTTTACGGTTTAAATAAGGTTTCAGTCCTAAAATATCAGCAGCCCACATGACACGTTCGTGGATAAAATCAGAATCTTCTTTGCGAAGTGTGAGTGAAAAAGCCATATTATGATAAACCGTCATATGTGCATATAGCGCATAATTTTGGAATACCATGGCAATATCACGATCTTTAGGTGCCATATCATTGACGAGTGTATCATTGATATAAAGTTCACCTGATGAAATTTCTTCCAATCCTGCGATCATTCTCAGTGTTGTTGACTTACCACAACCAGAGGGTCCAACAAATACTATGAACTCACCATCCTTAATATCGATATCGAAATCAAATACAGCTTGTACACCATTGGGATAAATTTTGTTGAGATGTCTTAATTGCATGGTTGCCATATCAGTTACCCATCTCTTTCATGTGATTCGATAAAACTCGATACTTAATCCAGGTGATAAAACCACCATATATGATGAAAAGTGCTGATAAGATGAGTAACCCAGAGATGATCGAAAACTGACTTGCAGAAAGCATCCCTTGATCAAGCAAGCTTTTTGGAACATAGTTAATTCTGAGTAAATGAACAAAACCAATAGCAACCGAACCAAATGCCCAGTTTTTAGAGTAAAACTTACAGCGCTCAGCAGCTAAGAAAGTGACTAAGAGTAAAACGATGTTGATGAGTATTTCAATTGCAATTTCATGATTAGGTCTGACACTGACTGGCGTAATGATTCGAAACATCGCAACTACACTCACTGAAAGACCTAAAAGAATGAAAGAGTATCCAGTTTTATTGAGCTGATAGCGCATTTTATCTGCTTTAATGTTCATAATGCTTCACCAATCCTTGAATCAGTTTCGCTCTTTCTTTCTGAGCTCTGATTTTCCCAATCAAAAAGAGCAATGAAAGTATTGCAACGACAATCATGACGATTGAGAGCACATTGCCTATTTCAAAGATCGCAAAACTCTTTCCCTTTGTACCATGTAATAAATAAGTAGATTCTGGAATTTCTTCTGTGGTAATTCTCGCATACATTCTAGAAAGTATACCATTATAATAATACGTAATCACTGCAGCAACGATCAGCATGACATTGGAGAATATAGTCAAAATAATATTGGATAGATAGAATTTATGTCGCTTCATAGAGCCAAATGATAGTGAAAGCAAAGTGATCGTCAAAATGACAATTGCAAGCTGAAACATCAATTGGTTCGCTTGTTGTGAAGCTCGGTAAAAAGCACCACCTCTGGTTTCATCGACGACGATTGCCCAATTTGAACTATACCCTAACGTATAGACCAAATAAATGGTAGCAATGAGAATCATCAATGTATAGACGAGTATTTGTCTTTTTTGATAGATATACTTCACCATACTATTCAGTATTCTTTTCAATATATTTTCCTTCATAGTCACATTCTCTTTCATCAAAATCACCGTGTGATGATCCCGGGGACGAACCCCGGGATATCCACGACGTTTCTTTGTTATTCGTTAACTCTCGCAATCGCGTTATTCAATGCTTTCTTATAAATTTCTTCATAAGTGTTGATACCATTCACGGTAACTCTTTCAGTTAAGTAAACGGTTCTCGTAATACTTGTTCCAAGTCCAGTGAATCCATACTTCACAAGTGTTGCCAGTTGAGCATCTGCCCAAATGTCATCAAAAATGAGTGTTGCAATGTCAGCTGATTCTGTTGCAGTAAGTGCAAACAGTGTTGGAACGAATTGATACCATGGGTTATCGGAAGGATAAACACCAGCGAGTCTGAATGTACCAGCTTGAACTGCAACGTTGATACGTTCAATACCAGAGATACCTTGTGGAGACAATGTTTGATATTCAAGACCTAAACCACGGATATGACCAATAGGCATGGTTGCTCCGACATAACGTCTTAAGTAGTTAATCATGTTACCAGAAGTCTTCGCTTGCATTTCTGCGAGTGCTGCTGAACTGATCTTAGGAATATCAACACCGTTATACTCGATGTTGCCATCAATCCAACCAGATGGACCATACAGATGGATATTACCAATCGAGTCATTGGATGAATAATCATAAAGCTTATCAAATAATGTCAAGATTCTTGCCAGTTTCACTGGATCAGTTTCAACATGTTTAGGAATACCCCATGCTTCAGCCTTCACAGCGCGAGTTCCTTCAGAGAAATGGAAATATTCACCATTGCCCATCCAGTCAACAACTGGTGGTAATACAGATTCAAAACGGAATGTTGGGTCTAGTGCTTGTGCTGCAGTGATGTATCCGTTTGGAGTGGATGATGCATTATAATCATAAGTCATGAAGCCATACGATTGTTGTAGTAAGACAGCTCTCCAGTCATAGTTTGAACCTTCATCGAAGTTTACTGGAATCAGTGAATCAGAATACATTCTTTGAAGTTGATCGACTGCATCTAAAGTCACTTCTTGGACTCTTGCATCTTCGACAACACCATTTTCATTGAAATATGCCCATTGGTAACGTGAGAACGCACCACGAACACCATACATTTCTAAACCTCTGAAGAAGTTTCTAATTCTTGAAGTTTGGCTTGTACGTGCAAAGTATACTTCAACTGAAGTCTTAGGAACTGCAGTTGTGTTAGTACCAGTACCAAATTCACGAGTTAAAAATTGTGGGTTAGCCTTGATGACATACATCAATGCGACGAGTTCGTCAGTGTCATAAGCTGCGTCAGTTCCGACAAAGACATCAGATAACTTCGCATAGCCTTGGCTACCATAAACACTTTGGATATAAGTTCTAAATGCATTACCCATGGTTGCACCAGTCTTCGTTGGAAGTGCAGCAAGGATATCTAGAATGTTTTGGCTGTGTGCTTTAACGACATCACGCGTTGTGCCATCAGGATTTGCAACTTCAACAGTAATATTCATGACTGCTGGAGTCACCTTTTGAACTGTGAATGTGCCTGTATAAGCTTCTGCGTCAAATGCTGGTGATGCGACATCAAGGATATCTTGAACCCAGTCAATACGCATTAAGAACATTTGTTCGATTTCACCGAAACCATCAAAATATGGAGTGTAATAAACTGCACCATTTGCAGAAGTCATTGATGTTCTAACGGATGGGTTTTCGATTAAGAATTTGTTCAAGTTTGGCATGTAATTCAAATACTTAGATAAATCAACAAAGTTACCAGTAACACCATACTCAGATAATAATGATGATGTACCGTTGATGACATCCGCACCAACAAAACCTGCAGTTGCATAGGCTTGGAATTGTGCGTTTGTTGTTGATGTTTGTTTGGTATCAACAAAGTTAATATTGAGTGCATCACCAATGGATTCCCAAACTGGCATGATCATACCGCTTGTATATGTTTTGCCGTTCAGTGCTTCATAAGGCGCTGCTTCTTGATAAGTGATACCGCGACCTTCATAGTTGATTGCTGTGTTTACAGTGACTTCATCTGTAGATTCTGTCAAGAAGTTAGAAACTGTAATTTCATAAGACGTTGACTTAGATAAGAAAGTGATGGTGATGTCTTTCTTACCGGTAGTCGTTGCATTGAAGCCAGAAACTGTGATTTCGTTGGATTCAAGTGCTCTTTGAGTGCCATCCGAATAGAGCGCATTGACCATTAAACCATCTGTCGAAAGCGTACCACCCACACCATACATGGTTCTGTAAGGTAGTTGTGCGATGCTCAAAGCAAGCAATTCAGCTGGTGCTTCTGGATCACTGACAACAACTGTAAACGTTGCTGTTTTACCACCTGATGTGACGGTGATCGTTTGTGCACCTGAAACGCTTCCGTTAAAGCCACTCACTGTATATTCGTTTGCTGCAAGAATTGCAGTTGATCCGTCGCTATAAAACGCTTCAACCTGTAGTCCTGCAAGTTCCAAAGATGTACCCAATTCATAGACAACCTTAGTTGGAGCAACTTTGACCGCAATGGTAACAAGTGTCTTTTCTGGTGTCGGTGTTGGTTCTTCTTCATCAATACATCCGACTAAAGCAATGAGGGATAACAACAATACGATTAACCCTAAAACTTTTTTCATACTTTTCTTTCCTCCGTTTTTTTATTCTTTAACCCCACCAACATTGACGCCTCGTGCAAAATACTTCTGCAGATAAGGATAGACAATGATGATTGGGATAATAGACATGACGATCATCGCATACATGTAAGAGTATGGCGAGTAAGGCAAATTCGATATGGACGCATTCTCATCGGTGAGAAAATCGGTCAAATATCGTCTTAGGAAAACCTGGAGTGGATGTTCTATGGAGTTATTGACCAAAATCAAGTTCCAGAAATATCCATTCCAACGCGATAATGCATAGAACAAGGTCACTGTAGCAATGGCTGACTTGCTCATAGGTAGATATACATTGGTGAGTACCTGAAATTCATTGGCACCATCGACGATGGCTGCTTCTTCGATTTCTTTAGATACTCCACTGAAATAGTTCCGCAAGAGAATCACGTTGAACGCTTGAATACCAAATCCGTAAATGATACCCCAGCGATAATCAACACCAAACATTCGGTAATTTAAGAATGTTGGAATCAATCCTGCAGAGAACCACATCGTGAAGACTATGATGAAGTTAATCTGTCTTCTAAACACTAAACGCTCTTTAGAAAGTGCATATGCAGCAGCAATCGATAAGACCATAGAGAAGATGGTACCAAAGAATGTGTAGAACAGTGTGTTCGTGTAAGATATCCAAAATTCTTTATCCGTGATGACTGCAATCATCGCGTTTAATTGAAAGTCAACTGGTAATAAGATGACATCTCCACGTTCAAATGCTAATTTTCCTGATACTGCTGCTGATATAGTGTAGATGAATGGATAGAGTGCAGCAATGGCAAAGAGTGTAGCAAACGAATAGGCAATGATTTTAAAGATCAATTCAGATCGATCGAGTCTTTTCATATGGCCTCCTAGAATAACGAGGTGTCAGAGACACGACGACTGATGAAATTCGCACCGAGGACTAAGAACATCGCAATGATGGAATTAAACAAATCTGCTGATGCAGCAACATTTAAGACAGATCCCGAAGGATTCATGAGTCCTCCGATACGTGCAACAAAGGTAGAAATGACATCTGCAGTGGAATATGTATCCACATAATAGAGTAGAATGACTTTTTCATAACCAACGGTCAATATTTCACCAATTCTTAAGATGAGCATGATGGTGAGTGTCGGTGCCATACCTGGGAGTGTCACATATCTAATCTGAGATAGTTTAGATGCACCATCAATTCTTGCAGCTTCATAGTTCGTTGGGCTGATGGCCATGACTGCTGCGAAATAGACAATCGAGCCATAACCTGCACCTTCCCAAATACCAGAGATGATATAGATGGATCTAAAATATTCAGGTTGGAATAACATTCTCGTTCCTGGTTCAATCACACCGAGCCAAGTGAGAGTACTTGCAAGAATACCAGGTGCTTGATGATCATTACCACCATAGAGCATTAACGTGATGATGGATGTGATGACAACTGTTGAGATAAATTTAGGTAAATAGGATAGAATTTGAACAACACTTCTGTAAACATCACTTTTGATTTCAGAAAAGAATAGCGCTAAGATGATGGGGACTGGAAAACCGAAGATAAGTCCATACATACTGATTGCAAACGTGTTTCTAAATGCTTGCCAAAACTGTTGTGAGTAGTTACCAAACACAAGGGAGCGAATCGCATAAAATCCTGCAAATGGCGAATCTCCGATGCTCACTGTCAGTAAACTTTGATTTTTAAATGCAGCCAGAACACCATAAATCGGCATATATCTGAAAATGAAGAAATAAAGTAGAACAGGGACCAACATCGCATAAAGTGGCCAATCCTTCTTAATCGCATGCCAATGGCGTTGCCACTTACCCTTCTCAATGTCTTCGAGGAAGAGTTCGTGTTTGATGTCATCTAATGACATATTTTCTAGATCTTTGTTATAACGATTCTTCATCACTGAATTTTCCCTCTTTTTTTCTGTCTTGAATGGACTTGAGCAGATATGCTTTCATATCAACCATGAAATCCTGTTGTTTTGATGCGATGAACAAGATGACCCAACCCAGCAAGAAATTGATCGAATGTCTTGCAGTGAGTGTGATCCATTGAATCTCATTTGAAATGATCATCTGTGATATTGCCTGAATGATGAATAAGGATAAGTATCCTGTAAGGTAATACAAAGTCAGCAATAGAAATTCATCTTTGATATGATTCTTCTTCACAATTTTGAACCATATCATGGAAAGTGCTACCGATAAGATAGATACTGCATAAAGCAACATGGGGACTAAATCAAAGTTTTGGTACATCACTGTATACACAAGGATAGCCAATACATTGATTGAGATTCCCTTGATTCCCCATCTGATGTAAGCAATCATCATGATCGGAATCGATAAACTGACATAAAAGAATACCAAAGCGGATTTGCTCGCATAATATCCGATGATATCGACAACAAGTGCCATGACACTCAAGACGATTAAATCAATGGTCATGAATTTTCTGATTGTCAAACGAACAACTCCTCTCTATAATAGAGTTAAGAACATAATAAGGCGGTATGAATCATGACGAAACTTTTTCTATCCAATCAAGATTGTATTGATTCAACTCTGAAGTCTTATCCTTTAGACGAGGAGATTCATCTATACTTAGAATCTGGAGTTTATCAAGAAAAACTCATCTTAAAGCATCACAATTTAAAGATATATGGTTCAAAAACTGGAATCACACGAATCGTTAATGCCGATTACAGCTACAAAATGCATCAAGATGGTCTTTTATACAATACCTTTAGAACCTCAACAGTCATGTGTCTTGGAAAACATATCGAACTCTATGACTTAGAAATTGAGAATACTTCAGGTTCCGGTTTCACCATCGGACAGGCAGTTGCATTATCGATTTATTCAACTGAAGCCTATGTGAAACGCTGCAAACTGATGGGTCACCAAGATACTTTGTTTTCTGGTCCGCTTCCAGTGGATTTATGCGAACGCTATGATCACTTCTTACCCATTGAGCAACGATCTTCTGCTCAAAGCCATCAGCATTTTTCAGAATGTACGATCATCGGTGATGTCGATTTCATCTTTGGTAGTGGTACAGCATATTTTGAATCTTGTACCATCATCGCGAAATCCAAAGGTTATATTGCTGCACCATCAACAGATCCTAGTTTTCCTTATGGATTTGTTTTTGATCACTGCAAGTTCATCAGCCTATCCAATCAATCAGATGTCTATCTGGCTAGACCTTGGCGAAAGGGTGGTGCATCCATCTTTTTGAATAGTAGTTTTGAAGGTCTATTCCATCTGAATCGTTTTGAAGCTTGGAACCAAGACTTCATGAGATTTTATGAATATCCTTATGTTCACTCGAAACTTAGTCTTCCACTGAAGGAGGAGGAGACAGAGCGGTTAAAACAGTATCTGTCACTACACTTTAGCCGCTCTGTCATCGAATGAATCAGAATTTAAAATAATGTTTTGCATTGCCATATGCAATATCTTCAACCAGACGACCTAGGAGTGGGTCGTTTTCTGGATAGAGACCCTCTACGACTTCTTCAGCAATGATGTTGCATAATAATCGTCTAAAATATTCATGTCTTGGATAAGATAGGAATGATCTTGAATCTGTGAGCATTCCGATGAATCGAGCGATTAGACCATTATTGGCAAGTGCTTTGATTTGCTTGGTCATGCCATCGATGGTATCTAAGAACCACCATGCGGATCCAAATTGAATCTTTCCTGGGATTCCACCACCTTGGAATGCAGCCATCATGGTGATAGCAACCTCAAAGTCTCTTGGATTCAGTGTGTATAAAATCGTTTTAGGAAGTTCACCACTTTGATCGAGTGCATCCAGAAGTTGGGAAAGAGGTTTTGCAATCAAACCATCGTTAATGGCATCAAATCCTGTATCTGGTCCAAGGTTTTTCAAACTGCGTTCAGATACATTTCTGAGTGCACCGATGTGATATTGTTGGACCCAACCATGATGATGATACTGTTGTCCGAGAAAGACGAGTAGATGTCCCTTATACTTGCGCACTTCTGTAGCAGTTAGGGTTTCATGGCGGAGTGCTTTTTCATAAATGGTTTGTACTTCTTCTAATGATGCTTTTTCATACATCACGACATCGAGTGCATGATCTGATAGTCTACAACCATGATCATGGAAGTAAGTAATCCGTTCAGATAGTGCTTTTTTAAGGGTATCTAGATTGGATAAACTATAACCTACCACTTTGGAGAGTTTAAGTATCCATTCTTGGAACCATGATAATTCAATGTTGACTGCTTTATCTGGTCTAAATGCAGGTAAGACTTTCGTTGTAAATGATGTATCTTGACTGAGCTTTTCATGATATTCGAGTGAATCAACGGGATCATCTGTCGTGACAATCACTTCAACATTCGATTGTTGAATCATGGCTCTTGATGTCAAAGTCTTCAGTTGTAGATTCACTTGATCGTAAATTTCACGTGCAGTTTCAGGTGATAATAAGGTGTCTATTCCAAAGAAACGTTTGAGTTCGAAATGTGTCCAGTGATAGAGGGGATTTCCAATCAATAGGGGTACAACTTCTGCCCACTTCATAAACTTTTCAAAGTCTGGCTTATTGCCTGTAATGTAATCTTCTGTCACTCCATTGGCTCTCATCAAGCGCCATTTATAGTGATCTCCTGATAACCATGCATCAAAAAGATTGTTAAATGTCTTGTCTTCATAGATTTCTTTGGGATCTAAATGACAGTGATAATCGATGATTGGCATGTTTTTGGCATGATCGTGATAGAGTTTCTTGGCAACTTCGCTTTTCAGCAAAAAGTCATCATGGATGAAAGGTTTCATGATGTTCTCCCGTAATGTTTTAAATTTGGTTTCTATGATCAATGACTGTATCTTCATTCAAGGTGTCTGTATATACGGACACCGTTTATAACCACTCTTATTCTATCAAGTTGTGAGACCGTTGTCAATAGATTTTATCAAGCGCTTTCATAATTCTTTATGAAGAGATTATACTATCTAAAAAAATGTTTCTTTCTGAGATCTAAATTAGCACATTCATGTTGTCTTTGGATGCATATCCATGTCCATATATCCGAATGAATGGATGCGATGATAGAAAATGAAGAGTATGATGAACGCTAAAATCATGGTTGCTAAATTGCTATAAAACATCACGAAACCAAGTGCAACATACCCAATCCTCATTTCTTGAAGTATCCAAAGTAAAGGAAGTCTAAAGACAAATAATCGAACGACATTCAATAATAATGCAATCTTAGAGTATTTAAAGCCGATGAATAATCCCGTTATGATCGCGATTGACGTTGAAGTGAGTGTCGAGAATTTCTCCCAAAAATAGATATCCTTGATCATCTCTTTGAATATAACATCTTGATTTTGAGTGAATAACGGTAATAATTGGTCCATATAATGATTGATCAGAATTAATCCGATGATTGCAACAATCAAAGCATAGACATGTGAAATGAAAAATGTCTTCATTGCTCGATCCAATCGATGATTTCCTAGGTTTTGACTGACAATCGATGTCTCTGACTCTTCGAAAACAAGTGATATCGATCCTGGAGCTCCACCCAGTTTCATGGCTATTCCAAATGCTGCTACTGCGAGCGGACCATATACAGCTGCCATGCTGTTAACAAGAACTTTGCCAAATGAAAATAGAAATTTCCCAGTAAAAACAGGGATCGATATGGCAAGAATCGGCATAATATAGGAACTTTTGAGCCTGATTTCATGCCAACGCATCTGAAAAGGATTACTTTTTCCAAACATAACAAACAAAGCGATCACCATCAATAACCCTTGAGAAATCAGCGTCGCAAGTGCAACATAAGTCGTTCCTTGATGCAAGATGAAAACAAAAATGAGCGACAAGATCAACTTGATGGTCATTGCGATGATGTTTAAAATCAATATGCTGGTTGTATTACCCTTTGCTTTTTCAAGTCCAATAAAAACACTGTTGATGGCCATGAGTGCAGTTGATGCCATTTGTATATAGAAATATCCGAGTCCTGTTTCAATCACTTCTTCTGGTGCATTGAGTAACAAAAGGATATTACGTCCAAAAATGAGTGTCAATAAGACAACGGATAAACTCACTAAGAATACTAGTGTAAATGCAATACTTGCATGTTTTCGAGCCTCATCGATTTGTCCAGCTCCATAAAACCTAGCGACAATCACTGTTCCACCAACAGCAATTCCACCTCCAAAAGCCATGATTGCACTCTTAATTTCATCGATGAAAACAACAGATGCAACCTCATGACTACCAATGGTAGATACGAGCACGAGATCAAAAAAACCGTATAGATAATTAAAAAGACCATAGATTGCAAGAGGCGTACTCAAAAATAGGATTACTTTCCATAGATTACCTTCTAAAATATAAAGTCTTCTTTTTTTTGCCTTCTCTGTTAACTGCATGCGCAAAGTCCTTTAGTGTCCATCATACTAGACGATGTTTGATATAGACCACACATATTCTATGCGATATGCCTAGAAAAAACAATGATTAAAATAAAAAAGGACGATTTAATCCGTCCTTTATCATCTGATGTCATTTAAGAGGCTCTCACTCTCACCCATGCTTCTTCAATTTTTCGTTTAAGAATCGTATCATATCTAAAAAATTCATCATTTTCAGTGAGGATAACAACATATGAACTTTCTTCATATTCCCCATCTTCAATAATCGTTTCAATGACATCAGCTCGAGGTGAAGTGTATCCAATATTGATCGCATTTTCTAAGGAAATTTCATAACTATTGAAAAAATCAATGAATAGATAAGCAAGATCAACTTGTTTTGCATTGCTTGGAATCACAAATGCATCGACCCAAACATTGGTACCTTGTGAAGGTACATGATAATCTAAGTCATCATTTTCACTCATGAGATACACACCATCTCCAGAATAAACAACTGCCATGGCAAACTCTGCTGGCTTAAGCATAGAATCAAAGACTTCATCGGTCAAGTATTCTGTTTTGGATCCTTTTGCACTCGTTAGCCATGCTTCTGCTTGTGCTAGTTCAGTATCGGTTGGACTATTGATAGAGACTGTATTTCCAAATAAAGCTTTAATCGCAATCATGAATGAGTCTCTTGATGAATCATAAAACATCACATCATAACTCTGATTGGCAAGTGCATTCCAACCACTCGTTTCAAGATAAGACGAACTAACCTTTGTCGTATCATAAAGAATGCCGACATTACCATAAAAATAAGGCACACCATACTTGAGTAAATCAAATCCATCAGTTTTCAATTCATCTAAGACTGTTGTTAGACCACTATCAAAATCATTTTTTGAGAATTGCTCAAAACGGGTATAATCAATTTCTTGAAGTAGATCTTTGGATACCAATTCTTCAATCGCATAATCACTAGGGATGACCAAATCATAACTATTGGCTTCGATTTGTGGAATTGCACTTTCATTGGAATCGAATGTGATGATTTGAACTCGAACTCCATATTCAGATTCAAAATCTCTCACCAAATCTTCAGTAATGTATTCACCTGGCATGAAAATCTTTAAAGTGTCTTTAGGTGTACATGCAGATAAAAGCATTGGGGTAATGATGAGTATAGCAAACATCCATATTTTTTTCATTGTTAATCCTCCATTTGTTTTTGTCCGCTTTTCACATAATCATGAACAATCTTCATGCCAATGACTAAGATGATGAGCGTTGATAAAGCATTGATGGTGGGTTCAACCCCACGCTTGAGTGTATATAGATAAATTGAAATATTCTTAATTGCACTACCGCTGACTGAGAAGTAACTGATGACAAAATCATCAAATGACATCGTAAATGCAATGGCTGCACCTGCTAGAATCCCAATTTTAATCTGTGGAATGATGACTTTAAATAATGCTTGTGTCGGTGTTGCCCCGAGATCGGATGCAGCATGTGCTAAATTGGGATCTAAACTCTTAACCTTAGGATAAACCGTAATCAAGACATAAGGGGTAGAAAATGCGACATGTGCTAGAATCATGGTCACTAGACCACGTTCAATCTGGAAAGCTCCAAATAAGACAAAGAATGCAATCGCAGTCACAATTTCAGGGTTGACAATGGGGATATTATTGGCAGATAACGCAATTTCGCGTAGAGCCTTTCTAGTCTTTGTTAGTGAAATTGCAGCAAATGTACCAATGATGGTTGAAATGGTTGTCGAGATGATTGCGACTAAGAACGTAATGAAAACAGCACTCATGATTTCTCTGGATTCAAAGAGTTTCACGTACCATTCCAAAGAAAATCCAGACCATCTGGTCAATGACTTGCTCTCATTAAAGGAGAATATCACAAGCGACATGATGGGTAAATAGGTGAGAACCAACACCATCAGGATAAACCCTTTGCTAAACCACTTAGAGGTTTTCATCGATGTTTTCCCCCTGATATCTGTCAACTTTTCGAATCAGATACACAAAGCCCATGATGACTAATGATAAAACGATTGCAATCGCTGAACCATAACCAAATCTGCCTTGTTGAATCATGGCATTTTCGATGAGATTACCAATTAAATATCTGTTATTTGCTAGATATTTAGGAATCACGAGTGTGGTTGCTGCTGGAAGAAAGACCATCATGATGCCAGATAGAATCCCTGTCAGAGACAAAGGAATGATGACTTTAACAATCGTTTGAAACTTATTGGCTCCTAAATCTGCTGCAGATTCAAAGTAATTGGGATCAATCTTGGAGACAACAGCATAAATGGGTAAAACCATAAACGGCATATAAATATAGGACATGCCCAAGATGATTGCTAGATCCGTACCCAGCATTGAAGGTGCAATCATTTCAAAAACTTGTTGTAAAGCACGTGTACGAAGTAAGATATTCACCCACATTGGTGCAGTCACTAATAAAATGAGTAGGAGTTGCATACGCTTATCTGTTCTAGAAATCAAATAAGCCAGTGGATATCCAATACATAGCGTAATCAGTGTTGCAACACCTGCAAGATAAAGTGATTCCAATCCAAGTTCAATGAACTGTGCTTCTGATAAAAACCGGAGATAATGTTCAAGAGTAAATCGTATGATGAAAACACCAGTGGGTTGTTCTTGCTGGATGGAGTAAAGCATCATCATGACAATCGGAATCACAATCAAGAAAATTAAGACGACATAATAAGGAATACCAAGAATATGCTCTGTGATTAGTTTAGATGACTTCTTTGGAGATTTTTTGTCAAATAAATAAGATTTTTGCATTACCATTGCTCCATGACATGCAAGTCTTCTGGACCAAACGTTAAGTCCACTTCAGCATGCATTTTTTGAGCATCTGTGGTATGGATGGTGAAGATGCGATCCTTGGTTTTCACATCAATTTCATAATGCACACCTTTAAATGCCATTGAAATAACTTTACCGCTCATATGCCCTGTTCCAACAGGAACAATATCGATATCTTCAGGTCTAATGACAACATCTACGGATTGGTTTCTGGCAAATCCTTTATCGACACATATGTAATCTTTTCCATCGAAATGGATGAGATAATCATCTTTCATGATGCCATCAATGATGTTCGATTCTCCGATGAAATTGGCTACAAATCGATTTGCTGGTTCATTGTAAATATCGACTGGCGTTCCAACTTGCAAAATTTCACCATGATTCATCACGACGATTTTATCACTCATTGTGAGTGCTTCTTCCTGATCATGTGTAACAAAAATGAAGGTAATCCCTGAATTTTTTTGAATTTCTTTCAGCTCATATTGCATCTCTTGTCTCAGTTTTAGATCAAGAGCTGCAAGTGGTTCATCGAGTAGGAGCACCATTGGCTCATTAATGAGCGCGCGGGCAATCGCAACACGCTGTTGCTGACCTCCTGAAAGCTTGTGAACTTGTCTTCTTTCATAACCTTCAAGTCCAACCATCTTCAAATATTTCTGAACTTTCGATTGTATCTCGAGTTCTTTAGTCTTACGATTGACAAATTCAGACTTAATCTTGGCGATTTCAGCGTTCATCATTTCTTGATGATGGGTATCACTAGTTTCTCTGATTGATTTTTTAAGTTCTACTATTTGCTTTTTTCTGTCATGATTTGGATCTCTAGCAATTTGAATATCCAATATCATTTGTTTTTTTAAATCACGGATCTGTTGATAATCATTTGTCTTCTTGATCATGTCTTGATAATGTTCTTGGATTTGCTTGATTCTCATCAAAGTGGATATGGAGTCATTTTTCACACGTAATCCAAAAGCAACATTCTCAAATACATCAAGATGTGGAAATAATGCGTATCGTTGGAATACGGTATTGGTAGGTCTTTGATGTGCTGGAGTATCTAAGATATTTTTTCCATCAAATAAAACTTCACCTGCAGATGGATCAACAAAACCACCAATGATTCTTAATGTTGTCGTTTTTCCGCAACCAGATGGTCCAAGTAAGGTGACAAACTCATTGGCTTCAATGGTTAAATCGATGCCCCTTAAAACAACATTGCCATTAAATTCCTTTGTTACATCTTTTAACTCAATTAAAGCAGCCATAAAAGTTTCCACCTCCGTTTACCAGCGGTAAACATTCATCCAAAAGCGTCTATATTGTTTACTAATAATAAACTATATGTTCAACAATAATAAACCATAACACATTTATTATATAAGATATCACTTTTTTGTCAACACGAAAGGACTACAAAATCGTGAATCATTGATATCTACTCGACTCAACCTGACATGATAAGCATTTTAAATTCATGAATCATCATCTTATGATATACTTAACTTATCAGTCATTGTTAACTTTTGACGAGGTGAACATATCATGTTTAAACAAGCATTATCTCTACAACTCACACGAAAATACATCATCCAAGGATCATTGTTTTTTGGAACATTTATGCTCATTTATTTTATCGTCGATTCTCTGAACATGTCCTATGCTGAAATGAGTGAAACATATGGCATCTTACTTGTCATCACCAACATCACACTCAATATTGTCATGTCTTTATTATCCGCTCTTCTGATGAACTTTTCAACAGCAATGGTAGAGATCAAGGGTAAAGAAGGTAAATCATCGAATTTTGGGTTTCTATCTGTGCTGTTCGGGATCTTAACTTATGGATGTACAAGTTGCGTGATCGCATTCTTCGCATCCGTTGGCATTGCATTTTCAGTGATTGCTCTGCCTTTGGCTGGTCTTCCTTATAAATTGATTTCCTTACTTCTCATTTTAATCGGTCTCTATTGGATGTCAAAAGAGATTGAAAAACCTTGTAAAATCTAATTTGCTCACACAAACGAGGGAAGCGATCATGCTTCCTTTTTCATTTGACAAAGATTAAGAAGAGTTGTATACTATCAATGTGACAAGGTTGTCATATTGAGGGAAACATGCCAAATCAAACATTTTACAATCTACCAGAAGAAAAAAAAGAGCGCATCACTCAAGCAATCATCGATGAATGCTCAACTCATACCTTTGAACATATCAATTTGTCGAACATCGTTAGGAATTCTAACATTCCTAGAGGTAGTTTTTATCAGTACTTTAAAGACAAAAGTGATGTGTTTGATTTTGTTTATGGCTATATAGGACAAGTCAAGATGAAGTTCATTGGTGATTTGATGCATCCTTCACATGATATTCCTTTTCTCAAGAGATTCGAATCGGTCTATATTGCAGGTATGCATTTCGCATCATCTTATCCGAAATTGATGAAAGCAGGACAAAAGATGATGGAATCAGAAATCTTCAAGCAAAACGACATGCTCAAAAAAGCGACAGATGCCGCCATCCAATTTTATGTCAATTTCATCAAAATCGATCAACAAAAAAGGTTAATTAGAGCTGATATCGATCCGGTTCTTCTTGCATCTGTGATGATTGAATTTTCCAACAAAGTTTCACTGGCTGAATATATGAAAGACACTGTCGATCAACATGCGATTGAATATAAAGTGAAAGGTCTTATTGACCTCATCAAGAGAGGAATTGATGCTCATGTTTAAAGTAGATGGATTACGTTTTACCTATCCTAAAAATACAAAGGAAACCATTAAAGGGATTTCTTTTGATATCGCCAAAGGTGAAATCTTTGGTTTTTTAGGACCCTCAGGTGCAGGGAAAAGTACAACACAGAAGATTCTCATTAAGCTTTTAGAGTCTTATCAAGGTGCGATTTACTATGATGGCAAGAATATTGCTGAACTTGCACTGCCCCATAAATTGTTCCAAAATAGAATAGAGACTTAAGATCTTAGTTCTTGAACTGTAAGCGGCGCTGGCGGTTGATAGTTTAATGAACTATGCGGTCTAATTGTATTGTAATATAAGACCCATTGTTTTGTAAGTAC
>Ga0209835_1000386_pt1 | contig 29642 bp, 24 predicted proteins | sample LakKivwa52mmetaG_FD_184138 | JGI IMG/M metagenome (GOLD analysis project Ga0209835, IMG submission 184138) | Anoxic lake water microbial communities from Lake Kivu, Rwanda to study Microbial Dark Matter (Phase II) - Lake Kivu water 52m metaG... | ecosystem: Environmental > Aquatic > Freshwater >... | reverse complement strand
TCTACTCGATGAAATTGGCAGGGGGACCTCTACCTTTGACGGACTCAGCCTAGCATGGGCGATCATTGAACATATCGAAAAGTATAAAAAGGCTCTTACACTGTTTGCCACTCACTATCATGAACTTACGGAAATGGAATACATTTTCTCTGCTATCAAGAACTACAACGTTGCTGTCAAACAGTGGAACGACGAGATGATCTTTGTTCGCAAGATCGAACGCGGAGGAGCAGACCAAAGCTATGGGATCCAGGTTGCCCGGCTTGCTGGAGTACCGGATCGGGTGATCCGTAGGGCAAAAGAAATCCTCAAGAATCTAGAAGAACATGAGATCAGTCCGCAGGGTCTCACAGCCTCCATCCGAAAACGCTTAAACCAAAACTCACCCCAAATCGACATCTTTGAAGTATTGCTTGATAAAACCGATCATAACGATCAGGTAGTAAATGAAATAAGAGATATGGAGCTTGAGCGCATGAGCCCACTAGAGGCTTGGCAGTGGCTCAAGGAGAAACAGACAAACCTGTGAAAAAGGTCAGCAAATGAAAATTCAGCTAATCATAGTGCCTCTTATCATTATCCTCTTGGCAAGTGCTTGTACCATACAAAAGGCAAATCTCGCTGGTAAAATAAACAGCACCGAGATTCCCAATACCGAGTTTATGACAGCTCATCGCGGGCACTTTCAAAATTTTATGACGGAAAAAGGACGCACACCGGACAGTGAAGAAAAGAAAGAAATCCTGCGCCAGACTTGGCGCAACATTACTATTCACGTCATTTTGAAAGAACACTTTAAAAAGTATGATATCAGTGTCTCAGAGCAGGAAGTAATCGATACTCTGAGGTTAAACATTCCTGCTTATTTACGAAATTCTCCTTTGCTAATGGTCAATGGCAAATTTGACAAAAGCCTTTACCTCCAGTCTTTGGAGTTTAATAATCCGGTAAATTTGACGCCTGTAAAACGACACTATTTTGAGTATCTGATCCCCATCCAAAAGCTAAAACTAAAACTTATTGACAGCACAATTTTGACTCGTAAAGAGCTAAAAATCCTACAAGATATCTATAGCTCAAGGCTTGACGTCAATTGGGTGATTTTTGATCCCCAAGGTGTATCGGTAACCGTGAGTGACAATGAGATTCAGGCATACTACCAGTCCAATCTTTCAAGCTATGATCTACAGCCAACCTATCAGCTTGCTTACAGCATGATCAAAGTGCAGCCTAGCCAAGCAGATATCGATGCTACCTACCTGAAGGCAGATTCTTTGTTCAGTGCCATCCAAAAGGGTGAATCCTTTACAGCAATGGCAGAAAAGTATTCGCTTTCAGAAACTTCCGTCCGGGGAGGAAATCTGGGCTTTGTTGCGATTGGGGAGCTTCCTATTGCCGTCAAACAACATCTGCAGCAGATAGAAAACTCCCAAGTGGCTCCGCCCTTGAATCTGGACGGGAAGTGGCATATCTTCCAAGTATTGGAGCGAACCCGCACTATGATTCGGTTAAGAGAGATCGTAATTGAACCTGCGGCAAGTGTTCAAACTGTAGAACACAGCTTTTCAAAGGCTGAATCGCTATTGGAACTTTCCAAAAGTATGGGCTTACAAGACGCAGCCACAGAGATGGATTATCCGTATTATATGACAACGTCGATCGCAAAAGACACTCTTTGGATCGCCGATCTAGCTGTGGTAAACAATGTAAAAGCACAGCTTCGTACAGCCAAAACAGGAGCTTTGCTTGAGCCAGTTTACTCCAGAAAATTATCATCATGGCTCGTGCTTGCCGTTATCAACAACCAAACTAAGAAGTTTCAAAGCCTTGCTTCTGTAAAGGATGCCATAGCAGAGCAACTTGCAAAGGATATGAAGAAGGAGATAAGCAGGCAAATAGCTGAACGATGGTGTGCGAATAATCCTAAGCCTGTGATTCATACCGTAGCCGCGCAAAACCAAAGAATGCTTCATACTCCAAACCTTGGTATCGGTGATGTATTGCTTGGAAATCCAGTGGATTTGCTGATTTATCATACCATCAAGAATCACCGGGCAGGATTTTTGGCACCTATTTCACATTCTGATGTGTTTTTGGTTCCAATCGTGCATAAGTTAAGCCTGAGAAAAGACAGGGTAGCAGAACATAGGGAATTGCGTAATTTGTATATGAATACTCTGCCCTCAGATTGGTTTGAAAACTGGTTGGAAGACCAGATCAAGAATGCATCTGTAAAAATCTGGCAGTAAATACAGATTTTACTTGACAGATAATGAAGAGTCTTAAATCTATGCTTCATAGAGGTATAATATGAAAAGTGCTTTGCTGAGTTTGATCTTATTGATCGCAGTTTCCTTATCTGCGGTTAGCATATATGATATTCAGTTCACAACCGTAGCGGGTATAGACAATACCTACCCCTCGCGCTATACGGGTAAGATAGTGAGCATTGAAGGTATAGTTACCGCTGTTGATTACAAAAATGATGCCTACTTCCTGAGTGAACGCATCAATGGTCCTTGGCGCGGGATAATGATTTCCGATCGGAAAAACCGTCCCAACATTGGAGATTTGGTGATGCTAACCGGTACAGTCAGAGAAACCTTTGGGATGACCTGCCTTCAGGACCTTTCTTCTTTTCGTATCCTGGATAGCAATCTTACTCTGCCCCAAGCATTGAGCGTTACTACAGGCCAATTGAATCGGGCAGATCAAGCAGAAGCTTATGAGGGTGTATTCATTCGTGTGCTGAATAGTACCTGTTCCCAATCTATGGCAACCAAAAACCGCTTTTATGTAACCGATGGCACAGGTCAGTGTCAGGTGCGTCAAGGAGATTTTGGAGATAGAGTAGCTATCTATGCTTCTCGTATAGGTGAACAATACAACAGCATCAGTGGGATTTTGATCTATGCTTTTGGGGAATATGCCCTTTCTCCCCGAAGCAGAACTGATATAGTAGTAATGCAGCCGGTTTTCAACCAAAACCGCTCATGGGGTAGAATCAAATCAATCTATAAATAGCAGAGGTGTTAGTTATGAACAAATTTTTTAAGACGGTCTTCGTTTTGGGTGGAACAGCATTAGCAGGCTACTTTGGGCTCAAAGCATACAAAAGGATCAATGGAACCGTAAAGCTTTCCAAATCCCTCCCCGAATTTCTAAACAATGTTTATGGCGAAAAACCGAGCGTAAACATGACCCAAAGTATGTACAGCCTTATCATCAAAGTTGGTTTTTGTCAAGAGACGATAGACAAATACAATGACATCGAAACTACAATCCGAGAGTATGTGGCTGACTTCTATCCCGAATTGGGCAAGGGCAACGTAAACGTGGAGATTAATATCAAATCTGAGGAATCAGAAAGCTGTTGTTGCAACGGTGAAAGCCACGACGAAGAAGGCAATTGCTGCAAAGACAAAGAATAACGTCAGATAACTCACGATAAGCTGATTTTAAACCGGTGGAAACGCCGGTTTTTTTTTGAGAGGTTCAGCGACCGCCAGTGGGATAGCTAGGGTACACATGGCTCACCAAGGAAACAATAACGAGTTTCCCGCCGCTCTACATTTTTGCATTGCCAAAGACGCTTGAATGTATAGCTTATTGTTTGAACTCAGGCTTTTGCTGATTTGTAGTTGACAAAAAGGTTCGCATCGTGTTTGTGAACCACGTGTAAGCTCCTGAAGAAAGGATGATTTAGTATATGCTTGAAAGATTGATGAAACAGCCCGTGATGAATAGGGTTTTGTACGCTTTGATACCGAGTACGGTATTTGGCGTTTACCTGTTTGGTCTCAGGGTTTTAGCTGTTCTTTTGATGAGTAATCTGGCTGCCTATTGGACAGAGTACCTCTTTATCCGCAACAAAAAGAACGGCAAGGTAACGATGGCTGTCTTCGTGACTGCGTCTCTTTATGCTCTTAGTTTACCTCCTACAATACCCTTTTGGATTGCTATGTTAGGTGCCATTGTTGCAGTGGCTTTTGGTAAAATGGTTTTTGGTGGGTTTGGTACCAATATCTTCAATCCCGCCATATTGGGCAGGACTTTTGTATATGTATCCTTTCCCCAAGAGATGACAATCAGATGGACAATTCCATATTTATGGACAGATTTTCCCGGTGGTCTTTTGCGTTGGGCACCACCAATGGCAATGCAAACGGGAGCTACGATCTTGAGTGTATATCGCAGTAGCGGTGAAATGCTCTCCTCTTTTACAAATGCATTTATGGGTTTTGTCCCTGGCTCAAGTGGAGAGACCTCTGCATTGCTAATAATTCTATCTGCTATCTATTTGATCATTACCAAAACTGCCAAATGGCAACCCATGCTAGCTACTACGATTGGCATTCTGCTCTTTGGTTTGATTTTCTACCCCCATGCCAATCCTCTCTATTTCCTAGTAAGTGGGGGAGCTCTCTTTGGGATTGTCTATATGACCACGGATCCAGTTTCACAAGCCAAGGGTAAGTATGCCATCTGGATTTATGGATTGATGATCGGATTTCTTACGGTTTTTATCCGCAGGTATTCCCTTTTTGCTGAGGGCTTTATGTTTGCCCTGCTACTCACCAATGCCTTTATGCCGATCATCGAATATGCCTTGGATAAATGGATGGCAAGAAACAAGGAGAAGAGGGCATGAGTGAAACGAAATCTTTCCGTAACAGCCTGCTTTATCCGATTGTTTTTATGGTCATCGTTTCATTTATTTTTATTGGTATTTTATCTACTGCTTACCGGTTGTCTGAATCACGGATTGCCAAAGCCGAACTGGAGTCATATCAGACTCAGGTGATTATGCTCTTTGCTGATGTGATAAAGCAACAGGATGGGACGGATATTGCCGAACAGATTTCCAAAGGGAAGCTTGTGGAAATGTATGAGACCTATATCAATGATAAAGAACTACCGGAGGAGTTATCGAGTCGGAAAGCATATAGCTTAATGCTTGATGGAAAGGAACATGCATATTGTTTTGATATCATGGGCAATGGACTATGGGGTTCCATGCGTTCCCTAATTGCAACGGATACCCAGCTTGAAACCATCATCGGTTTTAGCGTGTATAAGCAAATGGAAACTCCTGGCTTGGGAGCTCGAATCGAAGAAGAGAGCTTTAGGAAGCAGTTTATCGCCAAGAAACTCAAGCAAGAAGGGATTCTGGTACAATTTCGTTTGATTCCCGAAGATCAGCAAGCATCCTCCAACGAGGAAGTAAGGCAAATTACCGGGGCAACGATCACCAGCAGTGCAGTGCTCTCCATGATCAGCTCCGAGATCAAACTCATCAACGACAATTTTGGGATTTCACATGAGTAAGAAAGATATATTTTTGATAAGTGCCTTCCAAGAGAACTCCGTGTGGAGACAAATCTTGGGAATTTGTTCCTCATTGGCGGTGACCAATCTGATGATGAATAGTCTAATTATGGGCTTGGGTGTGATCTTTAGCCTTGCCTTGGCAAATTTCACTATTTCTCTGATTAGAGAGCATACACCGCGTAGTGTACGCATGATGGTGCAAACTTTAATTATAGCAGCGTATGTCATATTGGTGGACATCTTCCTCAAAGCAAATCTCCCTGCCGTCAGTAAACAGTTGGGACCCTACGTGGGCTTAATCATCACCAATTGTATCTTGATGGGTAGGGCAGAGGCATTTGCCGCTAAAAACAAGCCCCTTGATTCGCTCATCGATGGCATCGGGGCTGGCTTTGGCTATACTTTGGTGCTCTTGGCAATTGCCACGGTAAGAGAATTACTTGGTTTTGGATCATTCTTCGGCATTAGCGTATTCGGTTCGTGGTTTACAAAGTGGTCGATCATGGTTATGGCGCCTAGTGCCTTTTTTATCCTCGCCATGTTAATCTGGATCCTAAACATCAAATATTACAAGGTAAAGGCATAAAGCTATGACGATATCATCATTTGTGCTCTTTTGGGCGGCGATATTTACAAGCAATATCTTACTTACCAATTTCTTGGGGATGTGTTCCTTTCTCTCTGTATCCAAGGAAGTGGAATCCTCATTTGGATTGGGTGTTGCGGTGTTTTTTGTGCTCACTATTACTACAGGCTTAAATTATCTGGTTTACCACCTAATTTTGGTTCCTTTGGGATTGGTGTATCTCCAATTCATTATCTTTATCATAGTTATAGCTGCTTTTGTACAGCTCTTGGAATTGGTGATAGAACGCTACGCTCCAGCGCTCTATTACAGTTTGGGGATATATTTGCCTTTGATTACGGTCAATTGCGCCATTTTTGGAGTTTCACTTTTTATGGTCATCCGTAATTACTCCTTTGTGCAATCCATCAGCTTTGGAGCAGGCAGTGGTATCGGTTGGCTCTTGGCAATTCTGATGCTTTCAGGTATCCGGAGCAAGCTCAAAGAAAAGCTTGTGCCTGTGGGACTACAGGGAGCTGGGATCAGCCTGATCATCACAGGTATTATGGCTCTGGCGTTTATCGGTTTTTCCGGTATTGTAAACGTTCAATAGGAAAGTGCTGATGATTATACAAATTGCAAAAGACATCTTGATTACCTGTGGGATTAGTGCATTTTTGGCTTTTATCCTTACCCTTGCCCAGAAGTACTTGAATAATTATGGCATCTGTAAAATTGACATCAATGGTAAAAGATCCATTGATGTAGAAGGTGGTTCATCGCTACTAAATTCGCTTACGGATAAGCAAGTGTTTTTGCCTTCCGCATGTGGTGGCAGAGGTAGTTGTGGAACCTGTAAATGCAAGGTAGTAAGTGGTGGAGGTCCAGTGCTGCCCACCGAAAAGCCATTCCTCAGTTCGACAGAATTAAGCAATGGCATCCGGCTATCCTGTCAGGTCAAGATCAAGTCAGACATACGCATAGATATTCCCGAAGCAATATTTAATATTCGTAAGTACCGTGCCGTGGTACATGAGATATTGGATTACACATACGACATCAAAGGTATTACTTTCAAGATGATAGAACCTGGGCAGATCGATTTTAAAACCGGTCAGTATGTGCAATTGGAGACCAAGCCCTATGGCAAGGTCAAGCAAAAGACAGTAAGGGCGTACTCAATTTCTTCCAAACCTCAGGAAAAAGACCGAGTGCAATTGATTATTCGTCTCGTTCCCGAAGGGATTTGTACTACTTGGGTACACAATCATTTACAAGTAGGGGATGAAGTAAATATCACCGGACCCTATGGAGATTTTTATCTTCGAGACACTAAGGCGGATATCATATTCGTAGCCGGAGGTTCAGGTAAAGCGCCGATAAAATCTATGTTGGAGGATTTGCAGGTCGTGGGGACAACCCGAAAAATGACATATTTCTTTGGTGCCAGAGATGTCAAAGATCTCTATTTAACAGAGGAAATGTATGCCTATGAAAAGGTCTTTGATGATTTCAAATACGAGCCGGTACTATCACACTGCAACCCTGAGTGCCAATGGGATGGAAAAAGAGGGTATGTAATGCCCTATTTCAAAGATGCTATAATAGACCCCAAGAATACGGAAGCATACCTATGTGGTAGTCCCGGAATGATCAATGCCGTTACCAAGGGACTCAAAGAACTTGGGGTTCCGGCGGATAAAATATACTTTGATAGTTTTGGATGATGATATGAAAGAAACACCACAAGAGTCAAAAATCATAGCTAGGATGCAAGCAGGCGTTATCACGTTAAACGGTTTCCTGGGCAGCGATACACGCCACCTACACGAAATCATAGCTGAGGACGCTAAAGTCTTGAGTGCTTTGGGAACTTCGCAAAGCGAGATTGCCGATCGAATGCAGTACTTTAGTGATGCCTCATTTGAAAGCTATGATACTCCGGTTTTTATAGAGGACAATTATGAGGTGGAGACTGACGTTGTAAGAGGAAAACTTCCCTGTCCATTTTCTCATGCTGGGTTATACCGCAAGACACTTACAACACTCCACAACAGGGCAAATGGGATTTCTGTGAGATGGACCGCGCTCAGTATCCACATGATCCGTGAGCATGGTTTCTTTGAGGGTATTGGCTCACCTTTTCGGCTTGACCCTCAGAAGCTATACAAGGCATTGTTTACTTAATATGGCATTGGCTCAATCTATGGGATGGCTTGCTAAAGAAGCTTTGTTTACCTAATGATTGAGTTGTTAGATATAGACTCTGATCATCAAGCGAAAAAAGGTGTTGACAAATGTTAGGGCTAACTGCAAGATTGCAGTGAGGAGATTGATAGATGAAAGCAGACGATATCGATGCCTTCCGCAAGGATGGCGTAAAAGCTTTTAATGTACTATTACCGGAGTTGATGTCCAACTTGCTCCACAACCTCCCAGGGATTGCCTATCGTTGTAAAAATGACTCAAAATGGACGATGCTCTTCCTATCTGAAGGGTGCTATTCACTTACTGGATATTATCCATCTGAATTGCTCTATAACAGTGAAAGATCCTATGATGACATCATATATGAGGAAGACCGCGACCTAGTTCGCAATGCAGTTAATGAAGGTGTAAAAAAACGCTGTCAGTTTCAGATCAGATATAGGATTGTAGATCGCCAAATGGGTGTTCGTTGGGTCTGGGAACAAGGTAATGCCGTTTATGATGAAAATGGGAATCCGTTTTTTTTGGATGGGTTTATTGCCGATATCAACGCAATTAAAAGAACGGAGGATGAATTGGAGCAAAGTGCAAGATTGCTTTCCGAACTCAACGTTATGAAAGACAAGTTTTTTGCCACTATCGCACATGATTTGCAAAATCCTATATATGCCATCATATCTCTCTCCGATTTTGTTTATCAGAATGTGAACAGTTTTAAAACCAATGAGTTAGTAGATTTTATCCGGCAGATCAATTCTTCGGCTCAAAGTGCCCACACGCTTTTAGAAAACCTCTTGGATAGGGCAAGGTCTCAGACCGGCAAGATTAGAGTCCAAAACCAAAGACTCAATATGGCAAACTTGATTGATGAATGCATTGATGTTTACAGGGCGCATGCAAACGGTAAGAACATCAGTATAGTAAAAGACATTCCGGATGATTTGTATGTTCACTCCGACCCTCAGCTTCTGAGCACAATTTTCCGAAACCTAATCTCCAATGCGATAAAGTTTTCATTTACTCATACGGAAGTACACATATCGGCTGGGAAGGAAGGAGCCAAGGTCTTTGTCCAGATTCGAGATCATGGAATTGGAATTTCTCGGAGCAATGTTCCCAAGCTGTTTAAAATCGATGGTGATTACCGAAATCTGGGTACCGCAAATGAGTCTGGAACTGGTTTGGGTTTAATCTTGGTAAGGGACTTCTTAAACCACCTCAATGGCGATATCGAAGTAAGTAGCATACCCAATACCGGGTCTACATTTTGGGTTTGGTTGAGAGAATAAACATGTTTAGCAGAGAAATGAGACCTTATCTGATTGGTGGAGTTGCAGTTATCTTTACAGTTGTAGCTATTCTCATCACAGTCGGTATCTATGGCTATTATGACAAGAAAGACGATGTTTTGGGGGAAGCAGCAAAGAGCTTGCAAAGCATAGCCGAATATAAAGAAGACCTCATAAACCATTGGATTGAGGAACGCCTTGCTGATGTAGATGCATTAACCAGCAATACCCATCTCAGTGAACAAGTGTACCGTCTGTATCAGAATCCCAATGATCAGGAAAGCAAAGATTTTATCGCCTCTCGCTTTAATGCTTATGTAATCCACAAAAAGTATGAATCCTTATTGCTAATAAACACGAATGGTCTGGTCTTGATAGCTTTGCCAACCCAAGATACTGCAGTAGATTCTGCAACATTGCATCAAGTCAATATTGTAAAAAATTCTAGCCAAGCCGTTATGGGTAATCCATACTGGTGCAAAGTCCATCAAGAAATTCATTGGGATGTCATCAAGCCCATCTTTCGCGACGCTACAAAAGATAAAGAACCCTATGCAATCATTGTATTCAGGCCAGCATATGATCATTTCGTAGGCTCACAAGTAAGCGATATTCCCTACAAAAGCGAGACGGCAGAAGCCGTCGTGGTAGCACTCCAAGGGGACAGTTTGAGCTTTCTCTCAGACAGTCGTTTCGAGCCTGGAAGCGCTTTAAACAAGCATGTTCCGCTTTCTCGGGAAAACGGTATTGCAACTATGTTTTCTAGTGCACTAGGGATTGCAAATCAGGTTGTTGATTATCGAAATCAGAAAGTCTTATGCGTAGTAAGACCTATCCATGGAAACAATCGTTTTGTCATGGTGAAGCAAGATTTGGAGGAGGTGCTGTTACCGCTAGATGAGTATCTTCAAAAAATTGCAATCATTTTCTCACTGGTCATGCTCTTGGTCATAAGCACATCTACCATGGCAATTTTAAACATTCGAAAGCGGAGATTGCTGGAGAGGATTAAGGATCAATTGGATCGTCAAGCCTTGTACAAACACTATGAATACATAGTAAGGTATGCGAATGACATTATCTATCTCTGCGATTTTAACAATCATATAGTAGCCTATAATGATAGTGCTTTAACCTTCTATGGTTATGATGCAAAAGAATTTACTGAGATCGATGCGGCTATTCTTATAGAAACAGAAGTATGGAAAGAACACAAGCAGAAATATAGCAAAGAGCAGTATGCAAGGGGTTTGATAGTTGAAAGCAAGCACGTCAAGAAATCCGGAGAGATCGTACCAGTTGAAGTAAGCATCCGAGCTATTGAAGTGGATAATCAAAACTATTTTCAATGCATAGTTAGAGATATCAGAGAGCGTAAACATGCCGAAGAAACACAACGCACACTGCACAATAAAATTCGGGAACTCAATCGCAATCTGGAGCAACGTGTCATGGAGCGCACTAAGCAATTGGATCATGCTTACCAAGAGTTGGAGAGCTTTAGCTATTCTGTATCCCATGATCTGAAAGCACCCATAAGATCCATCCAAGGGTTTAGCAACGCTCTGATAGAAGATGTTTTTGATCTAATCCCAGAATCGGCTCAAGATTATTTGCAACGAATCATCAAAGCTTGCGGAGACATGAACGCTTTGATTGATAGTCTACTCGAGATTTCCAAAGTTTCCGGTGTACAACTAATGCTTTACCGAAACAACATCTCAGATTTGATTGACGAAATTCTCCAAGAGCTGGGGGAGCGCTATCCCGAACGGAGGATCAGATTAATTCCATATCCACGAATATTTTTGCTCACCGACTATACTTTAATGCGAATTTGTCTTCAGAATATACTAAGCAATGCACTCAAGTTCTCTGATGTAAGAGAAGAATGCGTGATCAGGATTGCTTTCGAGGAGACGAAGGAGCACTTTATCATAAGCATTGAAGACAATGGAATCGGTTTTGATATGAAGTATCATGAACGGTTGTTCACTCCTTTTCAGAGACTTCACTCTGTGAAAGAATACCATGGAACTGGGATTGGACTCTGTATCGTGAAGAGGATTATGCAAAAACATCATGGCGATGTGAGAATGGAATCAGAGACAAACCGGGGTACAACGGTGTATTTAGAATTTAACAAAGAAAAAGTCTAAGCAGTTTGCGGAAGAGATTTATGCAAGAATTGAAGATACTGTTTGTCGAAGATCGTGAAGACGATATGATTTTGGTATTAAGGGTGTTGTACAAGGGTGGGTTCAAGGTAAAGTACAGCAGGGTTCAATCTGCACCCGAAGAACGAGAAAAGCTAGCTTCCGAAGAATGGGATTTGGTAATAGCAGATTATTCTATGCCTGGATTTTCCGGCAGAGAAGCACTGGCAGTGTTTAATGAGTTTGATCTTGATATACCATTTATCTTGGTCTCTGGCTCTGTGAAAGAAGATGTAGCCTTACAAATGATGCAAGAAGGCGCTAGAGACTATATCATGAAGGACAAGCTGGGGAAGTTGGTCAGTACTGTTTCGAAGGAACTTGAGGATGTTCAGCTTCGTAGAAAGAAGAAAGCAATTGAAGATGAACTGTACCAGGCAAAGCTTTTTATTGAGAGTACAGACGTAATCATGTGGCAGTGGGAACCCAGCACAGGCTGGCCAGTGTTGTATGTTTCAAACAATGTCCAGCAGTTTGGTTATACACCAGAAGAACTGATTAGCCGTAAAATCGTTTATGCGGATATCCTTCATCCCGAGGATAAAGAAGCAATTTTCGAAAACAGCCTCGATAACAGGTACAACCATCATGATCTCTACAAACAAAACTACCGCATAGTATGTAAAGATGGCAGTATCAGATGGTTGGATGACTATACCACTATTGTTCGTGATGACAAAGGTGAAGTGACTTTGGTGCAAGGCATCACATACGATGTTACCGACAATACTTTACTTGAAAAGGATCTCGATTGGAGCAGAAATCTTTATCGCAGTTTGGTTGATACATCACCAGATGGAATATGCATGATCGATATGAATTACTCCAATGTCTTTGTAAATAAACGTAAAGCAGCTTTACTTGGCTATGACAATCCCGAAGAATTGATTGGGAAACACGCAATGCAAAGTGTAGCGCCTGCATATCACCAGTTTCTAAAAGATCAGGAACGAGAACTGCTTACCTTCGGAAAATTGTCCATTCCCGAAATAGAATTTATCCGCAAGGATGGCACATCATTCTTTGGTGAACTGCGCATGGTGCTGATCCGTAATGAAGAAGGCGAACCGGTAAATATTATAAATCTGATTACTGATATTACTGAGCGTAAACAAATGCAAGAGAATCTGATCGAGAGCGAGAACAGATTTAGAATATCTTTTGAGAATGCCCCGATTGGTATGGACATGATCCAGCTTGACAACCGGATAATGAAGGCAAACAAAGCCTTTTGCGAGTTAGTAGGGTACAGCGAAGATGAACTCCTAAACATGACTTTCTACGATTTCACACATCCCGATGATATCAATAACAATGTTGCGGCAGTTGATACTCTCAAAGCTGGAACAAGCGATAGTGTTTCTATCGTAAAAAGATACATAAGAAAAGATGGAGAAGAAATCTGGGTCAGGGTTAACTCTACGATGATCAAAAGCAGCCAAGGCATCCCGCTATACTTTTTAGCTCAGGTTCAGGACATCACAAAGAGCAAACAAGCAGAAGAAGAGATTATGCTCGCCAAACGTAAAGCTGAGGAATCAGACCGCTTGAAATCTGCTTTGTTGGCAAACATGAGCCATGAATTGCGAACCCCATTGAATGGTATCTTGGGTTTTTCGGAAATCATCCGCAAAACTGATATCGACGAAAGTCTCAAAGGTATGGGAGAGCTCATTTATCGGTCTGGTACTAGACTGATGTCCACCTTGGATTCAATCATGCTACTTGCACAGCTCGAATCCAACCAAAAACTTCAAGACATTACCTACATGCTACATAATGCCAGTTCCGAATTAGAATCCATCGCCAATGCCTACAAAAACGAAATTCAATCCAAGGGATTTGAATTTAACATCAAAATAGAGCCCGGGCTTTTACTCAAGTGCGAAGCAAAGCTCTTTCGGCAAGCAATTATCAAGCTCTTGGAAAATGCCATCAAGTTTACCGATAGAGGTAGCATCGGACTATCAGCCAAATCAATTTCTTCTGAGGAATTTGAAATCCAAGTATGCGATACAGGTATTGGCTTTAGCAAGGATGCCATAGATGATGTCTTTGCGGCATTCAAGCAAGTAAGCCAAGGCTATGGAAGGGCTTATGAGGGAAGCGGTTTAGGCTTGTCCATCACCCAAAAGATCATCACTTTGTTTGGTGGTTCAATAGGTGTCTCAAGCGAGATTGGAAAGGGTTCGACCTTTACTATCAAACTGCCCAAAACAGTGATTGCTACAAGTATCAAGAATGAACCGGAGCAGCTTCAGATTTCTCCCAAATTCAGCTTGTCAACCAGCAGTAAACTTCCTCTATTGGTGGTAGAGGATAACCCCATAAACCAAAAATTGGTGGTCAACTTTTTAAAAAACCAATTTGAAGTTGAGTGCGCTGCAACAGGAGAAACAGCATTGGATATGGTAAAGGAAAAGCACTACGATGTGATCCTGATGGATATAAATCTGGGTAGTGGAATGGATGGAATCCAAACCACTCAAGAAATCCGTAAGTTAAGCGGATATGAGGTTATTCCAGTGATTGCTGTAACTGGATATACTTTGATTGGTGATCGAGAGCGAATTTTAGCTGGAGGTTGCTCTCACTATTTGGGAAAACCTTTTAGTAGAGATCAGCTTTTGGAGACGATCCAAGTTGCCTGCGAAGCTGCCCTTCAAACAAGTTGAGCCCAATCTGCAAGCAAGGTAGATTAGGCTCAAATGTTATTATTCGTGATCGTTTATTTATGATATAGCAAAATCAACCCAGTTCTGTAATGGGAATCTCCCATATATCATTATCATGATCCAAGAGGAGATATCCATCATGGGATTTTAGTGTATCATAGATATAGAGCTTTGCCTTGTATGTATCTTCTCTATTTATATCGTAAGCCGATGTGACTGGCAAGTGCGTATGCATCATAGTAGGAATAATGTCTGCAGGATAGATATAAAAGCCTTTATCAGTTTTGATTTCTACGATCTGGCTACCAACGGTATGTCCACCAGTATGAACCAATTTTACACCCTTTGCGATCGTTGTATCTTGCTCTATCAGGTTTATTTTTCCCTCTTCAGCCAAAAGTTCGTACTGCGCCTTATCATAGGCAGCGCGGTTCAATCCGTCTGGATTATTTGCCATTTCCCACTCAAGCTTTTGGATCCAATAGGTTGCTGAGGGGAAGGTAAGCACTTTTTTTCCTAGTACCTCAGAGCAAATCCCTCCAGCATGGTCAAAATGTAAATGACTCATGACTACATCAGTGATCTCAATGTCCCGTATTCCGAGCTCACCCAAAGAAACAGGCAACATGAACTCATCTGGATTGTAGATCTTATGCTGTTTTTCCGATAGCATATTGCCTAAACCGGTATCGACGAGGATATTCCTATCCTCAGATCTTATCAATAGTAGATTTAGAGCCATCCGCAGACGGTGCCTGTCATCAGTTTCTACTCTTTTACTCCATATAGACCAGGGTAAGACACCCATCAAAGCTCCACCATCAGACCAATAGCATCCAGCGTAAACTTTGTGAATGCTAGTGCTCATTGTTCAGAAGCCTCGTTATTAGCACTTTCCTTTTTTGGCTTCTCTTTGCGGGGGTAAAATGGCTTCTTGGGTTTGCCGGTGATACCACCATTGGGCGCTTTGGCTGGTTTGGGTTTGGGTTGGGAAGCTTCGCTTTCATTTTGCTTTGCGGAGAAGATCACGATCTTTTTCTCTGTTCCTTCACCGACCGTTAGTGTCTTTAATCCCTTATCTTTGGCAACAAATTGGTGTATGATCCTGCGTTCCGTGGGATTCATTGAGTCAAGCGTAAGCGCTTTACCGCTACTTTTTACTTTGTTAATTAATGGAATGTGTGTATTGAGAAATTTGTCTTCCCTACGCTGACGATAATCGTCGGAATCAATATAAATCTTGTCGATTTCTCTACAGCTTTCAAACACACGATTCACTAGATACTGTAATGTCTCCAACATCTTTCCGTTTTTACCGATCAGAAAACCTGCATCTGTGCAGCCTACTACTTTGATGTAAAATGCTTTCTGCTCTTGTTTAATCTCGAGTTTTGAGTAGCTGAGTTGCATCTTTTCAAGTAATTGCTCTGTAAATGATAGCAACCTGTCTTTTAGTTCTGGGAGACGAAACTTGAGAGTGGCATCACGCTTGCCGATCAAACCCAAAAATCCTTTGGATGCCTTAGTCAGAACTTCATAATCAATTTCCCACTTCCTGAGCCCATATTCCTTCTGGAACTGCAGAACAATCTCTTCAATTGAGCTTCCGCTTTTTTCGATAAACTTCATTAACTTTCCTTTTGCTTAAAATGTTTTTGTAGATAATACTGTTGAATTACAGAGAAGATATTGAACACCGTCCAATAGAGTACCAAACCTGCCGGCATGCCACGGAAAACGAAGAACATCATTATCGGCATAATCCATGTCATCATCCTACTCGTTTGAGCAGCACTTTTTTGTTTGTCATCCATTTGATCCATGGAAACTTTGGGAGGCTGCATCAATAGTGATTGCAAGAGCATAAAGACTCCCATCAGTATGGGTAGGATTAGGTAAGGGTCTGGCTCCGAGAGGTCTTTGAGATAGCCCACAAAATGTGCATTGCGCATATCGAGCGAATATCTGAGAACTGTGTAAAGAGTAAAAAAGACAGGCATTTGCAGTATCAAAGGTAGGCATCCTGCCATTGGGTTTGTTCCAGTTTCTTTGTATAACAATGATAGCTCAGCTTGCATTCTTTTTGTGTCTGATTTGTACTTGCTTTGAATCTCTTGAACCATGGGTTGGATGCGTTGCATTTTGATGCCCGATTCCAGTTGCTTGTGAGTAAGTGGATGCAGCACTATCTTGATCAAGAAAGAGAAGATGATAATCACTACACCATAATTGGGAATAAGAGAATGCAAGAACTTGAGTACCCATGCAAAGAAAGCAGATAACCAACGTAGCCACTTAGCACCGAGCTCCGCAATATTTTCCATCCCCTTTCCATACTTTTGGAGTATTGTATGATCTGCAGGACCCATATAGAGCACAAAGCTTTGCTCCCATGTAGAGCGTGCTTTCTTGTGCATGGAATCGATGTAAAAACCTGGGCTTTCTGTTTTTGAGTTTTGTTGTGCAAAAAAAGATGTACTCAGAGGTGGTTCAACCTCACGGATAGCGATGGTAAAATACTTTGTCTTCACGGCTGCCCAAGCAAAGGAGCTAACCTCACCAGTCTGGGTTTTAGCAATTTTCTTAGAGTCAAACTTGCGGAATTGATTATCTGCAAAAATCAGGAATTTGTATTCTTGTGTCTTGTTCTTCTTGCTTTTCGGGTCGCTTCCGGCTATTGCTTCACGACGCTCGGTATTCTCGATACCAGCATCAAAACTAAGCCTGATACCGTTGATGGGTTTGTAGTTATGGACTTTCACATCCATGTTTAATCCATAATCATCGTTCAAAGTATATGTTTTTACAATGACACTGTCCGTACCGGATTTAAGGTAAAAGCTTGCCTTCCGCTCTGAGTCACTCTCAACTTCAAAGAGCATATTATCAAGCGATGTTTCTCCGCCATCAGCAAAGAGGGTTGTTCCCGCAATAGAGTGGTTTGGGGGGATCAGCTGTGCTGGAAGTTTTTGTGCATTGAGGTATTTCTTCAAAGCAACACCGCTTACTCTTGCTCCCCTATTGGAAATGATAATGGAGACTAAATCGTTTTGTAATACAACGTTAGTGTCTTGGTCTGAACCGCTGATTTCGGCGATGGAAGATGTAGCAGCAGCACTAGTATCCGCCTTGGCGTCTGGGGTGCTTTTGGAGGCTAATTCCTCAGTCGCTTCAGCTTTCTTGATTTTTTGAGGTTTCCATACGAAGTGATCGAAAATCAAGAATACGATCATCATCAATAACAGAGCGAGTAAAGTTCTTTTATCCATAAAGTCTCCTAAGGCAGAGGATCATAACCACCGCGCGAGAAAGGATTGCAGCGAAGGATTCGCCAAGTTGTTAACAGCAATGCCCTTAAAAAGGAATACCGTGCAAATGCCTGTCTTGCATATTGGCTGCAAGTAGGTTGAAAGCGACAGGATGGTGGCAATAGCGGAGACAGAAGTCTTTGATATGCTCCGATTAAGATAATGACAACGAAATTTGGTAGTCTCCATACCAGATTTAATGTGAGTTTCCTCCGCCTAAAGAAATCAGAACTTGGCATAGTTCATCGCTTATTGTCTGCCACTGCTGTTGCCCACCACCTGATCGGGCTATAATATTAATCTTGAATCCATGGGGTAGGCACAATCCGGAATTTCGGAAGAAGGCTTTGATGCGACGCCTGAGCAAGTTGCGCACCACAGCCTTTCCAATTCGTTTACTGATAGTGATACCCAAAGCAAATTCATCTTCGGTATTTCTTAAAACCGGCACAAAGAAATGCTTGGTACGAAACATCCGATCTGCTTTGAAAAACTGTTGATACTCATAGTGAGCCTTGATCCAGCGAAGCATCGATCAAACAGTAAGGGTCTTTCTCCCTTTAGCACGACGGCGGGCAAGCACCTTTCTGCCATTCTTGGTAGCCATGCGGCTCCGGAAACCATGTGTGTTTTTTCTGGGACGATTATGAGGTTGGAATGTCCTTTTCATTTATATCTCCTTAGTTTTATAAGATTTAGTATGGAAAGCCAGATTTTTGCAAAGGCAGGTTGTGTCAATCATATTTTTTACCTGATGACAGCGATCTTTCCCCGTTTACTCTTAGACCCCATTTCGATTAAGTAAAAATAGATGCCTGAAGAAACCTTTCTGCCATCATTGTTATTCAAGTTCCAACTCCAAGTGATGTAATTGTTGAGCGGGTTAAAAGGACCAATCTGACTATCATACACTATATCCCCAGAGGAGTTATAGATGCTAATGCGTCCCTTTTTACCTGTGGGGAAGTTCAAAAACGTGACTTGCTGATTCTTCGCAGTTTTAACAGGATTTGGATATACTACCAACTGCGAGAGGTCTGAGAATTCAGTGAGTCCAAATTTGGCGATGTTATGATTTGGCGATATCAGATTTCCTGCTAAATCACTTATGTTGTTCACGACTGTAAAATATGGTTGGTCTGACGATTTAAGTTTCGCGTGGAGAACAATCTGCACGCTTTCTGGATACACGCTTACACTGCGAATGCCGTTTTGAGGGTCATTTGCTGGAGACTGGAAGGAATAATTGTCGATTATTCCAGCACTGGTTGCATGAATTTCTTCATCAAACATGATCTCAATGCTATCCATTGTGGGTAGTATTCTGGTAGAAACGATGCGAGGGGGATTTGTATCCTGGACAAAAGTAAAGCTATACTCCTGCTGCCCAATGGGAACTCCAGTACTACCTTTGACGTTTCTCATGAACAATGAGTAGGGTATATCAATATCTTCAAAGTTCTTTGCAAAACGGAGCTGGACTCCATACTGGTTTTGTATGGCATTCACAGTATAAGGATGCCCCATAGCATTGTCAACATAGTAATAGCCAGGATTAATGATACTTGCGGGCATTTGTTGATTGAATAGGATGCGCAGGTCTCTGCTGCCATGCATGTTGATTGAGACAACTTGGGGGATAGGAGCCGGAGTAACGCTTACCCATTCACTGGCAAAACTCGCCGAAGGTGTAAAAGAGGGATTATGAGCAATAATGGCATATTGGTAGATTGCCCCACTCTCCAAATCAGTATCATAGTATTCATTTCCAAAGATATTATCAAAACGTTGAACTGCTTCATCACCGCGTTTTCTCAAGATACTATAACTTTGGGCATTACTGTCAGCCCAAGAAAGTTTTATGCTGCTTTCCGAGAGGGGTGAGGCAAAGAAATTCGCCGGAGGCAGTGGTCCTGTATAGGCTATGGCTGCAGTCCATTGCATTGCGGTAAACTCATCCTCCGAGACCTTGGCATTAGTGAGAAAATAAGCTTTATCAGATTCATCTCTCCAATTGCAGATCTGAAAAGTGCGAAAACTTTCTGCATGAAACTGGGGTACAAAGGCTCCGTTTTCGTACTTGAGGACATAGAGGTTGGGAGTAAGCGCAAGAATTATCTCATCCTTCCCATCGTTATCAAGATCAAAGGCAGAAATGGCATTTTGGGATCGGATTTCATTGAACATCACAGAACCCATGCTAGTATAGCTATCATTACTTGCCCTGGTGAATCCTTCAAAATACCAGAAGTTCATGTCTGGATTGAGGATATCGGTATAGTTTCCGCCCACCATAAAGTCCTTTCTCCCATTACCGTCAAAATCTCCGGCACATAGATAATAGGCGTTTCCCACCGGAAGGCGATGAGACCAAGTCATACTCTGAGAATTATTGTTGTAAATCTCAAAAATCATGATATCACCATCGGTATCAGCAGTGAGGATATCCGGGAAATTATCACCATCAAAGTTATCAACGATTATGGTGGGGACGAAGGTATTACGTTGACTTGTAGCTGTTGTATTGGAAAGAGTATTGCGTGGGGTAATGTTTCCCGAGCTGGTTCGCGCATAGGCTTGGATCACTCTTGCAGCAGGGAGATTTTTTACTAGGAGGATTTCCTTTATATTGTCTCCGCTATAATCGGCAATTACTCCGCCTGAGATTGCTGTTTCTGTCCAGATAAGTGAATCTGGATAAACACTCCCCGGCTTTGTTTCAAGCAGTTTTGCCGTATCTGCACTTAAATAGAGGAGTTCCAAGCCACTGGCATTGGTATGACCGATATCTAGGGGCCAAAAGTTATCCGCAAAACTATGCAATGTAAAATGCGACGTCGCAGTTGGTTCGACGATGGAAACATTGCCATATCCGCTAACCGGCAGGTCCATGGATATGTACTCATTTACTCCATTTCCGTCAAAATCGTGAGTTCTGGGCAAAGGAACTCTGGCATTACCGATGGGGTTTGACACATAACCATGATTGGGTACTAGACTGTATTGAATATTCAGAAAGTCTTGAAACTGAGGGGACTCATAAGATATACCGCTGGAATTATGAGCTTTAATCTGGATATTGATACTACCTTGAGGCAAGTTCTGGGGTAGAGCCCAAATCTGCAAGCTATCCAGTTTAACAGAATTGACAGTATGCAGGATGTTGTCCGAACCTTGGACTAGGAGTTCGCTACGCACGGATTCGTTGAATTTTGCAGAAATGTAGTATCGTTTGTTTTGACGGTCAAATCTACTGAAACCAAACAAAGAGGGAGTGATCAGAACCGGAGCGCTATTATCATAGTTTACATAGCGATAATAATTGTACTTTCTGCCCAAACCGGTCTCATACTGAATCCTGATACTATATCTGCCTTCCGGAAAGACTTCGGGAATATCAAATGTAGCGATATAGCCATTCTGAACAGGTTGGTAATAAAACTGGGGTTGATTTGTATGAGTTGCCACATCCATCCAGTCCAATTGACTGGGAACAGCTTTATCACTATACATCACCGAATAGCGGAAAAAGTTTTCGCCGTGTACGGTTCCCAGGATATCGATGCTGCCCCTTATGCCCATTTGGTCGTAAGGATAGCTGATTTCCACAATGGGTGGATTGAGGGATAGCAATAGTTTTTGGACGTTAAGAAGCCCATGCCCATAATGTATATCAAAACCAATTGGTCCCAAATCATCCGTGGAATTGAGCAATCTTGAGCGTACTTCGGCAGGGCTCAAACCCGGCTGCAAAGATAGCATCAAAGCGATACTGCCACTCACATAAGGAGCTGCCATAGATGTTCCGCTCATTTCCATATACTGCTCATTGGTCTCCAATTTGTAGGTGCTGAGCACCTGTTCGCCGGGTGCTACAAGATCTAGATCAACACCATAGCTACTGAATCCGGCAAGATTTTTGAATTTGTTTACGGCTCCTACAGAAATCACGTTGGAGAGTTTAGCTGGATAGCTGAGGTTTGGTCCTGGATCATTACCCGCAGAGGCTATCAAGATAACTCCTTTTTCGTAGGCATAATCGCAAGCGTCGGCAATAATGGGAGAATAGTTTGGGTCTCCCCAGCTCATGTTTATCACATGGCAGCCATTATCAGCAGCATAAATAAGAGCAGCCGCGGCATCATCATCTTGGAGATATCCACTGCCTTGAGCGGTTCTAAAACCCGCTCTTAATGGCATAATGCGTACGTTCCAGGCTACACCCGCAATCCCAATGCCATTATTCCCTACTGCTCCGATGATTCCGGAAACGTGAGTACCATGAAAGTTTTCGTCGGTAACGTCATTATCCGGTATCATAAAATCTCCAAGGGCGACATCTGCCATTTCCGGAGCATCGGAAAAATCCCAACCGCACCAATCATCAACATACCCATTGCCATCGGTATCAGTACCGTCGATAGCTTCATTGGGGTTGATATATAAATTGGCAGCCAAATCCGGATGTTCGCGTAAAATGCCAGAATCGACTACGCCGACGATGATTAAGGGCGATCCAGTAGTATAATTCCAAGCTTGTGGTACGGCACTCAAGTGATGCAATTGATTGGGAAAGAGCGGGTCATTGGGAGTTAGATGCTCTTTGTTAAACCGATTGGGTTGAATGTACTCTATCCCCTGGTTTCGGAAGCTATACATATTGAAGTTATTCCAATCCGGTATTCTCTGTAGGTCAGTCACAAAATACCTATCGGTATGCATTCCCTTTATGCGGCGTAGGTTAAATGCTCCCAATGAATCCAGGTACCAATCAAACTCAGTAATACCTGTTCGATCCGATCTAATCGATATGGGAGAAGAAGTCTTGATGATCAATTGCCGTGGTTCCAAGCCTTGGCTCCAGAGCATAGCACAGCCACTAATGATCATTGCCAATAAGAGGGTTTTTAGGTTTTCCACGGCTATCGCTTTTCTGCAGAATCTACGCCAAGGGTTTTGTAACATCATTTCAACCTCTAAAAGTTATAGGTGATGCCAAAGCTATGCACATCATTTAGTTGTTCGGTAAAACTTGCCCAGCCATAGTCAATCGCAACATTACGATATCGGATGCCCAAGCCTGCACTAAAATCCTCCGCATCATAATTCAATTTGTAACCGCTACGGAGATACAACATATCCGAGAGCTCCAGTTCACCGTATAAGCTGGACTTGATATCTTCATCGATGGCTTTAATCATACAAGCTCCTACCATGATGCTATTGGTATCAAAAGCAAAGGATTTGGAGAGTTCCACTTCAGCGCTCACCGGAAAGTCTATGCGCTCAATATTCATCTTGGAACTGACACCCAAGTTACGGAGGCTAAAGGATAACTGCGAATCCATAAGCGGTGGTAGGTAGGTAAAGCCCAGATCAGTACTGAGACCATAGGCGGAAGCTGTATTTAGCTTTTGATACACTACTCCAGCATTCATTCCCAAATATGTGGATGGTGTCATCCGCATGGCGAAATTGATCATCATGTTCATGTCCACGGGGCTATATTCACCGATCAAGGTTCCGCTGTCATCACGATTTTCCACCTCGCCATAATCAAGATTTCTCAAAAATGCGCCAAAGTGTTTACGCCGGTCAGAATATGAATACATCACATTGCTATATCCAGTTTCTTCCAGCCAAATACTATGTGATACGGAAAGATTACGATGGGCATGGACAGCTGCCAAAGCTGGCTGATTGATGAAAACTGCTGGGTTTTGTTGGCTACCGCTACCCCTGCTACCCAAAGCTATAGAAACTGGATTTACAGGTATCTGCAAAAACTTGAATCCATACTCGCCGGCATTTTCATTTATTTCTGCACCGATCAGGCAAACTGCCATGATCAACATTATGAGTGTAAGTGTCTTTTTCATGATTTGCTCCCTCTGTCTTATTTCTCTACGGCAAATTTTATGCGCTTGGTTTCCGTGGGTGCTTTGACCACGGCGATATAGACTCCGCTGCTCAGTTTTTGAGATGGTAGGTCCAAAATATCACGATTTCTTAAATATGCCTTGGCAAATGAGTTTTTACGATATACAAGACTACCGCTGATGTCAAAAATACTCAGTTCGATTTCGGTGTCCTTAGTAGTCATTACATTTAGGCTTAGTTTTTGATCATAGATGGACTTGAGTGGATTGGGGAAGATATAGACCTCAGATGGTACAAAGGTAGAATTGCTTTGGTATTGGTTGTCCCAATCCGGACGACCTCTATAGGCTGTACGGCGATAATTGGCATATTCCGTAAACCACCCTCTATCTATATGTTCGCTACGTAGTCCACTGATCTCTTGAGAGTATATTCTCCCATTATCGGTAGCGCTGTAGACCGTTCCTTTATTGTCATCAATTGGTTGGAAAAGTGGCAAAAACCTTGACCGGTATGGGTAGGATACTGGATATCCCTTTTTTAGTTTGAAGTTATCATCCCACACTGCAATTCTATTGCGGGAGAAATTGCCTACTATCTCTGCTTTGCCATCACCATCGAGATCGAATGCCAATGCACCACTGCTTGTACCCAAGGAATCCGGCATCGAGAGCTCCAATTCATTGGAGTTTAATAGCTGACCCTTGTAGTCCAAAATGGCACAGCCGTTTTCACCACCTATAACAATATCAAGCAAGCTGTTACGATCGAAATCTCCGAGTGTGTGAGCAGCAGTAGATTTGATGGATAAAACAGCTGGGAAACCATCCCGCCTTGTCCATGAGCTGCTTCCTTGGTTCCATCCATACATGTAGATAGCTTGTGGCGTCTGCACGATGATATCATTAGTTTCCAAATTGGGAATCATGGGTGCCATGGAAATCGCTACGATCGTGCTATCCGTTGGTACATCAAGGCTATAACGATAGTTCCCAATTGGCGCAATGCGGTTTAATACATAACCCTGTACTGCGCTCTTGGTGAGAGCATATATTTCTGTGGGTGTTGCTATCAGATTAGCATATAGCATGCCTTCCAAGGCAATAGATATTTGTCCATCGGCATTGCTCTTGTCGATTACCAACAAAGTGGAGGCACTTTCATTTTGAAACATCGGCAAAGCCAGAGACCCTGCCATATGACCATGAAAGAGTCCGGCAGCTACGTCAACTGGATGAGAAGCCCAGCTATAACCAATGAAATTCTTGAATAGAGATAGGCTACCTCCGCTAAGTGTATGCAATCTTGCGATGTGTCCTCGCTGAGTAGGAAGCCAGAGCTTATTCTCATCCCATACATACAATTGGTCAAGCGGATCATGATAAATAGGAAAATCGGGCATCAATTCATTATCTTTCCACATTACCAATTTACCATCTGGTATAGGATAAAACAGCTCTTCTATACCATTACCGTCATAATCGATGCTTGCTGCGGGAAGTGTGCATTCTGCATTGTAATCGGCATTAAGACCGTTGACAAACTTAACTGAAAAGGTCATCACATTGGCACTGCTACTGATATTGTAAACCTCCACGGAAACGCCACCGTAATAGCTTTCTGCGGAAGGCAAGCTCAAAAGCCCATTGTTTATGGGGTTGCCAAAGTAATCATTATTGCCTTGGCGGAAACTATCATAGGGGCTGCCATACTTATAGATGTCAAAGACTGCTGTATCCAAATGTTGAGTGCCATCCGCTTCTTCAATGTCTATGCCCTTGTGGCTAGCATCAGCATTAGGGCGGTTGCTCTCAAAACTGGGATCAAAATTCGCTTCTATGATGTTTTCGTCAATATGCCAGATCATTAATCCACTACCATCAACGGGGCTGCTATACCCCCCTGGAATAGGTCCACCTAGTCCCGGCAAAAAGAAATCCCACTCGCTACCAAGATAGCTATTAGTCATAAAATTGAAGTAAGGGAGTTCTGGCAGATTATCATAATACTCCTGCTCTCCTTCCGGCAAAAGTTTGAAGGAGTAGCTGGGCTGGGAGTTGTAAGGATTGAGGCTACCATCGGGATTTTGTTGCCGGTTTTCTACCAAAAAATACTCAGTGCTCGAGATCGGAAGCTTGTAGAGACGATTGGCATTGGGGTTGTGATCCAAGAAATAATCCACTGCCAAATCTTGGCTATCTTGGGATACCGTAATAGCTTCCTCCCAGCCAAGATACATCCTGCACCATGGGCTTACCTGAGCTGGTACATAGCCATTGCCATTCCACAGTCCAGTACCCATCAAGCCCCAATTGCCAATTCCCTGTGAACGCCCATTGGATGAGACATTATCAAACAAAGTCGGCAAACCCAGCAGATGACCAAATTGATGTGCCAAGACTCCAAAGATACTAAATAGATAGCTCTCGGCGTTTTGCTCTCCATGTGCTGGGAAATAATCTTGAAATTCGTACTCCGGAACCAGAACGATGTTTTTTAATAGTGTTCCATCACTGGTCGGATAGCCACCATAACCGTCATTATCTTCGTCAAAGTAATTTTGCAAGTCCTTACGAGTGATGAATGTTGACCATAACTGCTCGGGTCTTAAACCGCTTATGTCGGATTCTTGTCCTGCCCCTGCATGAAAAATGACCAAGCCACCATACTGCGAAAAATCTATCACCGGATCGGCAAGACTTACCAGGTCAGAAATGATCTCCAATGAGTTAGCATCGATAGCTGTAGCCGTATCGATTCCATAAAACGCCATAGGTCTTGGCAATACAAATACATTCGGATAAACGTAATAGCGAAGATCGTATCTGCTATGCGAAGCATCGTCAAAAAAGTCTCGCAGGTGATACATCCAACGCTCGAAGAATGCCGTATCATGAACCAAAGAATCTGGATAAGTGGCTATTTGATTAAAGGCAAGATCGGAAAATTGGACTCTCAAGACTAATATATCGTTCGGTATAATTCTGCTCTTATCGCCAAGCGACAGTTTTTCCACCTGTTTTGTTCTGAGCTGGGTAGGTGGATTTTCAACCCTCGGATGAGGTGGCACAAAACTATACAGGCAATGTGCTATTGCCACAAGCACCAAAAAAGGTGCTATTCGCTTAGAAAGCCGGAATTTCATCTGGATCCCCCTTGGGAATTAGTGGTGAAAAACAAAAAAACCATATAAGCCACCGAGGGCTCCACTGCACATATAAAGGCATGAATCAAGATAGTACCACAAAAACCCATCCGCATTTTTAGGCAATAAAAAAAACCACAAATTGCGAAAACGTTCCAAAAGATACTGGATCATTTGGAACGTTTCGGCACTGTTTCGCTATACAATCTTGAGATTTATCAGATGTTCTTGCCGCTCATGATATCTGCTTCGTTGCATTTGCAGATGCGGGCAAATTCATAGCGGGGAGACCAACCGGTAAGACCTGTCTTTTTGTTTTTTACAAGTTTAATGCGCTTAACTTCAGTGTTGCAGACATCACAAATCACTTTGCCTTCATTGGAAGATTCGTGCGCAAGCTTGGCGGTAAAACTCTTTACTTTTCCCATTTTATCCTCTTGTTCCTAACTTACATCTAGGTTTTTATTTATCGTTGGCACGTTCAATATATGATACCGTGCGCGTATCAATCTTGATCTTATCCCCGATTTCTACAAAGAAGGGGACGCTTATTCTGAGCCCCGTTTCGGTAAAGGCTACTTTACCACTGCCGGAGGCTGTGTTTCCTTTTACGTTGGGTTCGCATTCGGCAATCGCTTGTACCACAGTCGTGGGCAATTCTATGCTCAATATCTCTCCGGAAGGGGCTGTGGCGACGATGATTTCCATGTTTTCCATCATCAGCTTTTCCTTGTCTCCAATTACTGCCAAATCTACCGGAACCTGCTCATAAGTCTCGACATCCATCAAGTAAAAGAAATCCCCTTCACGATAGAGGTATTCTTTCTTGGTACGCTCAACACGCACTTCGTCAAAGCTATCGCTATCTCTAAAGGTGTTTTCTACTACCTTGCCAGATTTTACGTTTTTTAGTTTGGTGCGTACAAACGCAGAGCCCTTGCCGGGCTTTACATGAAGAAAATCCACTATTTCATAGAGATCATCCTTGAAAACAATGATCATCCCATTTCTTATATCAGCCATTGAAGCCATAAGTATCCTCATTAAAGTTTTATCTAAGATGAACCACGTTTTTGAAGCGGGGAATATTGGCAAGGATTATTTGCAATACATGCACCGAAGCTGTGATCTTTGGGGCTACTTTGTCCAGCCCTGCGCATTCCAAACTAGTAGCCCATTCCTATGCGCTATGATGAATTTTTCAAGGTTGAAACTCTCTTCTCCTACAAAAAATAGGATCACTAGCCCTGTTAAGATAGTTTAACACAGCCATAAACTATACACTATCAACGATATAGGGAATTGTCATAATCACCCAAGCAAAAGCTATATTGACGTACATCTATATTTAAATATTATGTCCCTAGATTTCTTGATATCCTGTGCGGATCGATGACTTAAAAAAAGCCGTTTTATACTGTGCTTTATATCCAAGTAGTTATCCCAAGGCAAGATGCTCAAGGTAAAGGAGTAAGATATGATTTATGCCGACTCGGCAAAGCTTTTGAAAGTATTAGCAGAGCCCTTAAGGCTCAAAATCTTGGACATGCTTTCATGCGAAGAAATGTGTGCCTGCGAAGTTTTGGCACGTCTTTCGATCACCCAGCCTACTCTTTCGCACCACATGAAATCTCTGGTAGAGTGTTCCTTGGTTGTCATGCGTAAAGAACAAAATCGCGTATATTACACCATCGATCAGGATCGTGTACAAGACATTATCACCTTGATTACAAAGATATTGAGTCCAAGTGAAGATTGTATTTGCAAAGAAATAAAGGAGATGTGATGAAAAAGCAAGAAGCCAAAGGCATTGGCATGTTTGAACGTTATCTAAGTTTATGGGTTATATTGTGTATGATCGGTGGTGTTTTGATGGGCAAGTTCCTGCCGATGATACCCCAGTTCCTGAGTCAATTTGAATATGCTAAAGTCTCTATTCCCATTGCGATATTGATTTGGTTGATGATCTATCCGATGATGATGAAAGTGGATTTTGAAAGCTTACGCAACGTGGGCAAAAATCCTCAGGGTTTATATGTCACTTGGATCACAAATTGGTTGATAAAACCCTTTACGATGTATCTAATTGCCTGGTTTTCTTCTTTGTGGTCTTCAAAAACCTGATTCCAGAAAGCTTGGCAAAGGATTATCTGGCAGGTGCTATCCTCTTGGGTGCGGCACCTTGTACGGCAATGGTCTTTGTGTGGAGTCATCTCACCAAGGGAAATCCTGCTTATACTGTAGTACAAGTTGCCACAAACGATTTGATCATTCTCTTTGCCTTTACCCCCATAGTGGCTTTGCTTCTTGGCATGGGAGGGATCATCGTTCCCTGGAATACTCTTATCCTATCGGTAGTACTCTTTGTTTTGATTCCATTGCTTGGCGGCTCACTTACCAGGCACTATGTGATTGGTAAAAGGGGGAAAGAGTATTTTGAACAGAAGTTTATTGGAAAATTTGCCAATTTGACCATCGCCGGCTTGCTCCTAACCTTGATCATTATCTTTGCCTTCCAGGGTGAAGTAATACTTCATAATCCATTACATATCTTGTTGATAGCCATACCGCTAACAATTCAGACATTTCTCATCTTTTTCATCGCTTATTGGGGTAGTAAAAAACTGAGATTGACTCACGACATTGCTGCTCCGGCTGGTATGATCGGTGCATCAAATTTCTTTGAGCTTGCCGTTGCTGTTGCCATTGCACTCTTTGGAACCTCTTCTCCGGTGGCTTTAGCTACTATTGTGGGTGTATTGGTGGAAGTACCGGTAATGCTTTCTTTGGTCAATATTGCCAACAAGACCAAGCATTGGTTCGTTAAATAACTCTATGCATTGCAATAGGATAATGTGATTAAACGTCTATTGTGTAACAAAAAAATATGTTGTGAGCACATAAAATAGTGATGTAATGTACTGCTCATCAAACAGTTAATCTGTAATGCTGAAGCAAGCATTTTAGCTCTTGCTCCCTAGCAATACGGTAGCAATACGGTAGCAATACGGTGAATGACCGTATT
>Ga0209835_1000385_pt1 | contig 29656 bp, 22 predicted proteins | sample LakKivwa52mmetaG_FD_184138 | JGI IMG/M metagenome (GOLD analysis project Ga0209835, IMG submission 184138) | Anoxic lake water microbial communities from Lake Kivu, Rwanda to study Microbial Dark Matter (Phase II) - Lake Kivu water 52m metaG... | ecosystem: Environmental > Aquatic > Freshwater >... | reverse complement strand
GTGAGAACGCCATATCTTTTGGCCATCTTCAAGCCCATCACTACGGTCTCAATGGGTATCTCCAATTGTGTGACAAAGACTTTGATCTTTCTGAAGAGTAGGGAACATCTTTTTAGATCATCAACGGAAAGGGAACTGTTGGAGCCCGGAGAGACAACGATCCTGTTTTCTCCTTTTGGGTCCAGTTCGATGAAGGCTATTCCTGTTGGGACTTTTTTATCCAGGAAAATGGATTTTGGGTTAAGACCTTTCTCGATCAAATAGCGACGATAAGATTTCCCATAATGGTCGTCACCCAACCGGGTGATCAAGGCCACCTCAGCGCCTAACTGTTTTGATGCAATTGCCTGATTGGCGCCCTTCCCGCCAAAGACAGTCGTAAGATGATCGGCTCGAATCGTCTCCCCTGGCTGGTGAAAACGGGGAACCCTGAGAATCAGATCAACGTTCGAACTGCCGAGGACAAGAATCGTGCTTTCCATAAATCCCCCCAAAACGATCGCTTCGCTTGAGGATCACTTTGTTTAAGGAGCGCTGCCTACTCCGCCGAAGTAGCTTCGGCTATGTAGGCTGGATCGCTTTAGGCTATTTAAACTACCTCAAGGCCCATTAGGGCCGATCCTCAAAACCCTCCTTTGGAGGGGTTGCTCCTCGAGGCCGCAAGGCCGGTCCTTAAACCCCGCCCTTTGCGGGGTGCTCCTCAAGCGAAGCGGTCGGTTTTCAAATTAGCCTCGCCACAAAAAGCTCCAAAAACCTTTCCGCATCTACTCCAAGACATACATTGATTTCCGAGCCTTCTTCAAACTCTATAATCTTTCCCCAATAATTCCCTTCTCTGGTCTCAACCCTGAGTGGAAGCCGTTCGGTTTTTACCAACGTAGGTTCGATCACTGCGGCCACAGCCAGAGGATCGTGGAGAAAGATGGTATCTCTATTTCTGAAACGATGGGTTTCAATGTCGTAACCTGTGGCTTCAATGAGAAAATTGGAAAAAGGGGTGTTGAGAGGTTTGACCTTTTCTTCCATCCAGCGGGGTGCGAGGAAGACCTGATGGGTGACATCAAGCGGAACGAGGGTGATCGGAATTCCTGATTCAAAAACGATTTTTGCGGCTACTGGATCGGAATAGATATTGAATTCAGCATACGGGGTGACATTGCCTCTCGTCCGCACCGCTCCTCCCATGATCACCAGCTCTTTCAGTTTCTTCATTCCCGCAGGGTCTTGCTTAAGAGCTAGTGCGAGATTGGTGAGGGGGCCTACGGCAATGAGCGTGATTTCATCCGGGTATTGATAGGCCACCTCCGGGATGAGTTGGCTCGCATGGCCCGGATAATCCTGCCACCATATTTCTCCATCCTTGTATTGAATTTTTGCTCCACCCAAACCATCTTGACCGTGGACGGAATGGGCGTGAATGGTTTCTCCTTTCAAAGGGTGATTCGCCCCTCTCGCTATCAAAGGCTTACAAGCAGGCTGGATGAAAGAAAGCATTTTTTGAATATTGGTAAAAACCGTGTCCAGTGGGACATTGCCATTCACACCGGTCACCGCCTCCACAGTCAGTTCGGGCGAATGGAAGGCAAGGATTAAAGCCAGGGCATCATCCACCCCCACGTCGCAATCAATGATCACCTTTTTTGTCATGGCTTCCCCTGCTCATTTAAAAACCAGGTTGTAAAAAAGAGAATTCGAGGATCCTTCAATCATTTTTTTCATCGACAAAACATAGTCAGGCCGAACATCTTCCTTCCACCGGGGCAAACCTCCCAACCAGATGTATCGGATCAATTCATGGAATGAAAATTTATCGAAGAGATATTCGCCTACGACAATTTGTTCAGACTTCTGATCGATTTCAAAGGTGATACTCGTTTTGGATACATATTTTTTGATGATCGATTCCATGACGGAACGGGTTTGAAAACCCTCTGGATTTTGTTTAAAGTCCTCCTGTCGCCTGGGAAAAGGGTAGAGTTTATAAACCTCTCCAATAAAGCCACTGTGGTCGATTCCATGAATCGCACCCATCAGGTTTCCGATATCTTCCCTGTTTTGAAAGGAATAGACTTCCCATGAGGTTTTGAAAACTTTTTCGTTTGCCCGGGCGGCTTTGGAGATATGATGGCAAAAATCTTCCGCGAAGAGGAAGTGTTGATTGAGGAGGATCATATCGGTTTCAATATTAAAGAAACCGAAAGCGATCTTTCCATGGCTGAGGGATTCAAATTCAAGAGGCATACGGGTTTTAAATTTTCCCCCATTATGTCTAAAACAGGCATCGCCTGTCAATCAATCAGAAAATGACCTTGACCCTTCAACCGTTCCGAATTATGATAACCTTACTGTATCATAAAGGGAGTATCCAGCATGCCGGCCAGCATTGCCCATCTCCTGATCTGCAATAAGGCGGTCAAAGTTCTTCAGGACGGAGATGCCTACGAAGCCTTCATCAACCTTCTTGATGCTGACGATCACAAACCTTTTCTCAATCTCGGCTCCATTGGTCCGGATCTCTCCTATTTCGGAAGCCAGTGGGAGGGATTAAAAAGCCTCCTCCTGGAGCAGTCAGATAAACCTCTCGGGGTGGATGGATGGTCCTACCTTCTCCACTCGAAGGAACCCAATCAATTTCCGCTCACCCTTATTGAGCTTGCCTGGAAGGACACCCGATGGGAAGAGGAAAAATGGGAGGGTGTGGACGATGACAAATTTGCCTTTGCCTGCGGATTTCTCTCCCATATGGCGGCTGATCAGATCATTCATCGAAAGGTAAATGAGATTGCGGGTCCTTACTACCGGAGGGGAGAAAACCGGAAAGTCCACCGGACATGCGAGATTTATCAGGACGTGGCCCTCTTTCATACCCTCTATCCCCAGGAAGATTTCATGGATAAGCCTTTTAACCGCTGGGTGGATATTGCCCCACAAAGCTCTGACAATGCTCCGGAGTGGTTCCGCTATTTTTTGCAGAGAGCCTTTGTTGAAAGCTCTGGTGTCTTTCCGGAGGAGAAGGAGATAGAAGACTGGCTGGACGGGCTCCTCCTGATTTTAAGAGGGATCAAATGGGTGGGCCCTTATAAAACCGCTTACGACGAATTGAAGAACGATGGGATCACATCGGATAATTTTGCCCTTTATTTCAAGGGCTACATGGACCTGTTCTTTCAGGCGGTGGAACTGACGGGTGTTTACTGGAAAATGGTTTTTGAGCTTTATGATCCGTCCAATGGCACCCTTCAGATCACCGATCGTATGAGAGAACGGTTTAAAAGGGTGGTCCAGAATTCCGACCTTTCTTCACCCCTTCAAAAAAACATTTTGAAGGATGCGAAAGAAGCGCTTCAGGAAAAAGCTCCACGTAAATTTGCCTCTCTGGTAAGGAAAACCAGACTTCCCCTGAAGCGAAAGAAGATCCTTTCCGTCATGACGGAAGATGTGGGAAAATTCGATAGGGTGAGGGGAGTCATGATGAGATGATCGGGCAGGGGATTAAATTAGAGAATGCTAATAAAATAGACCTGACCCTATGGTCAATCATTTTTTTTATCCTTCTCGCACTTCCTATTTCTTCCGCTCATGCCACAGATTATTATGCCTTCCGCCTGCCTGGTTCCGATTGCACCTTATGTCATATCGATCCGAAGAACGGTTCATTGAATGAGGAGGGAGGCCTATTTTTAGCAAGAGGCTATCGATATCCATTCACCCTGAAAGGGACCTTCTTTTACTTTCTGGCCATCCTGACCTTTTCAGTGATCCTCTTCGGTCTTTATAGGCGATACCGGCTCTGGCATATCGGGAAGGGTAGTATCCTATGGGATCAATGGAAGGTAAGGTGGAGAGGATTTTTTTTAAATGTCCTGGGCCATCGAACCATTTTAAGAAGGTTTTTTCCGGGTGTGAGCCACCTCCTCCTTTTCTCGTCTCTTCTCATCCTTAGCCTTTTGGTCATGATGATTCTCATTCAGGAACATCTCTGCTTTCCCCTGGGAGGGACAAGATTTATCGGCGCCGGAACTTACCCTTATTTTCGTCTCGCCCTGGACCTATCAGGGGTTGTTGGATGGTTGGGAACGCTCCTGTTCATCTACCGGAGATATATTCAGAGACCTGAGGAACTGGATCATCAGCGGACCGATGCCCTCTCGCTTCTTCTTCTATTCTTCGTTTTCCTGACGGGGTTTCTGGCCACCGGCATCCGGAATCATCTCTATCAATCCCCCTGGTCGTCATGGTCGCCGGTGGCGACCGGCATTGCCTCCGCTTTCACACTGTTGATTAAAGGAGAGGGCAACTTGAACACTTGGTCTTCCCTTTTCTGGTGGGTACATATCACGCTCTCCGTAGCGTTTTTTTGTTACCTTCCTTTCTCAAGGCTATTCCACCTCTTTTCTTCTCCCCTCAGCATCCTCCTCAGAAACCTGGAGGCGAAAGGCGCATTAAAGAAAATTGACATAGAGGCTTCGGAACCATTTGGCGTAACGAGCCTGAAAGAATTTACATGGAAAGAGCTGTTGGAATTGGACGCCTGCACCCGGTGCGGTCGTTGTCAGGAGAACTGCCCGACTCATCTCACAGAAAAACATCTCAATCCGAAAAGAGTGATTCAGAATCTGAAGCGACACATGGAAGATCCTCATGGAAGAGAAGAAGGCCCCAACCTCATCGGATCCATTGTGACGGAAGACGAGGTATGGGAGTGCACGACCTGCCGGAACTGTCTGGAGCACTGTCCTGTCTTCATCGAACCGATGACCAAATTGATGGAGTTCCGGAGAAGCCTGGTCCTCAATCAAGGCAAGGTTCCGAGGGAGCCCTATTTTGCTTTCCGGAATATTGAGAGAAAAGGGAATCCCTGGGGATTTGATCCGACAAAGAGGATGTGGTGGATAAAGGAAATGGGTGTGAAAGAGCTGGTTCCCGGAGAGAAAGCCGATTTCCTCTTCTGGGTTGGATGTTACGGCTCATTCGATGACCGGAATATTGTTGTGGCGACCTCACTGGTTCGGATGCTGAACCAGGTTGGGTTAAATTTTGGCGTTTTGGGCAGCTCAGAGTGGTGTTGCGGCATCGATCTCAGAAGGATGGGAAGCGAATACCTCTTCCAGGTCAATGTTGAGAAGAATATCGATCAACTCAGACGGTTGAAGTTCGAAAAGATCATTACGACCTGCCCTCACTGTTTTAACACCCTGAAGAATGAATATCCTCAGTTCGGCTTCGACCTTGAGGTGGTCCATTACACCGCCCTCTTGGAGGAATTGATCCAACAGAACAGGATTGAGTTTCAACCAAAGGGCAGGGAGGTAAAAATTACCTATCACGATTCCTGTTACCTGGGCCGTTACAACGATGGTTATGAGCCACCCCGGAGAATTCTGAATGCGATGGAGGACCTCTTTCTTTTGGAGATGGAGAAAAATCGGGAGAAGGGATTCTGCTGCGGAGGGGGAGGATGCCATATGTGGATGGAAGAAAGAGCCGGGAAGCGGATTAATGAGACGAGAGTCAGGCAGGCATTGGAGACAGGAGCTGAAGTCCTTGCCACGGCCTGTCCCCTCTGCCTGACCCAACTTGACTCTGCAGTAAAAGTGCTCAATATGGATGATCGAATTCGGGTGCGGGATATTCTGGAATTGATTGGGGAGAGAATTTAATACAGTTCGGAGTTCAGAGTTTTGAGCTCGGAGTTAGAATCTATTTCTCCGAACACCGGACTAAATCCTGCGGCAGATCCGAACTATTAAAGTATCACGGTCTTCTTGATGGTTTTGACAATTTCTTCGGGATCGTCGATCAATTGAAGAATGCTTAAATCTTCCGGCGAGATCCTTCCTTCTTTAAGGACCACCTCTTTGATCCAGCCCAAAAGTCCCTCCCAATAATTCGATCCAACCATAATCACCGGAAAAGGTTTGATCTTGTGGGTTTGAATGAGCGTCACCGATTCGAAGAGTTCGTCCATTGTTCCAAAACCGCCAGGGAGGATGATATAGGCCACGGCATATTTGATAAACATCACCTTCCGGACAAAGAAGTAACGGTATTTCAAAGTGATATTGGCGTAGGGATTGGGCTTCTGCTCCAGCGGAAGTTCAATGTTGAGGCCAATCGATTTGCCTCCTGCGAGGGAGGCCCCTTTATTGGCCGCCTCCATGGCTCCCGGGCCTCCGCCCGTAATCACGCTGAATCCATTCTCTGCGAGGAGCTGTCCAATTCGCTCTGCCTTCTGGTAGACTTCGTCCCCGGGTTTAGCACGGGTGGAACCGAAGATGGACACAGCCGGATGATATCTGGCCAGTGCATCAAACCCTTCTACAAACTCCGCCATGATATGGAACATCCTCCACGATTCCTGCGCCGATATCTTATCGACGACATACTGATGACTATCTGCCATATTTCCTCCTGGTATAATCCTAAGGTAAAAATTACGGATTAAACCTGATTACTAAGATTATTTTAGATTACGGAGATTAAACTATTAATCTCTGTAATCAGACATAATGTCATGCCACCATTATGGGCTCAAATTGACCTTTCGTCAATGTCCCCTTTCCTTTAATATCTGCGTTTTTTATTGAAAATTGAGGGGTTTTATATTAGGAAGAAGGGAGTTTTAAATAAGAAGTTCGGAGTTCGGAGTAGGGAGTTCGGAGCAAAACCCTCAACTCACTACCTCAAACCAAGAGAGAAAAGATCATGAGAGTGACATTTTTGGGAGGCGTCCGAACGGTTACGGGTTCAGCCACTCTTTTCGAAAAAGATTCATTGAAGTGGCTGGTCGATTGCGGGATGTTTCAGGGCGGGAAGGAGATCGAGAAGAAGAACTATCATACTGGTTCTTACCACCCGAAGGACCTCTCCTTTATCTTCCTGACCCACGCTCATATTGACCATAGCGGCCTCATCCCTAAACTGGTGAGAGAGGGCTTTCGGGGAAAGGTGGTCTGCACAAAAGCCACCCGTGATCTGTGCGAGGTCATGCTAAGAGACAGCGGCCACATTCAGGAGATGGAGGCGGAGTGGCAGAACCGGAAGAGCAGGAGGTCCGGCGGAAAGGGAGCGGCTCCTCTCTATACGGTTGCCGATGCGGAGAAAAGCCTTCGATTCTTTTCCCCTATCCATTATAACGAGATCATCTCCCTGGCCGATGGAATCAGGGTCAGGTTTCAGGATGCAGGCCATATCCTGGGATCGGCCATCATTGAACTCTGGGTCGAGGAGGGAGGGGAAGAGAAGAAATTGGTCTTCTCCGGAGACCTTGGCAATTCAGGACAACCCATTGTCAGGGATCCTTCACAGATTAAAGAGGCGGATCTCCTCTGGTTGGAATCGACCTATGGGAACCGGCTCCACAAATCGAGGGAGGAGACCTCTCAGGAGTTATTGAAGATCGTTCAGGAGGCGATTGGACATCAGGCCAAGGTGATCATCCCGGCCTTTGCCGTAGAGCGGACCCAGAATCTCATTTATACGCTCGGCCAATTTGTGAGAGAGGGCCTCATTCCTTCTATTCCCGTCTATATCGATAGCCCGCTGGCGATCTCAGCGACTGAGATTTTTAAGAAGAATTCGGATTATTTTGACCGGGAGACAAAAGAGATTCTTTCGCAGGGGGAGAACCCTCTGGATATACCTGAGATCGTCTATACCCGGACAACCGAGGAGTCGAAAGCGATTAACGAGGATGAAAGGCCGGGGATCATCATCTCTGCAAGCGGAATGTGCGACTCCGGAAGGATTAAACACCACCTGAAACACCACCTCTGGCGGGAAAAGTCCCATATTGTCTTCATCGGTTATCAGGGGGAGGGGACGGTCGGAAGAAGGATTGTCGATAGGGCAGAGAGCGTCAGGCTCTTCGGAGAGCCGGTGGCGGTCAAGGCCCGTATCCACACCCTGGGAGGATTCTCCGCTCATGCCGATCAAAAGGGGCTCCTCGAATGGCTTTCTCATTTTGAGAATCCGCAGCTTGAGGTCATTGTCAACCACGGTGAAGAGAATGTTTCGATGGAACTGAGCCAGCTCATCCGTGAACGGTTTAATCTAAAGGCCGAGGTGCCTCGGTGGAGAGAGAAAAGAATTCTCTTCGTCCCCGAAGAAAGGCCGATACCTGAAGAAGCGAGGGAAGAAGAGGTTGCGCCTGAAGAGACGCTTCATCTTCTCCTGAGGCATCTGGACAGAAACTATAAGAAACTTCGCAGGAAATTGAAGAGATGGAGAGGGATGGGAGAGGGGGCTCAGGATCCTCATCGATTGAGACAGTTGGAGGAAGTGAACAGAAAGGTCGAAGAACTGGAGTCGGAGTTATGAGAGCATTTCGGATTTCGGACTGCGGATTGCGGAATAAATGCAAAGTTTAGGAATGGAAAGAAGGTCATTGTGGTTGAGCTGATCAAGATTGGAATCGTTTTTTCTGTCATCATCATTTTGATGTATCGAAAGGTAAGTCTCTGGTTGAGCCTACTGTTGTCCACCTTTTTGCTCGGGGTTCTTTTTCGCCTGTCCATAACGAAGATCTCGATGGACATCGTTTCTTCGATAGTCGATACGAAGACGCTTTTCCTCATCGGAGCCTTCGTGTCGATTCTTTTCTTCAGCAATCTATTAAAAGAGACGGGCCGGATGAACCAGATCATGGAAGGGTTTCGGTCAACCCTAAAAGATGTCCGGCTGGTCATTGCCTTGCTTCCAGCGATCATCGGTTTGATGCCGATTGTGGGAGGCGCATTGGTCTCCGCGCCCATGGTGGTCGAAGGTTCGGATGAATTGAAACTGACACCGGAACGAAGAACCTTCATCAACTACTGGTTCCGCCATCTCTGGGAATATGTGCTTCCCACCTATCCGGCCCTTGTCCTGGCCGCCTCTCTGATTGGCATTCCCGTCAGAAAGCTCTGCTGGCTCAACCTTCCTCTCACTCCTGCCGCCATCCTCAGCGGAGTGATGATTGGCTACTGGGGGGTATCAAGATCGACCAGGGCCTATAAAAACTCATCCGAAAAAACAGCCTTCTGGAATTTATTGAAAAATCTTGCTCCCCTTGTTTTTGCCCTTATCCTTGTCGTCGGGTTTAAGGTGGAGCTCGTCTATGCTTTCGGCATCGCGATTGCGGGGATGATCCTTTTTTTCAGGATCGGGAGACAGAACATTTTAAAAGGATTTAAGGAGAGCATCGGAGTTGAGCTTCTCCTTACGGTGGCCTTGGTCATGGGTTTTAAGAAGGTGCTGGAATCGTCTCAGGCCATTCCCGCTGTTTCCGAAGCCTTATCCTCCCTGGGAATTCCACTCTGGCTGATTGCGATGTTGGTCCCCCTGCTGGTGGGGTTAATGACCGGGGTGACCATTGCACCGATAGGGATCGGTTTTCCGATTCTCATCCCCCTGCTTCAGACCCATCCTGATTTCCTCTATTATATGATGTTAGCCTTTGCCGGAGGGATATGCGGGGTATTGCTTTCCCCCCTCCACCTCTGTCTCGTTCTGACGAAGGAGTATTTTCGGGCCGAATGGAGAGGGGTTTATCGTTTAATCTGGTTTCCGGTTGTCTCGATCTTGATCGCAGGCCTTTTATGGGTTGCCCTTTTTAGTGTATCCTGAATGATGTGGAGGGAAAGATGAAAAAGAGACTTCTGGTTTTTTTGGGATTAATCGGGTTTCTTTTATATGTTGTTTTGATTCCGGTGTGTTGGGCTGGGGTGGCCATTGAAGAGTTCCATAGGGATGCAGAAGGCAGAATGGGGAGAATCATCCGTTTCTATTCGGGAGACCAATTTCGCACAGACCATCCCGATGGGGGGGTCTCAACCATCATTGACTTCAAAGGAGACCGGATGGTGATGATTGACCACACATCGAGAAGTTATGTCGAGATCAAATTCTCCCGGTGGGAGAAGGAAGTGGCGGAGAGGCTTAAAAAATCGATGCCCGAGATCAAACCGAAAGAGAGACGGATCACGGTGAGAGGAACCGGAGAAAAGGCGTTGATCAATGGGTTTCAAACAGAGAAGGTCGAGATCCTGGCTGAAGGGGAGTTAATTGAGGAGAACTGGATGACCCGGGATGTGGATTTTCGAGAGGTGGAAAAAGTGATGGAGAGAGTGGCAAAAGGGTTTGCAAAGGATTTCAAGGTCGAGATGAAGGAAGGCCGGGAGATCTACGAGAAACTGAAACCCTACGGGATTCCCATCCTGATCAAGGACTACACGCTCACCTATGGCTTAGGCCCCATCAATGTGATGGAAGTCAGGAGAATAGAGAAGAAAGATCTGGGAAGCGAGGTCTTCCTTCCCCCCGCAGGTTATCAGCGCATCATCCCAGAAACCCCCAAGCGGTGATCAAGTGTCCTGAACCATTAATTCGTTTCCTATTTTTGGGGTGTCATTCCCATGAAAATGGGAATCCAGAAAGGAAATACTGGATTCCTGCTTCCGCTGGAATGACTTTTTAGGAAACGAACTTCTGACTCACCACACTATGGCAAGGAATTATGGTGCCTCAAGACGCACCAAGCCCCTGGACCCCATATGGAGCTTGTGAACATGTGACCCTCGAACCTTGCTATTATGTTGTTGGAAGAAACATAACCGAATAAGGTTCTAACCCTTTTGGGTAATCGGAGGAGAATTTTTTCAACAGATTGGCTATCCGGGAAAAGTGATCTCCCGGGATGGTATGGGGAATGATGAGCACTCCACAATGGGGGTGGTGGCTGTTGAAAAATTGGAGGGTGAGCTTGATGAAGTCATCTCTATTCCTGGTCACCAGGCATCTCTTCTCGAGGGCTGCAAACTCCAGTTGTTTTTGATCCGACATCTCACACCTTCCTACTTCATGAGCGCTTAACGCATCCCCACCGCCTTTTCTGAGAATGTCGGCGATCTTCGGGCTGAGGTCCTCATCCAGGTAGAATTTCATGAGGGCGACCCCATAAAGGGATGCCGATCTCTGACTTTCTCTTCATTCCATCGTTCATTCTGCTCAATCAGTTGATCGATCTCCTCAGGGTAGGCCGTATAATATCCGAGCGCCGCCCTCAACTGTTCCTGGGAAAGCCAATGGTATGCGGTTTTGAGCCTCTTGACGTCCTGCTTCACGCTTTTGTACGTGGCAATAATTTCCCAAACCTCTATCCCTGTCCCCGCCACCCGGCCCCTTTTCCCGCTTGGTCCTTCGGCAAAGAGTATTCCGGGACAACGCCTCATTCGAATGGCTTCCTGGAGAAGATCTTTTGTCACGCTTGAGAAATCCTGACCCATCTCTTTGGCCATCTGTTCGATTTCTTTCATGGTCTCCGGCGGAAGGCGTAAACTTTTTTGAATGCCCGCCATAACGTCACCTCCTCTTTCATTGTCCTTTATTATATTACACTGTCCTACGTTGAATGTCAACAGGCCTTTTTATAACAACACATCGATCTGATTCAAGCGGGGGTCGAGCCCGGCCCCAATATTGGTGTCCTCGATGAGGCCAATGACCACTACCACCTTTACAGAGGTCAGGGTTCCGGGCGTGAGGTGACCGCCCAGCGTGACTACCTGGTCGTTTATCGCTGTGGAGGCAGAGAAATGGGCATGAATCTCCGGCTCTCGATCCTCCCGCGTTGCGATCCAGCCGGTCAGGGAGACAATCTCCATGGGCTGCTCCAGCTCCAGGTAGAGGCGATGCTGCTTCTCCACTTTTAAATCCGCGGGCAATATCTTCAAATTTCTAAAAGTGGCCTTTTTCAAAGCCCCAATGCCCGAGAGGATCACGCCGGTTCGGATTCTTTCCTTTTTAACCAGTTCTTCAATCCCTTCCAAAAGATCGATATCTATAGCCAGCTTTCCCATCACCACACGACCCATCCGGCCCCTTCCTACACCTTCCAGCAGATTCCTAACGCTTCCCATCTTTATCTCCCTTTAATTTCTATAGACCCGATCGTTGTCATTGAGTAGGTATTAATAAATCTGTAGGTTTCTGTCAACCTATACTTTTTGAAATTGGGAAGGGCGATCCGAAGCATTTCAAATGATACCCAAACGATATCATCGGAAATGACGGCTTTACACGCCTATTCGGCTACTTTAAGTCTGAATAGTGAAAAACCTTTAAATTCAATAAGTTAATAAATAAATGGCGACCAGTAAACCCCGTTAGAAAGTTTTCAGCTTTCTAACGGGAAAACTCACACGGGGCATTAAACCCCGTGTTCGTTGAAAAGGAAACAACCACCATCCCCGCAGCAGAGCTTCGGGGCTTTCTAACGGGGTAAATTTTTTTCTTGACAAACGGAAATTTTTATAATATTAGTAAATTCTATAATAACGGTAATTTCTAAACCTTCTTTAGTAAGCCTTGGCTGATTATAAATTCTTACCTTAGGACCGTTCAGGCTTTGGATGCTATAGCTCCCGGGCCTGAATCAAAAAAGGAGGAAGTCATGAAATTGGAAGAAAGTCTTAAGAAGAGATTTGTGGTCACTTCTGAAATTCAGCCGGCGATCGAAACGGATGCCAATGAACTCCTTCGAAATATCAATCGTATTCGTGGAAAGGTCGATGCCCTTACCGTGCCGGATTTAAGCATTGAAGGGTTGGTGACCGATACCATGGGGACCTGTCGTGTTCTGAAGGAGCAGCAGTTTGAGCCTATTTTTCAGACTGCTTGCCGCGAAAAGAATCGGATGGAAATCGAGAGGCAACTCCTGAAAGCGGCAGAGTCGGGGATCGACAATATCCTCACGTTCACCCAAGATTACCGGATTACCGGGGACAGCCTTCAGGAGATCATGTACTTCCATGTTGATACGGGAAAACTCTATTCGGTGATCAACAGCCTCCGGCAAGGATATGACGTCTCTGGAAACGAGATCGGTTTCAAGCCCAAGTTTTGTATCGGCTCAGGGGTCGATGCCAGTTGGGGGAAGAAGGTCCCGGATATGGAATTGAGGGAGATGGAAACGCTGGCAGGCCTGGGAACTCACTATTTTCTGACAACCCCGGTCTTCGACATCGATTCCTTCCATCAGTTCATGAACCGGGTGGGTCCCATTCAGATTCCTGTCATCGCAGAGATTATTTTAGTGAGATCGGCAAGCATGGGCCTCTTTCTTAATAAGTATGTGAGACCCGGCCTGGTGCCAAATCATATCATTGAAAAATTAGCAAAAACCCCTGATAAGGAAGCCACCAGCATCGAGATTGTCCGGGATCTTGTCAAGGGGCTGAAAGAGGTTTGCCAGGGAGTCCATTTCATCCCTGTGGGGTCAGTGGAGAGGCTTCATCCGTATCTTGAAGCGGCTGCCGAATCCCTCTGAAAGGCTTTTTCCCTTCTTTATACTTTTGGGCAATGAGATAGAGACCACGAAAAACCCTTGTTGTTCCCCCAGAAACTGTGTCGAAATCCCGCTCATGATTTAATTCAGATAGCCGTTCACCCTTCGAGAACCTCAGGGCGAACGGCTCATTGAAACATAGCCTCACCTTGAGATAAGCCCTCGATTGGTTGGAAAGTTTTAATTAAATGTTGTATAAAAGCGTTGATTATTTTAACCTCAAAGCGCCATTTCAGCCCACACGAGGGCAGATTACAGAGGCCTTCATCCGGAATGGAAAGCAGGTGGGGAATGTGATGGCATTTTCTGGAAAGACGAATCCATCAAGAGATTTCTGAAAAAATATAGAAATCTCTGAGAGCGAATTGTAGGTTTTTAGAGCTCTCATCAAGATAAGCGGCCGGGGGATCTCAATGGAGAATTCTAAAAAGCGCAAAGTACTTGTCATTGGCAGTATCCCAGAATTTCATGAACTCATCGGAGGATCACTTGGGGACCAATGTGAAGTGATCGGTGCTTCGAGCGAAAGCGAAGGACTTAACAAAGCAAGGGGTGAACGCCCTGACATCATTCTCTTAGGGTATGTTGACCCCCGGGGAAGCTCGTTCAGGCTCCACAAAAAATTGAGGGAGGGATGGATCACCAAGCACATTCCCCAACTGATTGTGGATGCGCATTTTCCGGGACAGCCGCAGAGGGCCTGGACCAGTCAGGAAGCCATGCAGATGGATGCGGAAGAATATCTGATGATATCTCCTGACGATGCCGGGTCAGTGGCCGAATCGGTCAAGGCATTGAAGTTGCTTGAAAGAATTGACACCCGACTCGGGGAAAGAGCCAACCCGCTTAAGGAAGCCATTCTGAACCCCAGCATTTTTTGTGTGACCTGGGAGCAGATTCCGGGAAGGGGGGCCTTTGAAATCCAGCAGGAGCATGTTTTCGACAATATCCGGAAGGCGGCGGAACTTGGAAAGATCCATGCGATCAGCGTCACCGACAATCCAGGAGGAAACCCTGCCATCTCAACGGAGATGCTATGTGCAGAGGTGAAGCGAGTGGGCACAGAGCCTCTGGTTCATCTTGCCTGCCGGGATAAGAACAGGAGCCAGATTGAAAGCATGCTCTATGGACTGGCGGCCAGCGGCGTGAGAAACATCCTTGCCCTTACGGGAGACTATCCTTCGGCAGAGGGGTTCGAGGGGAAGCCCAAGCCTGTTTTCGACATGGATCCGGTCAACGTGGTTCGGTTGGTCGAAGCTATGAACAGGGGATTGGAACATAACGCGATGGGAAGGAAGGTGGCCCTCGCTCCGACGGACTTGTTTGTTGGGGTTTGTGTCTCTCCGTTCAAGCAATTGGAGTCGGAGCTGATGGCCCAGTACTTTAAACTCAAGAAGAAGATTGAGGCAGGGGCAAAATTTATCATCACCCAGATCGGCTATGATGCGAGAAAGTATCATGAGCTGATGCAATGGTTGCGGCTCAACCATTTTGATATTCCGGTTCTGGTGAATGTCTATATCCTGCCTTATCCCACTGCCAAGATGATGAATAGCAATAAGATTCCGGGCTGTGTCGTTACCGACAAGTTAGTGTCGGAATTGGCGGAGGAGGCAAAGGCTCCTGATAAGGGAAAAGCGGGACGGCTCTTGCGGTCGGCAAAGCTTTATGCCATTGCCAAAGGCATGGGGTATGCTGGCGCTCACATCGGAGGCCACGGCATTTCCCCCGATATGGTGGAATACATCATCACCAAGGGCGAGGAGCTCTCCAGGGACTGGGAGAAACTGGTGCCTGAGTTTGATTATCCCCAGCCGGACGGCTTCTATCTCTACGAGAGAGATCCGAAGACCGGTTTGAATACGGACGTATTGGCCAAGAGACCTTCAAAATCGCAGGTTCCTTTCATCTATAAACTTTCAAGGATCGCTCATGTAACGCTTTTTGAAGAGAAGAGCCGGGTTTTCAAAATGCTCCGTCCCATTGTCAGGTGGGCTGACGTTTCGCCGAGGGCCAAAGCGGTTCTGGAATTCTTTGAACATATGGCCAAAACAGCGCTTTTCCATTGTTTGAATTGCGGCGATTGCGCCCTCTTTGATGTCGCCTTTGTCTGTCCCATGTCTCAATGTCCGAAGAACCAGAGAAACGGCGCCTGCGGAGGAAGCTACCAGGGCTGGTGCGAGGTCTACCCGGATAAGCAGGAATGCGTCTGGGTTCAGGCATACGACCGACTGAAAGCCTACCGGGAAGAACACAGTTTAGAAGAATATATCGTTCCCCCGTGCAATTGGGAGTTGTGGCAGACCTCTTCCTGGATCAATTTCTATTTGGGCAGGGACCATACGGCAAAAAGACTCGGCATCAAACCCCCTGCCAAAAAAACTGCATAGAGGTCAGGGGAAAAGAGGATCGATCCTTAGAAAGCCGTTTGAGAATAGCCAGAAGTTTTGTTCAGGAAGGTGGGTTCGATTCCCGCCGCCCACACAATTATTATTTAATAGTTTCAATTAGTTATAAATTTAAGACCCCAAAAATACCGTCACCAGACTGTCATCAGAATTGATTCTCGGTACAATACGAATTACGTTATGGAGAGTTATCCTATCCCATCAAAGTTCAAGCGCTCAATTTAGAAAAATATAGGAGCGTTGATACTCACTTGGCCCCGCCCATGATTCTCATTGGTACGCTATTCTTAATTCTTTCCTACCCTCCTTATCCTCCCTTTCAGCCCGGCGATTCTTTAAAATCACCTCAGCCAAAGATGGCTATCTAATATTTCCGTGCTGTTAAATTTTTCCTTGACAACACAAAATATTGTGGTAAGTTCTGAATCAGAGTAATACATATAGATAATTAGGTTTATGGAGGAAGTAGATATGAGATTTTGAAAAAACTAAAGCCCAAGGAACTACTGGCATAGCTCCCTGGGCTTTTCATGGGGGGAACGGGTCACCCCTTCGTTAGCTTCTTGACAAAAGGATTTGTATCTCAGGTCGAATTCTTTGTCAAGAAAAAAATGGTGGCTTTAGTTTACCCCCAAATCCAAATGGAAAGGGGGTGTTTTTTTATAACGACGCAAGGAATCTGACTAGGTCCGCACTCGGTGGACCCGCACACATTACCTTCAACCTCAACCCCTCCGGTGCCAGATGTAGGGTAACTCTAAGTAATCAGGCAAAATACACCAACAACTTTCGAAAGGAGAAAGGAAGTGACAGATAGCAAAATGTTTATCAGGTTTTATCCGGTGGGAAATGGGGATTCGATTTTGATAGAGGACCTGGATAGGAAACATTTAATGATCGACTATAACTGTGTCAGTAAGGCCGAAGAAGATGATGACGATAGGATATTCCTTGAGGACGAGCTTGACGAGAGACTGGACGGCAAAGACCTTGATGTTCTGATGATCACCCATGCCCACGAGGACCATTTGCAGGGATTTTCAAATTATTTTTGGCTGAATTCATCTAAGAAGCATCAGGGCGACGATCGGAAGAAGATGACTGAACTCTGGGTCCCCGATTCGATAATTTGGGAACCCGGGGCCGAAGATGAGGAGAAGCTGCTCCGCAAGGAAGCCCGTTACCGACTACTGGATGACAAGAAGGGGATAAAAGTTTTCGGGGAGACGGACTCCTTGAAAGAATATATCAACAATAGCGGGAAGGCCAAATATGAGGAGGTTAAACACCTGATCAAGAAGCCAGGCGAGATTGTCAGCCATTTCAAAGGATTCGAAATTTTCATCCATTCCCCTCATTCATGGGTCACAGAGGATGATGAGAATAAGAACAACAAGTGCATCGTGGTTCAGCTTGATTTCAGGTTCGACTCCGAGTCCGTCGCAAAGGGGATATTTGGAAGCGATGCAGAATCCGATGCTTGGGAGAGCATCTATTCGGCAACGAAGAACAATAAGAATCTCGACAGGCTGGATTTTGACATCTTCAAACTTGCCCACCATTGCAGCTACACGGCCTTAAACAAGGATGAAAAAGGAGATTTGATTACCGAACCGGTAGAAAAGGTCAAGAAGATTTTCGAGGAGCGCGGAAGGGAGAAAGCGAAATTGATCGCCTCGTGTGATCGCATTCCATCGAAGCAGGACAGGAACGAAACCGGTCCCCCGCATTACCAGGCGGCGGAGTACTACAGAAAGGTTAGAGACCTCAAGAAAGGTGATTTCAGGGTGACGATGGAGGAGCCGAAGGGGTCCAGGAATATCAAGCCGATTGTAATCGAAATAACAAAGTACGGTCCCCGCTTTGATCAGCTATCGGCAGCGGTTTTCGGGGCTGGAACCATCACATCAACCAAATCCGAGCGGCATGGATGATGGACTTCTATAAAACCAAGTCATTTGAAAGCGGTCACGTTCTTTCGGAACCGCTGAAAATAATGAAATCGGCCCTTCTCCAGAATCCACAAGCTTTGGGCGGATTGATGGAGTATGAATGCGAAGGCTATCTGAACGGTAATGAAGCAATTGTCATTAATATGCAAGTGGGCGTGCCCACGCGTTCCCCATTCGGTGTTTTGGAACAGGAAAAGGTGGCGATCTGTCTGCATGTGAATAACCCACAGAAGCTCCAAGCGTTTTCCCTGCGAAAGCATTTTCCATCGTTACCTCATTTGAACTGGAGTTATAAAGATACACCAAGAAGTCTTTGCCTGTTTGATGTCCCTCAAATGGACAGGGTCTATAATGAAACCTATGTGGATTTCCTTTTCAGAGTTAAGAAATGGCTCGACAGGGCCGCCGCCGGTGAGCTCCATTTAGCAGAGCAGGCGATGGAGCCCTTTGTATTGGAGTCTGCCGGGTACATGGTCATAAGTGCTGAAGCAGAGAAGAAAATTATTGAGGACGCTCCTGCGTTCGATATATTTGTTTCCAAATATGTACCTGCTGATGAATCCAATGTGGCTTATATAGAGGTCTTCCCATCGAAAGGGAACTTCAAAGAATCTCCGCTTTTGGTGCTGCCGTTAAAGGGGAAACCTTCTGGTGACCAATGCATTAACCACCTTCCTGGAAACTACCTGGAATTGGCGGATTTATTGAAAGGCAAGCTGGATATTGATTTGGATAAAGATATACTTAAGTTCATTTCCGACACTTACCGGAAATGGGGTCTCAAAGAAAACCGCAATAAGAAGCTTTTAGACCAAAGGGTCGTTCTCGCCATCTGCATCCCCAGGCTCAATCTGAGAGGAACGCAAACCGGGAACGAGATTAGATCTTTTGGCTTGTTTGAACCGTTGCATCGACTGGGTAAGGCACTGGGATGCATCGTGGAACAACCGAACAAGAAAAAGAAAGAATCCACTTTCATCTTTAAAGATAGGATAGCCAGAAAAGAAGAGGATCTCAAGAAAATCATGCCCGTTCCGTTTGCTGTCGTTCAACCATTCTCAATAGATTTAGCCAGGAACATGGCAGGGCTTAATATTGACATCTCCGAAGTAAGAATGTCGGCCATTGGGCTTGGTGCTTTAGGGTCACAGGTGGTTTTGAATCTGTGCCGACAGGGGTTCGCTAGGTGGAGGCTCGTTGACGATGACATCCTGCTCCCGCACAATTTTGCACGCCATGGGTTGAGCGCAGGATTTAGGGGACGACCAAAAGCTGCCTCCCTAGCCAGAGAAATAGGTTTGATTTTGGATAAAACGGATGTGAAAGCTTATGACCAGAACTTCCACGGTCTGCGGGATGTACGGAAAGAAATACTAAATACTGCTGCTATCATAGATTTTTCAGCCTCGTATTCTGTGCTTATGGATCTCTGCCGCGAGAGCAAAAGGTCTCGGGCTCTCAGTGCATACTTCTCAAACGGAGGACTTACTTCGGTTCTGCTTTCGGAGGACTGGAAAAGGAGAATTAGGCTGGATGACATTGATCTCCAGCTAAAGATCCGGGCACTAACAAGCCCATACATCGGGACCATTTACAGAGTGAGAGAGGGAAATCAGCTTGTTTATTCTACTTCGTGCAGCAGCCAGACGACGGTAATGCCGCAGGATTTGGTATCAATCCACGCTGGGATTGTAACGAGACAGATAAAGGAAAGTATTTCTTGCAGTGATGCCAGAGCATTTGTTAATGTCGTCTCGGAGGAAGATTTTGGCGTTAATGTTGAACAATTTTCTCCATGCGAGGTGACTATTAAAGAGGCAGGGTCTTGGGAATTTAGGATAAACAAGATCGCTCTTACAGAGATGAGTGAATACCGAAGACTCAAGCTTCCAAATGAAACTGGAGGGGTTTTGATTGGCTGGATCAACAATTATAACAAAACAATCTATGTGGGAAAAGCGCTGCCGGCTCCCGGAGACAGCATAGAACGCCCTTACTACTTCATAAGGGGGAAAAAAGGTCTGTACGCTGAGGTACAACACTTGCGGAGGGTTTCCAATAATGACCTACGATATGTCGGTGAGTGGCACAGTCATCCGTTTGGATTGTCTGTCCGCCAGAGTCTGGATGACATGAAATCTATGGCCAGATTGTCAGGGATAATGATCGAAGAGGGACTTCCGGGGATTATGTTTATTTTAGCTGACGACAACGAATTAGGTTGTTACGTCCAGACGGAATGGGGATGAATGTTCTCTTTTTTTCGGCAGGAACGACGCCCGGCTGTTGGTAGCCACTAATGCCCTAAGCTTTCTCGAGATTCAGACTGCCAAAGGTGAAACTACGAGGGCTTGGGTTGGTTCGCGGATTCCAGGACATCAATGGTGGACAGCAGTTGTATAGCATATGCTTCAGCGGCGGTTTTTACCCAGTCAGGCCTTATTATAAAAAACCAGATCATCAGGAAAGATACATCCAGGGTCATAGCAACCCATGCGACTGGCCTCACAGAAGTTAGTTCTGTGCAATAGGGATGAATTTGGGTGAAGACCAGAAGCATAGATAGAATGTTCAGGATCAATGCCACGGGTTTCATTCCCCACAAATTCCTTCTGAAACCATAATTTACGTTTTCTTCAAAGGCCAGCGGGAATTTCTCCTTGTCTCGTGAGCGGGCCCTTAGAAAATCTCCACAAGAATCATAGATTGCATCCGCCCTATCAGGATTGCTTTTCTCTTCTTCCGGAGTTGGCATACTAATGGGGATAAGACGATTCAATTTTTCATGATAGCGAGCCAACGTTGAAACGCTGAGTGTAGAATCCTGGTGTCTGAGCATCCTAGTCGAGGGCTTTCCTCCCCAAAGTTTATAAAGCCCTGGCTCTTTGCGCTTACCACGATCCCTTGCAAGCTGCTCAAGGAAAACCGCTAACCCAGCAGAAGTGCCCAACCAAACGATAATATCCCACCCGACAAATTTGTTCGGGAAGAGGGTCGCGAGGGAAAGGCCTATCGGAAGCAATACTATGAGAGCGGGAACAATTCGAGCATTAAATGCATACTTATCAACGAACCGTACTGGATTTAGCTTATCAGCGGACACACATCCTCCAGAGCAAAAGACAGTGTTACGCCCTCACCTTAGTAGGCACACTATTACGGCATGTTTCTGTTGTCAACATAATTTTTTAGAATAATTTCCACGAATCAATTTATTAACTGGATGCCAACACATTTATTCCTTATGTTAATGACCCCTTCGTACTCGGATCGGATTTTAGCTTCTTCATTTCTGATTAGAATATCCAACCTGTTTTCAAAATTATTACGCTTGTCGGAGATGGTCCATTCTTGCCACTTGTTACTACACAACTGAGACAGATCATCAGGGGATTCAGTTCCACCAATCAGAAAGCTCTTGTACAACTCCCTCCTTGTTCCGTCATCAAAATCCACCTTAAAAAGATACCGGACCGACTGGCTCGGCGAAACGTCATCACATTTCACGTTTAATACTTCTCCTGAGATCCCATCCCCCTTTAAGTAATCGAAAAGAGCATCTATAAGAGGGTGTCCTACTCCAAGCAAATCGATATTTTTCTTTCGAGTTGCCAATTTCCGGGAAAAGGTCACATTGTCATATCGTGAGGCCACGTTTGAGTATTTTCTTAGAGCTTGTGGAACCGTAATCTGGATAATATCCCCGGAGGGGATAAAGCTCCCGCCTAATCTTAAAATGGCCTTTTCAACGAAACACCTTAAGTCTTCCAGCGTAAACTTCCCTTCGAGATCCTTATAATGCTCCAGATTAAATGTGGAAAGGTCCTGGGTGAGCTGGCGTAATGCCTCACTGGCCTCTTTGGCTTTCAGGATGGCTTCAGAGATCTCTCTTTCAGTCCTTTTATAGTCTCGATTAATGAGGGCCTCTTTATAGAGGTCCTGGTAATTTGTTGATGAGCCGAGAAACCCGAGGATCTCCGATCTGAAATCTTCCGTAACCTCACCGGTCACAGCATCCACTTTCCCAATGGTTTGGGCGATTTCGAAAAGCTTCTCTTCGAGAATCGCATATACCTTTTCCTCAATGGTTCCTTCCGCTACCAGGTTGTAAGCCTGCGCTGTCTCAGTCTGCCCGTACCGATGAATTCGCCCGATGCGTTGTTCCACAGCCATAGGGTTCCAGGGCAAATCATAGTTGAATAAGATGCGGCAGACTTGGAGGTTAATGCCCTCCCCACCGGCTGTGGTTGAAAGAAGGAATTGAGCGCCGTTTTCATTCCAGAAGGATTCACAGGAGGCAATCTTTTCCTCCAATGGGCCTCCCTTAAGGATTGCTATCTGCTCCGGCGGATAATATCTTCCCAACTCCTTCTGGAGAAAATACAGGGTCTCAAGGTATTGAGTAAAAATGAGCATCTTCTCACCCGCATTTTCTCGCCGGAGTTGTTCAATAGCACGGATTAGGGTGTCAAATTTTCTATCCGCCCTCTCGTCCACCAGGTCAATCAATTCCTTCACCTTCTCATCCTCGTTCGGGATGTTGGCTTCAGCCTCGATGACCTCGTCTTCTGATTCGGCGGCATCCAGCGCCCACCTTGTCACTTCTTCTTCAAACTTTGGCCTTTTCTTAAGTCGCTGTTTCAGGCTCGTGATATAGGCATCGGCTTCAATGTAGTCAATCTTACCCCGTGTGAACAGAAGTAAATCGGTGACGATACCCCGCATGATCTCTTGATATTGCACGATTTTTGAAGAAACCTCTGCCTTAGTTGCCCCTCCATGGTAACCGCTTTCCAGGGCCATCTGCCTTCTGGCGTAAAGAGCAATCAAGCGCCGTCGGAGCGCCTGTTTGATCGCTCTCGGGCTGGATGACATGATTTTCTGAAAAGTTGCCATAACAAATCCCACAGCCCTCTGCTGCTTAGTGGTCTTATCCTCCCCGAAACCCGCCGCATCGTATCCTTCTTTCAGGTATTCGGTAAGTTTGTCATAGAACCTCTGTTCGCGCATGGAAAGCTGGAACTTCTGGGTAGTGACCAGCCTTCGCATAAAGATTGGATTTCCCTGGACATCGGTTACCTCCCTTTTAGTTCTCCTGAACATCACCCTGCCCAAAAGGCCTCTATTCTCCTGCAAGGCCTCGGGGGCCTCAAAGAGTTGATCATCCAGGAGTTGAATCAAGGACCAGAACTGATATGGGTCTCCCTGGTGTGGTGTCGCGGTAAGAAAGAGCAGGTCCCTTGTCTTTCCTTTTAATCTTTCTACCAACCGGTAATTCTGAGTTGTATCGATCTTCTTGCCATACTTTCTTCTGGTAAGGTGATGGGCCTCATCCAAAACGATGAGGTCCCAATCCGGCCCCGCGATCATTTTCTCAAGCCTTTGGATCTTCTTGATCGTATCGATTGAAATAATCACCAGGTTATGACGTTCCCAGGCATGAGGGTTTGCATCGGTGAAATCCTGACCAAAGATGTCAAAATAGATCCGAAAGCAATCTCTCATCTCATTTCGCCAATTTACGGTCAGCCCGGCGGGACAAACGATCAATATTCGCCTGGCATCCGCTCTTGAAGAAAGTTCCCTTATGATCATTCCCACTTCAATGGTTTTTCCAAGACCTACTTCGTCAGCAATCAGAAATTTCCTCCTCCGGGCATTGACAACCTGATGTGTTAAGAGGATTTGATGCGGAAGGAGGTCAGTTCTACTGTTGGAGAGTTTCCCGCCTGAATTTTCAAGGGGGAACTGATAAGCAAGCTGCTTAAGAAAGAAATCTAATGGAGGATCGGACTCGCCCTTTTGATACCGCTCAAAGGGATTCGGAACAGGTTCCAGCAGGGTTTGCGGAAAAGTTTCAAGAACCCTCTTCCCATCTCTTTCAAAAATCACGTCAACCAGGTATTCGCCATGTCGCTCTTGTACCCGAAGGACCTCTCCAGGCCCGATTTCTGGCCGATAAAGAACCTTCACCTGTGTGTGTTCTTTGAGTTCCATCCCCTTCTCATCAACTTGATAAATTAAACCCCGTGGTGAAGACAGGAACTCCACGAATCTCAAGCTTTGTCGGTGTCCCAATAATTATATCCAGAGGGATCTTTTCCATCCGATACTCCAACCAGAAAGAGTCCGCCTTGAAAAGTCTTCCTCTGCAAACGATTTGGACTTCGGCCTTCTTTCGGTCCAGAGCACCGGCTGCTGACTGAAGAATCTTGTGAATTGTAAGGGAAATCTTCTCTCTATCTTCTCCTAAGTAAAGGACTTCATCAACACCCACAACCATGTAGGAAGACAATCGCGGCATTGCATCCGCTCCCCCCTTCAGCTCCCGGAGAAAATCGAGAAGCCCGATTTTAACTCCATTCGGGGCAATGCCGTCCACCCTGTAATTCCTCAAGTAGCGCTCTTCAAATATCATATAGCCTGGCATCTTATACCTCGATCAACCCAAGTACCTTATCAATCGGATCGCGAAAAGTGGGGTTCTTGTCCCTCATATATTCCAGAGAAACTCTAACCTGAGGAATAACCGGGCGGAATTCATTCAGGACTGCGGCGATGTTCTCCGAAGCCCCGGCGAGACCCATCAGGTAATGAACCGCATCGACTAAAGGTATTCTATCGAATTTCGCCTCCTCCATTTCGGGGAAAAGTAATTTCTGCTCAATCGTCTTTCGTGTGGCAAGGAAAACTTTTTGCAGTTCTTTATATCTTTCGTCAGGCAGCTTAACCTCATAAGTTCTTCCCCGTTTGGCACGGCCTTTCCTGATCACACCTGCCTTGATCAAATCTTCCGGTTCCAGGATGCCCCTGGTCGTCTTGTGGACTTCGTCGCTCTGGATCTCTTTTCGGTCGCAGAGGCAGGTCAAATAAACATAGCTGATTGGATCAATGTGCTCCAATTCTGACGGGAGAGGCCGTTGGGTGGATACAATCTGTTCCACCATCATGCGAATGGAGGTCAATGCTTCCTGTAGCTGAACCACCTCTCCTTTATAATCAACTATCCGGCCATAATGTTTGCTGTACAACTCAAGGCATTTCCCGATCAGAATGATATTCACATCCGGGGCGGATAGTTTTTCTTTTCCGTACCGGCCCGCCTCTATCACGTTGATTTCTTCACGCGCCTTTTGGCGGATCTCCTGGCGGACTCCTGCCCAGGAGCGTTCCTTTGTATCGTGAAACTCCAACTTTTTTTTACAAACATGGATAAGGTCATAAGAAATGGCTTGTTTGTCGAGCAGGTGCAAAGAGCTTTCTGATTCACTGTGAATAGGATAAATAGCCTCAATGACAAACCCAGCATTGCATATCGATTCGAGAAGCGACTCCCATGCGCTGCCCTCCGAATGATGGAACGTAAATACCATCAAGCCGTCATCCACCAGGGTCTCGTAGCACCTCTTCCATACTTCGGTCAGGCCTTCTTTGTAGTCTGTCGGTGTTTTGCCACGGGTGGGATTTTCTATGATCTCTTCCGCTTTGGGAGTGATTTCTGGAGCGAAACAAGGGTAGGTTTTTGAAAGGACCAGCTTCAGCCATACGTAAAAAAAGTCGGCAAGTTCGGAATAGTTAACATTACCAGCATAAGGAGGATCGGTTATTATGTGGCGATACTTATGCTCCCGCGTGGAAATAACAACAGCAGAGTTACCACATTCCAAAATAGATCGTTTGCCGTTAACTTTTGTATCCATATGACTTTGCGTTGGTTTCCCTTGATCGACTCGGGACCAGTCAAAGGCATTATAATTGTATTTCTTACCTTCCAGTAATCTTCCGAACATTTGTGGGTATGTTCCACGTATTGATTCATTTCCGAAAACATTACCTTCCGCTATTGTAATTTTGGGTTGGTAATCGTGCCGTGAAAAAATTTCCTGAATTGTGTTTCTATCGTTGAAGTATCGGCAAAACTGGTTATTTCTTCCGACACAGTCGGAATAAGCACATAACAACATCTCCTGGAGGATCTCATTGGATTCAGCCATAATGGCTTTGAGCAATGTTGATAGTGTCAGCAACTGCCGGGGATTAAACATCTGATGCCAGTACCTATAATGATGTTTAATCATCTGGTTAGTATTGAACCCTTCAGGTATTTCGCTTTTTGGATAAGGAAGATCTACTTTCTCAATTTCCCATCTCTGTTCAGCATCTTGATATCGCTTCAGGTCAGAGGGAGTTATTTTCTTAAAGAACTTTCCGTTGTTATCCCTGATACTGCAAAGATGGGTAGGATTTTGTTTCCTTCCCTTGGTATTCCCCAAGAGGTCGGCTTCCTTTGGGCCTGTATCGCCAGCACATTCGGGACAATAACCCTCAATGGCATAAGGCCTGACTTGAAGGAGTTGGTCCTCAGGGAGTTTTCTGATGGAATTGATAATCTTATCCTTCGTTCCGCAGGAGGGGCAGACAAAACTTCCTTTTTCCGAGACATTTCCCCCCTGAGGTAAATATCTCTTCGAGCAAACCGGACATTGGACTTCGTCCGGGAGAGTTCCGCGATATTGCCATACCACATTGCAGTGAGGACAGAGAAGGGCAGCTAAGGGGACCTTCTTCTTTTCTTTCTTGACCGTGTTAAGCGGTCCCACGACAATGGTCTTAGAGCACCAAGGGCAATTTACGCTTTTGTCGATTGGGTTATAGGCAGCCCACCGCTTATTGCTTCTCCCGTCTCCCGACGAATCCCTGGAGCTATTGATCATTAGAGATTCTTCTGCAATGAGAGAAGCTCTCTCAACATCAAGGTCAAATTCCTTCTGGCAGGAATTGCACTTAAAGTCTGAGATGTAGCGAACGGAAGGCGATTTCATGGCGATGACATAATCGGAGAAAAGGGGCACCGGCTTCCGGCATGTGGGATCTGTACAGATTGCTGATTTAACCCAGAAGGTATAGATGATGTCGGCTTCTTCTTCCCCTTTTCCGCAACATGGGCACTCGGTCTTGTAGTGACTCAGGAGTTCTTCCTTTAATGGCTTCCCGCTTGAAGTGGGTCTTTCTTCCAGTCTCTTGAAAGCTTTTCTTAATTCATCAATGTCAACAGGTTCCACTTCAGTCTTGACGATGAACCAGGCCACAGGATTAAGATCGATGCCTGTGACATTACATCCCAATCGAAGCGCCTCAACTATCGTGGTTCCTCCTCCCATAAAGGGATCGAGGATTCTGATTCCATTGGTGTCGGGATCATGGGTGTGGTCTTTATAAAACTCATCCATGATATCCGTTCCGGCAGGCTTCAGGGCTCCAAGGAGAATTGCCCTGAAGACGCAGGAGGCCCTGCGGGCAAACCACTTGTGCATCTGGTATATGGGCTTAAAAGCATTCCTCTCGGGGACCGCGAGCCGGTTGATCTCGACGATAGGAAAACTCTCTTCAATCGCTCTCTTTGAATTTCCCATAGATTGGAGTTACCCGCTCACCTTTAACCTGTTAGGGCGAGGGTTAGAAATGAATCATCTTAAAAGTTTTTTCCTGACCATCGACGATGATGCATTTCAATTTGAGGATGATTCATTCTTACTATTGCGCCCCACGATCTTGTCCCAATTATTACTACGTTTATTACCACGTTTAAATCCCTTGTTATCACGTTTATTATCATGTTTATCAGTTATTATCACCTTTTAATAGGGTCATGATTCCATTTCGTGATCCTATTAATCGCTCCATGATCCTATTCGCTCCCATTCGGCATCTCGCCCTTTTCCGAGACACTGAATTTTCTTTTGCCTTTTGAGATCTATTAGAGCCCGCTTCAAAGTTGGATAGCTAATCCCAGGGCAGGCCCTTTGAAGTTCCCCGAAACGAAATCGAATGGGCATATGTTTGATCGTCTGCTGTACCATTTCTCTTTTTGCCCCTCTGGCCGTGGTAATTGTCCCAACCCGTTCTTCAAATTCCTTATAGGCGGCTATGATTGTTCCTAAAAAATATTCCCACCAAGGTCTAAGGTCGTGTTTGCCTTCGTGCCAATCACGAGAACTTTTTAATAACACCTCATAATAAGTCTCTTTGCTTTCTTCAACGATTCTCTCCAGACTGATATAACGGCCCACCTCGTAGCCAGCCTGATAAAGTAAAAGAAGGGTCAATAGGCGGCCTATTCTTCCGTTGCCATCCCAGAAAGGGTGAATACATTCAAAATCAAAAATGAAAGAAGCGATCAGAAGAAAAGGCTCTGCGTGCCCGCCATCCACTGCTTGGTGATAGAAAGTGCAAAGTTTCTTCATGAATTCGCGTGTTGCCAGGGCAGAGACAGGTCGAAATCGAACGACCTGCCTTCCATCGGGGAGAACCTCCAAAATCGCATTATCTTTCTCTTTCCAACGACCGCCCTTCTCGGGGGTGTGAGCATACATCTTGCGATGAAACTCAAGAATAAGTTCAGGGGCCAATTTCATGCGCTTTGCATTTGCATGGATCTCAGCCAACACGTCTCTGTAGCCTGCGATCTCTCCTTCTGAACGGTTCTTCGGCGTCGTTTTATTTGCAACAATAGCTTCAAGTCGGTCGGCTGCTGCAGTAACTCCTTCAATTCGATTCGACGACTCTACACTTTGGACCATTGCCACGCGCCTTAATGTCTCTAACAATTCGGGTGACTGCTCATGATAAAGACTCTGGCGGCCACTATACTCACCGAGAGCACGGACAGTCATCAAAAAGGTTTGAGAGATGGGTTGTTCCAGTAAATACCCATATTCAAAGGAATGCATTTACCCTCCTTAATTGTGGAGACAAGAAGCATTATATAAGTTCAATTTCAATCCAAGGAACCAGCATTTCCATCAAAGAAAGACCGCCATGCTTGTACAATCTGGAAGCAGCCTCGCCGGTTGATTTCGTCTTGACCCTTCCCTTGATCATGGCCACATTGCGTACAGAATCCACATAGACATCATCGCTCTGAGGAGGATGCGGCTTTTCATGCAAAAAAACGCTCCGGTCGTTGCCAAAGTAATCATTCAGTTCTCTCTGGTCGCCGGTCGGCGGAATGTCCATACCAGTGCCAAAAAAGATGTACCCATGGTCGCTTGTCACAATGATCTTCTTCTTCCCTTTGATCTGCTGAACGGTATTTATCCAGGCGGTTTCAAAAAGGACATGGATTTGGTCAAAATGGTTTTCAAACTTCGCCCCGCTATCCTTGTACGTCACATCCGGGAAGGAAGACCATACAAGCAGTGCATTCCCATCATATTCCCCCGAGAGTGGCAGGGCATAATTCTGGTGATGCAAGGCTGAAATCCCTTTCTCCTTCAGTTCTTTTCTTCCCTGCAACTGGGAAGGCGCAATGCGACCACAGGGCAGCTCTCTTTGAATAAAATCCATTGTTTCTGATGGGATGGCAGCACGGGATATGTCTATATTGGAAATCCTGTGTCCGGATTTTTCTGCAAGTGACAGTATGATCGGGATTTCCCTAACGGAGAGGCCATCAAAGAGGACAACTGCTGATTCAGGTTCGGAAAGAGCAGAGAGAAGATTTTTCGCGGCCTCCGGCGGTGAGAGAAGCTCATCATATACTCTTGCGGCAGCAGAAGAGATAAAGGCCTCAAACCGATTGACTTTGTCCTCACCTTTGTGAAGAAAGTCGTTCCTGCTTTCGCTCTTGTAACGCTCAGAACTCCATACTTCATTGACCAGCCAGTGTTTGATCCAAGGAAGACGGGGACCGGGATCAATCAGTTTCTCAAACAAGAGGTAGCTGACTTTCTCCATTTTTCATCCTTTTATTATCTGGTAACTTCGATCTCAAGATCGGCTGAATACTCGGCTCCGGGAAAAGCAGGGAGGCATTCGATTTGAGACTCTATCTGGGACTTCGGAAATTTCCCACTTTTTGAAATCGTAATCTCAGCGGTAAGGTCTCCCTGGCCACTCAGCGATCCCCTAAGACCTGCGGGCAGCGTACTAAGGTCTCCGATGCTGTCTTTTTGAAAAAAGATTTTATAGCT
>Ga0209835_1000384_pt1 | contig 29666 bp, 20 predicted proteins | sample LakKivwa52mmetaG_FD_184138 | JGI IMG/M metagenome (GOLD analysis project Ga0209835, IMG submission 184138) | Anoxic lake water microbial communities from Lake Kivu, Rwanda to study Microbial Dark Matter (Phase II) - Lake Kivu water 52m metaG... | ecosystem: Environmental > Aquatic > Freshwater >... | reverse complement strand
GCGCGTGCTCACCGATGCCGCCATTAAGGGTAAAACCGATGTGTTGCACGGTTTAAAAGAAAACGTCATCACCGGTAAAATGATTCCGGCGGGACGCGGGTTGAAAACCGATGAGGAACGGCAAGTGCTAATCGCCGATTTCTCGGTCGAAGAGTTTATGCGTAACATTCGCAATAACTACCGCGAAAGCCACGATCAGTGGATGGACCAATTCGACGACAATTTATCGCTCGACGAATAAATGACTTAAAGCGTGGGAAACCACGCTTTTTTTCTTAAGTTTGAAACTTATTGTTGTATTATATCCATATGAATAAAACTGTTGGTAAACCTAAGTTTAAATTCGGTCTTGCGCATGCGTTTGGGCAGCTCGGAGCGCTTTTTTCGCTCGCAATATTGACAGCAGCCGCTGCGAATATTGGGCTGGGGACACTCTTAATTGCGCTTGGTTTTGGTATTGTGCTCGTAACGATTTTCGGTGGTAAGGCGTTACCGTTTGTGACGACGCCTTCATTTGTTTTTCTGCCTGCCATTGTTATTTTCATGCGAGGATATGAAACACTATCAATCGGAACTCCGGCATGGAATTTCCGGTTGGGCGGCCTGTTGGTGTCACTATGGATTAGTGGACTCCTGTATGTGTTTGGAGCAACGCTGGTCCGTTATTTAGGTGTGAAGAAAATGCGCCGTGTCTTTTCACCGACATTTTCTGGCAGCCTCGTCGTTTTATTGGCGTTATCGCTGCTTCCGCGCGTGTTTATGTTCGCTTTTCATGACCCTTTATCAACTGCCGGCATGACCGTGCCCAAAATTGTCATCATCGCCACGATGTCACTATTTGGCTATGCCATTACGACGTTTTTAAGCAAAAAACCATCAAGTCGCGCGATGCTTTCGACATTATTCGGATTGCTACTCGGACTGGTGACGACCGTTATTGTCGATGCCGTGGAACTATTGTGGCTATCGGAGTCAATCGACAATACGTTGCTATTCCGTTTCATCGTGACGCCAAGCGTGCCACTGACGGTATTCCACGATCTTGAAGCCAACTTCGGATTTTGGCAGTATCTACATTTTGATTTAGAAAGCCTATTACTGATTGTACCGATGGTGTTAGTTGCCATCAGCGAACATATCCATGCAATGACTGTTTATGTGATTAAAGAACCGAGTGCCAGCGAAGGACTCCACGCCGATAAGACGTTATTGACCGAGGGCATCGCCACGATGATTGGCTCGATGATCGGAGCCTATCCACTGGCGCTTAGCGAAGATACGACAAAAATGGGTGTCGGTCGCGAAAAAGCCCACCCGCTTTCCCTGATATTGATAGCAATTGTGGCCATCGCCATTGGCATATTTCCATTTATTACTTATTTTATCCAAACGATTCCGCTCCCTGTTATTGGCGGCGTATTAATCGGGTGGGTTTCGTTTGAAGCCGTGAAAGCGTTCAACCGCATCGCGCGGCTCGTCCATAACGACTTGCATCCGCAGGCCACGGCTTTAGCCATCGTGGTCTTAGGACTTGGATTGACACTAGCAATGATGGAATTCATCTCTGATTTCCTCGGCAATACGACCTTCCGTCTCATGGTGGGTACGCTACCGATTCCAAGTTATGCCATTATCATCTTGTTAGCGTTTCTCATTAATTTAGCGACACCTCGCATTGTGGAGTAAGCAATGCGCCAATCGATGCTCAAAACAATAGTGCCATTAGCGATAATCGTCCTTTCATCGTGTCAATTCGGCTCTTCCTCGACATCCACATCGAGTCAACTGCCGGCAATATACCAACCGAATACATATCGGAATACATATAAACAAGCGCGGACGGCCAACGGTTATAAATCATCAACTCCAACAATCGGTGACATTCCCATATTGGTCATCCCCATATCTTTTTCAGATTTTCCTTGTGATGACCTAGTCGGTGGCTGCGAAACTGTTCGCGAAGATATCGACCTCGCTTTTTTTGGGGCTGAGGATGATATCCTATGGCATTCGGTTGTTTCTTATTATGAACAATCTAGTTATGGACAATTACGTTTCTATGGTGAAGTCAGTCCCTGGTATACGCCTAGCGTCACGGCGGCGCAGTTAGCCGATGGCGGTCGCTATGACGTCACAAGCGACGTGATGCGTCCGGCCATCACTTGGTATCGGGAAACGTTTGTCGATGACCTGACGCGGTTTGACAGTGATAACGATGGATTTATCGACGCTGTGTATTTCATCTATTCACTACCGGCAAACGCCAAAGAACCACCACTCGTTGATGATAATCGCGTGTTTTGGGCTTATACAAAATACGATAATGCCGGCATTAGTAATCGTGAACGGCCCGGTGTCTTTCAATATGGTTGGTCAAGTTACGATTTCATGTATAAAGACGGTTACCTTGAAAGAGATGAACAAGGACGGATCGTTCGCGATGACGAGGATGAACCGGTTTTCCACCCGTGGACCGATGAGTTGGGAAAACTTCATGTCGACGCGCATACATATATCCACGAAATCGGCCATTTTTTAGGTCTGCCTGATTTTTATACATACGATGCCGAACTCGGCGATTGGGGTAGCGCCGGGGGCATCGACATGATGGATTTTAACGTCGGCGATCATAATGGCTTCTCTAAAGCAGTATTTGGTTGGCTGACCCCGAAGGTGATTACGCAGCCAACTAACGTAACGCTGCGGCCGTTAGCTTCCTACCCCGATATCGCAATCGTCCCGATTAGCTATGATGACACATTGCTCGATGAGTATTTGCTTATTGAATTTTATGCACCCGAGCAATTGAACCAAAAAGATTCCGAGCAACCTTTCGCCGGATATTATCCACGGACTTTTTCGGTTCCAGGTATCAAGATATATCACGTTGATGCCCGCTTAGGCCGTTTTGTGCGTAGCGTCGGAAGCTTTGCGTTTTCCGATTACGTTAAGGAAATCGGCGTACGAACACCTGATGTATATTACGGGGTTGCCAACTCAAACACCGCCAGTCGCAGCGCCGTCGCCAGTCACAAACTGTTACATTTATTAGAACCTGATGGCACTAGTCGTCTCCATCATGGGTATGTGGCCACCAACCGGTCGCTATTTGGTGAGGGCATGAGTTTTGATGCCACCAATTTTCCGCAATTTCGCTTCAATTCGGGCGATTTATTTCCCTATGACGTAACGATTGACGAATTAACAACGACGCAAGCCACGATTTCGGTTAACTGGCGCGATGGATTAACTTCATGAAGATGCCGCGTTTAACCAAAGCGACTTTTATATTCATGACGTTATTCGGCTTACTGACTTCATGTTCGCTTAGCACGCCAAGTTTTATTCCCTATGAAGATGAGCTAAAAGTATTTTCGCAGCCCGAGGCTCAAGCCGATCACTATTATCGGCCCGCTTCTTATAGCGATGATTACACCGCGCTCAGACGCGAGCATCCTAATGGCGCGCAAAAAACCATCACGATGGAAACAACCGGTCGCCAACGATTACTCGTAATACCGGTCGACTTTACTGATTATCGCGCCGAAACGCTAGTCGAAGGAAAAGGCGGAAGCCTCACCGTCATTAAAAATGCGTTTTTCGGTCAATCAAAAACGACGCAGTGGGAATCGGTATCGAGCTTTTACCATAGTTCTAGTTATGGACAACTACTATTTGAAGGTCATGTCAGCGACTGGTTTTCAAGCGATGAATCGGTTGCCGCACTAACAAGTTCCGGCAGCAAAACAGTTGCCACCGAACGCATCCTGAAAGCGGCAATCGCCTGGTATAAGCAAACTTATGATGATATCGATTGGTTTGACCAAGATAGCGACGGCTATATCGATGGCGTCTTTCTCGTGTATTCCGCCCCCTATTTAAATAATGATTCGGTGTTTTGGGCATTTACATCGTTTGATACGGGAATTGACGGAAACCTTTACATTGGCGACCCGATTGGTAACGGCTATGTGTGGGCATCCTATCATTTCTTGAATGTTTATCGAGGCAAGGGCGATCCGCATACGTTTATTCATGAAGTCGGTCACCTGCTTGGTTTGACCGATTACTATAATACCTCGTCGATTCCATTATCTTTCCCAACGTTTCATGATACCGATTCCGTTTATAAACGGTATCAATACACCCATGGACCCACAGGTAAGGTCGATATGATGGATTATTCGATTGGCGATCATACGGTGTTTTCCAAGATGATTTTGGATTGGACACGGCCATATGTGATCACCGGACCGGGAGAAATCACCATCAAACCATTTATTGACGATGGCGAAGCGATTATCATTGCCAATGATTGGAATGGAAAAGCGTTTGATGAATACATCGCGATTGAATTTTACGCGCCCAGCGGCTTAAACTACGTCGATTCGGAGCGGGCTTACGGCCATGCTTCCGCCCGTTTGATGGGTAATCGCGGCATCAAGGTATATCATGTCGATGCCCGCGCGAGTTACCATCGCACGAGCGGCGATACTTTCATCGGTTATGAAAACAATGTAATAAACGAAGATTTGCCCGCGGCCGGAACATATTATCGAAACGTCGCCCATACCAATACCTACGCGACGACGATTAATGAAAACCTCATCTATCGTTTGCTTGAAAAGGGTGAAACCACGACCTTCTTAGCAGGAGCGATGGCGACTAATGAGACGCTATTTTATCAAGGCGACACGTTTGGCGTCGATACATTTACCGACTTCACATTCAATGCGGGTGCTTCGCTACCATTTAGTTTTGAAATAGTAAGCATGGATCGCTATCAAGCGACAATCAGGTTTTACCAATAAATTATTGTTACTTTTTCTTGCAAATAAATCGAGGCCTCGCTATACTTGACTAGGACAAAAATCTCCATGCGGTGACCGGCGACGGTCATTTAAAAAAGATGGAAATTGATACACCGGGTATTGTGTACCTTAACACTAACAAATGAAGGAGTGAAAATATGCCCACTATTAACCAGTTGGTCCGCGATGGACGAACAAAATCCGAATTCAAAACGAAATCACCGGCATTAGGCAAACGATGGAACTCGCTGAAGAAACGCGCTAGCAATCAAAATTCCGCCCAAAAACGCGGCGTTTGTACGCGTGTCGGCACGATGACCCCCAAGAAACCGAACTCAGCGTTACGCAAGTACGCTCGTGTGCGTCTTTCGAACGGTTATGAAGTTACCGCTTATATCGGCGGTGAAGGCCATAACTTACAAGAACACTCAACCGTGATGATTCGCGGCGGTCGCGTCAAGGACTTACCTGGCGTGCGCTACCACATCATCCGCGGCACGCTTGATTGCGCCGGCATCGAGAAACGGCGCCAAGGCCGCAGCCTTTATGGGACTAAGAAGCCCAAAGGCAACGAATAATTAAAAGGAGCACACAGCCATGCCACGTAAAGGACATGTCGCCAAACGCGACGTTTTACCAGATCCATTATACAATTCAAAACTCGTGACCCGCTTAATCAACAAAATCATGGTCGACGGCAAACGGGGCACATCCCAAACGATTCTTTATACTGCTTTCAAAAAGATCGAACAAAAGTCGGGCACTCCGGCGATGGACGTTTTCGCCACGGCGATTAACAACATCATGCCTGAAGTCGAACTAAAAGCGCGCCGCGTCGGAGCTAGCAACTTGCAAGTTCCCATCGAAGTCAGCGCTGAACGCAAAGTTACGTTAGGGCTTCGTTGGCTCGTTACCTATGCCCGTCTTCGCAATGAAAAGACGATGGAAGACAAACTCGCCAACGAAATCATCGATGCCGCCAACCGGACCGGCGCATCGGTCAAAAAACGGGAAGACACGCATAAAATGGCCGAAGCCAACAAAGCTTACGCCCATTATCGGTGGTAAGAGTAGCAATGTATGCCACGCGACTATGATTTAGCACATACCCGCAATATCGGCATCATGGCCCATATCGACGCCGGCAAAACGACGACGACGGAGCGAATCCTTTACTACACTGGAAGGATTTATAAAACCGGCGAAACGCACGAAGGCGGGGCGACGATGGACTGGATGATCCAAGAGCAGGAACGGGGCATCACGATTACAAGTGCAGCCACGACCGCTTTTTGGAACGGCCATCGCATTAATATCATCGATACGCCCGGGCACGTCGACTTCACAGTTGAGGTTGAACGCTCGCTGCGCGTGCTTGATGGCGCGGTTACCGTCCTTGATGGTAAAAACGGTGTCGAACCGCAAACGGAAACCGTCTGGCGCCAAGGCACCAAATATGGCGTTCCTCGGATTGTTTTCGTCAATAAACTCGACGCGATTGGGGCCGACTTCGACATGTGCGTCGAATCACTCCATTCACGCTTGGCCGCCAATGCCGCAGCGATTCAATACCCAGTTGGGCTTGAATCAAACTTCAATGGCATTATCGACATCATTGAAAAGGTCCAATACAATTATTCCGCCAATCGCGACGAACGGCCGCAACCACGTCCGATTGAGGCCGCTTACGTTAAGAAAGTTGATGAGTTACACCAATTACTCGTTGAAAAACTCGCACAATTCGATGATGAGTTCATGATGAGCGTGCTGGATGGCTTAACCCCATCGGTCGAAGAAATTAAACGCGTCATCCGCAAAGCGGTGCTTACCGGCGAATTCTTCCCGGTTCTAGCAGGTTCGGCGTATAAAAATAAAGGCGTTCAACTATTATTGGATGCCGTCATCGATTACTTACCAAGTCCTAATGAGATTCCCCACGCCAAAGCGACGATGCCCGATGGCAGCATCAGCGAAGTCGTGCCCGATGATAACGCCCCCGTGGCCGCACTCGCATTTAAAATCGCGACTGATCCTTTTATCGGCAGATTGGCATACGTCCGCATCTATACGGGCACGCTTAAGTCCGGCTCGTATATTTATAACACTACTAAAGGTGTGAAAGAACGGATTGGTCGTGTCGTGCTGATGCACGCCAACCACCGTCAAGAAGTCGATGAACTACACGCTGGCGAAATCGGCGCCGTTGTCGGATTGAAAAACACTATTACCGGCGATACGCTGACTGATGACCGTAACCGGCTCCTACTTGAAAAAATGGAGTTCCCGGAACCAGTCATCGAACAAGCCGTCGAACCAAAGACGAAAGCCGACCAAGAGAAGATGACGACCGCGCTCGTCAAATTAGCGGAAGAAGACCCGACCTTTAAAGTTCACACCAATTCGGAAACCGGCCAGACGATTATCGCCGGTGTCGGTGAGTTGCATCTGGATATCATCGTTGACCGGATGAAACGGGAATTCAACGTCCAAGTCAATGTCGGCGCGCCACAAGTCGGTTACCGCGAAACAATTCGGGGAACCGCCGAATGCGAAGGTAAATACGTCCGTCAATCAGGCGGTCGCGGCCAATATGGTCATGTCTGGATTAGGTTTGAACCAAACGAACACAAAGGCTTCGAATTCGTTGATGCCGTTGTCGGAGGCGTCGTCCCTCGCGAATACATCAAACCGACGATGGAAGGTCTCAGAGAATCACTCGAACGCGGACTAGTCGCCGGTTATCCGGTCATCGATTTGAAGGCGACATTGTTCGATGGAAGCTACCACGATGTCGATAGTTCCGAAGGCGCTTATCGCATCGCTGCCAGCTTAGTGCTGAAAGAAGCTGCTAAAAAGTGTAACCCCGTCATTCTCGAACCGATCATGCGAATTGAAGTGACGGTACCCGATTCATACTATGGTGACGTCTTGGGTGATATCGCCCGGCGGCGCGGCCAAATGGTCGGCGAATCGCAAAGAGGTAACGCCAAAGTCATCGAGGCCGATGTGCCACTCGCGGAAATGTTCGGTTATGTCACAGATTTACGTTCAATTACCCAAGGGCGCGGCAACTACAGCATGCGCTTTGACCACTACGGCGAGACACCCCGCTACGTCGCCGAAGAAATCATTAAGAAGGCGGGAGTATCCACTCGGTAATAAGTCAATACTTGTATTGATTTAAAACAATAATTGCTATAATATGAATTGTTGAATTGACACAGGAGGAAAATTCTAAATGGCAAAAGAAAAATTTGATCGAAGTAAAGTTCACGTTAATATCGGGACCATTGGTCACGTTGACCACGGCAAAACGACATTAACCGCAGCCATCACCAAAGTTTTGGCTGAACGTGTGGGCGGTAAGGCGAAAACATACGCTGAAATCGACTCGTCACCTGAAGAAAAAGCCCGTGGTATCACGATTAACACAGCCCATATCGAATACCAAACCGCCAACCGCCACTATGCTCACGTCGACTGCCCAGGGCACGCTGACTATGTTAAAAACATGATCACCGGCGCCGCGCAAATGGATGGTGCGATTCTTGTCGTCGCCGCCAATGACGGCGTTATGGCGCAAACCAAAGAGCACATTCTGCTCGCCCGCCAAGTCGGCGTTCCTTTCATGGTTGTCTTCTTGAATAAAGTTGATGCCGTCGATGATCCCGAACTTGTCGACATCGTGGAGATGGACGTGCGCGAAACGCTTAATAAATACAACTTCCCTGGCGATGAATTACCGGTAATCCGTGGTTCCGCTCGCGATGCCCTTGAAGGCAAACCAGGCGCTGAAAAAGCGATTCTCGAACTGATGGAAGCTGTTGACAGCTACATTCCCAACCCCGTTCGCGACAATGACAAACCATTATTGCTCCCAATCGAAGACGTGCTGACAATCACCGGTCGTGGCACCGTCGTCACCGGCCGTGTCGAACGCGGCATGTTAAAGCTTAACGAAGAAGTCGAAATTCTTGGTATCCGCCCGACCCAAAAGTCGATCGTTACCGGTATCGAAATGTTCCGTAAGCTGCTTGATTCAGCCCAATCTGGCGATAACGTCGGCGTCTTGCTCCGTGGCATTAACCGCGATCAAGTCGAACGTGGCCAAGTATTAGCCAAGCCCGGTTCGGTTACCCCGCACACGAAGTTTACAGCGGCCGCTTACATCCTGACCAAGGAAGAAGGCGGACGTCACACCGCGTTCCGGAGCGAATACCGTCCGCAATTCTATTTCAGAACGACCGACATCACCGGCGTTATCACCTTGCCCAAGGGCATTGAGATGGTCATGCCTGGCGATAACGTCACCTTCACCGTCGAATTGATTCACCCCGTCGCCATCGAAAAAGGCACGAAGTTCTCAATCCGCGAAGGCGGCCGTACCGTCGGCGCCGGCACCGTTGCCGAAATCATCAAGTAAGCGATTACTTAATACTAATTAAAGGCCTAGTTTCTAGGCCTTTTTTCTTGCCGCGTAAGTCGATTAAGGTTGCATTTTATCGGCTTGTCATCAATAATATAACTTAGTTTTATAAATTATATTTATATGCACATTATTAAACCAAATTTAGCAAAGCGTTCGGGAGCCGCGGTTCTCGATTTTATTGTGTTGTTGCTTATGACGCTGACACTACAAACTTTCGCCGTATATCCCATCTTTAATTCGATGTTTGGATTAAGCGCTTTAGAAGCCGATATTAAAACGGTGATGCTCGAAAGCCATCTTTATGTCGAGGATGAAACAACCACCAGTCCGATTGATATTGATAAAGCCGATTTACCCACGGCGATTTATGATTATTATGCAGACTTTAAAGTAGGACTCACTTATAAAGACGAAACGACGCCCTTTGAATTTTCCAACCAGTGGTATAACGAAAACATTTTGAATATCGGCTCGACCGATCCGGACGTCACCGTATATTTTGAATACGACGTTGACGGACTTGGCGATCCTGATCCAAGCAAAGTCGGCGTGCCATTAGCAAGCGCTGATGAAGGTGAATTGGAACTATTTTATCTTGAAGCGTATCAAAACGCCCAAAACGATTTGCTTAACTATCCGACTTATTTTGAGATGATGCAGGAATTGTTCAATCTTCAAATTCAAATATTCGTCGTCGCCTTAATGGTCGTTTTAATCTTGCTGCACCTGATTGTGCCGTTACTTTTCAAAAACGGACAAACGTTGGGCAAAAAGTTATTTTCAATCGGATTGGCAACCAAAGATGGATATCGCATCAAATATTGGCAACATTTAGTGCGCTTCGTCGTGTTTGCGATTGAAACATTGTTCGGATTTTATACCGTCTTTGTCGGATATTTGATTCCGTACACATTCATCGTTTTCTCCAAAAACAACCGAGCGCCCCATGATTATGCCGCCTCAACGATGATTGTGGACTTGAAAACATCGCTGATATTCAATGACAAGCAAGAAGCTGACGCCTACGATGAAAAAATCGAGGCCAATGCTAATGCTATCAAAGAACGCAAAGTTGATTTCTCACAAATAAAAACCGATTTAACCGAACGGGAACCGTTCGACAAATAACGCCGATTGCAAACCGCAAGCGGTTTTTTACCGTATTGCGGGTGTGATATATTGAAATATAAGGCAAGGACACTTTCGGAGGAAAAATAATGGAAGTAAAACTGCAAAATCTTACCAAAGTATTTGTCGGCAAAAAAGGCGATGAGACACGCGCCGTCGACAATATGACGTTTACGATACCTGATGGGAAACTCGTTGGGCTGTTAGGACCGTCTGGTTGCGGTAAGTCGACGACGCTATACATGATCGCCGGGTTGCATAAACCGACCGGTGGCCAAATCTTCTTCGGTGAAAACGAAGTGACGAATGTCCCACCCGAAAACCGGGGCATTGGCCTCGTGTTCCAAAATTATGCGCTATATCCCCACTTCACCGTGCGCGGCAATATTTTATTCCCGCTTCAAAACGTGAAGGATTATCAAGATCCACAAACGGGCGCACTTCGTCGCTATACGAAAGCGGAAATGAATGCCATCGCCGAAGAAATGGCGACACTCGTCGATATTCGTCGACTGTTGGAACGCAAACCCAAGCAATTATCGGGTGGACAACAGCAACGTGTCGCGATTGCTCGCGCGCTTGCTAAACGTCCCCGCGTCTTATTACTCGACGAACCGCTCAGTAACTTAGATGCGCGCTTACGGCTCCAAACGCGTGAAGAAATCAAACGCATTCAGCGAGAGACCAAAATCACGACGATATTTGTCACCCACGACCAAGAAGAAGCGATGTCAATCAGCGACTTCATCGTCGTGATGGATCATGGACTTGTCCAGCAAATCGATGCCCCCCAAATCGTTTATAACGAACCAGTCAATTTATTCGTAGCCAAGTTCCTTGGTTCCCCAGCCATCAATATTCTTGATGGTGAGATCAAAGAGGGAAAACTTTTGGTCGATGGTAAGATCTTCGATAAAGGATACGAAGGCAAAGGTGATGTGGCGCTTGATGGTCAAGAAGTACATGCGCTTCTAGCCTCGGGCGGATACAATAAATCATTTGAAGATTATTATCTTGCCGTCCATACGCCACAACAACACCAAGATGGCCAAGAAAAGGTTCAAATACCGTTTGAATTAACGATTGAAAACATCGTTAAGCACGCGTCCGAACATGGTTATAAAGGTGCGGTTGAAGAACTTGACAAAGCCTTGACCTCAATGCGGACGTCGCTGAAGAAAAACCGCAAAGTATTTATCGGCATTCGCCCCGAAGCGTTTAGCGTCGAAGAAGCATCGAGCGCAAAATTCGGCGTCGATATCGAATACATTGAACATATTGGCCGCGATATTTCCCTCGTTGGAAAAGTCGTCGGTCCAAACACCAAAGTCCGCATCATCATCTCGGCGGAATTATCCGACCAAGTTAAACCCGGCGTCATGAAATTATCCGCCAAACGCTTCTATGTGTTTGAAGCCGATGGCTCGAGGATTAAATAATGTTAGAAGGCAAACGCGACGGCTGGAAAGCATTTATCGCCTTACTACCGGCGATGTTTTTCCTGGCGATCTTCATTTTCTTCCCGATCGTCAACACGTTCTTGCTGTCGTTTATGGACAATTTTGCATGGGCACCCGGCGCCGGGCTGTGGTTGTTCGGCAATACGTTTGACGCCTTTCCTTCGTTTGGTAACTATTTAGCAGTTTTATCTGACGCGACATTCGTCAACGCCATCATCAACACGGCGATTCTCGTCATCGTGTCGGTCCCGCTGACGATCGTCGTATCGTTGTTGCTGGCCGTGGCGCTACACAATATCAAAGCGCTTAAAGGTTTATATCAAACGATTTTCTTCCTTCCTTATGTCACTAACGCGATTGCGCTAGGCATGGTGTTCAACGTCATGTTCTCGAAATACGATAGTGGTTTAATGAATCAATTCCTCAGCTTATTTGGTATGACGGGGCAAAACTGGGTCGGTGCCGATGGCGCCTCCAAATTTAATATGGCCGTGGTCATGATCGTTTCTTCGCTTTGGAATGGCTTAGCCTTCAAAGTATTAGTATTTATGGCTGGTCTTGCTAGCATTGACAAGCAATACTACGATGCGGCGCGCATCGACGGTGCCAATCGCACGAGAATCTTCTCCAAGATAACGGTACCGTTATTATCACCGCAAATTTTCTATATTACGATTACCTCGTTTATCGGGGCCTTTAAGATGTACACCTCGGTCATTTCCATCTTCGGCGCCGGTCCGTTCAATTTTGGCGGCAGCGATGGCAACACCTGGATTACGATTGTCGGTTATGTTTACAAAATCATGCGAATCGACACCGGTAAAGCGGCGGCTGGTTCGATGACGCTGCTTATTATTATCTTAATTATCACGGGAGTCCAATTCTTGGTCGGCAAGAAGCGGGTTCATTATTAGGAAGGGAGGAACTAGATATGGCAATCGATCGCGATTTGTATTTTGCGGATAAAGCCGCAATGCAACGTTATAAAACGTTGAAATTCCTCAGCAATTTCCTGATGTATGGCTTCTTAACGATTTTGGCACTGTTCATCCTGATTCCGTTTTATTGGATGATCGTCACTTCTTTGAAGAGCAATGCCACGATTGAATTCGAACAAATCACGGGACAACTCGGGTTTTTCCCGACCGAAGTGACGTTTGATAACTTCATTCTCGTGTTCGGCCGTTCGGCACAAGTAAACTTTGCTCGTTACTATTTGAACACAATCTTTGTCGCCCTGGCCTCAACCGGCATCACGATTATCACGACGGTATTAGGCGCATTCGCGTTTGCTCGTCTCAACTTTAAAGGCAAAGAAGCATTATTTACGCTATTACTAGCGACGATGATGATCCCGGGCGAAATGATGGTTATCACCAACTATCAAACGATTTCGGTTCTCCAATGGCGCGATACGTTCATGGCGTTAATCTTCCCATTCTCCGTCAGTGTATTTTACATGTTTTATCTACGTCAAACATTCCAGCAAATTCCCAATGAGCTATACCTTGCCAGCAAGGTTGACGGTTATGGTGATTTCGCCTATTTATGGAAAGTTATGATTCCAATCGCCCTACCATCAATCGTGACCGTCATTATTTTGGAAATCATGGGGTCATGGAACGCCTATATTTGGCCGCAACTAGTTACCGAAAGCGATTCGATGCTACTGGTTGCTAACGGCTTAATGAGCATCTTCCAATCGTCGGAATATGCCCAGTGGAACAATATTAAATTAGCGGCTTCGGTGGTCGTCACCACCCCGCTATTAGTGTTCTTCCTCATTTTCAAGAAATATATCATGCGCGGTGTCTCCCGCAGTGGTATCAAAGGCTAATCTCGTTATCGCATCCTTTAGGATGTTATAATAAAAAAAGACAAGAACAAGAAAAGGAGTAGCATATGAAAAAATTGTTCAAGTATGGTCTTACCACACTTGCAAGCATGGTCGCCCTCGTACTCGCGGCCGGTTGCAGTAATGTCGCCACTTATGAAGTCCAGCTTCCCACCGCCGCCACCGAATTAACGGTCGCCGATTTGGAAAGCAAATATTCAGCCGCCGATCCGCTCGAAATTGACTTCTGGACTGGATTTGGAGCCACGGTTACCAGCGGTGGCATCAATCCCACGATTGAAGCATTCGAGGAAGCCTATCCCTACATCAAGGTTACCCATACGTCCAAAGGCGGGTATGATAACCTGCTCAAGGCGATCAACCTTTCGATTACCTCACGCTCATACCCAAATGTCGCCGTTGGATATCCCGACCACTTCGCCAGTTATATTCGTTCGGGCATTCAATATGCGCTTGATCCATTCATGGATCACGCTGATCCCTTAATCGGCGTTGATGTCGAAGATTTTGTGCCCGACTATATGACGGAAAACCGTTCGTTCCAATTCAAGGACGAAGAAAAAACCGATCCATACACGCTCGGACTTCCCTTTAACAAATCGACCGAAGTCATGGTCGTCAACCAGACGTTCATGGACTGGGCCAAGACTAAAGACGTTAACATCGTCGTTCCCGATACGTGGGAACAAGCTCGCGATGTCGGTGAACGGATTCTTGGCATGATGGGCCGCATTGGCGCTTATGGTAAAAAGATTGATATTACGGGCGCGATCAACGATAACGCCGGTAAGGTAGGTTATCCCGCGCTTTTACTCGATTTAACTAATGTCACCGCTGCCGATTTCCGGCCGATTTCCTATGACTCAACCAGCAACCTGTTCATCACGATGGTTCGTCAATGGGGCGGCCAATTCACGAAGATGGGCGAAAACATTACCAAAGGGTATGTCCAATTCGCGCAACAATCGACATATGATATGTTGAACTTCTTCAAAGAAATGCACGATGACGGCATCTTTGCGATTCCCACCGACTTTGGCGAACAACAATATAACTCCAATCCGTTTAAAGCCATTAAATCGGTGATGACGATTTCATCATCCGCCGGCGTTACCAATAACGTTCCGACGGGAAGCGCCTTCCAAGTTTCGATCGCCCCGGTTATCGCCAAAGATGAAGATCACCGCTTCGTAATCTCACAAGGCACGAACATGGCGATTTTCACGAATCGTGATGCTGAAAAAGTTTTAGGCTCATGGCTCTTTACCAGGTTCGCGACGACCGTATTCAACGCTGAATTCGCAATTGGCGCCGGCTATTATCCGGTTACGCAAACGCAACTTGACAGCCCGCTTTACCAAGCGTATATCAACACGACCGTCGATAGCGCCAGCAATTTAAGCAAGATCGGCGCTGCCAATGTCAACAGTAATGTTTATGGCGATCCTGAAATTGGCTGGACCAAGTTCGTCGATCCCGGATTTGTCGGAAGTTCTGACATTCGCGAACAAATCGCGACAGTTTTCCCGATGCTGTTCTTTGGGCGCGATGGCGTGCAGATGACACCGGAAGAAATCATCGCTTACAATTACTCACAGCTTTCTCGGTACATTGAACCCGAGGAAACCGCTTCCTAATCAAGGAGGCGTCACTCATGAAACTTAAACGTTTTTTAACTTACATATTAGCCCCCCTGGCGCTTATTATCGTCGGGTGTGGCTCATCAAGCGCTCCGCTATCGCTGACGCCAGCTGATTTAAATACGAATGAGACCGACACATTACGGCTCGAAGCCAATTTCATCGGCAAAAACTTCATCGATCATGGAATTGGTGAGGTCACACTTCGCTCGCTTACCGATGGTGACACAGCCCGCTTTAACGTTGGATCGACAAATATCGCCGTTCGTTTTCTTGGCATCAACACCCCGGAATCGACTGGTAAAATTCAACCTTGGGGCAAAGCCGCGAGCAATTTTACGGCTGAGAAACTACTTAATGCCGAACGCATTATCTTAATCAATGATCGTGACGTGTTTGGGATTACCGACAGTGCGGGAAGCCGTTACCTTGGCTTTATTTGGTATAAGCCGGTTGATAGCGAATACTTCCGTTTGCTTAATTTGGAACTGGTTGAACAAGCGTATAGCGAAAATTTGCTGTTTGACCAATCAACAGTCACCGATTACTTTGACGCCTTCCAACGTGCGGGCACTCATGCTTCGGCCACCGGAGCTCGGATTTACGGCCAACTTGATCCTTCATTTGATTATTCAGGACAAGTTTATGATTTATCGATTCGGTTCGTCAGAAAAGCGCTGGGAAATACAATTCAACTTGAAAACAGATTTGGCGAACTAATTTTCGATGAAAATGATGATCCAGTCATGATGAATCTCGTTGAATCGACACGCATTCGCCTACGCGTCGTCGTACTCGGCCGCATCGGTAATAATTTAATCTTGCGCGATGTTTATAATCCTGACGAAGATGGCAATTATGCGTCAATCTTCTTATTTACGCTTTATCGGGACGCCCCGTTTCAAACGGCGGGAGATGTCGTTGAACTATATTGCAAAGCGACGACTTTTAACGATAACGTCCAATTGACTGATCCAGAACTTAGCACATTCTCACAAAAATACCCGTATGTTTTATTAACGCGACCTTCGAGTGAGAACTACGCTGAAGTGCTTGAACAAAACGATATTGATCCGACAATAACCGCAGATCCGGTTGATATCAAAGATATGACCGTGACCGACAGCAGTTCCTTCGCTCCGTTAAATGGTTTCTATGTTGAAGCCAATATTACAATTCGCGAAGTAACGTTTGAGGGCGATGATGGTGGTAGCGGATATACATCCGGTGCCTATTGGCGCAAAGACGACCGTAACAATATGACGATTTACGCTTATTTCCAAGACACAAGCGTTTCGTTTAATTTACGGATTGACGGGGGTATGTTCCCATATGTCAATTACACTGAGTTTGCCCTAGGAAACACCTACACTGTCAGCGGTTACGTTGCGCCATTTTACACAAACTATCAATTGCAGCTACTTAACGGCGTCATCATTACGCCGGTCAGTTAATAGAAAGGATACCTTATGATAAAGAAAATCAAATTTCTAACATTCGGACTCGGTGTCTTAATGACCATCGCTTTAGCAAGTTGCGGAAAACCAGATCCCGAAGTATTGGCGCTTCAAAAAGCGCTCGACATCCCAACCATCGCCATTAAGAACAATGGTCAATCACTCGAAAAAATCGAGGGAGAACGCGAAAGCATCGACGGAGCGCTTTATTTACTTCGTAATGTCGTTATTTATGACGCGGAAACCGATATCGAGTATGAAATCGAGTTGACCTGGTCATTTGACGAAGCCAGCGCCGATTATTGGGCTCCGCTTAAAGAACGTGACGATATGCCGGGCTTAGTTACCAACACCCCGATCTATCTGGCAATCCCGCGTCGTCCCGCCTTTGGTTTAGAAGCTGCCGATAGCATATTAACGGCAACCGCTCACTACAACGACAAAACGGTGACTAAAGACTTTGATTTATCGGTCTTACCTGAAGAAGTCGACGTCTCGACCGTCCCGTTGATGGATTTAAATTCGATGAATCCTCCTGAAAACGCTCCCGATAGCGGCTTTGGCAGTAAATTAGTCCGCGTCCGCGGTTATCTAATCAAACAAATGCTCGATTGGAATGCTGTTTACCTCCACAATGGTAGCGCCGGAATCGCCTTGTACCGCCTTGATACTAATCCTGAATTTATCGTTTCCGTCGACATTGGCGATTTTGTCGAAGCCATGGGTTCATTTGCCCTTTACGCCGGCGCACGCCAAATCAGTTACATAACTAGGTTGGTCCAAGTAGCTCCGGAAGAAGGAGACGAACTACCGACACCACGCACAATCACGGAGACTGATTGGCCCACCTTGCGCGGGCATAGCACCTCCTCATCCGAACTGACTGCCGACGATGGATCACTGATTCGTGTCGAAGGATTGACATTTGATGCAACGGCCACCGGAGCCATTAACTTATCAAGCCATTTCACGATTAAGTTAAAACTCGGCGCCTTGACAATCAATGCTTACTTGAACTATCACGTCGACCTCCCCAATTCACAAGTGCGGCGGCAACAAATCGTTGACCTTATTACCCAAGGCGTCGATGGTGCCACCTTGACTTATGAAGGAACGCTTGGCTGGTTCAATGACGCACAACTGCTCCCGATCATGGTCGAAGATTTCACTGTCGTACCAGCAGCCTAACCTTGACAACATAATGACTAAGCCCGTCTTTGACGGGCTTTTTCTTTTCTATCAGTCGATTAACCTTGCGATATCGAGATGATTGTTGTAATATTATCGCGCTGGACCGTTAGCTCAGCTGGTAGAGCAGCTGACTCTTAATCAGCGGGTCATAGGTTCGAATCCTATACGGTTCACCATTAGAAACATTGCCTCCCATGTGGGAGGTTTTTTTCTATTATTGTAATAAAGCGCGACAATGTTAAAATTAAAGCAATGAATAAAACTGATTTATTGCTATTAGAAAAAATATTAGGGGCTTTGACGAGTATCAAAGCTAAATACGTCACCGCGGATTCGCTTTCACGGGAAATCGGCGTTTTGCCTGAGAAAATTCAGGATTTGTGCGCCACGTTTAATCCGCTCGTAACGATTGATTTTTCCTTCAATTTGAAAGACCTTATGCCCGAGATTGAAAAACACGTGGCCATGAAGGTTAAAAAGACGGCTAAGAAAGTTGCAAGCGCCAAAAAAGAACTTAGCTCCTACCAACGGCTGATTGATTTTGTTTACGATAAAATGACGTATGAGGGCATGCTTGATAAATCAATCGTGCTTGATGATCGCGAGCTGCGCGAGATCAAATCGATTGCTAGCGAAGAGCTAAGAACCCGGCGCGCTTTAAAGAAGAAAAAGTAAGCCGTTTCATAACGGCTTTTTTTCAAAAGTGCTGTTGAGATAAGCATTAGTATCAAGTATACTAATGGATAGTTTTATGGAGGGATATATGAGTATCAAAAAATCGTTTCTATCAGTCGATGGTAATAACGCAGCCGCGCTAGCGAGCTATAATTTTACCGAAGTAGCCGGCATTTATCCAATAACGCCGTCGACCCCGATGGCCGAGTTGACCGATGTGTATGCCGCGCAAGGCATGAAAAATTTCTTTGGCGCGAAAGTCAAAGTCGTGGAGATGCAGTCCGAAGGCGGTGCCGCCGGCACGGTCCATGGCGCACTCCAAGCGGGATCATACGCGACGACTTATACCGCGAGCCAAGGTTTGCTATTAATGGTTCCCAATATTTATAAATGGGTCGGTGAACTATTACCGGCGGTGCTTCACGTAGCCGCCCGTTCCATTGCTACGCGTGCTTTATCAATTTTTGGTGATCACCAAGATATTTACGCCGTGCGTCAAACGGGCGTCACCATGATTTGCTCGCACTCCGTCCAGGAAGTCGCCGACTTAACGCCGGTCGCCCACCTGGTCGCCATGGATTCAGAAGCCCCCATGCTTCATTTCTTCGATGGCTTTAGAACTTCACATGAAATTCAAAATGTTGAATTTGTCGATGAACAAGAATGGAAGAAACTGCTTCCAACCGATAAAATCAAGAAATTCCGTGACCGGGCCCTTAACCCCCACGGCCACGCGGTCACCCGCGGTGGCGCTGAAAATGGCGATATCTACTTCCAAGGTCGTGAAGCTCAAAACACGCACTATGACAAGGTGATTGAATACGCTGATAAGTATTTTGCTGAAGCAAGTCGATTGACCGGCCGCAGTTATGCTCCTTTTACATACATAGGCGCTCCTGATGCCGAATATGTCATCGTGGCGATGGGCTCAGTTACCGAAGCGATTGGCGAAGTACTCGAAGTCCTCTTAACCGAAGGTCGTAAAGTCGGGCTTGTCAAAGTTCACCTGTATCGTCCTTTCTCCGCTAAGCATTTAAACAAAGTGTTGCCGGCAACCGTCAAACGGATTGCCGTACTTGACCGAACCAAGGAACAAGGCGCAACCGGCGAACCGCTTTACGTCGATGTGTTAAGCGCCCTATCACAATTTGGCCGTAACATTGAAGTGGTTGGCGGTCGTTATGGCTTATCAAGCAAAGATACGCAGCCGAGTCACCTAAAGGTCGTCTATGATTTCCTCTCTGACAAGCCATGGCACAACTTCACGATTTCGATTACTGATGATGTGACAAAACGATCGATTCCCGCCGATGAGAATTTCTTTGTCAAAGAAGAATATAAATCATGCTTATTTTATGGGATGGGCAGCGACGGCACGGTCAGCGCCAATAAATCATCGATTAAAATAATCGGTGATGCCACCGGACAATACGCCCAAGCTTATTTCGCCTATGATTCACGCAAAGCCGGCGGCGTAACGATGAGCCACCTTCGCTTTGGTAAAAAACCGATTCGGAGCACCTATTATATTAATAAGGCCCACTTCCTGTCGTGCTCACTTGATAGTTACCTATATAAATTCGACATGCTGCGTCATTTAAAGGACAAGGGCACGTTCCTACTGAATACCAATCTCGACGATGAGATGCTCGTGAAGATGCTCCCCAATCGCATTAAATACCAACTGGCGACCAAAGGCGCGCGGTTATTTGTCATCGATGCCAACAAACTCGCTGAAGAGTTAGGCATGGGTCGCCATACGAACACGATTTTACAAGCGAGTTTCTTTTATCTGAATCAAGATATTCTTCCATATGAAGAAGCGCTTAAATGGATGAAAGAGCTAGCGGAGAAAGCCTATGCCCGTAAAGGTCGCGATGTCGTTGAGAAAAACTTCAAGGCGATTGATGCCGGCGCTGAAGGTCTACGCGAAATTAAAGTCGCTTCCGAATGGAAGAAGCTCGTGCCACTATTCGACCGTAAAGAAAGCGGCGATGAATATTGGGATACGTTTGTCGCTCCGATTGCTGCGCTTGAAGGCGATGACATACCGGTCTCTAAATTCCTCGACCATGAATTGCTCGATGGCACGATGAATAACAACATCACGTTTAAAGAACAACGTGAAATCGCCGATAAAGTCCCGGTTTGGATTAAGGAAAATTGTATCCAGTGTAACCAATGCGCCTTCGTGTGTCCGCATGCGACGATTCGGGCGTTCTTATTAACCGATGAAGAAATCGCTAATGGACCCGATGAAGTTCGCGATGGCGAAATGATCGATGCATTTGGGCCACCGGCTGTCAAAGGACTTAAATACAGGATTCAAGTTAGTCCGAAAAACTGTGTCGGATGTTCGATTTGCGTTGTCCAGTGCCCAGGAAAAGGACCAGATAAACGCGCGTTAGAAATGGTCGATGCCAAGTCGCAGTTCTATCAAGAACCGGCTGCTCAATACTTATATAAAAATATCGATTACAAAGGTGATATTTTCCCACTGACGACCGTTAAGGGCGCTGGTTTCCTGACGCCTTACATGGAAGTAAGCGGCGCTTGCGCCGGTTGTGGCGAAACGCCTTACTACCGTCTGGTGACGCAGTTATATGGCAAAGACATGTTAGTCGCCAATGCCACCGGTTGTTCATCGATTTATTCGGGTTCAACGCCACTAACGCCGTTTTGCACCGATAAGAATAACGATGGTGTTGCTTGGGCGAACAGCTTGTTTGAAGATAACGCTGAATTCGGTTATGGCATGCGATTAGCCACCGATCAAAAACTCGGGCTTATTTCCTCGATTCTTGGCGAGCAACGCGATAATGTTGAACCGGAACTAGCCGAACTAATCGACAAATATTTAGCGAACATCAAAAAACGCGATGTCGTTCGTAAACTTTTACCAGACTTAATCGCCAAGATTAAAGCCTCGAAAAACGAATTAGTCCAAGAAGTGATCAAATACGAAAACGACTTACTCGATAAATCGGTCTGGATTATCGGAGGCGATGGCTGGGCTTATGACATCGGCTTTGGCGGTCTTGACCACGTGCTGGCCAGTAATGAAGACGTCAACATCTTAGTGCTCGACACCGAAGTATATTCGAATACCGGCGGTCAATCGTCAAAATCTTCCCAAGCCGGCTCGATTGCGAAGTTCACCGCCTCAGGTAAAACCCAGGCTAAGAAAAACCTCGCGACGATGGCCATGGTGTATGGGCACGTCTATGTCGCTCAGATTTCACTCGGCGCCAACTATATGCAAACGATTAAAGCCATCAAAGAAGCCGAAGAATATCACGATGGTCCCAGTCTAATCATCGCCTATTCGCCTTGCGTCGCCCACGACATCAAAGGCGGTCTGGCGGTCTCCACTTCGGTCCAAAAGAAAGCTGTCGAAAGCGGATATTTCCCAATCTTCCGTTATGACCCACGTTTAGTTGCGCAAGGCAAGAGCCCGCTCTCGCTTGATTGCAAAGAACCGGATTTCTCCAAATACCGTGAATTCTTAATGCAAGAAACGCGTTTCTCAACATTACCGGTGGTCAACCCCGATCATGCTGAAGAAATCTTGAGTTCGTCAGCGCGCCATGCCCAACAACGTTGGGAACTGATCAAACGCTTCGCCTAATCATTCGATTGATTCAAAAAAAGAAACCGCGATTTGCAGTCATTTCGCGGTTTTTTATATCCCTAACTCTTTTAAGCGATGATGAAGCGCCTGAAGTTCACTTAATTCATCGACTGACAAATGGTCGATGTTCTCAAGTTCGATTATGCGTTTTTTGATTTCCTCTGCTGAAAGAAATCTAATTAAATGAATATTCATATGCGAGGTTTCTATAAATTCATCATAGAATAATAGATGATTTTAAGACAATCAAATCACATCAATAAAATAAAAAAATGGTCGGAACGATGGGATTTGAACCCACGACCTCTACCACCCCAAGGTAGCGCACTACCAAGCTGTGCTACGTCCCGACTCGTAATAATTATAGCGACAAGGGCTCATTTTGCAACAAATTCGTTATGTAGCAACCGCTTGCTTGTCGCATAATAGTATTAATTGTAAAAGTTTATAAAAAAAGGACGGACTTCATTTGTCTTTATAAGTGAAGGCCCACAGGAAACGAATGTTCAAACGTCTTCCCATCGATACGATTAGCGGCCTTCAAATGGGCGATGAGGCGTCATTCAATCGAATGTATGACCATTACCGCGACTTGCTTTATGTGATTATCCACTCAATCACTGGGCATACGGAAACGAGTCAAGACATTCTCCAAGACACCTTCGTCAAAGCGTTTAGCGATATTGGTTCGCTTCGTAATCCGCTCTATTTCCATAGCTGGATTATTAGCATTGCCAAAAACTTGGCGATTAACGCCAAAACCAAACTGCGCGAAACGACGTTAGATGACGAGGCTTGGAGCCAAATCGGCACTGATGAAACACCCTCGGACTTCATAAGTCTGTGGCACAGTTATCTCAGTCGCGACGAAAACCTCATCATCGCCTACCGGATTGTCTATGAACTAACGTTCGCCGAGATTGCCAAATTGATCGATATGCCGCCGGCCAGCGTCTATCAAATGTATCAACGGGCACTCAAGACATTGCGGGAACACTACCAAAACGAAGGAGCGTAACGTATGAACAATTTCAAAAAGAAACTAAAAGATCAAGGACGCGAATATTTCGCAAATCAAACTCCGAAACTAGATTTCGAAGGTAAGCTCGAATTTAAGCAGGCAAACACACCGGCCATCGGTTATAAACGACGGGTCAAACCGTTAGTATTTCAACTGGCGACGCTTGTGGGCGCCATCGTTTTTTCACTATCGGCCGGCTCGGTGATGCTTAGCCGTGATATGCCGCTCCGTAATCCGCAAGATTATGGACTGGCACAAGTTCGTAGCGTCGATGAGCTACGTGACCTCATCTCGAGTAATACAAATCGTGAGTCACCTGGCCTTGATTATAACGAAACAGGCTCGAGCCAAACGGCAATGCCCGAAGATGGAGGTGGCGATGAAACTACCACCCATTCAGAAACGAATGTTCAAGTCGAAGGTATCGATGAGGGCGACATCATTAAAACCGATGGTGATCGTATTTACAAAATCACTTACAACCGGCTGCAAGTCATCGATGTCTTGGCAAACGGCCAAATGGAACTGCTGCTTGATGAGTCGATGAACTCGCAAACCGATGTTAATAATTACACGTATTTTTCTGATTTATATGTCACCAGCGACTATCTAATTGTCATCGGGCAACGCTATACGTATTTCTCCTATGAATACCGCGACGATGAGACGACCGATGATTCCGGCGATGTCGCCGAACCAAGCGTTGGTTGGGGTTATTATTGGTATGGATTCCCGCAAACCGTGATTCTTGTATATGACATCGAATCACTCGAACTAGCGCATGAAATCGAAATCAACGGTTATATACTTTCCTCGCGTCGGATCGATAAGCGACTTTATATCATTTCCAACCATTATCCGATCATGATTGATGAAGATGACGATCCCCGTCCCGTGTTCCGGTTTGACGGTGAAGTCATCGTCCCGGAAGTCAGCGATATCAAATATCTTGAAAATATGCCGACCGAAACGTTTACGATTATCACAACTTTGTTTCTTGAAGATGAGGTCGAACTCGAATTCGATATCTTCCTGGGCTCACAAAGCTGGGGCACGATTTATGTCAGCCACACGGCGATTTATTTGGCCAGTTATAACTATGACTACAACTGGCTGACACAAACTTATATAAGTTATGGATTACTACTATCTTATCTATTCGAAGAGGATGGTACCGTCACATTTGGCGGCGCCGCTAAATACGATGGCTATGTCATTAATCAATTCGCCATGGATGAGTATGATGGACATATTCGCATGGTGACGACCGAAGGGTGGGGCACCACCGTCAAAAATCGCTTGTTTGTGTTTAAACGCGAAACGATTGATGAAGAACGCGTCCTGACTCGTGTCGCTCTGCTTGATGAAGGTATTGGTAAACCTGGCGAAACCGTCCGTTCAGTCCGTTTCAATCAAGATATCGTCACGGTTGTCACCTATGAACAAACAGATCCGCTTTACACGATTGACTTATCAGATCCGACTAACCCGACGATTCGCGCCGGATTAGAGGTGACCGGATATAGCACCTATCAACATACCTGGGCACCTAATCTTATTATTGGCATCGGATATGAGGCCGAAGGAAATGCCGTCTTCGGCTTGAAATTGACATTATTTGACATCACCGATATCGACGATCCGGTTGTCGTTGGTGAACCGTTAGTACTTTGGAGCGATGAATTCGGCTGGCAGTGGTCGGAGGCGCTATATAACCATAAAGCGATTTTAATCGACCATACTCATGACATTCTTGGCTTTGCCATTAGCAGTTATGTCTATCTAGTGAGTGAATGGGATGATTGGCGTTATCTTTATTACAACGATTATTATGTGTTTGAAATCGACCCGTTATCAGCTACGCCGATTACAATCCAGACAACGATTAGCCACGAACAGTTCATCATTGATAAAGAGTCGCCAGAAAACTATTACGATTACTATTACTACGCCAGTATTGATCGAGCGGTGACCGTTGGTGATTATTTATTCGCCCTCAGCAATCTTGGAGCAACTAGCCATCATATCAACGACGAGTATGCCCAAGCCGATGCGATTGATCTGATGATTGACCGCGAACCCACTTATATTTTGTAAGCCAAGCGCCGCTTCTATAAATTTAACCTCATTTATCATATAATGATAACTTGAGGTTTTTTATTTTGAGTCAAAAGCATATCATCATCAAAGAAGCCCGTGAAAATAACTTAAAAAACATCAGTTTGGAAATACCCAAAGAGAAACTGGTCGTTTTCACCGGCTTATCTGGCAGCGGTAAGTCAACCCTGGCATTTGACACTATTTATATGGAAGGGCAGCGCCGCTATGTCGAATCACTCTCGAGTTATGCCCGACAATTTTTAGGAAACTTCGAAAAGCCTGACGTCGAATCGATTGAAGGATTGTCCCCGGCGATATCCATCGATCAGAAAACAACTTCCCACAATCCGCGGTCAACCGTGGGAACGGTCACTGAAATCTATGATTATTTGCGCCTTCTATTCGCCCGTATCGGCGTGCCGTATTGTCCGACCCATAATGAACCGATTGTTGCTTATTCTCCGGCGGAAATGGTTAATACGATTTTAAAATACGATAATGGAAGTCGTGTCCAAATACTGGCGCCCGTCATCAGCGGTGAAAAAGGTGCCCATAAAGACACGCTGGCAAAAATAAAATCACAAGGATTTGAGCGTCTTCGCGTCGATGGGACACTTGTACGAATTGATGAAGTCGCTGAACTCGATAAAAACAAAAAGCATCAAATCGACATCATCGTTGATCGCATCGTTTTAAAAGACGATATTAGGTCACGGCTATTTGACGCGGTCGAGTTAGCGCTTGATTGGGGACACGGATATCTTACCGCACTGATTAATGAAGAAGAACGGCTGTTTAGTCAACATCACTCATGCAAATATTGTGGCTTTTCGGTTCCTAAACTTGAACCGCGGTTATTTTCTTTTAACGCTCCGCTTGGATATTGTCCCGATTGTACCGGACTGGGCTTTAAACGCGAAGCCGATCCGGAACTACTCGTTCCTGATCAAAACCTAACCATCAATCAAGGGGCGATTGAATATTATAAACGCATTGTCGGGACCACGAATCTTGAATGGCAAGATTTTGCCCATTTGTGCCAAGAATACGACATTCCTTTGAATATTCCGTTTAAAGATGTGACAAAAGAACAAAAAACGATCATATTCAACGGTTCCCCAAAAATGCATCGATACGTGCTTAAATCATCATCTGGAAATTTAAATCATCGCTACAACTTTATCGAAGGCGTCAAAGCTCGCGTGCAACGGTTATATCATGAGACGAATAGCGATTTCATGCGTGAGTATTATGAAAAGTTCATGCGCGACACGATATGCACAACATGTAATGGCGCTCGCCTCAATCCACAAGTGCTAGCCGTGCGCGTCGATCGCGTCAATATTTATGAAGTCACGCAAAAATCAATCACCGATTTACATGATTGGATTAGCGACCTTGATGCGACATTAACGACGACTGAAAAAGAAATCGCGCGCATGATTATCAAAGAAATACGGCATCGAACCGAGTTTTTGATTAACGTCGGGCTTGATTATCTGACCTTGGCCCGGCTAGCGATGACGTTATCGGGCGGTGAAGCTCAGCGCATTCGCCTAGCGACGCAAATCGGTTCGCAACTTAGCGGCGTCTTATATGTGCTTGACGAACCGAGTATCGGGTTACATCAGCGTGACAACCAGCGGCTAATTACCACATTAAAACAAATGCGCGATATTGGAAATACGCTGATTGTGGTTGAGCATGATGAGGAAACGATTCGCGCGGCTGATTTTATCGTTGATATCGGTCCGGGCGCTGGTGACCATGGCGGAGAAGTCGTTGCCATCGGCAGTCTTGACGACATCCTAAACGCACCACGGTCAATCACCGGTGATTACTTAGCTGGACGCAAATTCATTGCCTGCCCACCGAGGCGATTAAAAGGCAATGGTCTTCAGATTGAAATCAAAGGGGCACGTTGCAACAACCTTAAAAATATCGATGTCAAGATTCCGCTTGGGATGTTTGTAGCCGTCACAGGCGTGTCCGGTAGCGGCAAATCATCGCTGATCACCGAAATACTGCACAAAGCAATTGAACAACAGTTTAAGAAAACCAACATGTATCCGGGCGCACACGATGCGATTTTAGGACTGGAAAATATTGATAAGTGCATAAATATTTCCCAAGACCCGATTGGTCGCACACCACGCAGTAATCCGGCCACGTATACGAAAGTATTCGATGACATCCGCGCCCTATTCGCTGAAACAATTGAAGCCAAATCACGAGGATATGATAAAAGTCGCTTTTCATTTAACATTCCGGGCGGTCGCTGTGAACACTGTCAAGGCGATGGGGTTAAACGCATCCCGATGAATTTCTTGCCCGATGTCTACGTTAAATGCGACCAATGTAACGGCAAGCGGTATAATGAAGAAACGTTGCTCGTGACCTACAAAGGAAAAAACATCCATGATGTGTTAGAAATGACGATTGAGCACGCGCTGACGTTTTTTGAAAACCGCAGCGGGCTTAAACGCAAACTGCAAACGCTTAATTCGGTCGGACTCGGATATATGAAGTTAGGACAACCGGCGACGACGATATCGGGTGGTGAAGCCCAACGCGTTAAATTGGCGTTTGAACTACAAAAACGACCGACTGGTAAGACGTTATATATTCTCGACGAACCGACGACGGGACTACACATTGACGATGTGTCGCGCCTACTCGATGTCCTGCGTTCGATTGTGAATAATGGCGATAGCGTCATCGTGATTGAACACAATCTTGACGTCATCAAAGTTGCCGATTATATTATCGATTTAGGACCCGAAGGGGGATTCCGCGGCGGCACGATTATCGCCAGCGGAACGCCCGAGCAAATTGCGGCGGTACCCGCATCATATACAGGTAAATATCTAAAGCAAGTGCTGGAGACCGATTGTCACCGGCGCGGATAAAAATTGTAAGGAGAAGCATATGTATCAAGCCATGATTTACGTTGGAGCGCTCATCGCCCTGGGAGGATTCTTTTTGTTTCTCCAAGCGACGGGGAAGATCGTTAAGAAACCATTTACGAAGGATCTTAACTATAAGAAGATATTATGGACTCATCTCGGTTACATGGGATTATCTTCGGCCGGTTTAGGACTGGCAGCGCTTGGAGCAACGCTTAATTTCCCAACGCCAATTGGAACCGAACCGATTCTTCAAGCGACATTTGGAGCGTTCCTGGCCATGTTTTTCATTGAGTGGCTCTACGCTTCTTGGGTTTTATATAACTATAAAAAAGACCTCGACGAAAAATATCGTCCGGTCGTGTTATATTCACTTATTTTTACGATTCTACCAGTTATCGTTTCATTTTGGGTGATGACCGAAGGGCTGACGCCAATCACGGCGTTTCCATTACCCCAAGGGATACCATCTAATGATCCAATCATCACTTTCTATGCGCTGTTTATACTAACGGGTGCTGTATTTGTTTATTATCTGGCCGACTTACAATTACAAAGTGAAGGCTATCGTAAAGGATATGCTGAAAATGTATTTTATATCGCGTTCCCAGCCGGTATTTTAGGCGCTCGTATATGGTATGTCATCGGTCAATGGAACACAGAATTTGCCGGACAACCATGGTGGAAAGTATTTGCGATGTGGGAAGGCGGTCTCGCGATTATGGGCGGGGCACTTTTTGGCGCGATTGCCGGCATTATATTTATCGTTTTACGGCGCAAAGAAATCACGCTGCGCCATGCGATGGATATTGGCGTTCCCATTATTTTAGTCGCTCAAGGTATCGGCCGCTGGGGCAATTTCTTTAACCAAGAAGTTTATGGAGCGATTGCCGATGTGGCTGATTGGTCGTTCCTTCCCTCGTTTATCAAAGAGCAAATGATTATCGGCGGCCAGTTCCGCGTTCCCTTATTCCTGATTGAAAGCATTATCAATATTACGGGTTATCTTGTGATTCGCTTTGCGATTGGTAAAGGATTGAAGAAATGGATCGTACCAGGTGATTTAGCAATGTCTTATCCGATATGGTATGGCCTGACCCGCGTCGTCATGGAACCGCTGCGCGACCCAACGTACATTATGGATAATCTATGGTCATATTACTGGGGCATGATTTTCGCCGGTATCGGGGGCGTGGGAATCGTCCTCCTGCATGTTTATGACCATTATAAGAAAACGACGCCAAAAACACCTACAAAAGCCGCTTAGTTATGAAATACGACATCGTAATCTTTGATATGGATGGGACGTTGGTTGACACCGATTTGATGCTAGTTGAATCGATGATGACTTTATTTCGCAAA